>Ga0326760_1000305_pt1 | contig 28098 bp, 25 predicted proteins | sample GCREP_S_FD_207668 | JGI IMG/M metagenome (GOLD analysis project Ga0326760, IMG submission 207668) | Hot spring sediment microbial communities from Geyser Creek Basin, Yellowstone National Park, WY, United States - GCR.EP_S | ecosystem: Environmental > Aquatic > Thermal springs > Near-boiling... | reverse complement strand
CAGAGAGATCGTTAAAGTGCCTTTACCAACACGCTGTATCTTACGCTGCTCCATGGGTCCCCTCAACAAAAATAATCGTAGTAATTTCGCTAGATAAGATTTATTGTCTGAGGTCTGGAAGGAAGTAGAGGTAAATATCTTATATACCGAAATATATTCTCTTTTCCTTCAGATATATATCAAAGCTAACTGGTAAATGCTTGGGGGTAAAATGAGCAGGAGAATAGGTTCCGGCAACATAATAGAGTCTCTTCAGAGTGTTCAGGAGAAGCATGGATTTCTGCCGAGAGACTCGCTAATAAAGCTTTCCCAAGATACGCGGATCCCCCTGAGTAGGATATTTGGTGTGGCGACGTTTTACCACCAGTTTAGGCTAGAGCCGCCTGGGAGGGTAACGATTGCTGTTTGTATGGGAACTGCTTGCCATCTTAGGGGGAATGCTGAGAACTATGAGTTTCTAAAGAGGTTCTTGAGCATAGGGCCCAGTAGATCCACAAGCGATGATGGCTTATTCTCCTTGGAGAAGGCTAGATGCTTTGGCTGCTGCAGCTTAGCTCCGGTGGTGAAAATTGGCGACATGCTTATCGGCAAGGCCACGCCTAGAGAGTTGCAAAGGGCAATCTCCCGCATTAGGGAGGAGATCTTGAGGGAGGAGGCTGCTCGCGAGACTAGGGGGTGATAGGACATGATGAGACAGGAGTACTGGACATTAATGGATCCATGCTGTGATTACTGTCTTCATTCACGGGATAATCCTTGCGCGAAGTATGTTGTCTGTAGGATGCGCGGACCATTCTGCCACAAGAGTGTGGAGTGCAGGGAGAAGAGGCAGCGGAGGGTCAAGGAAGTGCTTTATGGCTCGCAGGGTGTTAGAATCAATATTGGCGCGTCAAGTTGTGGCTTGGCCGCTGGCGCCGAGAAGGTTATCGAGGCCGTAAAAGATGATCTCAGGTCAATGGGCGTGGAGGCGGAGGTCTCCGCGGTGGGCTGCCTAGGATTATGCTTTATGGAGCCCTTCATCGAGATCCGGAGCGAGGATGGACCATCCCCGATCTACGGCCATGTATCGCCTGAGAATATCGGCGATATACTTGCTAAGTATTTTGAGGAAGGGAGCGTGGATGGCGCGTTCGCGATCAGGAGGCGTACGGGCAGATTCAAGGACGAGGAGAGGGTCCCTTTATTGGATGAGCTTGATGTCTGGAGGAAGCAGGTAAAATGGGTTTCTAGGAACTGCGGCGTAATTAACCCGGAATCAATCGAGGAGTATATTGTCACGGGCGGTTATGAGGGGCTTTCAAGAGCGCTGACCATGAAGCCTGAGGAGGTTATAGAGGAGATAAGGCTGGCGGGGCTTAGGGGTAGGGGTGGAGCTGGGTTCCCAACATGGCTCAAGTGGAAGATATGCCGCGAGCAGTCATCGGAGGAGAAGTACGTCATCTGTAATGCTGACGAGGGTGATCCGGGGGCTTTCATGAACAGGCTTCTAGCAGAATCTGATCCGCATAGGGTGCTAGAGGGGCTCATAATTGCTGGATACGCGATAGGCGCTTCTCAGGGCGTGATATTCGTCAGGGCGGAGAAGCCCCTGATGGCCGCTAGGCTCGAGAAGGCTGTGGAGGATGCTCGCCGATGGGGGCTCTTGGGTGAGAACATCCTTGGATCGGGATTCAGCTTCGATGTGAGGGTGATGAGAAGCGCTGGGGCATTCGTATGCGGGGAGGAGACGGCGATGATAGCGGCTATCGAGGGAAGGCGCGCGATGCCGCGGCAGCGACCACCCTATCCAGCCTCTAAGGGCCTCTGGGATAAGCCGACAATAGTCAATAACGTCGAAACGCTGGCGCATGTCGCGACAATAATGGCGCATGGATGGCGGGAGTTCGCGAAATATGGGACTGAGCGGAGCAAAGGAACGAAGATGTTCTGTGTAACTGGCGGCGTCAAGAGGACCGGTGCATTTGAGGTCCCAATAGGTACCACGATCAGGACCCTCGTATATGATATAGCTGGGGGACCGCGTGAGGGCAGGATGATAAAGGCGGTCCAGATAGGAGGGCCTTCGGGCGGCTGCCTCCCGGAGAGGCTATTCGACTTACCCATAGACTATGAGAGTCTTCAGGAGGCCGGCGCGATAATGGGCTCTGGGGGTCTAGTAGTCATAGATGACACAAATTGCATGGTCGATGTGGCGAGATACTTTACTTCATTCACCCTAGCCGAGTCCTGTGGCAAGTGTATACCGTGCAGGGTTGGCACGAAGGCGCTGTACGATCGTCTATCCGCGATAGTCGAGGGCATGGGCAGCCAAGAAGACTTACAGTTACTTGAGGAGATTGGAATGATGATGAAGGAGGCGGCCCTATGCGCCCTAGGCGGGACCGCGCCCAATCCGATCCTATCATCGCTCAGATACTTTAGGGACGAATACGAGGCCCATATATTGGAGAAGAAGTGTCCGGCGAAAGTTTGCAGTAGGCTCGTCACATATGCCATAAACCAGGAGCTTTGCGTCAAATGCGGACTATGCGCCAAGTCATGTCCTGTGGGCGCGATAGTAAAAACCGCCGATGGACATTTCACAGTAGATGAGTCCAAGTGCATTAGGTGTGGCACATGCGTTATTACATGCCCAAGAGGTGCTGTTGAGAAGAGGTGATGAGTAATGAAGGTTAGGATAAATGGTTTGGAGGTGGAGGCAAGGGAAGGTGAGAAGATACTTGATGTCGCCAATCGCCTAGGCATTAGAATACCGACACTATGTTATCTCAAGAATGTGTATGAAGGTGCCTCCTGCAGAATCTGTGTCGTCGAACTAGGTAATGGGAAGCTCATACCAGCCTGCGCTTATGAGGTATCCGATGGTCTCACGGTAAGCACTGATACTCCAAAGATTAGGGAGAGCAGGAGGACGACACTGGAGCTGCTGCTCTCGGCTCATAGAATCACGTGCCAAAATTGCCCCAAGAAGGGCGAGTGCACTTTGGTAGAGTTATGCTCCGAGTATGGCATTGAGGGGATACCGGTATGTGCCGAGTGCCCCCTCCACGGCGAGGACTGCTTCATCGCGAGGGGCGAGATCTGTCTAGGCCCGATCACGGCTAGTGGATGCAAAGCCGAGTGCATTCGCGATGGCAGGGCATGCGAGGGCTGCAGAGGCCCGGTCACGAGGAGGGACGTAATAGAGCGGGCCAGAGGGATTTACATCGAGCATGACATATCGTTGGAGACGGTTCTCGAGAGACTCAAGACATATTGCGCCTCCTCGCATGAATTCGACCTAATTCGCGAGTATCTCATAGTGAAGGAGGTGGTGAAGGAATGATAAGCGTTCCGGGCATTGATAGAATAGTGGGCCACGCAACCCTAGACATAGACTTGGAAAGAGGGACACTAGATGCGCGTTTCAAGGTTTTAAACGATCCACGCTTCATAGAGGCCATAGTATTGGGAAAGAAGTACTATGAGGTTCCATCAATAGTCTCAAGGATATGTGGGCCATGCAGTATAAGCCATACGATAACATCCACGATGGCTATGGAGAAGGCCCTCGGAGTAAGTGTCCCGGAGCCGGTGAGGATTCTCAGGAGGATAGCGGTACTTGGGGAGGTTGCTGAGAACCATCTACTACATCTCACGCTAGTATGCCTGCCGGAATACTTTGGATACGCCGATCTTATTGAGGTCGCCAAGTATAAGCCAGAGCTCCTCAAAAGCATATTACTGATTAGGTCGCAGCTTTCCAAGATCATGGAGATGTTTTCAGGCAGGTTCGTCCATCCAAACACGCTGACAATAGGCGGATTCTCTAAGATCCCCGGGAAGACGAAGCTCGAGGAGGCGAGGAACATGTTAAGGGAGATCAGGGGCAGGATCATTGAGATCGCGGAAATATTCCTCGAAACAGAATTCCCCGAATTCGAGGTGATAATGGAAGCATGTGCATCTCTGAGGGATGATTATCTTTACATCGGGGATGAGATAATCACCTCGGATGAGCGGAAGGTTAAAGCGGATGATTATAGGAAAGTACTCATAGAGGATGTGCAGCCATATACGACTTCGAAGAGGGTGACACTTGATGGTCTACCAGTATATGTTGGGGCTAGGGCGAGGGTGAACCTGAAGGCCGACATGCTCTCAGACCGAGCCAAGTTCTACCTCAAGACAAGGAGATTCCCGCTAAGAAATCCGTTCGATAATCTCCAAGCGCAGGCCATAGAGCTGATTCACTGCATGGATGCTATGGAGACGTTGATCGAGGAGGTTCTTGGAATTCTCGAAGCCAAGCCGATTTATGGGAGGTCGGGGGTCACGGTTAGAGAGGGTACTGGTGTTGGGTTGTCTGAGGCCCCCCGCGGCATACTAATCCACCATTATGAGGTTAATCGCTGGGGCAATGTTGTCTATGCCAACGTGATAACGCCGACGACAATAAACTCTAGACACGTGGAGGTCGCGGCCTTGGAGCTTATCAGACACCATTTCTATGAGGATACGCCGGCCACAGAGATAGAGCGCTACCTAAGGAAGCTCGTGCAAGCATATGATCCATGCCTCGGTTGTGCAACCCATTCTGTCAAGATAAACATCAGGGGGTTGAAAGCATGAGGATCGGCATATATTCGTTTGGTGGATGCGAGGGCTGCAGATACTGGCTAATAGACTCGATACTGAGAGTATGCGAAGAGCTCGGCGCCGAGATAGTCTATGAGCCCCTCATCGGGCTCTCCAAGGAGAGCTCTGAATATGACATGGTGGTCATCGAGGGTGCCGTCTGCACCGACGAGGACTCCGAGAAGCTCCGGAGCCTGAGGTCTCGAGCGAAATATCTCATCGCCCTAGGCTCCTGTGCCCTCCTCAGCGGCGTGCCGGGCAATAAGAGGTTCACGGATCCACACGCGGTCGAGATGGTCTACTTTGGCAAACCACTGCCGAAGAAGCCTATCGACGTGAAACCGATAACGGCATATGTCCAAGTAGATTATTGGATTAGGGGGTGCCCACCGGATCGAGAAAACTTCGAGAGACTCTTTAGGGCGATAATCTCGGGCATAGTCTCCGGAAAGCTGTTTAAGCTCCATGAGAGGAGGTTGGAGTTCTGCAGGGATGAGTTCGCCAGCATAGAGGGGAGCGTACTAAGGCTCGACGGCGATAAGTGCATAGTTTGCGGTAGATGTGTCGGTGCCTGCGAGAGGATGGGCGTCTACGCAATAGACTATGCATATAGGAGCATAAGCACGATCGTGACAACACCCTTCTCAATACCCTTCGATGAGAGTACATGCATACTCTGTGGCCAGTGTACACTCGTCTGCCCAGTTGGCGCTATTCATGAGAGGAGTGATCTAGAAAGGGTTCAAAGGATCCTGTCAAGATCCACGGCGCTAAGGGCCTACATAGAGCCCGAGAGCCTAGCAGCCATGTCCAGCTACTTCAACCGCGAAGTCGAGGTAATCGTTGGAGCGCTTATCGCCAGGGGTTTCGAGAGTGTCACAGTATATTTGCCCGAGCATCATGCCGATACTAAGAAGCCGCTGATGCCCGCGAGCGAGGCAGAGAGGAGATTCATCAACAACTTCTATCCACAGCTGGCTGAGTTATTATCTGAGCCACCAGCCCCACCGGGAGGATCATCGGTCCTGATAACGCCGTGCTTGGCTAAGAAAGCGCAGGTTCGCGAAAGACTAGTCCTAACAACGCGGGAGGCAATCAAGCTTATTTCCAGCATCGACTTAGATGAGGTTGAGGAAGCTCTCCCCATAATGCCCTCCAAGAGAAATACCGGCTTTAGAGAGGTTCATGGGCCGGATAACGTGACCAAGCTTCTAGAAGAATATGCGAGAGGTGTGTGCGTCAAGGAGCCGACAATACTTAAGATGTGCCCCGGCGGATGCGTCAGAGGCGGAGGACAACCATACTACAACGAGGATCTCTATCGGAGAATAGATGAAGCACTCGCGAGGATATTCTCCACGCTCCTAGTCATCAGGTGAATCCAGTTCGAGCAGGTGAGATATAGTCTCCAATATTTTTGGGATCGCCTTCTCCACTTCCTCACTCAACCCTATTCCTAGGCTTATTTCTTTGGCCCCCACGCCGACTAAAAGTATCTTGCGAGGCATTTTTTCCCTAAAGAGCTCGTAGCCCAGCCTTATGGCCGAGATCACGTCAACATCATGTAACGATTGAATCTCGCTGACACGCTCCTGAGAAAGCCTGCCCAAATCCACTACGACTACCTCGCCAGGGGATAAACCCGATTTGATGACGTCGACAATTATCAGGTTGTCAAATCCCGCGATCTCGTCTAGAAGCGTGAAAACGTCTGAACCTGTTTCAAAGATCTTTACCTTGGCTGGTAGATTGCGCTTGAGAAGGGTCTCGCCCACAACTAGGCCGAGAGCATCATCCCTCATGAGCCTGCTGCCGACGCATAGTATCAGGGTTTTCTGGGTTCTCATCCCGGAGTGGCTTTAACCCATCGACCGATATAGCTGTTCTAAATCTTGGATCCTAGCATATCCTAGGAACCGGGTCTCCAAGGGGCATCGGCAGATATCTCAGTCCACCTATCTCGGTCTCGACAACAACGCCCTCATGTTCGTCGGAGAACCATCCTATTATCTCGGCCTCGCGGCCCAGCGGGTGAGAGCGGAGGGCTTCCAAGACATCCTCCGCGAGACCCTCGGAGACTGCTAGGACAACCCTCCCCTCGCACGCCAGCTCAAGCGGATCTATCCCCAGTATCTCGCAACCTGTCCTAACCTCATCGCGGATCGGTATTAGAGCCTCCTTCACTAGTATGCCGAGACCCGTGGCCTCACTCCACTCATTTAGAAGAGCTGCTAACCCCCCTCTAGTCGGATCCTTTGCCGCCACAACCCCTCCCACCTCGAGAACCCTCTCCATGAGATGGTTTAATGGCGCGGTATCCGATTTTAGGCCTGGCGCCTCAAAGCCAAGCTCACCCCTAGCAGCTATAATCGTCATCGCGTGGTCGCCAATGGGCCCTGAGACTATCAGCCTATCCCCCGGCCTCACATTCCGTGGATCAAGCCACCTCGACTTCAGGGACCTCCCATCAGATGCCGCCTTCTCCAAGTTCCTATCCAAGTATGGGCTTCTCCTACCTATGCCAGCCGTGTTAATTATCATCTCATCAAGTTTGCCCCTCTCTACAACTTTCGTGTCACCCGTCACGATCTCGACGCCGGCTTCCTCGGCGGCTTCCTCCATACTCGATAGAATCTTATCCAGCTTCTTTATCTCAAAGCCTTCCTCAATTACTAGGGCGCATGAGATTGCTAGGGGCTCGCCCCCCACCACGGAAAGGTCGTTCACGGTCCCGGAGACGCTCAATCTCCCTATATCGCCTCCAGGGAAGAATAAGGGCTTGACAGTATAGGAGTCTGTCGTGAACGCTATACCATCAACAACAGCCGAGTCGGCGAGGAGGGAGAGAGGAACCTCGACAACTCTCCTTTGCTTAAACCTCGGCAGAATATGCTCCTTGATGAGCTTATGCATGTATAGGCCGCCAGCTCCATGCGCTATGCTTATCTTATCATCTACCTCCATCAAAAACCCACCCAACGCTCATAATCTTCTCACGGACCTCGCCTCGCGATTTAATCCACAGGCCCCGCTCATGCACCTGATGTCTTTAACTAATATCCTGTTCTGAGCCCAGATCCTGCATGTTCCCTCAAGTCCTACCATCGCCGGCCCTACTGGCGTCGAGGGGGTACAAGTCTTCATATATAGGGGGCAGTCCGGCGGATCAATAATTCCCTTTATTATCTCGGCGCATCTAGCCTCCGAGGGGAAGTAGTCTCCTCTTCCATGCTCTAGGCCATAAGCCCTCCTAGCATCAACTTGGGAGAACTTCTCCTTGAAGTTCATGGCGCTTTCCGATATTATCGCGACACCTCTCCAATAGCCATCTTCAAAGTCGAAGACCTCTTGGAGAGCCCTCTGCGCCTTTAGATTCCCCTCCCACGTCACAGATCTCACATACTCATTCTCCATCCTCGGAGCGCGATCCCTCAGCTGCCTGAGAACCATATAGATGGCCACTAGGACATCTATGGGCTCAAAGCCCGCGAAGACCATCGGCTTACCACACTTATCGAAATACGGCTTATACGCTCTCATCCCGCTCACGGTCGAAGCGTGGCCCGGATTAATGAAAGCATCTATCTCGAGATCCTCGGATTCTGCTAAAAGCCCAACAGCCGGCGGGACGTACCTGTGAGCAGAGAGGACCTTAAGGTTTCTCGGAAGCCCCTTCAAGACAAAATAGGCCACGGTTGGCGCCGTGGTCTCGAAGCCAGCTCCAAGGAAGACATATTCCTTATCCGGGTTGCTAGCGGCAATCCTGACAGCGTCCATGAAACTGTATACGACCCCAACCCTCCCGCCTTCAGCGGCACAATCCTCCAACGAGATCATCCTAGATCCCTTAGCCCTAGACATATCACCATAAGTAAGCACATGGACCCCATCGAGCGCAAGCCCAACAGCAACATCTATATCGGATGCAGGGGTTATGCAGACCGGGCAGCCGGGCCCAGCCCTAACCTCAACATTGTCCGGGAGAAGAGCCCTAATACCCCAATGAGTTATAGTCCATTCATGAGTCCCACATACGTGCATTATCCTAACCCTCGAAAGATCTCTAGCAGTCTCCCAGATCTTCTGAACTAGCTTCCTAGCAAGAGCCGGATCCCTATACTTTGAAAGAACCGCCCTCACACGATCCAAGGGCTCCATACCATCTATCACGCGGTCATATAAAACCCGGCGCCACGATAATAAAGATTTAGCCCCCTAAATCAGCGGTGGGTCAAACCAGAATAACGAGATTAGTGGAATAATTATTGATTTTTAATCGTAGAGATGGCAGGCCACTAAATGCCCTGGTTGATATTCCTTGAACTCGGGAATCACCTGCTTACATATATCCATGGCGTATGGGCATCTTGGATGAAATCTGCATCCAGTCGGTGGGTTAGATAGGTCGGGCGGCTCGCCTTTAATCACCTCCCTGATCCTAAATCTGTTTGATGGATCCGGGTCTGGGATAGCATCTATTAGCGCCCTAGTATACGGGTGTAATGGATTCTTTAACAGCATAGAGGAGGGACCCAACTCTATTATCTTTCCAGCATACATCACCGCGATTCTCTCGGAGAAGTATTTCGATGTGGCAATATCATGTGTTATGTAGAGGTATGATAGGTTATGCTTCTTCTGAAGCTCCCTTAGCAGTAAGAGTATCTCTACTCTGACTGAAGCATCTAGCATTGAGACAGGCTCATCGGCTACTATGAAGTCTGGCCTGAGGACCAGCGCCCTAGCAATGGCAACCCTCTGTCTCTGGCCGCCGCTGAGCATGTGCGGATATTTTCTCGCGAATTCTTCAGGAGGTATGAGTCTCACCTCCTCTAGGGCCTTCATAACAAGCTCAGCCCGCTCCTCCCTAGTCCCAATACCATGTATCTCTAGGGGCTCCTCTATCACTTTAAAAACACTATAACTGGGATCTATGCTTGCATATGGATCTTGGAAGATCATTGCCATACGTCTCCTAAGCTTCTTCATCTCGTTATAATCTGTGTTTGTAATCTCCTGACCCTTGAAGAAGATCTTGCCTGCCGTTGGCTCAACTATCCTCAATAACGTCTTACCAAGTGTTGTTTTACCGCAGCCACTTTCACCTACCAATGCGAGTGTTTCACCGGGGTAGATCTCGAGGCTAACCTCATCTACCGCTCTAACGTATCCAGCTATCCTGAACAAGCCTTTCCTAACCGGGAAATAGGTTTTAAGATTTATCGCCCTTATGACCGGGTCACTCATGCTCCCCCACCTCCATGTAGCCAGCAAGTAACATAATGTCCTCCCCCAATATCAAACTCGGGAGGCTCCTCAACGTCGCATTTTCCTCTTATAATGTAGGGGCATCTTGGATGAAATCTACACCCTGATGGCGGGTCTCTTAGGTCGGGCGGCGCGCCTGGTATGAATGATGGCGGGATATCTTGCCTTAATCTCGGGATACTATTAAGTAGTAGCCTCATATATGGGTGGGCAGGAGAGAGATAAACGTCATCAGCGGGCCCGCGTTCGACAATTTTCCCGGCATACATCACCGCGACCGAGTCCGCCAGTTCGCTGCTTAACGCCAGGTCATGTGTTATGAAAATATAGGATAAGCCCCGCTCCTGCTTCAGCTGTTTTAGGAGATTAATTATGTTGGCCTGGGTTATTATATCGAGCGCCGATGTTGGCTCATCCAGAATAACTATTTTCGGCTTAGTCACTAGAGCCATTGCGATGCAGACCCTTTGTTTCATCCCACCACTGAGCTCGTGAGGATATCTTTCAGAAACTCCTTTAGGAAGTCCAACCTCTTCAAGAGCCTCTTCAGCTATGGCTAGCGCATCCTTCTTTTTAAGACCAAGATTATGAATCAGGGGTTCAGCCACCTGAAATCCGACCTTCAGCACCGGATTTAGGGCGTTCATGGCTCCCTGAAATACTATGGATATGGTCCTCCACCTTATCCTTCTTCTAAACTCCTCTTCAGGTAGCTTCATGACATCCATTCCATTGATGTAAACCTCGCCCTCATATCTCGCGGTATTCGGTGGAAGCAGGCGCATCAGTGCTATAGCTGTGGAGCTCTTCCCACACCCGCTCTCACCAACTAAAGCTATGGCATGTTTACCTCGAAGCTCAAAAGATATTCCATCAACTGCTCTTACTATGGACCCTCCGGACCTATAATGTAGGAAAAGCTTTCTAACGGTTAACACCTGTGGCTCGCCCATCTCATCTCACCATGCTAGCCAGTTCTAAGTCTAGGATTAACAACGGGCTCCATTCCAAGCGCTATGAGCACGAATGTAAAAGCTGTTAAGACTATCATGACCCCTGGCGGGATTATCCACCACCATAATCCTAGATATATTGCGCCATTCCTGAATCCCAGCTCCAGCATCTGCCCCCATGTTGGAAGTGAGGGATCTCCAAGCCCGAGAAAGCTAAGCGCAGCCTCAAGCAGGATAAACGTTGGTACATAGAATATCATTTGAGCCACAATAAACGGCATTACCTGGGGCAGCATATGCCTAAAGATTATCCTCCAAGGTGAGCTGCCAAAAGATTTTGCAGCCTCAATATATTGCGCCTCCCTCAGCTGTAGCACTATTGACCTTGTAACGATCGTCAACCCCGGCCAACCAAATACTATTAGGAGAAGAACTATGTTCCAGATGCTCGAACCCATCAAGAAGATAAGAAATATTGTCAACGGAAGGAGGGGGAGATTGTAAACTATGTCAGAGACCCTTTGGGTGACTTCATCTATCTTGCCACCGAAGTATCCGCCTATAATGCCTAGAAGGCATCCAATCAAAGTCACTATCACGGAGGTTATAATCCCTATGAAGAGGGATGTTGGGAAGCCTAGTAAGACGCCGATCGCGATATCTCGCCCAATTACATCGGTACCGAGCAGCCCGTAAACACTTCCACCAAGGATTAGGAGGATGTCACCCACCGAGTCCCTCTCATCATATGTCGTCACAGAGACCTCAAACCTGTACTTCCCCTTTAATGGTGAGGAAAAATTACTCCCAATGGGGGATCCAAAAATAAATCGCTCCGGATCTTTGCCAATTTCAGATGGGCTAAAGCTCAATCCATAGCTTTCCTTTAAGAACGACGAAACGCTTCTCCAGACATTTACATCAGAGTCTATCTTCAAGATAAATGGCTCCTTCTCGTAACGCGAATAAGGAGGCTTTTCTCCCTCTCTTGGAGATGACACTATGAATGATGTCAGCTCAACAGTCTTTCCATCAGGTCTCATGAGCTTAAGCGTGATAATTGGTGGAGATTTCCAGTATCTCACGTCTTTCATTAACATCGAAAAGAACTTTGGAAATTCGCCCGCATCATAATCTAAATCGAAGTAATAGAGTTTCTTGATCGTTCCATCTGGCGCCTTAAACACTACTGGTTCATGTGTTTCCAGTATTTTGTGCTCGAAGAGCTTGGATTGTGTGAAAAAGTTCACCCATGAAGGTGGGGCAGATTTCGGGTAGTTTTCCCAAGCCTTCGGATTATTCCAGACAAGCTTTCCATAGTCTGGTGGAAATGCCACTAGTGCGTAGATTGAGAATGCTAGTAGGATTATTAGGAGCGCCACTCCAAGCTTTGAGACTGAGCTCGAAAAGAATATCCGGAGCATTTCTCTCTTTGATGAGATCATATTCTCACCCTAGGATCAAGCATGACATAGAAGATCTCGAGCACAAACCTGGCTATGACATAGACGAGTGTAAAGACGTAGACTAGGCCTAGGATCAGGGCTTCATCGCTCGAGACTATTGCTTGGTAGAATAGCAGGCCCATGCCCGGCCATCCGAAGACCGTTTCCGTCAAGATGGCGCCACCTATGGATCCGGCCAAGCCCAATATTAGCTGGGTTAAGATTGGCGGTGCTGCAACCCTCGCGATGTATCTCCATCTGACTATGCGCTCTGGTAGGCCTTTAGCCTTAGCTGCTAGCACGAAATCTTCTTGAGCTATATTCATGACTACGGTTCTGGTAACATAAATGTTGGAGCCGACTGTAGCTAGAACCAAGACTATAATCGGGAGTGTTGCGTGCCAGAAGAGATCGAGAAGCCTTGCTAACGTGTCCTCAGGTGGGGGGATGCTATACATTCCTCCTGGCGGGAAGATCCTAAGATAGAAATAGAATACGAGTATAAAGATTATCCCAGTCCACCATGTTGGTAGAGCATATGAAATTGCAGAAAAGTATGTGAGGGCTCTATCAAGCTTTGATCCTATGGCTGTTGCCAGCTTAACCCCCACTAAGAGGCCAATTATGAAGGATAGCACGGTTGCAGTCGTAACTAAGAGGATCGTGTTAGGCAATCTTTCCATTATTAGATCTACAACCTTATTGCTTCCGGAGAATGTTTGGAGTGACTTGGATACTCCTAAGTCAAGTAATATTATCCTCTTTAGCATGTCCCCAATTCTGGTGTACCATGGTTTATCAAGTCCATAGGCCTTTATCAGCTCCTGCCGATAGGTCTCAACAGCCTTCTCTAAGGCCTCAGGATTAGTTATAGTTCTGGAGATTGCCTGCCTGTAGGTGCTTACCTCCTGCCTGACTATGGACATCAATATCCTGTCAGAGGTCCCGGTTGCCCCTATTATCACGACAACTAGAAGAAGTACTAGAAGGAGGACGAGTAAAAGGTTTACGGCACGGATAGCTAGTGTCCTTGCCAGCCCCATTATTTTCGTAAAAAATTAAGGGGGTAAAGTAATAAACCTTACAGTGCTATGATGTTCTCCGCTGCCTTATGATGGCGACCGCAGATAATGCAACGGCGATTATCGAGACTACCAGCACGATTGTGACTATCATCAACAGATTCTGGACAGCATCCTTTAGATCGGAGGTCTCCTTGTGTAGCATTGCAACGTTAGCGCCTAGCTCCGATAATGACTTGCTGATATCACTCATTGTTGCGGTCGTCTTACTCTCGAGATCTTTAACTGCCGTATTCACCGTTGTGACACTTTCCGCCGTCTTTCCAATGGCACTTTCAACCCCCTTGAGAGCATCTGCAAGGTCTTTTGATAATTCTCCAATTCTTCGGGCAACATCCTCGGATACGACCTTAACCGACTCCTCGACACCCTTCTTTAATGGCTCTATGTTTAGGACGTCAACGAATTCCTTGACAGCGGTCACGAAGGCAACCTCATCACTGTATGCAGCAATAGTGAACTCGTAGAGCCCTCCAGGCCTCAGCTTCGCAGTGAAGTCTGGATCTAGCTTGATAGCAAATCTCGTCGGCGTGACCCTATCTCCCTCGCCAATCCTCACCACGCTGCCGGTAAGCGGATCCTTAACGAGATACTTTACGTGGAGAGCTCCAGGTCCCTTGACGTCAACTATCAGTGTCGATTCGCCGCCCGGGACTATTGTGGATTTACCGACACTTACTATCTCGACGGGCTCTGGTAATCCCCAGTAATTGTCTCCAGGCTTAAATGGATAGTTCTCATCTCTATAGGCTGCGAACTCAGCATACTGCGCCGCTGGATCGAATTTCGTCAGCATGAAGGGGCCATTGCCTATCCACATCAGACCATAGGTCTCATACCACTTTAATGCCGCGTCATATCTCGCCATCGCGTTATCCGCAGTCTCATATGTTTTGCCATTGATAGTGAACCAACTCTCCGGGAAGAATGCTTTTGACTTCATCTCCTTAATCACGTCCGCAACCGCAGCGGCATGATCCTTAAGCACTAGGCTCAGCCACGGTATTCCAAGCTTCGTCGCGGCGGTATCACTATATGCATAGGTCTTCTTCTCGAAGACAAGCTTATCCATCGCAGCCCAAACTTCCCAAGGCACAGTCATGCAAGGAGCGGAGACGGGCCAGACAGCTGCGGCAGCTTGATCAGCTATGTAAGCTGGCTCGAAATGCCAATAGTCTATATATACCTCCACTCTTTCGTCGGGCAATATCCTTATCCCCCTTATCATCTCGAAAATTGGAGCAATTCTAGAAGCTACGGCAGGCTCTGTCGAGTTCTTTTCTGGATCCTTGGCAAGATCCCATGAGGCAGCTAAGTTGTGTATCACATCAGCGAGTGATATTTGAATTCCATGATGCCACTTGGCTTTGAATAGCTTGGAAAAGTCGAATGTCACCTTACTGGTTGCCTTTGTCCCAGCCGGAACATTAACCCATTTATCGTTCACCGCATCCCAAATAACGGCATCGGAAGGAACATCAAGTTTTCCATCGGGCCCGGCGGTCTCGACATCGTATGAGGCTCGAACGGCGATTGGCAAGCCGTTAAACGGATGGCGAGCTATTACTGGGTCACATGTGGAGGCGGCAAGATCAACGGAGTATATATCCTCGAATCCTCCAACAGGATTCCACGTTGTTCTCTCCGTCCAAATCCACAGGTGTCCAACGGTCAATGTATCCTTACCCGGGATGTAGGCGTTTCTAATAACGTGCCAGGCTCTAATCCCAGCTCCAATATCGTTGGTTATGCCTGTGACCTCTGCCCTCGTAGCATATGCCTCCATCCTAGTGATCCCCCAAATCCTTATTGATTCCTGTATTGACATTTCTGACATCCTCCTGTATAGCTCGTCTCTCTCCGCCTTACTCTTGAACTGGCCTTGATAAATCCTCAGCCCTAGCTCATCTATAGTCGAGTTCTCGTATTGCCAATAGCCCGCCTCCTGCCATCCCGGCATATAGCCGAACCATGGCGCGTTGAATTGGTTTATTGTTCCAGCATCATATTTCTCGGGAGCCGACTTGCCCCAGCCCTCCGTGTACAAGTGCCATTCAAAGTCCTTTGGATCCGTGCCGTATACTTTCTCGATAGCTACTCCAAATGGCGCATAAACCCTTTCCACAGTGAATCCGAGTTTCTCAAGCTCTGTTGCGAATGTGTCACCGATCTCTCTTCTCTCATCCTCGATTCTTATTATGAACTTTAGGGTGACGGGCTTGCCATTGTAATACCATTTTCCACCGATTTTCTCGGCACCCATTTTCGTCATTTCCTCATCAACTATCTGGGCGGCTAGGGCTGGATCATATTTGAAATCATACTTCGCGATTATATCGAATATTGTTGTGTAGTCTGGATCGTAGATTGATAGGAATGTTACCATTGGCGCGGCGAACCCCTCGTAGATATTGGTTACTATGAACTCTCTGTTGAATACGTACTGAAGGGCTAATCTGATTCTTTTATTGGCTAATGGGTTTAATTCTCCTGCGGGGGCGGGTGCCGGGTTTAAAACGATGTCAACGAGGCCGGCTGGAGCCATGTAAAGCTTCACATTGGGGTTGCCCATCAGAGCCTTGGCCTGTGCAGGCCTCAGGGCGAACTGATACATATCAATATCGCCGGCTTGAATGGCCTTTGGTGCCAGATCCACGGGAACTCGCTTATAGATCACCTTCTCAACAGCTGGTCCTGGCATCGTATGAGGGGATCTATACTGAGCAAGGGCAGGCGAAATCATCAGAGATGTCGCTAAGATCACTAGCAAGGACAACAGGAATATTTTCCTAGAATTCATCGTTATTCCCATTATCAGCTTGTTTATTAGCATTTTTATGCAGTCTCACGGAACCTGCCCCCTCCCGATCTTCTAAGAATTATTCTCATTAATGAGAACGGTATTCCTGCTAGCATGATGGCTGCTTGTGTTTGAAAGGCCTCCGCTATTGCTTTGGCGAGGTTGCTTGCCATGACGTTTTCTTCGATATTTGCTGCTCCCTCCACGATTATTAATCGTGTAGCGGTCTCGTATGAGATTACTTGAACGAGGGATATGACTGCTATGTTTAGACTTATCAGGAATCCTATGTTGAAGGAGAGGGTCCTTATTGCTGAGGCTACTCCCCTCCTCTCCGGCGGGACTGATACCATTATTGAGCTCGTGTTGGGCGCGACGAAGAGGCCTGCGCCGATGCCAAGGAGTATTGTCGCAGTTATCACGTAGGCTGGGCTTGTAGTGGCGCTTATCCTAGATAACATGAGTAGGGCTGCTCCCGCGAGCAGTAGTCCTGTTATTGTCGGCATCTCGAACCCCTTCTTATCTGAGATTCTGCCGCCCAAGACCCCGAATACTAGGAATGAGAGCTCGAAGGGTGTTATCAGCAACCCTGTTAATGATGCCGAGTAGTTTTCTAAGGTCTCGAAAAAGATGACTAGTAGGGTTAATGATGCCCCGAAGCCCATGGAATAGAGGAACTGTGCTATTATCCCTCCAGTGAATTGGAGGTTTCTGAATATTGATAGGTCTAGCGCCTTGCATCTGCCTCGCCGCTCATATGCTATGAAGAGCGTGAATAGTATCATTGCGAGGGCCATGAAGAGTATTGTCTCAGCGAGCCACTTGGCGGCGTTCAGCATCATCGTCAAGCCCATGGCTAGGGAGAATAGGAATAATGTGAATAGCAGGAATCCGGTGATGTCGAGGCAAACCTTCTGTGGGGGCCTGTACATCTCTCTCAGGGTTTTCATGCTCCATATAAGGGAGGCGAATCCCATTGGAACGTAGAATAAATAGATCCACCTCCACCCCAGCACGTCTATTATTACTCCGCTTAGTGTCAGCCCTAGGAGCGCCCCCAACCTCCAGGCGATCTGATTTATGCCGAGCCATGTTCCCAAGACGTCGCGGGGGAGATTATCCGTTAGTATAGTTATGCTTAGTGTCATCAGAAATGCAGAACCCACTCCTTGCACGATTCGCGATGCTATCAGCATGTGTGGGCTTAGCGCCAGGCCGGATGCTAGACCTCCAAGCGTGAAGATTAGCAGGCCCACGTTAAATAATCTCACCCTGCCGAATAGATCGGCGAGATCCCCAACAATCAACTGTATAATTGTGGATCCTATCAGGAACCCCTGAATTATCCATAATGTCTCATCGAAGCCTGCCCCAAGCTCATGGGCGATGACTGGGAATCCGACAAGGGCGAGCCTAACATTCAAGCCTGTTAGAAATGATGCTAGGGTTGTGACGGATAAAACTGATAATACTCTCCCGCGTTCAATCCCATTCGTCCCCACTCACCTTATGCCCGCCAGTTAAGAATCACGATCAATACTTCATACTATAAACCTTGCCGAGATCGGCGGTGATTTCTTTAGCCTAATCATCCTAGTGAAAGCGATTTTTGAGGTTGCGGATTACTGCTTCATGCTTTTCTTCCTCTTCTTAGCATGATACTCGATATAGGCTATCTCCTTCTCCGCCTCCTCGATGATAGCGCTGGGTCTGATTGCTAGGTAGTGGAAGACTATGCCGATGCCCCATCCCACGAGGGGATAGGGAAACCACAGATAGTGAGGGTTTATCCACAGATTGATAAAAAGGAGGAAAGCGTTCACAATTATGTATGCGGTGAGGTGGCTGATGAAGCCCCTTCTAGCATTGATCACCCGAATCTCTTTTAAGGCCTCCTTGAAATCCTCGAGAGATATCTCCTCGCTCATCTTCTCGCGAGCATTAACTCGGGTTGCAGCATAATAAGCTTAATGGGCGTCAATCCTGCTCCCGCTCGACCTCGACGGCCGTCCCATGGACTGAGACTAGGACCACAGTTTGGAATACCTCAGTGGTCTCGAAATCTATCCCCACGACAGCATTTGCGCCAAGCTTTCTAGCCTCCTCAACGAGCCTCCTTAAAGCCTCCTCCTTGGCCTTCTGCATCTCCATGGTGAATGCTGAGACTTCCCCGCCAAAGGCCGCCTGTATGCTGGCTATGAACCTGCCACCAACACCGCGGGTCCTTGCAGTCATTCCATGAACCACCCCGAGAACTCTCTTAACTCTATAGCCTGGAATGCTCGGCGTCGTAACGAGGATCATCTCGCTCATGATTCTTTACAGCTTATGAATGATGACCGGATATTAGCCTTTTTCCATTATTGGGGGAAAATCTAAACTCGGAGCAGTACATTGGGCGCATTACATGAGCAAGGTTCTCCTAATTCCCGTAGCATCCCGCTACATGATCCAGCTGCTGTGAAAAAGGATCCTTGAGGAATATTACAGATGCTTGGGAAAGATCGGGGAGCCGTCTTCATGGCTCGTATACAGCTCCGGGCCCCTTGTTGAGGATGGCTTGATGAGGGTCATCTGGTTACTTTGGGGCGGCTCGACCCCGTAACAAGAGCTTTTAGGTATGTGGTCGGCGTGACGCTGGAAAATGTTCCTAGTGAAAATATGTGTAGAACTCAGCTCAGGTGAGGGTCTCAAGAGATGCTTGCATCATAGTTGATGAGGCGATTGGCAATCATTACGTAGTCGCGCCGGGAGACATATCCGAGGAGCTGAGATATGTGGCACGGATCTTGAATGCGAGGCTGGAGGGGATATAGCTGACCGGAATTTGGGATTTCTCGAAAAGATTTATTTCTCGTCGAGACTCGCATTCCTTCAACATGAAGGTGATTCCGAAGGAGAGAGGCATCTACTCCTTTAGCAGGAATCATGCTCCCGTGGAGCGCGTTGGGCTTGGAGAGCTCGTTATGCTGGAGACCGAGGATGCTGTTGGGGGGCAGGTGAGGAGCGAGGATACACCTCTTGAGAGCATAAACTGGACGAGGGTTAATAAGGCGACCGGCCCAATTTATGTGGAAGGTGTAGAGAGTGGAGACACGCTAATTGTGGATATCCTTGATATAGAGCTAGCCCCTCAGGGCGTTATCCTCGTGGTCCCCGGCGCCGGGGCCCTCGGCGACATGGAGTATAAGCCTAGGGTCAGGATGGCGAGGATCGAGGACGGCTTTGTCGTTTTCAGGGATGTTAGGCTACCTGTTAGGCCTGTTATCGGAACCATAGGTGTGGCGCCAGAGGATGGTTCGATCCCCACCGCGGTGCCCTATAGACATGGTGGAAATTTAGACTGCATGGAGGTGACGAGGGGCGCTAGGCTATATCTTCCGGTGTATGTTGATGGAGCATTATTCGCCGCCGGCGACCTACATGCCGTGCAGGAGGATGGTGAGCTCTGCGTGGCGTCGGTCGAGGTTGAGGGTAGGATTCTCCTCAGGTTCGGCGTGGTTAAAGGTAGGAGGGCACAGTGGCCCATAGTTGAGGGGCCGGATCACTTCTCGATACTGGTTTCCGACGAGGATCTCGATAGGGCTGTCAGGATCGCGGCGGAGGAGGCAGTTAAAGCGATCATGAGAGCGAGGAACTGGGGGTTCGAAGATGCCTACATGCTAAGCAGCCTATGTGTCAAGATCGCCGTAAACCAAGTTGTCGACCCGAAGAAGGGAGTTAGAGCCATTATACCGAAGACGATAGTATCTTTAAAAGATCTTCTTTCATCGGTGTGATGGGCCTATGGTCGCGGCGCTAAGCGATGAGGAGATGGTTAGAGAGGCGGTCAGAATAGTTGAGGCTGCTCGAGAGCGGGGCGTGATACTAAGGATACTCGGAGCGATAGCCATTAGGCTTCATAGCTCGGGCCATGAGGATCTTCACACGAAGTTGGGAAGGCTGGGGGATGCAAGTAAATCCTTTACAGACATAGACCTCATCGGTTACTCGTCACAATATGGGGAGATTAGGAAGCTGATGGAGAGGGAGCTATCATTCAAGATATCGCCCCAATTCCTCCTCCTTCACGGCAGGGAAAGGCTCTTCTACAGCCACCCCGAAAACCTATACCATGTTGATATCTTCTTCGACAAGCTGGCCTTTAGCCATGATATACCGTTTGGGAGGAAGGGTAGCGGAAGGCTGGAGCTCGATTACCCGACAATAACGGTGACGGACCTACTGCTAGAAAAGCTCCAGATACATGAGATCAACGAGAAGGATATTAAGGATGTGATAGTGCTCTTGAAGGCCCATCCAGTTGGCCATGGTGACGAGGATCAGGTGAACCTAGACTACATCGCCAAGCTCCTAGGAGATGACTGGGGGCTCTGGAAGGACGCGACCGACAACCTGAGGAAGACGCTAAGCTTCGCCGAGAGATATAGGGACTCCGGGCTCCTCTCTATGGAGGATTACCGCGTGATTGAGGAGAGGATAGCCGGCATTCTCGAGACGCTAGAGAACTGCCCTAAGAGTAAGAGATGGTATGATGGAGCAAAGCAGGCTGAGAAGAAAAAGAAGTACTGGAGGGATGTAGAGGAGCTTTACCGCTGATCAGCCTGATGTGAAGATGAAGTCCCTCACCTTCCTCTTATCAATCTGGACAAGCACCCCTCTCAGGATTCCCTCGAGGTACTCGCTTCCAGGGTTGAGGCAGAGGCTTCTCCCTATCTTTGCGAATCCCTTTGACTCATGGACATGGCCATGGAGGCCTAGAATCGGCTGATAGGTCTCTATTGCCTTCCTGACAGCGATGCTGCCCACGGGGACGAGCATAACTTGGCCCCCGGGCCCGAGCTTAGGTCTCATATTCTCATCAAGCTCCGGAGCAAGGTCTATGCCGCTATTATAGGGTGGCACATGAATATTGAAGATCAGGTCAGAGCCCCTATCAGCTTTCTCAATCAGCCCATTGATCTTTTTCTCAAGCTCCTCCTCAGGGAGGTCGCGCGGACAATTCCATGGAGTCATATTCGCGTAGCCGAGGCTTATCATCTGAACCCCCTCGCCAACATCCACTACCTTCTCGTTAACATTCAAGACTATGTCAGATGAGTTGAGGACGCCGTCTATCACGTAGCTGTCATCGTTTCCGGGCATCACGTAGCATTTAACATCCCTACCCCTCAGCCTTGACTCCGCCAGCCTAATCCACCGCTCCACAGATTCCTTCATGACCTCATTGAAGACTGAGTTCATCCTAGATTCATCGCTGCATAGGTCGCTCCACTCCTCAGGGGTCGTGATATATGGGTAGTATCCCTGATCCCTGAGTTTCTGCATGAACTTCTCGAGCTCATTCATGCTGTTGAAGACATGTGTTTCGCCCATGAAGCTAGCCTCATATAATCCTCCCTTCTCGAATATTGGTACTAGGAATTTTCCCGTTATGTCTCCGCCGAGGATCAATATCTGGGCTTTGTAGAAGTCAGCGGCGTTGATGAACTTCTTGAAACAGATCTCGCTGCCGTGGATGTCTGATGTAAAAAATATGCGGAATTTGGAGGATGCCATGGCCTGCTTACTCCGGCGGAAGCTCCTTGAATGAGAGCTCCAGCGGTATGCCCTTCATTCTATGGTATATCGATGATATGAAGTATATGATGAAGCCGATCACGTAGAGGCCTATCGTGAATGCCATTATCCCGGGGTCGAGCTCGCCGACGAACGCAGGGGAGATGCTTGCATAGCCGAGGTAGGCCGCGAAGATTATCGAGATCACCGCTAGGATGCTCAGGACCGGGATCGGCCCCACCTTAGCCCTGACTATCGGCGGAGACCGCTCCCATATATCCCTCCTCACCCTCGGGAATACTATGGCCGCTATCGATGTTATTATCTGCATTATCATCCACCCAAAGACTATGTAGGCGAAGTACTGGAGGAGCGGGGTCCATAGCCAGAGAGCTTGGAATATTATCGCTACAGCAGTCACGAATATGAGCGCAGCATATGGCGAGTGATAGCGCACGTCAACATTTGATAGGAATGTTGGGACAACTCTGTCGAATGCCCATGCGAAGACGAACCTCACGGCGGAGGCCACGTAGGTTAAGATGGCTGCCAAGACCATGGCACCCCATCCGATCATGAATATCGTATATGTCGTTGGATCAACAGCGTATCGGAAGAGCCACATGAAGAATGGCTCCCTCGCCCCGAGGGGATAGACGTTGCTCCCAATCGCATATAGGTATGATAGGGCTCCGAGGAATTCTCCTCCCATGCCGACATATGAAACCTCGTATGCCAGCCACGATATGAGTCCGAAGACTATGACGGCGCCGATTATCGCTATTATCTGGGATCTATGGACCTCCTTGATCTCGCCGGCGAGATATACAGAGAAGTGGAATCCTAGGAAGTTTATGTATGTGAAGGTTAGGCCGAGAAGGGTCGCGGATAACAGGAAGCCTTGTGGGAATCCGGCTTTGACGGCCTCCTCAATCACCTTGATATAGCTCACGCCGGTGGCGGCCTCGAAGTTGGCGGCGAAGGTCTGCCTTCCAACGATGAGTAGTGCTCCCGCGTAGAGAGCGAGGCCCATGAGGACTAATATGAAGTAGGCCCAGAGGACCTTCGTGGTCGCCTTAGCGCCCCTCGAGATTATGACGGCGCAGATCAGGTAGTAGACGACAGCGAAGGCGAATGCGAACTCATTTGTGGAGACAGCTGCGGCAAGATCCATAAGTCCATGAGCCTCAAATATCGATGCTAGGACATATTGTGTGAACCATGGCACATATGCTCCAGCGACGCTGAGCACCAGCATGAACAGGAAGAAGTTCATTGCATATCCTATTGATGGATGGAGTATTCTGCTTACCCAGATATAGTCTCCTCCAGCCCTCGGCATGGCTATCGAGAAGATGGCATAGAAGAGCCCTATGATAATGCTTATCGGTATTGCTAGAAGGGCGGTCGTCGGCAAGTGGGCCCCAGGATATATTATTGAGGCCCATACGCCGTATACGAGGATCGCCATCGGAGCCATGACCATGATATTGAAGATCATCGCATCCCAGGCAGAGATGTTTCGAACGAGGCCAGACGCTCTCCTCACATAAACATCTCCGCTCATAATCCAGCCCCCGTTTTTACTTTCCTAGCTCATTAGCCATTGATATAAAATTTTCCTGCAATCAGAGGGGGTTCCGGCGCCAAGGCTTTCTAAGCTTTCTCGAACCTCCTTCTCAGCTCCATGATCAGCTCTTCTAGGCTCGTGTACGCGTCTTTCTTCAGTTGTTTTAGGATGACGCTTGCCGGGACCCGTGTTTTGGGGTCTATGTCTATTAGCTTCCATCCATGCCTCTTGATGAGCTCCTGCTTTGTCGCCGGGAACCTTGCATCCCTTAAGGCCTCCTCAAGCGAGTCTATCCCGAACCTCGATGTGACTGGTGGAAGCTCACCCTTCTTCAGGAACCTCTCCATCCTAGCTGCATCAAGGTACATTGCTATCCCGTGGAAGCTAAGGTATACCCTCTTGGATTTTCTCCTCTCAGCCCTCCCCTTAATCTCCTTAAGGTCATCATCCGTAAGCTGGTATACGTTGTGCTCGCCCCTCCCAAATATCCTGCTATAGGCTATCTCCTCGTCATCATATGGCGGATCCTCCTTCGAGTAGTCCGCGACGGGTATAATGTTCATACTCCTGAGGGCCTCTATCGTCTCGGTTGAGCCCGCCGCCCAACCGCATCTAGGCTCGAGAGCAAGCCTGACATCTCCCAGATCCACGTGTTCGAGGATCTTCGAGAGATTTATCGTGATCTCCTTGAGGCGCATGCCTCTCGGAACCTCCAGCACAATTATCCTTGATTTCAGTATCCTGCATAGTTCCAAGTGTTTTTCCAGCAGCTCTATAAGTTGGCTTGATGGTGTAAGCCTCCACTTATGCGTGATAAGCCTATTGGCCTTTATTGAGAACTCGAAGCTGCTTGGAACCCTTTTCCTCCATGATGCGGCAACCCCGATGTCCGGGAGACTATAGAACGTGGAGTTTACCTCGACGAACCTGAATGCTAGGGAGTAGAGTTTCAATGGATCCTCGCCCAGCGCTTGGAAATAACTCCAACCACCACATCCAATGATTATCTCCGTCATACTCGGCGCATCCCACCGGCTCTATCCGGTCAAACAAGCCTCCAGAGATTTAGTTTATATTCATTAGGGTTAGACCTTATGAATGGGGCCTCCAAAATTGATTAGGATAGGGACAAGCGGGTGGAGCTATAAGGATTGGGAGGGCGTCTTTTACGAGCCGGGTGAGAGCAAGCTTCAGAAATATTGCAAGGTCTTCGACACGGTTGAGATAGACTCGACCTTCTACTCGTATCCCGATCCAGACGTCGTGGAGGGGTTGGCCCGTAATACTCCAAAGGACTTCGTATTCGCAGCCAAAATACCGTCGGTGATAACCCATGATAAGAAGCTTGACCCAAATAAGGGCACTCTGAAGGATTTGAGCCGGTTCTTGGAGCTTTTGAGGCCTCTTAAGGATTCGGGGAAGCTCGGCCCCCTACTCATCCAGCTACCACCTAAGTTCGAGTACGAGAAGCATGCCGAGGTCCTTGAAAGGTTTCTAGCGGAGCTGCCGGGAGGATATATGTTCGCGGTCGAGTTTCGGGATGAATCATGGCTGAGGGATGATGTAATGAGGATGTTATCAAGGCATAATGTCGCCTACACGATCGTTGATGAGCCTCTCCTCCCCCCGGAAACTCACGTAACTGCGGACTTTGCCTACATGCGGTGGCATGGGAGAGGAAGAAATCCTTGGTATTACTACCACTATAATAGAGAGGAACTGGAGGCTTGGAAGCCCAAGATAATCGAGGTATCGGGGAGGGTGAAAAACGTCTACGGGTACTTCAACAACCACTTCAAGGGCTACGCCGTCCATAACGCATTGCAGGTTCTCGAGATCCTCGGCGTGATAACCCCGGCTCAAAGGAGGATTCTCGAGGAGGTGGAGAGGAACCTGAGGCGCGGCGCCGTGGAGCAGCCTAAGCTCTCGCAGATACTCCCGCCGGAAAAGATCCCGGATAGCGTTGAGGGCATGTTGAAGCTGCTGACGAATGAGGCTAGGCTCAGGAGGGCTAGGGAGATAAGCGGCGGCGAGATAGAGGTTCTCGAGAGGACGGAGAGTACCTTATCGGCGAGGGTTAAGGAGTATAGGGTCTTCATAGACTTGGAGAGGAGGATGATTATCCACGACTGCGCTGACTGGGCGAGGGTCAAAGATATGCTGAGCTTCTGCAAACACCTCGCAGCCCTAATGCTAAGACTCGAGCCAGAATACTCAAAAAGGATCCTGAGGGAGATACTGTTAGATAAGACATCATGGACCTTCGCTGACTATCTAGACTCCTCCTAAGCCCCGGGACACGGGCTCTAAATACTTAATGATGACTGGAATATTGTTCATGATGTGAGAGCTTGAGCGGGGGTGTTGAGCAGGCCCTAAGGGATCTTCTAAGGTCGGTGGATAGGGGGATCATTGAGAAGACCGCGGTGGATATCCTGAAGGCCCTTCTCCTCCTCTATGGCTCCGCTTGGGAGGGCGACTTGATGGACACCTTGGCCGGCTTATGGAGCATTAGGGGAATGGGGTTAGAAGAGATGGGGGAGGCCGAGGCAGCTATACCCGAGGCCGAGAAGCTCCTTGTAGATAGAGGATTGATAAAGATTGAAAAGAAATATAGGGCTGATCTCGGCGAGGGCGGCCCCATATTAGAGAAATTCATCTCAACAGACCACCTATTCTTATTGATGAAGGCGTTTAGCGGAGATATTGAGCTGGATAAATTCAGGTATCAGATGATGCAGGGTTAAAATGCTAGTGATAAGGCTTATTCGATCCCTAAATGTTCTCCTTCTCTGAGGACATGAAGCTTTACCTTGTCCAGCATGGTGAGGCGAAGCGGGAGGAAGAGGATCCATCTAGGCCACTGACGGAGAATGGAAGGATCGAGGTTGAACGCGTCGCAGAATTCTTGGTGAGGGCTGGCGTAAAGGTTGATAGAATTCTTCATAGCGGAAGGCTTAGAGCAGCTCAGACAGCGGAGATACTTGCGAGATATTTGAGGCCATCTAAGGGTGTGGAGAGCACTGAGGGACTTGAACCGCTCGCGGACCCAAGCATATGGGCTGAAAAGCTCAGGGAGGTAGATGAGGACCTAATGCTGGTCGGCCACCTGCCTCACCTCACTAAGCTTTTAAGCTTACTCACGGTGGGAAGCAGCGAGCTCCAAATTGTCGAGTTCAGGTATGGGGGAGTCGTATGTCTTGAGAGGAAGGCCGGCGGCTCATGGAGCATCTTGTGGATAATTAGGCCTGATATAATCCCGGCCAGCTCTCCCTGTCCTGAAGAGAGATCATGAGCATGAGGATGGACCCGGAATAATTAGGGGTAAGCGGAGATTATGGAAAATTGTGGACCTAAATCATTAGTCGTGATGCCTGATTTGAGATCTTATCTGGATCTCCGAGCCCGGGCATAGGTTCCTCAGGGGGCATTCACCGCATCGCGGCCTCGTAGATTTACAGTACTCTTTCCCGTGGAGATAGATGAGTGTCTGCATCCATCCTCCAAGCTCGCCAAGCGGCCTGAGAATTGCTCGAATGCATTTCTGGCTCGGGCATGGGTCTAATCCTAAAGCCGGCTCGCCGCCGCATAGAAACTTCTTGCAGATATTCTTCTCCGGCATCCTGAAACCCTCAACAAGCCTAAGCCTTTTGATGAATTTTCTCAGATGAACGTCGCATGGTATGAAGTGCGGCGCCTTAAACGTTGAAAGTATAGTGGAGTCAGCGACCTTTGGGCCTATGCCCCAGGCGGAGAGGAGGATGAGTCTGGCGATCTCGGGCGGCATGCCTAGAATATAGCTTGAGATCGGTTCACGGGGCGCGCCAAATCTCTCGATGATTTCCTTGCGGATTCTCCCGGGCTCCTCAATTATCCTAGTCAAGCCTCTCATGGATCTCGCTGCATCTAAGAGCTGATAGCTCCGGGTAATTCTCCGCAAGGCCGCGGGCTTAGCCGATGCTAACATGCGTAGGTTTTCTTGGAAAATTTCCCAAAGCTCCCTACACCACCTTCTGACGATCTCATAGCTTGCTCTCTTGGAGAGCAAGACGGCCGTGAGGATATACTCAAAGTCCCATGGAGCTATTGGTATCCTTACCCCAGGATATGCCTCGGCAAGAGCTTCAGCAGTCTCCCTGAAGCCTTTCGGAAGCCTACTTATGCCTCTCTCGAACTCCTCATGCCACAATCCCGTTTCGAGAATGGCTATGTGCTCCAGCTCTACTTTAGAGATCCGGGCCGTCGAGATTATGATCAACCTCCTACCCCTCTGCTCAAGCTTTAGCATGCCGCCGAGATTACCGGCAACCTTGACCCAGACATCTGGACCCAAGCTCTCGTATAGGCTCGAGATGAAGGATGGCGCAAACGAATTTCTTAAGCTATAATCGCCGCAATCTAAGATAAGCTCCAACCCCGCTCCACCGGGATGATCTATCCCAAGCGCTCCCGAGGAAAGATAAATATCATGCGCCCACTTGAGACCTCTCGTGGACTATGATCCTGTCAAGACGCATCTAATGCTTGAGAAACATGTTACCCGGGATCATGAGAGGAAATATTACCGGTTTCGCGTTGATAGGTGGTATGGCGGGATAGTTACCGCTGACTGCGTTGGATGCGGGCTCTTCTGTAAATTCTGCTGGGTGTCAGACGCTGTTAGACTAAACCCGCTAAAGGTTGGAAGCTTTTATAGGCCGGAGGACGTGGCCTCAAGGCTACTTAACCTCGCTAGAAGCAGAGGGCTAAGCCAGGTGAGGATTAGCGGCGGCGAGCCGACGATTGGTAGGGATCATCTTCTAAG
>Ga0326760_1000304_pt1 | contig 28148 bp, 36 predicted proteins | sample GCREP_S_FD_207668 | JGI IMG/M metagenome (GOLD analysis project Ga0326760, IMG submission 207668) | Hot spring sediment microbial communities from Geyser Creek Basin, Yellowstone National Park, WY, United States - GCR.EP_S | ecosystem: Environmental > Aquatic > Thermal springs > Near-boiling... | reverse complement strand
CCGGGTTCTAAGGTCGGCAACATGCTTTCACCGCTGACTTCAATAGCAGCATCTGCAGCCATCGCTTCTTCTATGGTGACTTCAATCGTTCCCGCTTCTTCAAGGATGACAGGACCGCCGTTGCCGCTGCCTGCCGAAACCCGCAAGACAATAGGTAGGCGCAAAATGGGCTTGCCATCTTCTACCCTTGCGTCACGGCTATAAAGCAAGGCGTCAACAGGTATCCCAAAGGCAGCGGCGAGTTTGGTAAGGTGCTTGGCTGACGGGTTTTGTTTCCCTGATTCCCATGCTGAGATCATCTGATGTGGGATTCCTGTTATTTTGGCGAGCCGATATTGCGACCAACCTCTGGCTTGACGGAGCGCTTTGATCTTTTGACCCACGAAGCCATCCTTCATTTCGGTCACCTCTCAAATTGCCCCAAACAGGCGGGAAAATCCGTGATTTTGACTATGGCACAAGTCTTTACAAGGCGCAAGATGCACGATAAAATGCATAGCGCTGAGCATGTAATCATGCATAAGAGGTGACGACGGTCATGAGGCTTCGGGAAGTCGCAAGGAAAGTAGGCTTCCATGAAGCACTAAAGGCGGCGAGGTTGAAAAGGGGGTGGACGAAATATCGGTTGGCAAAAGCATTGGGGGTGAGTTGGCTTACTGTCAATGCGTGGGAAAAAGGCAGAAGTGCCCCTTCGGTTTTGAACACTCTCAAACTTGCTCGCATCTTCCCCGAACTTTTGGAACTCGTGAACGGGGGCGATGGAGATGGCGAGGAAAGGAAAGAGCGGTGACTGGAGATATGTAGCGATGTTACAGTCGCTAATTTCTGAGGGAGCGCCAGCGGTTGAGCGAGGTAAAGTTGTGTTGGAAGCGTTGAAAAGCGGTTGGGAACTGAGACCGCTGGCAAAAGCAATCGGGATAACTCATTGGTCGCTCTTGAAATGGCTCAAATCTGTCAATGGTAATGGCAGGGATGATTTAGACCGTGGGCGACCTTCGGAATTATTGCCGAGCCACAAGGCAGTTTTGATGAGATTGGCATCCAACCCTGCCACTGCCCATCTTCCTGCAAAAGTTTTGTGGCAGTTTTATTTGCGGGAGTTTGAGTGTTCGCCTGAATGTCAAGCATCCGATAATTGCCCACACGAAACCGTCTCCTACTACACCGCCCTTCGCTTTTTGCAGTCGCTTCCATCCGCCTATCGGGAAGGCAAACTCCGTCTCCGCAAACGCTTCCGGGCTTCCCACACATCGCTCGTTCCGCCGGGCATGGTTTGGCTTGCCGACCGTTCTAAGTCGGACATTCAATTGATGCGGGATGAGTGGAAGGGAGAAGTGGCTCGTTATGAGATTGGTGCTTTCGTTGATCAAGGGACGATGACAGTCTTGGCGATTGCTGCCGTTGAGAGGCAAGTTGACGGCAAATTCAGCCCCTTCTTTGATGCCGCTGCTTTTAACGCCTTGTTCGCCGACGCCCTGCTTGGCGAACTGACAGGCATTCAGGCGAAACCGAAAGTTTTGGTTGTGGACTGGGGCAAGGTGGAAAACAATCAGGCGCTTGAGAAGGTTTGCAAAAAATTACGGATAAGCGTCCAACATGCCCGCCCTTACGATCCCGGCTCTAAGCCGCAAGTTGAAGCACTTTTCAACTTCATTCACCAGCAACTTGAAGCCTACTTGCCCGGCTATCTTGGCTCATTGAACCGACCTGACAGCCGACCGCCGACGACGGAGTCAGGGAAACTTCGCAAAGAGATCGACATGAAGACGGGCGAAGTTTACTGGGTTGACGATTCAGGGCGGCGAATTCTGTCGGTTCGGGAGTTCAATCAGTTGCTCAAGGAATGGGCTCGCAAATGGAACGCTCAAATGTGCCAGCACTGGAATGGAAGGCGGCTGGAAGTCTTTCAAGCGAAAGCCAACAGGACGGAACTCAATGAGGAAATGCTTCGGGTCATGTTGCTGCCATCAACTCAAAGGAAGCCGCAGCGGGATGGAGAGGTTGGTTGGGGTCAATATCGCTGGTGGAACTATGGGACAGCGATTATGGCTGCATTTGGCGACACGCGGAAGGTCACTCTTTATGTCGCTCCCGACCTGCGTGCTTGGGTTTTCCTGAACGATGAACCGATTGGTGGCGATTTAGAAGCGGCACGAGCGATTGAAGTGCCATGCTGGCGATACATTGAAGACAGCGAAACAGCCCAATGTTGGACGGAATTCAAGCGGGCGATGGTTAGGCGGATAAAGCAGATTGTTGAGCAGGCAAAGCGGGAGGGCGAATGGGTTGACGATGTGATTTTGAAGTATCGGGATGAGTTTGTCGCACAAGTCAATGCCTTCCTTGCTAACCCCAAGACCTTCCTGCCTTACCGACCAGCAAAACCCGTTGACCTTGAGGAAGAGCCTGAGATGAGTTGGGAGGAGCAAATGGAAGTTTTGCACATATTCGCTGAGCAACAAAGGAAGGAGATTGAAGAAGCGCTGAGAAAGAGGCGGGAAGAGGAGAACCCCTTTGCGGGGTTCTGGTGGATAAACGATGAGGAGAAGGAGGCGAACAACCATGCGTCGGTTGATGGTCAACCCAGTAACTTATGATGAAGCAAAGTTGCGGGAAACGCAACCCTACAAGGCGACTTGGGCATTTTTGAGGGAAGTCGTTGGTTCAAGGTGCATGGCAGTTCTGGAAGGTGAGCCGGGCGTTGGGAAAACTTTCGGGGCTCTCTCTTTCGCAAAGCGCTACAACATCCCATTCATCACCGTCGTTGAGCGTGTCGTCCTTGAAAAATCTCCGAGCCGTTTCTTCCGAACAATTGTCGCCGAAATTACTGGTCGGCAGCCGGCATCGCTGTGGGATGCGTTGGAGGCTCTGGAACTTTGGGCAAGCAACGGCAATGCCCCACGAACGATTTTCCTTGACGAGGCTCAATGGCTGACAGGCAAGGCGTTGGATGTTTTTCGGCGGCTCCATGACTTCACCGGGGCAACAATCTTGCTCATTGGTCACGAAGGCGAAATTGTCAAGTTGCTTTCCCGCTACCCGCAGGCGAGAGATCGTGTTGCGATGCGTTTCGTCGTCCCGCCGCTTTCGTTCAGCGATCTTGAACTCCTGCATGGAGCGGACTTCAACGGTGAGTTATTGCAAGCGATTTACGACTTGACGCAGGGCAACTTCAGGCGGCTCCAACGAGTGGTTTCTCACTTGTTTGCCTACGCAGCGGCAAGGAAGAAACTGACGACAGAACTTACGGTTCAAGATTTGCGGTTTGTGACGAAGAACCTTGTCGTTGAGTGGTGAGGCTCAGGGGGCGAGGGGGAGCGACTTGCCGCCACGCCAGTAGCCGTAGCCCCTTTCGTCCCGCCCCTTCGCCCCCGCCTTAACGGCAGCAACTGGCGATTAGCGACTGGCGATTGGAAGGTGAACGAAAAATGATGGAGACGAAGAAGTTGCGGAAATTCTGGACGCTGGCGAAAAAGGTGATAAGCAAGGACGAGGAGAAGATAAGGCGGTGGCTTTGGGAACGATATGGGGTTTGGTCGCCACATGATTTGAAGTATGACGATCAGGAAGCGGTTCTGGCGAAGTTAGAAGAGATGGCAAATCACGGTGATGAAAGGGTTACTTGGGATGTCTGGAACAACGGTCAACCGCTTTATTGCCCGCAATTAGAGGAGTTGGTCAAAGAATTTGCAAAGAGACGCAACTATCAGTGGCGATACACGACGCGGCGAGGTCGGAAGGTTGTCAAGAACATGACTTCCTACCACCTTGAGACCCTTTACAAACTCCTTGCCTATTTCACCCCAGCCCACATCCACGAACTTGCTGAACTGCTTGCCCGCATCGCAGCGGCAGTTCGGCGAAACGGAGAGCCTGAAACTTTCGCTGCAATTGAGACCTTCTTTGAGCATGACCGCAAGTTGAGGGAAAGAAGGCGGCTCTTGCAAGGTCAAAAACTTCCCATCCGCTATCTCCAACGGCTCATCAGGCGCATTTATGCAGCACGAAAGCGGATGTGGGAGAAGTTGCTTCGTGAAGATTTGGCAGAGAAGATGGCTGAGCAAGCGACAAGGGCTTTTGCTTCCGCATCAAGTAAGGCTGCTGCCGAGGCTCTTGAAAGACGGCGGCAAATCGCAACTGGCAACTAAGGGAGGTGAAAGAAATGACAAGGAACGAAGTTTTGGAATGGCTTGAGAAGGAACTCGGCATTCGGTCATATCTCGCTATCGGCGATAGCGGTGCAATTCACCGACTTGAATGGATCGCCGTTGCGACGACTTTGGGCGACTGGACGCTTGAAGACATCAAATCCGCCATTGAACAAACCGCTGACATCAAGCCGTTGCCGAGGCGGATTGATGAGATTCATCGCTTGCTGGAGTGGGGGAGGCGGGCTAAGTGGCAGAGCAACGGTGAAACGGTGAAGCGGTGAAACGGAGACTCGGAGAAGGACGCATTACGCATCACGCATCACGGAGGTGAAAGCAATGAAGGTGGATGCTCAACTGGTTGCGGAGTTGAGGAAAGAAGTAGGGCTGCAGATTGAGCGTGTTCGGAGGATGATTGAAGAACAAGGTGCAAGAGATTCGTGGCTTTTGAGTTTGTATCGTTTAAAGGTGCTCAAAAAGTTGCTAACAGGCTTGCTCGAAGATGGAGAACTGGTCTTGGCGAATTTTGACCACGAAAACCAGTCGCCCAACCGGGAGGGGTTGATGTTGAAAATTGCGAAGTTCTTCAAGATGGTCAATCCAGAAGAGTTCCCAGAGGTGTCAGAGCGATGAAGGAGCAAAAATGTGCCTACTGCGACGCAAAAGCAATCAATCAATGCGCCGAATGCCAAAAGCCAATTTGCCCAATCCACACCGTCATTGATGTTGACAGACATTTTGCCCGCGTTTGTTTCCGTTGCGCGATGAAAAAGCGAACGGAGGTGAAAGGAGATGTGGCTTCTGAAAACAAAGGACAAAGAAGGTCGTGAGCGGAAAATTGTTCGGAGGTGCATTACGATGACGAAAGCGGTTGCTGAGAGGCTTGTGAGGATGTTGGAGCGAGACGAAAAGTTGTGGCTGATTGAGAGAGGGAAGTTTAAGTGGGTTAGGGTGAAAATCGGGAGAGCGATTGAGTGTGGTGCTTGCAATGGGGTGATTAAAGAGGGCGAATTTGCTGACTTGCTTTGCGTTGACTATGCCTTCCGAAAAATTTGCCTTGAAGTCTTTTGCCAATTTTGTTCCCGCCAACTCAAACGCAGAGACGCTCTCATCAATGCCATCTACGAAGTTAGGCTGAACGGGAGGGGAACGATGTGACAGCAACGGAGCAGTTGACAATCATTGAAGAAACAGTCCTGAGCCTTCTCGGCAAAGGGAAAGTCAACGCAAAACCCAGCAAACAAATCATCGCTGAATTGCAATCGTTGGGCATTGATTTGGGAGCGGATCCGACAAGGGAGCTTCGTGACATCATGCATCAACTTCGGCTCAAAGGCTTTCCAATTTGCGCTTCCAATGATGCCTTTGCAGGTTACTTCCTTGCTGAAACTCCTGACGAACTTTGGGACTACATCCAGCGTGAAATTGACCGACTAAGAGAGCAAGCAAAGCCGATTGCGGCATTGAAGCGGGTTTATCGGCAGTGGGTCAATGAGCAAGTTCAGCGGAGGTTGACAATCATCACGGAAGAAGGGAAGCAATTTTTGAGGTCGCTCATCTTTGATGAAGACATCAAGCATCTCAGACAATCGCCAGAGCGGTTTGCACAAAAACTTTTCAGTCGGGCTGTTTTGTCAGCGCTGAAAGAGCACAACTATCTGTCCGAACCAGCGCTTCAATGGCTTCGGCAGATGGGCATAACTGAGGAGACGGTCAAGGAATTCATCAAGGAGGTGTATGGGCGATGAAGATTTTGAACTTGACGCCGCATCCGATCGTGATTCGGAGGAAAGACGGCTCAGAAATCACCATTGAGCCGTCTGGGCTGGTCTGGCGGTTGAAGGAAGAAGATGTTGAGATCACCGAAAGGCTTGGTTTTGACACCGAAGGCATTGAAGTTGTAGCGAGGCGTTTCTCCGTTGACTTGTCTATGATGCCGCAGGAAGTTTGGGCTTCCGATATTGTCATCGTCAGTTTGCCGATGCTGCTTTCGCTCAAAGCAGCCCTTAGCCCCATGCCAACGAAACCGCTCTTTTGCGCCCCTGACACTGGTTCGGGGGCGATCAGGGATGAACAGGGGCGGATTGTTGGGACTACAAGGCTCATCACGATTTAGGCAAGGAGGCGAGGAAGATGATCGCGACGCAAGATTTGACGAAGGAAGCGACGAAGCGATTACGCAAAGCACTGCAACTGAAGGCGCAGATTGAGCGGCTTGAGGAGCAATTGAAGGAGATTCGTGACTGGTTCGCAGAAAAGTTCCCAGAGGGCTTCGAGGCAAAGGGCATCGGTAAGGCGATAGTTCGTTGGCAACCCAAGTTTACCCTTGACCTTGACGGTTTGCTCCGTCACATCCGAAATGACCCGAAAGCCCTTGAAGCCGCCCTTCGTTTCGCCAATCCCAACCACACCGTCCCCTACAAACTCCGTGATGCGGGCTTCTTGCCCGCCAATGTGGTTGAGCGGCTGGTCGTAAAAGTCGGAGAGGAACCGAGGGTTGAATTCCGCAAAGACTAATGTCGTGGCTAATAGCCACGACAACATGTCGGAGCGCTTTGAAAGCATGACCCAAATATGCAAGGAGGTGACGGAAGATGAAGTTGCGATGGCTCGTGCCTTTGGAGGAAATAATGGCTGAGATGGTGCTTACGGGCGAAATACTAACGGAGGAGGAGCTCCTTACGAGCCTTAAGGAACTCGCAAACGCTGGCTTGATAATGATGTTTCAACACAAACCTGATGGGCGATGGTATGTGTGGCTAACACCACCAGCGGTTATTATGGAGCAGTATTGGTCACGAAAAGGAAATGTGCCAGAGAGACTTATGGAAGTTGTAGCCAACTTGTATGAGGAACCTAATGAGGAGAACGCAAAGGTAGTGAGGGAATGGTTTAAACGCACTTTGGGTTATGTTCCTTCAAGAGTCATCGCAGCCATTAAACTGCTTCTGGACGGTGATAAATGGGGAGTAGCATGGTTTAAGGAAGACTTGGAGAGGATTGAAAAATCAAGTCAACCGAACGCAGGGAATGTGTTCATCGTGATGGAAGACGGACAGCCTCAGAAATATGAGATCGCGGCTGTTGTTGATGCTGACTGCTGGGAGATTATGTCAATGTGGATTGTGGATTAAGATGAAACGGGGGTAAAGGGGGTGTCAGGGGGCGACCGAAATGGTCGCCCCTGCTCTTATGCGCAACAATGTCGTCCATTATCGGCTAATCCGCAAAGGAGCGAGGTTTGAGTTGCGGCAAATTCGGCGACCGCCAAGACAGGGAGTTTTGTTTTGCGAGCAAAAATGCCGAAGATGCGGGACGACAATTCGGATTTGGCACTCAAAGCGCTTTTCATCCGTTCTGGCTTCATCAAATCGTGGCTGCTGCAATGGCAAAATTTTTGTGGTCATCGCAGTAAAGCAAGGAAACGGTCAAGGAAATGGTAAGGTGACAAACCATGCCCATCAACCTTGAGCAACTTCGGCAATTGGCACAAGGCAAGCGAAATGCCCCGCTCGTTGCTGGAGTGCGGGTCTCGGTCACAAGCGCCATCAGGCTTGGCGGGATGGAAGTTGTTGACCCGAAGCGGTTTCCGTTGGTGGAAATCAGGGCGAGAGCGGATGCTTGTCCTTTTTGCCAAGCGATGAACCGCAAGGTTTTCCGAAAAGATGCCTTCAGCGCTTATCTGCCTCCCTTCCACATTAACTGCCGCTGCGTCGTTGTTCACTTGCAGGAAGGGATGGCACAAGAGAACTTTGACCCGAACGAAGTTGAGCCGTTGCTTAGACATGCCCACTTCGTCGCTGATAGAGTAAGAGGTCGTGAGGTTCGCTATGAGGCGCTGCAAATTCCTGCGAGAGTTGAAGGGCGGGATTTCATTTTCCGTCGGGTGAAAGACCCGACAACAGGGCGATGGGTTAGCAAGTTGGAGTTTCGTCCCGGTGAAGAGCGGATGGTTCAGTTTAGAGGGTTGGAAAACTTGTTGCCGCCGAAGGGGGAGAGACCTGTTTTTGACCTGCGACGGATCGGTCGGGCAATTCGGCAACTGAGACAAGCCTATCCTGAGTTGTTCGTCAGAGCCGACCTTCGTCGGGTTTTTGTTTTGTCTTCTTCCCTCGGTCAGAAATTTTCGTGGCGGGGGCAAGTCAACCCTTACAGCGGGACGGTTTTCCTCAATCCCGTCCAGATAGAAAGGGGCAGTCCATCGGTCGGCATCTTTGACCCGACGGATCAATTTTTGCTGACTTTGGTGGAAGAGTTGGTGCATCCGAAAGTTCAGGTGTTCGTTGAACGACATCCTAAGCGCTTTAGTCAGTATGAGGGACAAATTTGGCAGCGGGGTTATCTTTTGCGACCTCTTTTCAGGCAAGGGGAAAACGAACGGGCAACATGGCGGCGCAACGCGCAGGAATGGCTGGCAAAAGCGTTGACCTTCTTTCTCACGGGGGAAAAGGGCAAGTTGGCGGATATGCCTTTCAGTATGGAAAATCTGTGGCAGGAGGTCAAGTAAAGTGGTGCGACGGGGAAACGATGGCATTCGGTGTTACACCTTCTGGCACAAAAAGGATAGGGAAATCGGGGGGATTTACTTTCCAGAGCAACTCTACATCGCTGACGAAAACGCTCCAAACTTTCTGGGCATCCATTATGTTCGCCCTCAGTTGTCTCTATCACCGAAAGCACGGTCTCAGAGAGAATTGCTACCCGTCTTGGGGAAACTTCTGCTTGCCCTTGATGACAGGTTGCCTGACGAACAAACAGATTGGGGCGACTTTGAAATTTTGCCAGAGAACTTAGAGCCACCAGATATTTGGTGGGCTCCCCATCCCGATGATTATCAACGCCTCAAAGAAGGCAAACGGAAGAAAATCACGGAACTACCTGAATGGCAACTTTACTTTGGCAAGCCTACATCCTCCGATACTGAGTAACCGCCTGAAACCGAATTCTGGCGACCCGAACCAAGGCGTTTTGCCAACGAACCGTTGGCGAAAAATCAACTTCCGTCACTTGCAAGATCAGTGCCAAGCCGCCAGCCTGAATGTCGCCCGCAAAAACTTCCGCAACGATGTCGGCGTAATCGTGCAAAAGTTTCGCCGTCTCTTCTTTGTCTTGCCCTGCCACGGCGACCCAAACTTCCCCTTCCATCCGCTGCCGCAATTGGGCATTTGGACCGAGCGTCGCTTGTTGTTGCGGGTAGCGGTTGATGTCAACGGCAAGTCGGGGCAAATTTGCTGGGCTCACCAACACCAAATCGCCATACTCAATCCCCATCGGCGTCGGCAACCCTGCTGCCGCGACGGCATTTGGCAGCCGCATCGTCAAATAGTTGATGATCTGCTCAATCAACTCCCTCGTCTTCGCCATCTTTGGTCACCTTGCCTGCGACTGGCGATTGGCGACTGGTTCTTTTTGCCGTTTCTACTCGCCACTCGCTATTCGTTGCCGTTTCGGTTCGGGGCTAACGCCCCTCCTACCAACTACTCGCTACTCGCCATTCGCTATTCGCTACCATTGAACTCTGTCCCTCTCAAAAATCGGTTCAGGGAAAGTTCCTACAGGTGTTGATGAAGATTTCGTTGTAGGTTGGTCGGGTAAGATAAGTTTACCTTCCAACAGGGCTTGAAGTTTCTCCATCGCCCGCTGCCTTAGCACTTCCGCTTGGTTGCGAAATTCTGGGTCGTCAACGCCCATCGCCTTAAACTGCCAAACCCGATAGGCTGTCAAGTCAGCGCAAATGTCTCGGACAATCAAAAGGCTTTGCGTTCCAGTGATGGGGACTTGATAGCGGGTTGCTAATTGCCCATCCACAAAGGCTTCCGTCTCGTTCATCCATGCCGTTACCTGATCGGCGTTGGGTTCTGTCAAGGCGTCAATTGTGGCAATGGATGAAGGCAGGCGACTTTGGACATCGGAAAGGCTGTGATAGCGTGGCATCAAAGCACCTCCTTGTCAAAGGAACTTTTTCTCTTCGGACAGGTAATTGAGAAAGTAATCCTGCCATCGCTCTCGATAGCGTCCGGCAAGGAATTGATTGTCAGGCATCAAAGCCCTTGCTGGGATATTCCGTCTTGGAGCGCCGAAGTGGTGGATGGGAGCAAGCCACCAATCGCCACGATCAACGGGTCTTGCCGAACCGAAAGTCAAGCCTAAAGGCTCAATGTCCAGAATCATCTCGCCGCTCGTTTCATCGGTCAAGGATGCTCGCAACCGTCCCGTCCGAACGAGCGGTTCAAGCGGGAAGCCTTTCCGCTGTTTTTGTTGGATTGTTTTGGGCGACAATGGCGCCCAAGGTTTTCCGATGACGCTCCCTTGCGTCGCAAAAATTTGCTCTTCAAGTTCCATTAGGTCTTTCGCGATCTGCCTCCAAACGGGCTCAAGGTTTTGAACCCGCTCGCTCAAAGTGTCAACGGCGAACAAGACATTTTCATCGTCTATCATCACGACGAGCATCATTCGCTCACCTCAATCGGCTCAAACAAAATCTCTGTCAACAACTCAACCGTTCTCGGTAAATCGTCCATCATGTTGGCAGCCCGTTCAACAGCAGCAGCCTCAATTTGTTCGTCGCTGAATTTTCGTCCCAAAGTCTTGCTTTCCTCGTAAAGCCTCAGCGCCTCATAGCCGACGGTCGCAGCCAAATCTGCAGCATGTTGGCGGGCGATGGCTTGGGCGAACCCTTGCAAGTAAAAGTCAACCCATCTGGGAATCGGCTTCGTTGGGTCGGAGCCAGTGGAAGCAAGATAGACCGATCTTGCAGCCCGATAAGCGTCCATCAAGTATTTCGTCAACTCAACGGCGTAAGTATCAACGAGGTGCTGCGGGACGGAAAGCCGACCAAGTTCACGCAATGCAGAAGGTTTGCCAGTATCGGCATCGGCAATCAACTTACGAACCTGCTCCATCAACGCATCAATTTGCTGCCGCAACAAATTCCGCAAACTTTGCTCCGCTGCCGTGATTGTCGTGTCCGACAAACTTCTCAATGTCGCCCCTTGAATGAGCCCCAATGGATCGGAAAACGACAGCGACTGGCGATTAGCGACTGGCGATTGGCGAAACGACGGTGATTGGCGATTGGCGATTAGCGACTGGTCATTTTTGCCGTTTCCAGTCGCCAGTCGCGAGTCGCTACTCGCTGTCGCTTCCGGTGCTGGCAATTCAACTTCTTCGGGTTGTTCTTCTGGCAAAGGTGGCAAATCAAAGACATCGCGAACCCATTCCTGCAAACTTCGGTCGGGTGTCAAGATGCCCGTTTGCACAAGTTTGGAGATGGCTTCGGCAAGGACTTCACGCTGCAGGACGAGCCTCAAGTCGGTGAAGGTCAATTCTGGAAAGTCGGTGAAATCTTCGCCGAAGTTGAGCCGACAAAGTTGCGGGATGGCATATCGGTTAATGTGGTCGGCAAACCATTGGGCAACGGAATTCAAGCCCATCAAAAAAAGTTGACTGTGGTCTCTTGATAGCGCCCAACTTCCAACATCGCCCGTCCCTAAGTTCAAAAACTGAGCCAAAACTGATTTGACAATCATCGTGTCGTGGTGCTGAATTGCTTCAACGAAGGCTTGATTTGCCCTCTGTCCCGCCTCCGCTCCAATCAGTTCCACGCTGTAATCCTCAGGTAGCACCATCGCAGCCCGTTCATGTCCTCGCATCGCTTCCAGCATTTGCAGGAAAGTTTGCTTGTCTTGCTCCGATGTTCCTGCAGGAACTTTGCCGACAGGGATTCCGACAGCCCAGCGCTCAAGTGCAATCGCTTGAAGTTTGTAGGCAAGGTCTTTGAGAAACCAATGTTTGTAGGCAGCCCGAAGGACTGAAACGCCATAAGGGTTGCCAAGTTCGCGGCGCCAGATGAAGACGAGCAATTTCTCAATGGGGATGTCAACCCGCCGAAATCGCCCTTGCGGGTCAAAACCGACCTGCCGAACTCCAGCCAAGCCGCCTGTTTCGTCAAACAAAAAACGCTCAATCGTCTGCGGATGCCTCGGAGCGAACTTGCGCCAAACGATGTAGTTGTCCCGCTCCTCAAAGACTTTTTCAAAAACTGTGAAGCCGTAAAAGAGCGCCAGCAAAGCATCACGCAAAAAATCATCAAAGGTGTGAGTCATGCCACCGAAAAGGTTGTCATAGACCAAATCTGCCGCTTCCTTCGCCGTCGGGTCGTCAGAAGCAGGCTGGACATCCCAATCGCTCGCTCGGATGGGCAAGGTGATGGCAAGTTCAAGGGCTTGGACAGTCGCATCTGAGCGTCGCATTCGGGTGTAAACTTGGATGCATTTTGGGAAGGAAAGTTCAGGCAAATATTCGTCGGCGCCCAAGTTGGTCAGAAGGTAGCCGACACCGCTGCCGCCAAACCCTAACTCTGAGCGAAGTTGCTGCTGTGGGAGTTCCTGAAACGACTGTTTTGGCTTTTTCCACCAGCCCCAAAGGCGCATTTTTGTCGCCTCCAATGTGCAAGTTGGTATACTAACTTGACTCGTCCCCCGTCCCTCGCCCCTCGTCCCTTGCCGTTTGGACGGCGTCCGAAAGGGTTGTTCTCAAAATTGAGCACATTAGTATACCAGCGTGCTCAAGTTTGCGCAAACTTTTGCCCTACAATCGCCTCGTAGGGGGCACCCCTATATCGGAATACCCCCCTCGCCCAAAAAGCCCGTCAGACGCCAAAAACGGCAGGAAATGGCGACTGGCGACTTGCGACTGGTTCTTTTTGCCGTTTGACCAGTCGCTATTCGCAAGTCGCTAATCGCTAATCACCAGTCGCTGCCGTTCAGATAGATGCCAGAACATCGTCTAACAGATGACCGGCATCAGGGGCGGTGATGACCTCAGCGACTTCATGTCGGACGCGGATAACGGTGCTCCGTGAAGGCTCGTCACGGTAGCGTTCAACGACGAAGTTGGAAAGGGTTGGTCGGTAGCCGAAGGCGGGTTGGTTGATGGCGGGGCGCTGTGGCACGAAAGCAACGACGACCCGATCGCCCCAAACATATTGCAGGTTCGGCGTGTCGCCCTCAACGGCAGTGTCCATCACCATGTCGCCGATGACCACTTCTCGAACTTCCAGCCACCTTGCGAGGATGTCTGTGGAGAAAGTTGCATTGGTGAACTTCAGTCGGTCGGCAACTTGGGCGTGTTCAATCAAAACTTCCCAGACGGGTCGGGAGATGACGACGGTCGTTGGGCGAACGCCGATTCTGCGGCTGACGGCAATGATGGCGTTCTTCAAGTCAGTGATGGGCGTTGAGCCACTCTGGTCCCACTTAGTTGATGGGACGGTTCGGTAACCCGCTGCCGTCAGGGCATTGACAACGGCATCCCTCGCCCGAACTTCCGCATCTAGAGTTAGCATGTCAACGAGTTGCGTTGTTGCGGCGACAAATGGGTCAATGGGGTTCTGGCTGGCAGCGACATCGCGGTCGTCAACGGCAATTTCAAGGGCATATTCCTCGCAGAAGAACTTCACCGATTCAACGGACCAATGAACTCGCCTTGCTTGGCTTCCCCGTCCTCGTCGGGCAGATTCGCGGCGAAAGGCGTCCTTGCCAAAGCGAGCGATTTGCCCGGAGACGGACGAGACGGGCAAGGTGGGCAACAAGCTTTCTGCAACTGCTCCCTGCACGCGGTAGCTGATGGCGACTTGCGTCAATACAGGGTCAACCAAAATCACATCCTTGACATCAGTCACTTGCGGCATCGTTCACTCACCTCCGTGTCAGAACTCAAAGGGTGCAAGTAGGACTTCAATGACTTGTCCGGCAGCAGTCGCTGCCGTCAAAGCGAAACCGAGAATGCGTTGTTGCGCCGTTGGCGGGTTGGAAGAAGCGGCGCCGTGATTGTGGAAAGTCCCTGCCGCTGCCACTCGCCCGTTTGCGGCAGCAACGACGGGGCTTCCGATGGTGATAGCGCCAGCGGCGATAGCCTTGCTGATGCCGTAAAGCATTACGGATGCCGTCTCGCCAGCGTTTGGTTTGTTTTGCAGGATGCCGATGGCTCGCTCGTTAGCACCTGCCAAAACGACGCGCCCCGTTGCAGCGTCCAGCCTGACGGGAGCGAAGGGGTAGTTTCGCAAATCCGCCCCCGCCACAAAGGAAACGACTAACGCTTCCCGATAAGTCGCCATCTTTCGTCACCTCCTATTGGCTATTCGCCATTTGCTACTTGTGGACTTTGTATTCGCTGAAAACAAGGTCTGGTCGCTCCGAAGCGGCGATGCGGATCGCATCAATGAAGTTCAAGTTTCGTTCTCGGGCAATTTTCTCGGCGTAAGTTTGCAAGGTCTCGGTCTTCTCGTCGGGCTCAGTGGCAGAAAAGCCGAGTTCGCCGAGCGGGACAAACTGGATGGACTTGATTGCGTCCATCAATTTGCCCGCCAGTTCGTCGTTTAACTCCGCGAGAACTTCCACGAATTTGTTGCGACTGGCTGGAGCAAGGGCAACTTTGCCCTCGCTGAAACGCAGTGATGCCAACTCGTCTGCAAACTGTCGCTTCCGTTGCTCCGCCTTTAGCCGTTGCACTTCCTGTTCAAGCGCAACGACTTTAGCGGGGTCAAGTGTCAGATGGTCTTGAGCGACTTGCTTCTCGTCGCTCATCTTTTCTTCACCTCCTTCAAACTTGCTTCTCAAGCGCTCGGCAATTGACCGAACGCGCTCTTTCACATCGCTTGGCAAATCAACGCCCCCACGAGCGCCTGCCAAAATGGCAAGGACTTGAACGACGGCTCGGAAGATGACGCGTGGTTGACCGTTAACGATGTCAACGACAGGAAGTTTGTAAGAGCCAAATAGATCGGGGTTGGCTCGGTCGTAAGCGAGAAACCGACGCCGATATTTCCGCCATTCCTCATTGCCCCATTCGCTTGGGTCTTTCTCTGAAACCCACCTTCTCCATCTTCGTTCGCTTTCGTCGGCATCCCATTCGTAAGTGCGGTCATCGTGGATGGGAAAATCAAGTGGGTCATCGTTTGCCGTCCAATCAGGGTCGGCAGCGGCAAGGGCTGTCAAGCCCTTGAAAAAGGGTCGGTTGGTCAATGCAATTCCCGTCAAAACATCTTCGCCCAAAATCTTGCCTGTCTTGGGATCAACGGCTCCGCCTAACTCAACGCTGACATATTTGAAGCGCTGCTTTTCAATTGCTTCCTTGCCAATGTCTGTCCATTCTATCAGCGCATAAAGCCCATCTTCCCGAACTTCCAATGCCCGAACCCAACCAGCAGCGCCCAAAGCGGTGTATTGGTGCTCAAAGTTGACAGGGACATCGCGCCCTAAAATGCCCGCATCGAAGTTTCGCTTGATTGCCTGCAAAAAAGCGTCGTCAAGTTTGATTGTCCGTCCATCGCGTTTGAAAACGCCTTTTGGTAGGATGCGAATCCAGTCAGCGAATTGAAGTGACTCAACGAACTCTATCGGCTTCACCATGACACACCTCCCAACGATGGCACCAAAGGCGTCCCAGCAAGCCAATCAGCCCTGATTGGCTCGGCAGGCATCGCCCTGAGTGCCCTTGCAGTTTCTGCGACTATGCGGGCGTAATCAATGGCACGACCAAAGTGGTCTTCCCGACCTTTGGCGTAATCCCGCTTGCCCGTTTCGTCAATCTCAATGATGTAGTTCTGCAAATGCTTGACAACTTGCTCAGTGATGGGGATGTTTTTGCGTGGGAAGATGATTCGTCCTGAAAGCACAGCATCAACCGTCCCGTCCATGAGTTCCACTCTTGGGATGGAGATGGTCTTGATGGGTTGCCCTGTTTCTTTGTCTTCCTCGCCGATGGACATTCGTTGCCCGCCAGTATCGTAAACCAAAACGCCTTTGATTTCCGGGGCAAGTTGTCTGAGCAACTTTTTGGCACTGTCTTTGTAGGGCATGGCGTTGACAGCAATAGCGGAAACTTTCAGCGAACGAACTTTCTGGGCAACCCGCTCCCATTTGTCAATCCCGCTGAATTCTTCCGCCCAAACAAGCGCCAAAACTCCATCGGGAAGTTGCTCCAGCACGACAAGATGTAGCCGGTCTCCCACATCCAAGCCCGCAAAGCGCTTATTTAACTCATTCAATATGCCTAAATCGTGAGTGCCGTAAATCACTTTTTCGGGCGTAATCGGTTGCCGCTCGCCACCAGAGTAGGGCAAGCCCAAGACGGAGTTGAAAAATCGCTCTTTGCGCCTCAGCGAAAATTGCGCTTGATGCCACAAACGAGCCACATCAGTTGCTGTCATCGTCGCCGAATAAAGTTGCGATAAGTGATAACCGTGAGCGTCCCTGTCGGGATATTTTGCAACCCATTCTTTTTCAAGCGACAGTGTATCAATTAGCGACCGGCAGAAGGGACAACAATAGGAAAACTTCCATCGTCCATCCCAAGTCGTTGCATCCCAATCGCCGCCCCACAATGTAGGCTTGTCTTCAACCGTCGCCATCAGAACATTTGGAAAATGCTCTTCCATCGCAAACCACTGCTTGCACTTTGGGCATTTGAGATGCCAGTATCGCTGATCTGTCATCGCAAATCGTTCGTCAATGCCGTAACCTGCAACCGTCGGCTGGCTGAACCATCGTTCCCATTTCAAGGGCGAATGGTAAAGGCGCTCTTGCAACGCATCGGTCAAGGAAGGATTGAGCGTTTCAACTTCGTCAACAAAAATCGCATCAAGTGGAAACATGCGGACATCAGCTTCGCTTTGGACGGGCATGTAAAGCAGCCACCCTTCCCAAAGCCGCTTCAGGTAGAGGTTATCTCTCAAGCGATACTTTTTCGGCAACCCTTCAACTTCATCCTCTTCACCGAGCAACTCCCGTTCAGCGCCTTCAACAAGGGCTTTTTGCAAGATGGGGTTTGCCCGAATTAGTGGCTCAACCCGCCGTTGAACTTGCATTCGGAGAAAACGGAGCGAAGAAAGGAAGTAGGCGGATGAAAAGCCTTGTTTACAAAGCCAGAATTGCAATCGCAGCATCAACTCAGTGACGCCCTTTTGCGCCGCTTTTTCCACGATGACGACTTGTGCATTATCTTCCGCAATTGCTTTCAAATCTTCGTGCCCATCCCAACGAAACTCTTTCCCATCAGGCAGTTTCAGCGTCGCGATAAACTCCGTTACCTTTCCCTCATCCCTCGTCCCCCGTCCCTCGCCCCTCGTCCCTTTCCGTTTAAGTGCTTTTTTCAATGCCGGGTCTACGACGCTTAGAGCGCTGAACCGCTTGCCGAACAAGTTCCTTAAGGCGCTCAGCATCGTCTTCATCTACGCCGAAAACCTCCCGCTCGTAAGTCTCTTTGCAAACACGCAAGCGGAAATGGCGTCTTGCGATGTGATAAAGCCAGTCGGGGGTGATGAAAATCCCCTCCTGCTCAAGTTCCGAACGAATCCGATACAGGCTCTTAACTGCCACAAGCAAGATCACCACCTCCAAATATACCCGCCTCTTTGTCAAAGTAGTTTGACAAATTTGACAAACCACTTTGACAAATTTTGCGCCACTTTCGTTGTCGGTGATGTCCATTGCCCAGAGATGCTTGGGAACTTTTGCCCATGCTCAAAAGTTTCTCTCGCTGTCGCTTGTGTCGGCTCGATGCAGACATGCAGGAAGAAATCTGGCAGCAAATGAAGGCGGGAAAGACTTACGAGGAAATCGCTCAAGGTCTTGGCGTCAGTTACCAAACCGTTTATCGCCACAAGAGGCACCTACTTCGTGCGATGGAGCGCTACTTGATCTTGCAAACGGAGAAAGCCGACGAACTCAAGCGACTTGATTTGCTCATTCGCTATGAGCGAGAAAAGCGAAAGCAGTTGGAACTTGCAAGGGAGCGGGAAGAGCGAGCGAAAGCAGCCCTTGATGCCCTCCGTGACCTCGTTTCCGCCGACAAGTTCGCCCGGATTCAGCAAATCCTGATGGAAGAAGGTGAGCAATCGTGAAGATTGTCTGGCTCAAAGGCGACTATGTTGGAAATCATGAACGGCAAATGCAGGCATCAAAAGCCAATTGTCGGCTTGTCATCAGTTTCCATTTCAACGCTGCCGACCCGAAGGCGCAAGGGAGCGAAGTTTTCTCTAACGGCAAGGGCGATGCAGATTACATCGCAGCGAAACTCCTTCACATCATCACCAGCGTCTTGGGCACAAGGTCAAGGGGCGTGAAGAAGGCTGAAGGCTCAAGGGCTGGATTTTTGCGGTTTTATCACTGTCCTGCCATCTTGCTTGAACCTTGCTTTATCACCAACCCCGAAGAAGCCAACCTTGTCCACGATGTCCAAGTCATCCGAAAACTGGGCGAAGCCATCGCTGATGCTTTAGTCAAGTGGCTTCCCTTTGATGCCGTCATCGGCATAGACATCGGGCACAAATTCAAAACTTCCCAGCCCAACGACCGTGGCGCTCGTTGCTTTTACGGCGACTTTGAAGCCGACCACGCCGAGCAACTTGCAAAAGTCGTGGCGGCTTCGTTGCAACTTCGCACAAAGGAGGTCGTGATGCGATGAAATGGCTCGTTAAACGCTTCTTCAAACCGTTTGCAAAAGCGATGCTTGAACACTTGCTTGGTGAACTTAGCGAGGTTGCAATTTTGGCAGTCAAGGAAGCGGCGAAGATGGAAACTTGGACGAACGAAGAGAAGCGGAAGCGGGCTTTTGAGATGATTAAGGCAGAAGCCATAGCGAGGGGCAAGGAACTCAAAGAATCCGCCATCAACCTTGCCATTGAACTTGCCGTCCAGTTGATCAAGTAATCACCAGTCGCCAGTCGCAAGTCGCCAGTCGCTATTGTGAGGTGATTTGATGACCGAATGGCTGAACGCAATTGCAGGGTTCGTAAAGGAATTGGGCTTTCCTATCGTTGTGGCTCTTTGGCTCATGTATTTCGTCAACAAGGTCATGACGGTTCAGGAAATCGTCAACGCCTTGATTCGCATTGATGAGAAGATTGAGCGACTAATGCTCATGCTGGAGCGTGATGGCGATGGAACTTAAAGAAGTGATGCAGATGGCAGCATGGATTTTCTTGGGCTTGACAATCGCTTACGCCCACTTCCAGATGCGCAAATTGCGCAAAATCGTCTTCAATCACCTGCATCACCTAACCAGTCACCAGTCGCAAGCCGGCAATCGACGAGGTGAAAAGAGATGCTTACGAGAGAAGTTGCATTCTTTGTTTGCGCGTTTGTGTTCATAAGAGGTGAGTTGAATGACGAGGAGAGTTTTCAACATCATCACGGATGAAGCGGGACAACCAATTACAGGTGTTCCCGTCCGAATACAATTGAATGTCCCGACCTTCGTGGCAGGTGAGCAAAAAGAAATTGCGGCGTGGAGTGTTGAAACGAAGACAGACGCCAATGGGCGATGGGAAGTTGAATTAGAGCCCAACGATTTGATGAGCGATCCAAATTCATACTACAAAGTCATTGAATATTCACACAAGCGTCGCAAAGCGAACGAATATGCGATCAGAGTGCCTTCAACTGGCTACACAGAACCCATTCACATCACCCACCTTCTCATAACTCCGCCACCCGTCACACCACCAGACGAAGCAGTAACAGGAATCGCTGCTGACAATAACGCATTACTCAAGGGTGATGTTCGGCTGCTTGCTGGCACTGGTATTCAGTTACAACAAGACAACAATGCAAAAACAATTACGATTGTCAACACGGGAGTTGGTAGCGGCGGGACAGACGAAAAGGTCAAAGTCTTCAAAGACGGAACGCAGATTGGAACTGTAGCGAGGAGACTGGACTTTAGAGGGACTGGAACGGTTGATTTTGTAGTCACTGAGGACGCAGCGAACGACCAGTTTGACATTGCTGCAAACATCAAATCTGGCGTCATCACTGACAGCCACATCGCTGCCAACGCTAACATCGCAAAATCAAAGATTTCGTTAAGCGGGCAATGGACGAAGGCAGAACTTCCAAGCGACACGGTTTACACGGCAGACAATCAAGAACTTTCAAACAAAACTTTAGTCAACCCAACAATTAAGGATGTTGATGCGACACCTATAGCAAACAGGCAATTAAGGGTTGTTGATGGTGAAATCGTTGCGACGGACACAACAGGTGTTGAAGGTCGTTATATTCGTGACACTTCAATCAAAGGCACTGGAACGCTTGTTACTTCGTTAAATGCGGACAAAATTGATGGGTTTGAAGGTGCTGATTTAGAGAAAGTCGTCAACAAGGGTGTCGCAAATGGCTATGCTCCCTTGGACTCAAACGCCAAATTACCATTAGCCCACTTACCAAGTCACACACATGACGCTTCTGAAATTGCCTCGGGACGCTTAAGCGCATCAAGGCTTCCAACTTCACCGAATGCCAACCGTTTCCTTGTCGTTCGCACAGCAAACTCAGACCCCATTTACGATACCATTCAAGCAAGTGACTTGCCGAGCCACACGCACACAAAGTCACAAATTACTGACTTAGAGACGATTACGACGACGCCGACAGCAAACGCCGTGCCGAAAGCAGATACATCAGGCAAAATTGCTTTGGGCTGGATACCGCAGGGTTCAGGAAGTAACTTAGATGCTGACAAGTTAGACGGTTTAGACAGCACTGCTTTTGAAAAGATTGTAAACAAAGGTGTTGCGGACGGTTATGCCCCGCTGGATGCGAATGCGAAACTTCCGACAACACACCTGCCAAGCCATAGTCATCAAGCCTCCGAAGTTGACACTCCCGTAACTGAACAAACATCAAGTTACACGCTCCAACTTACCGACAAAAACAGTTTCATCAAGATGAATGCTTCAAGTGCTGTAACAGTAACAATCCCGACAAACGCAAGTGTGCCTTTCCCACTTGGCACGAAGATAGTAATCATGAAATATGGTTCTGGTGATGTGACAATTCAGGGTGATACTGAAGTAACACTTAGAGACCCGAATAATCAGGCGATAATTACGACCCAATATGATGTCAGGGTAATCGTAAAGATTGGAACAGATGAATGGGTGGTGGTCTAAAATGGGATGGCTTACGGGTTGGTCATTTCGGCGTCCAGTCACAATTAACAACACAAACAATTCAAACGAACTGACTGATTATCAAGTGCTCGTTGTAGTTGACACAGCGTCGCTCATTCAGCAAGGGAAAATGCAGGCGGATTGCGACGACATTCGTTTCACTGACAGCGACGGCACAACTTTGCTGCCTTACTGGATTGAAGGACCGATTAATGCAAGCAACACGAAGATTTGGGTAAAAGTTCCTTCTATTCCTGCCAACGGAACGAAGGTCATCTATTTTTACTACGGCAACACAACTGCTCAAAGCGAAAGCAGTATAGCGAACACTTTCATTCGTGAAATTGATAATGGGCAACCGTTACGATTGGCTGTTCCAATGGATGAAGGAAGCGGCTCAACGGTTTATGACCAAAGCGGCAACAACTTTAATGGAACAATCTACGGAGCAACATGGACGCAAGGTCGGTATGGCAATGCATTAAGTTTTGATGGTGTGGACGATTATGTTGACTTCGGGACAGCCCCGTCTCTTAGTGGACCAATTGATTTTTCAGTCGTATTTTGGCTAAAAAGCACTTTTACAGGAGGAGGATATATTATTGCCCAGAGAGCACCAGGCTATCAAGGAGAATGGATGGTAAATTTGGGGGGTAATCATAACAACAGTGCTTTATACCCTGGTAAGATATACTTCATGGTTTACAACTCCGGATTTCAGTGGGAGATATGGTCAACAACACAAGTTAATGATGGGCAATGGCACAGCATTGTGGCAGTGCGACAGGGTGAAAATGGGTATATTTACATTGACGGAAAGCTTGATGCACAAGCATCAGGAACGATTAGATCGCTTGACAATACCCTTAAAACTGCTATAGGTATGGACTTGCGTGATGTGAATAAACCACTCCAAGGCATTGTAGATGAAGTTTTTCTTTTTACCCGTGCTTTGACTTCTGCTGAAATCGCTGACCTCTACAATTACTATGGCTATGCTACTCCTAATTATCCACGCAGAGTTTTAGTTCGTAAACGAAGCGACCCAGAACCAACAACGAGTGTTGGCAATGAGGAAATTGGCTTAGTCATTATTAGACAGCGTCGTATGTTCATCATGAGTATCTGAGGTGATTTCTATGCCGAAGTTGAAATTGCGGCATGTTAAGCCACGAGATTACGATGAATGGGAAACCGAGTTTGATGTTGAAATCAACACAGCACGGAAGCGGGCGATTTTGCGGCGTCTCCTTCAGCGCCGCTGGCTTGCTGACAGGCGTGTTGGTGACGATTTTGATGCTGAAGGAGACGACGCAAGTTTAGTTTCGCTCGTTCGTCAATGGCGTGAAGAATTCCGTCGTCAGGCAGGTGGTCAGCGTGCGTGAATTCCTTGAAGGTTATGAGCAACGCTTAGTTGAAGAAATGGGAGAGCAAAGACTTGCAATGGTCATGGTTATCCGTTATGAAGTGACAGGTTTCAGTGACACAGAAGTTCAGCAATCAATTGACGACATAACGCAATTATTGTCGTCGCCATATCAGATTTTCAGGCATAAATGCTTTCACGATGAAAACCCTCATATTCCGTGTGAACTGACGCTTGTGAGGGAAGGGTGATGCTCATGCTTGATGTCCTTTATGTCTTACTTTTTCTCGCTGTCGCTTTCATCACTGCAAGGGTAGCGATGTGGGTTGTGATTGACAGGCTTAGTCGCTTTAAGGAAAGGAGGCGGAGAAGGTGATTTTTGTGACGATGCTCGTTTACCCGATTGACAGCGCAAAAAGGTTTGCTGCCGAACGCTGTTTGTGGGCTTTGTTTCGGCAATTGGGAGGGGATGATGTTTTGTTGACTTTTGAGAAGTCACAAGGTGTTGACCGGGATGATGTTTGGCGGCTCAAACCGAAAGTTTTTGGCTTAGGGCTTGTGGTTGCTCAAAAAGATGAATGGGTTTGCTGGGTTGATGCCGACATTGAATTCCGTGATAACTTTGTCCATCGCTTGAAAGATTTTCTGTCTCAGGTTACCAGTCGCCAATCGCCAGTCGCCAGTTGCCCGGTTTTGTGTGTGACGAAGGTTTGGGAAAGGGGCAAAGAAAACTGGATTCCTGATGAACGCATTGGGGACTATTGGCAGCGGGCGATGCTTTACGAGTTTGAGTGGGAGTTTTATTTCGGCACGGGCATGATTGTCGCCAACAAAGCATTTCTGGCTTACATTGACGAATGGCAGATGTTGACGAACAAATCGCAATACTATCCCGAAGAAACCGCTTTGGTCACCCTTGCCCACAAGTATCGGGACAAATGGCAACTTGTATGGCTTCCTGACGATTTGCATTTCGTTGGTTGGAAAGTTCGTGAAGGCGAAGAAAAGGCTGTTGCTGTCCATATCGGCAGCACTGAGTTAGAGCGTTGGCTCAAAACTGCAACGGAGGTGACCGACGATGCCGATTAAAAAGCCGCAACAAATTGTCGGCTTCAAGTATGTCGGGACGAGCCCGGTCACAATCATCGGGCTCGGCGAATTAAATCCCGGCGATGTCGTCCCAGTTGAAAAAGCGAAGGAAATCTGGGGCGACGATTTTGTCGGTTCGGAAGTTTTAGTCCCCGTTGAAGGGACAAGGGACACGGGACAAGGGACGGAAAACCAAGGAGGTGAAAGTTGATGCCAACTGAAGTTGTCGGTTTGCTGACGAAAATCGGTGTTGGCATCACGAACAACGAGAACGCTGCCGTCGCAGCACAAATCCAACTTGACGGCGTTGAAAGCGACCTGAGAGTTCGCGTCAACCGAATTATCACTGACGCTGGTTCAGGCTCATTGATGCCCCGACGGGCTCTAACTTCCCATGTCTGGGTTGAAGGCGGATTACGGGGAGATGTTCAACCCAACTCTTTCGGCTACATCCTTCACGCTCTTGGCGTCCCACCGACGACTTCTGGAACTGGTCCCTACATCCACACCTTCAATTACGGTGCTGCTTCCCCATCGCGATGGCTTTCGGTTGTTCACGCCTACAATGACATCGCAAGACAGGAAGTCTTTGGTGGCTTAGCGGCAACTCGTCTTCGTCTTGGATTTGATGCGGAGCGAGACGAAGTCCTTCAATTCGACATGGACTTGATCGGCACTTACGCCGCGTTGTTCAACAACGAAGGGACTGTCATTCCTGCGGGCGTCGGCGTTGACAGTGCCGACCCATTCGTTCAAGCCCTTGCCGTCGTTGAAACGCCCATCGGGACGGCGATCGCTCAGTGCATCGCTGCAGACTTGGAAATATCCCTTGATAGAGCAATCCGATGGACTGCTCGTGGCTCGGTCTTCCCGCGTGGGCATCAACCAGTGACGGGAATGCGAGTTCGCGGGACGATTCGGCTGACTTTTGAGAATGACAACTTCCTTAAGGCGTTCCTGAACCAAGCGGGCGCTGCCACTTACCCGCTGCAACACAAAAACGCCGACGATGCTCCCATCACTTCCCTGTCGCTGAAATGGACGCCCGCCAGCAACCGCCAGTTGATCATCAACATCCCCCGCGTCGTCTGGACCGAAATCTCAGAACCCGTCCGCAGGAACGCAGTCGTTGAGCAGGAACTTTCCTTTGAGGCGCTGCTTGATTCGTCCCTTGGTCGTGGCTTGCAAATTGTGCTGGTCAACTCGACGAGCGCCTACAATCCCGGCACTACAATTGGCGGCTCGTAGTAGCGAATAGAAACGGAGAAACGGTGAAACGGAGACACGGAGAATTACGCATTACGCAATGGAGGTGAAAGGTGATGGAGCAACAAACTCCGCTGACGGAGCGGGTCATCGCTTTGTTGCTTGCCCGACTGGAGCAGGAAAGCGACCCAGAGAAAGCGGCGAAATGGGTTGAATTGCTTGAACGGGTCGCCGCAGGTCAAATCAAACGCTACGACGAAGAAAAGCAACAAGTCGCCAATCGCCAATCGCCAGTCGCTGACAAAGGTCGGTGATGTTTGTGCCCATAGAGTTGAGGCGGCTGCTCATCGGCGACCCATACGGGGATTTCAACTTTTTGAAATTCCCAAGTGAAACATGTCCGATCACTGAATCATATCCCGCTTGGGCAAATTATCAGCGAACGACTGAGAGATGGTTTCAGCGAGAGAATATTGGCTCTTTTCTCGGTGGTATTTATTCATTGCATTCACGATATATGAGGGTAAGTTATGGACCATCAGCATTAGGTGTTAGTGTCGATCACGCTGCACCTTCTTTTGCTGCAGGAGCAGTTGCAAGGTTTGGGCTCGGAAGCAACCCAGCACTTGGAGGTTATTTTGTGTTGGGCAACCCTAATGGAGTTGCTCATGTTACGCCGACATCTGGAAACACTTTCTATGAACTCCGTTGGACACAACCAGCACAAGGTTGGTGGCGAGTCGCTGTCAGCATCCCTGCATCGGGAGGAACTCAAGACCTTGACGAAGTTCGACTTTGGGAGTTCATTGACATTGAACCATACCTTGAAGATTTGATTCCCGCTGATTCTGACACCGAAGTTTTTCAGATGCCTTTTGGACGCTACTTTGTCGGGACGCATTACCGGTGGACAGCAAAACGGCTGACAATAACCCTTCTGTTTTCCCGAACCGAAACGACTTTGCGGAAACAACTTGAAGGGCTTTTGACCAAGCCATCAGCCCGTTACCCGCTTGAGTTGTTCATTGACGGCTACTTATTTCGTTGCGCCCCAGCATCGTTGCGCTTTGAACCCGTCGGTGGCTTAGTTGTCAGAGCCGTCATTGAACTTCAACTTCTCCAACCTTACGGCTACCATCAAAACCGCTACTTGACTGTTTCGCCACCAACTTACCCATCATCTTCCGAACCGCTCAGGATTTTGGTTGGCAACGACCTAATCACAGCAGAAACTCCATGCGAAGTTCGCGTCAATCCCGGTTCAGCAGTTAATGGCTACAAAATTCGCGTCAGGGTCGTCCCAGCGGATCAAACCGCCATCTTTGTTCTCAACGGCACTGAGGCGGGCAAAGTCATTTCGTTTCGTGAAGATGGCAAGGTATACATCGCAAGCAGAGGAACTGCCACAACTGTCGCCGATGTGACGAACCAAGTTGACATTTCAAGCCAATTGCCCTTCGTCCTCCATCCCGGCACCAACTTGGTCTTCGTTGAGTATCTTGACAGCAACAATAACCCGCTTTCCGACACTGTGTATTGGCAAATCGCTTGTGCTTTCAATCCAAGGACTGGTGAGGTGGTGGGATTGTGAATTTGAGGCTCATCTTCAGAAAGCCTTACGAATTCGGCTACGGGATAAAGCGGATTGTTGAAGATGCTGATTTTCAATTCACGCTAAGCCATGCAGGTTGGGTCGGGAATTTGCAAGCGTTTTTGCCAAGACCTACTTTTGACGATTTGCGTTTGGGCGATGAAATTGAAATCGTCGACGAAAGTGGCAATGTGGTTTGGCTCGGAAAGATTGTCAGGCAAAGGTTCACCCACGACGGCAAGCAGCAAATTGATGCCAAGGGGTTGACAGAGTTTTTGCTTGACTTGCCCGTTGATTGCGTCCTTTACCAAAGCAGCAATTGGTCTGTCGGGCAATTTTGGAAGGCTGCGTGTCAAGTTGCAAGAGTTCATTGGTCAAGGCTTGTCACGCCTTCAATTTCTGTCACCGACAGTTTGGGCACAAACTCCGTTGACTTGCGAGGGCAAAATCTCGGCTCTGCTTACAGGTTTTTACTCGACATGGGCTTTGATGTCGCTTTGAAGGTGCAGAAAGAGAGTGGGACAAACAGAATCATCCCTCAGTTGCAGTATCGTTCGGATGAACTTGTCACTTTGCCCATTGATTTCTTTGCTGATTGGAGCATTGAATATGACTCGTCACAAGTTCAAAACCGCTTGCTTTTGTCGCCAACCAATGCAGAAATTTTCAAAAACCTGCTTAGCGACGGCTCGTTTGAGGACTACAACTCTGAGCGATGGGAAATTGTTGGGAGCGGTAGCGGTTGGTCAGTTGAAAGGAAAGGCGTTTACGATTTGGGCGCTGAGAGAATCATCGGCATCATGGAAGGGACGGTCTTGAGGGTTTTCATCCCACAGCAAAGCCCTGCCGGCTATGTTGACATCAAAACCCGCTCTGAGATTGAACTTGCACCCGGAACTTATCGGATGGGGATTTGGGCTTATTCGGCAGCAGCCGTTGGGGCAATCAATGCCTTCATCGGCTCAACTTTCAACACAGCAGTCAGCATTTCGGCAGGGCTCAATTACTACGAGTGGACTTGGAACATCACATCACAAACGAGGGCAAAAGTTGGCTTCCGCGTCACTGGCTCAACATCGTCACCTTTGACAGTTTACCTTGATGCTGCTTCCCTTTCCCGCTATCTCGGTCGCAACGACCTTTTGCGCCCAGTCGGAAGTAACGATGATTTTTTGAGCGAAGTTGACACCTTCCTTGCACAAAGCAACTTCTTCCGTGTCACGAGGGTTGAGCCGAGCGGGACGAACTTCAACTTGTATCTTGACCGAGGGATCTGGCACAGTTTGGACGGGACTTTGGGTAGTGGCGTTCCAGCAGGGACGAAAGGGGAGTTGTGGGATTACTACTATCAGCAGGAGTGGCGGTTCACCGTCGTCGCAAACAACCCACCTTATCGGCTTACTGTCAGTATTGACAAATATCCGCCCGGCAACCCAGCACCTTATGCTGGGCTTTTAGGGCGAATTCTGTTTTGGCAGGGCGATGAGAACAAAGGGACGAGCGAGGCATATTACGGCGTCCGCTACGGTTCATTGAGCCTTCCGAGCAATCTCGGCTTGGCTGCTATGAGGTCTTTAGTTGCGCCCAACATAGTCTTTGAAGGCACGGTTGTTGGGCAAGATGTTTTGATTGACCCGACAGGCAAACTCAGGCTGCTTCGTTTCGGCATCGCAGAAATCAGCATCTTGCCCATCGTTGAAAATGTTGTGACCGTTCGTGCTGGCGAAGTTGTCGCCCAAAAAATCAAGGCTGGCGACAGGGAACTCACCTTTCGTGGCTTAGTCAGGCAAATTT
>Ga0326760_1000303_pt1 | contig 28177 bp, 20 predicted proteins | sample GCREP_S_FD_207668 | JGI IMG/M metagenome (GOLD analysis project Ga0326760, IMG submission 207668) | Hot spring sediment microbial communities from Geyser Creek Basin, Yellowstone National Park, WY, United States - GCR.EP_S | ecosystem: Environmental > Aquatic > Thermal springs > Near-boiling... | reverse complement strand
CCCCCTAACACTACTACCGTCAAGCTTACCTAAACCCTCACTAAATACATTAGGTGTTAGTAACTTCACAGAAACTGTAACATGTCTTAAAACCCCTACTAAGTCTGTAAACTGAAGATCTAACCACCTAACACCGTATTGACTAATATTCGATACCACATCATCAGGGCTTAACACACTTTCACACTCTAATTATTAGATTGGGACGGAATATAAGATTACCTGTCATAGATACTAAACAAACGTTCTAAATTAATTTAAACATTATTTAAGATTTTAATCTAATGTTCAGTAGATGGATTGAGGAGCTATTAGTAGGTATAGCTATTCCAACTACACATATTCTACAATCTTATTTAACCACTTTATAAGTTAGCCTTATAAGGTACTCTATGATTTATATAAGTGTTTAGGTGATGGTATTTTGAGATTAGTATATAAGCTCTCTATAGCGTTTATAGTGTTACTATTTACGTCTTTAATCATAATGTACTCTATAGTTATTGATGGAGGGAGTGAAGTTGGTAGTAAGTTAATTACTTATTGGCATGAAGAAGTGGGTAATTATGAGGTTAACATAAACTCACTTACAGCTGTTGTCCATCAATCATTAGCTCTAACATTATTCTTATTCGTAATAGTTGTAGCTATATTTAGGATGGAGTGGAGGGTTGCTGCAGCATTCTTCTCATTAGTTATGGTTGTCATTCTTGGATTAGTACCACCTCAGAACTTAATTAAGTCAGCTATTGAGTGGGATTTAATATTATTCTTAATAGGTTCTATGACTTTAGCTGGAGTACTTAGGGAACTAGGTGTTTTTAAGTATTTAGCAGTTAATGTGGTTAGGGTTAGTAAGGGTAATCCAACAATTTTACTTACCCTAATATTTATACTAGCATTTACTCTAGCTGCATTATTAGATGAAGTTACAAGTATAATCTACGTAACTATGTTGATGTTTGAGTTAAGTAAGTTATTCAACATAGATGTTAAACCATTGATAATACTTTCAGTCTTAGCTACTAATACCGGGAGTATAGCTTTACCTATAGGTAATCCAATCGGAATATACTTATTCTTTACAACCAACATGCTTATAAGTGAATATGTTAGATTTAGCTTTCCATTAGCACTAATAACACTCATAGTATTTACATTATTAGTAATCACGTTAAAGAGGGATGTGATTGTAAACCTCTCTAACGCTCTTAACAAGTTCTCAGGGGGTATTGATGCCTTCGTAAGTTCATACTATATCCAGGTCGGTAAGAAAGAACTTAAACTAATCTACAGAGGTTTAATTATTCTAACACTCTTCATAACTACTATAGTTTTAAGTGAGTACTTATGTACCTACCTAACATTAATTTCAGGGTCAGAGGTAGATCATCACGCACTCCTATCATTCATACCGTATATATTCTTAGTAATATCATTAATGAATGTACCTCCTGAGAAGATTTCAGAACTTCTTGAGAGGAGTGTGGAGTGGTCTTCAATACTATTCTTCATAGGACTATTCATACTCAGTTACTCACTAACATATACTGGTGCAGTATTTAAGATCGCATATACGTTATCATATATTAAGTACCCATCATTATTACTAACCTCATTCTTATTATCATCAGCACTCCTAAGCTCAGTACTCGATAACTTATCAGTTATAGTTTCTATGACACCGATAGCAATACTCCTTAATAATTTAGGCTTAATTAGTAAAGAGATATTCTTTGCATTACTTTCCGGAGGTGTACTTGGAGGTAATTACACACCTATAGGTTCTACAGCAAATATAATAGCTGTATCAATAGCTGAGAAGGAGAGGGTTAGGATTGGTTGGGGTGAGTGGTTGAGGGTAGCCCTAATAATAACTACAGCTCAGTTAATAGTAGCACTTCTCTGGCTCTACATAACTTAAGTTATAACCTGAAAACCTCGCTCTTCATGGCGGGATGAAGAGAAAGACTTTTAGGTTTCCATTGCGGTTAAAGCTTTGGGATGTTCCCGATGACCTAGCTCGTGGTGCTGGTGTGAGGTAGCACAGCATTAGCCAGTAGGGTAATGAGCTCTACGGGATGGGGGAGCTGTGGGCCCCCCAAACCAGCAGATGAGGCTGGAGGCGTAAAGCCCAGCTAAACGTTGGAAGCCCCGCCCTTTAGGACGGGGTAGCTCACACCCTCAAAAGGAATTTAACCTTAGTAGTTAGGAAGTGTATGGAGTTACGATGGTAGTATTTGAGAAATTCGCTAAGAAGTATTTTGAGGAGGCTTTGAAGGATTTAGATAGGTGTAGGAGGGCACTAATGTTTGAGGACTATCCATAAGTTGTATTCTACGCACAACAATGTGTTGAGAAGTGTGTGGAGGCTTTATTAGAAGTTAAACGAAGGGTGGTCTACAATCACGGACCTGAATTAATTGCGGTTTTCTACGATGTCTTTAAAGATGAATTAGGTGAGGGGTTTAACGTAGTTATTGAGGCGTTAGAGTATCTTACAGAATACTACACTAGAGCCCGATACCCATTCCTACTTAGGGGTGAGGTGTTAGGGCCTGAGGATATAGTTACGAAGGATATAGCTGAGAAGGATATCTCACTAGCTGAGAAGGTCGTTGAGATGGTGAGGGATTATCTTAGAAGAAGAGGTATTATATAGGGTTACAGAAGTCCTTAAATCCTTTAATAAGGTATTAAAAGCTTTAGTAATCTTCGGTAGTAGTACCTTCTCAAAGAGTCCTAACGACTTAGACTTACTAGTAGTTATTGATGAGTTGGGTAGCGTTAGTGAGAAGTTTGAGTTAGAGTTAAGTATATCTAAGTCGTTAAGGGATTTAAGAAGTAGTAAGCCATTCGATATTATTGTATTAGATGTTAAGTCCCTCGAAGAGAATGTAGTACCTAGGAGCTTTTTAACCGGTTTAATACTAGGTTGTAAGGTCATATATGATAATGTAGAAATTAAAGACTTAGTAAGTAAAATCGCTAAAGAGTTAATAAGTATTGAAGATTACATCATCATAAAACGTGGGAGGAAGCTGAACTTATCAGTAATAGCTAAGGTTAGAAACACTACGGATGATTAAGGTTTAATCCCTCATAACGCTAAGAAGCACTCACAACCAACTACGAATATCCTTAGATGGGAGATAATGTATGAAAGGAGATTAAGACATCCTTAGAACCTAATGACATAGCTGAAATACTAATAATCTATGTAGTTTTAGACTTAGAGGCTATCGGTTAGGTCTGGATTGTAGGGTAGATTTTAAAATGAAACTTAAATTAGTTAATTCTTCTTAGATTAACTTTAAGGCATAGTGCTTAATTATGTATTGAAAACTGCTTCTATCTTATAATATTACTGATAATATTTCTAAGTTACTGTAATGCATATAGCCAAGCAGGACTTTCAGCCTTACTCACATCTGTTGTTAAGATGGTATATCTTACGTCCTTATCTGTATACTCTTTAAGCATGGTCTTAATGGATTCTAAAACCTCAGTATCTTCATGAGTAATTTCTGTAGAAATTAAGATCATGAATATACTCTCATAATCTTCAACTACGATGAATGGTTTATCATTTAAATGACTCAGTATTACATGAGCTGTACCGGCAGTCTTAGTAATTACATTAGTTACGAACTGCATAGCGAGGTTATTCAGGAGGGCTTCACTATTTTTCTGTAGAACTTTATCCTGTTCTGCTAGATGTTCATCGAGGTTTTTCTCAACTTCATTAACCCTCTCATTCAATGACTTTACCTGACCTCTCAACGCTGATATCTGCTCAGTAAGTTCTTGCTTAGTCTTCTCAATCTTTCCGTCCAATATGTTCACTGCCGAAAGTATGTTCTTTAAAGCTGTTGTAATATCTTCTAATCTACGTCTATACTCATCTAAATGACTTTCTAATAAAGTTACCTTCTTCCTAATAGCTTTTAGCTCCTCATGAATATCCTCTAATGAACTACTTCCAGAACTACTCAAAAAGTCATCACCCAAAAATTCTCTTATATAGTAATGTGATAACCCTACTTAAGATTATAGATAAGGCTACCTTAGAACTATTTCTGGATAACACTGCTTGGGAATTCTCAATCAGAACTTTCCTAGTACCCTCAACTAACTCTTCATTAAATAACCACGCTCCCTGATCAGCTAACGCTAAATAAATTAAGAGATCCGAGAATCTCTTTCCTCTCGCTAACCTATCAACTATATCTTTATCGTACTTTATATGCTCTCCACCATTTAATATGTATATAAGGTATAGAGGATCTATACATAAGTTTCTCACATTATTTTCTATATGACTCCGTAACCACAATTTACTTCTGTCATCACCGTAGAATACTAGATTAAGTAAATTAATGTAAAACTCATTCCTTATAGTATGAAAGCGTTTCTCTGAACTTGGTACGAGGATACCTACCTTATTAAAGTTTACCCGAGGATGCTCAAGCTTATGAGAAGCTAGTTTAGCTAGTGTTGTCCTCCATAATATAGCGGGGAGGATATCAATACCTTTAACCCTAAATACTATATCTTCGTAAGACTTTAACTTAGTACTGAATTGTGACTTCATGTAGATACTTTGCCCGAAAACTACTGAGGAAATAGTATCCCAAATGCTTTCAGGGGTTTTCTCAACATACTTTAATGCTATATCATATAAAGATTCTACCAACTCTTTATGCAGTAAAGATAAATTCGTTAAATCCCCGCAAACCTCTGGCACTGCCTTAATAGGTATTAGTAGGTAAGTGCTATCTCCGGACTTAACGTATGGGTAAGGACATTCCTCTGAATTAAACTTACTGAGTTCTACGACTATAGGCGTATACCTAATACTTTGAATCTCAGTAAGCTTCCCATCCATGACGTAATACCCAGATACAACCACCCTATACAGGACTGTAATAACATCAGTGAGAATGTTGTAAGGTACGGATGTATGTAGATGTTCGGTGAGCCCGTCAGGACGTAATGATTGATTCTTATCATAAAGTACTTTATTACCTGCCTCCCTATACATAAGGATTATCCTAACATCATCTATAAATTGTTTAACACGGTTTTTAACTGAAATCTTCATATGTATCGGTATGTTTAATTCTTGAAGAACTGAAGAATACTGATTAACTGTAGGGATAAATATATTCCTACTACCTCCTACTACCTCTAGCTCTACAGGATCTTCAACTATAAAGTCAAAGGTCTTAACGAATACATACTCTTCAGCCTCAGTAGAAACCTTAAACTTTAAGTTAAGTGTTAAATTGTCCGTTCGTCTTAATCCGGCGAATTCCATATCGAAACGCATGCTGGAATGCGGTCTAAGGAATATCTCTCTACTCTTAGTTAATACCTTAATAAAATCTTTAGGTTCATCTACACCTACAGTAAGTTTAAGTTCGGTATCGTATGGATTATTAACCTTAAAGAACACTGCATTTTTAATGCCTCCGTAAATAACCTTCACCTCCTGTTCCACACTTAAATCAGGTTTAACTATTACTATAGGTACTTTCACCTCCACACTATATAACCCATCATTTAAAGTGATCGTAGGCTCACCGTAACCTACAGTTACGGCACTCACTAACACCTCCTCAGGCGGGATCATAATGGATGTACTACCACGAACTTCTAAATTCTTACCCGAGATGTTTAACTCTACTAACTCATCGCATAATACCTTAAAGTGTAAACGGATTGTCAGTTCCTGACCTTTAATAACATTGTTATTCCTAATATTAAGTACGGATACGTCAAGAACATTAAACGCTGGACGAATTTCTACTAATAACTCTTCAGAGTATTCGTAAATTAAGCTCCCCTCAACTTCTACTTTTAGAGAAAGTCTTAATTTATCATTACCTATACTACGAGGCGTAAACAATACAGCAACTCTCTCCTCAGCTAAAGGTCCTAAAGTCACAGTACTTTGCTGAAGAGAAACATCACAAATAGGAGTTTTTTCCATTGCCATAATTATACTAATTTCACCGTCTAAGTTATTACTTAAGATAATCTCAGATTCATATCTCTTTGCTGAGCTATATATTACATGACTCTTACTTAAGTTAAGATATACAGGAGGTTTAGGCTTCTCAAGCTTTAACTCTTGAAGTATAACATGCCCTGAAGTTAAATCCGTTAATTCTATATATCCGGAGACATCATTAAGTGATTTATAAGTTATTAATGGAGTAGTAAACTCTATCAGCCTAAAACCCCCTGGATCTAGTCTCACCTCGCTCCTTATATAATGCTCATATACCTTAATGTTTAACCTGATTAAACTTCCAGATAATGAGCTTTTATTAACTACCTTAATTCTTAACCGCATATGTTTGCCTATAACCGCTTCATCAGAAACTTCTATAAGTTCCATATTAATCTTCTGCGGCGTAATATTCATATCTATATTCTTTATCGTCTTAACATTTAACTCAGGAATCTCTATTACTACTGATAAATACCTCTTATTAAAATCCCGGATGGTTAATACCTTACTCCACTCACCACCACTACCTCTTTTAAGCTCTAACTTCTCGGACATTTCATCTACAGCTCCACCAACCCTTAGCAGAGCTAACCCATCATAATTTGAATAATATTTTAAAGAAACTGATAGTTCATCGCCAGGGAAGTATTCAGGGTTTTCCGGATTCACATTAATATCTAATAGATCAAAAGCCTTAAGAGCTTCAACTACAGTACTTATAGGTCCTACCAAACGTGTGGATATACCCTTCTCAGATTCCGTGAATAATGTTAAATCGCATGAGAAGGTACCTACCCCTAAAGGTCTAGCAACTAATTTATAAACTAATCTAATGTTACCTACACCCCTACCCCTATCTACCCCCACCCTCACCCTCAAACCATCTTTACATTCTGTACTGAGCTTACCATCAGACTCCATAACCTCTAACTTAACATACACGCTAACCTTGCCCAGAAATTGTAAGTCAGGTCTTATGATAAAGTCCTCATAACATTTAGCCATAAGCTTATTACAGCTATAATTAAGCTTTAACTCAACTATCATTATTTCCCATTCTCTATCACTATCAATATAGGTCCTATCCGTAAGCTTATTATAACTCAATACACCCCTGAGGCTCTCTGAAAGATTGAGTTGTATTGAGCTAGACATACGGACACACTCATAAGAAGTTCTTAAGTCTTTTAACAAACTCGTTAATACTGAGTTCTGGTAGTTTCGTAGGTGAAACTACCGATATTAGGAGATTCTCTAGTTCCGAAAGATATGGAGGTAATAACCTTAAAGACTCTATATCCGTAGCGTTCTTAATCTTAAACATAGGGTTATACCCTAAGATCATCTCATAAATCATTAAACCAAGCTGGAATACGTCCAACATAGCCCGATCCTCAGCTGTGAGACTACCTTCTCTTAACTTCCTCAGTATTAGTGGGTGTGTATATGCTTCATCTATTCTATCACCAACTGATGATGATGTCAGACGTGCTGACGGGATTCCTGATCGTATCATATTCCAAACCTCATCTATACACGCATCTATCAATATTACACTACCCTTAACTACCATTACGTTTTCAGGTCTTACATCATTATGAAATACTCCAAATTTATGAAGGCATTCAAGCGCTTCGCCAACCTCTATAGCTATATGTATAGCATCATCCTTAGTTAACGATCCCTTACTCAACAATATACTTCTTACAGTCATACCCTCTACATAGTCCTCTACAGCGTACGGGGGATTAATCTCAATAGTACGTACCCTAGCAACTTTATTACTACATGCCCTAGTAGCGTCAGTGCACCTATTGGCGTAATCTATACATGATTCGATAATAGACAGCGATATTGAAGGAATATTCCTTAAATCCATTAAAAAACCTGGAACTTTAACTACAACCCTTTTACCATCATCTCTGCTGATACCTACTAAAACTACGTTATTACCTCCAGCTCCAAGCAATGCCTCATGTAATGTATACGGTATTTCAATGTTTGAGATCTTACTACGTAGGTCTTCAAGATACCTCATCAAGTTACTCCTAAGGCCATAGTAAACTACCGGGATATAGATATCATGACCAACCACATACGTATACTTCTCATACACTTTCGGAATCCTAGCAAATGATTGAGCTATAGCCCTCAATTCCCTACCTCTCTCTAAGAATCTCTCATCAAAAATTAACTTCGGCAGAGTTAGCCTTATCTCCCTACACTTACCGGGCTCTATTAAGCCAACTTCGGATTCCTTAATTTCGTAGAAGTTCTCTAATCTTAACGTTATCTCATTAACATCTAGAGGGAGGTTAAGACTGTTACATATCTTCAACGTAATATTGCTACTTTCACCAACTATTAATTCTCCGTAAGCCTCATACTGTAAGCCTCTTTGAAGCTCATTACGGTAAAACTCCTTATCATTTAACATTCTATGGATATACTCTATAGCCCTTAAAATTTCAATAGCAGAGGTTCTTGAGACATACCCTCCTAAGTAGTCCTTATAACGTTCTAATTCTACAGCCATATTACTTAGGAGGTTAATTAACTTAGTCAAGTGTTTTTCGAAAACCTCCTTCTTTAACTTCCAATAGGGTTTAACTACGTACTCTACGATAACTAGGTCAGCATCTTTGAACTCAGTATTAAAAGTCTTAGAAAGATGACTCAAGAAGTGTTTTAACACCTTACTATAATATCCACCAAGTAGTCCTAACAGTTTATAACAAGCAACCCCATCTTTAATGCAATATAAGGTAGTATAAGGAATGGCAAGCTCTAAGTTCTCCAACTCGCAGAATAACCTACTAACATCTTCAAGAGCTCCTCCGGCAGCATCCTTACAGGAAGTCTCACTCGCGGGGTAATCCTCGAAAATTTTAAGCATAATAGCGTGGGCTCCTAAATATCGATCAATACTACCTAACTTCCCATAAACATGTTCACCAGCATTGATTAACATAGATAATATTACATCTACTAAGTTGTCAGACTTTACAGAGTCTAAGGACATTAATATTAAGTCAGGTTCAATGCTTAATTTGTCGATCATGATGTACGCTAGCCTAGAAATATAGATGCCTCTATCAATACTACCCAATATGGAGATAGACTTAGTGACGACCTTCGGGTAAAGCTCTATTAAGACCCTTATATTTCGTAACTTATTAAGTTCCATTACTTGCTTGACAGGATCGTTAACTAACTTAATCTCTTTAATTTCATTAATGTTAAGTCCATTAATCTCTAACGTATTAATAATATCATCAAGACCTGTAGGCTTTAACCCTAATATAACCTCTGAAAATGTTCTTAGATGTTCAGCAGCTTCATCAAACCTCAACTTACCTACAGCTACTAAAACTTTATCCATGATGGAGTCAGTAATTTGCTTGGCATATCTCGACGTAAGGGTATTCTTAATCTCCTTAAATTCTTTTATCTTAAGGTCAAATTCTATAATATTGTTCAGTACCTCTGGTGATGTTATATGTGATAGCTTTAGTAATAGGTCATTTAGTTCTGTAACATTTCTTAACTCGCTGTAACCCTTAAATATGTTATTTAAATAAACTGTTAATCTATTCTTAACCTCATCTTCTAACCTACTTAATGTAGACTTCACATAGTTTAACTCCATACAGAATTTATTGAGAATATTGATTCTGGAATCAATCTTCTGTAGTATCTTTTGAAGACTCTCATTTATACCCTGCATGGATTCTAATTCTAACTCCTTAGTAATTTCATCAACGTATATCTCTGGATTTAGGAGGCTTAATGTCTGCTCTAAACCTATGTCCTTAAGTATATTACCTGCTTGAGATACTCTTTCGATAAGAGTCCTTAACTTAGATCCACATGCTTTAAAGAGATTCGTTAGTTTATTAAATTCCTTCCAACCTAAATCAAAATCGTTGAGTATTGAGCTAATCAGATAATGTTTTAAAATAGTAGCTATAAGTTTATTTATCCTCTCAGAATCTTTGATAAACTCCCTTAAAGGTATCTCTAATGATTCTATAGCTTCATGTACGACATCTAATCTACTGACAGTCCTAGTTATATTAGTACGTACTTTACGTAAGTCTTCAAGAGTTCCAGAGCTTATATACTTAACAACCTCACTTATTACGTAATCTATCTCCCTATACATAGGGCTGAGTTGCTTAATTCCCTTAAATGATTGAAGCTTCGCTAAATTATTATTAATCTCCTTCAACTCCTTAACTTTAATCTTAAGTTCTTCTATAAGGGTCTTAGCAAGTTGTCTATCAAGTTTCTTAATCGCCTCACGCACGTTATCTACGCTAGTTTCAAAAGCCTGGCCTATGTACTGCATAGATGTTAATTCTTCAGTAATCTTAGTTAACTCATACTCCATACTCACTAAAGTGTTTATTAAACTCTTTAATTCTATCAAATCTCTTATCCTATCTTCACAAGATCTATAACTACTAATTTTATTGTCAATAATACTAGTATCAATAATTTTAGAAGGTTTCACTATTTTATACGCATCATTCAACAACTCCCTTAACTTTATATTACATTCAAATATAGATGTCAAAGTATTTTTACATTCATATAGTTGTGCAGGGAGTAGCTCTGAAGCAATACATTGAGATACCTTAAACCTAAACTCAGAATCAAGCATGATAGAAAGTCCCTCCTTAAGTGCTTTATCATTAAGTTCTTTTATAGTCCTTAAGAGTTCCTCAAGCCTTTTTAAATACTCTATTAACTCATCGAAATCAGCATTACTTAAATAATAGTTATAACGATCCTCAATATGCTTTATAGTATCCTTGATTTCTAAGACCTTTGCAACATCGCTTATGATAAGCTTCACTTTATTTTCTAGAACTGGAAGAGCGTAACCTAACTCTTTTAAAACATTTACTGAAATATCATACATAAGTGTATCTTTATGTTTCATACAAGCTACTAAGTTCTTGAGTATAACCTTGTTAGAGGACTCAGGTAGCGCTTCTAAGATGTTCTTCAACACTAATTGCTCGGCATTTAATAATTCAATAACTCCTAATAACTTTGCTATATTCTTAATAACTATGTCTAACGACTTATCATTGACATCCTTTATATTCCTTAACCAGTCAACCGCCTGATCTAAAATCCATAGAATACTAGGATGTACTTCAGCACTATTACTAACGGGAAGGAGTTTAGATGTAGTAGCGTTAGTTAATGATGTATATCCTGCCCTTAAATGATCTCGGTATTCGATTAAAATCATGTCTAAGTAATTGACAATCTCTCTATATTTCAATAACTTCTTAAGTACTCTCTCCAAACTGGTAGCTATATCCTTCTTAACTTTTGAAGCTAGTAATGACCTAAAGAAACTATCTAGATGCATTACTTCCTCCAAGATCTCCGCATTAATAGGTACTTCAAGGCCGAAAATCATCGATAAATCATTGGACGATCTTACCTTATCGTAAATACTGATGAGGTCTCCTAAACTCTTAATATAAATCTTTGAATACTTTAACTTATTCTTAAGGATCCAGTCTAGGTATAATGGCGATATACAAACTAGAGATCCATCTATGCTATTAAGACATAGAACTCCCTTATTATAGGTAATATCAACTATATCACTTACTATACCGAGGCATGAAGGTTCCAACTCAACAGGCGTTCCATCAATAAATGTATAGACCTTCGAAGCTGATTTAGATCTAATTAAGATTATTGATGAAGGTAATGATGTTTGAACGTGTTTAACTCTTAAAATATTTTCAATCCCTGTAAATCTCTGTTTAGAAATCACATTACCTAAAGAATTTACTTGAAGTACATCATTATCTGAGATCATCATTATACCAAAACCATCTACTGCTCCAGTAAATACTACATTCCCAACGCTTGGCTTACTATAAGGACCTAATACCTTAATAGAATCTTGAAACCTACTTAAAATATAGAGGTCATTATCTGAATAAGCTATGTTGTAACCTAATGGAAGACTGATGATAGTATTAAGAACGTTCTTAAACCTCTGAACATTCACTAAACGGTTATCACTTGCTATAACCCAAGAATCAGACCTAGTTGATATGTTAAATAATACGCCCCCGCCTCTCATGGGGAAGCAACTAACAGACCTTATACTTTCTGGACCCTGAATAACTTTCTCAAAAACCTTATTCCCGCGTTCGTCATATCTTCGAAGATAGAATTTATCACTAAATTCTACTGAGTATATAGAATTGACGTTATCGTAACAGATCGAGTCACCTATTATAACTCTAGTAGTTTCCATAGTCGGTGATGATATTACCGCTTTAGTCTTTAAACTATCTTTAAGAAATAGTACCGCGCCATCACCTAATGACATAATGTTGATTAAATCGCTACTAGCGTCGATAGCCTCTACCTCATGAACTTTTAAACTCGTATCACGATATAACCACTTTAACTTATGATCTCTTTTATTGAGAATTATAGTATATGGCCATATAACTGTATAATAGTCATAGTCTCCAACCTCAGGTACTTTAATAACTGAAGACTTTAACGGTAATGTTAGGGATAGAGCCTTAACAACATCACCTTTAAAACCTAATAACTTACTGATGTAATCCTCAACACATAGAAAAACATCCGTACATATCTTACCATAATCTGAGCTATACTTTAAACACTCCTCAGCATTGAGTAAGAAGTTAATATCAACCTCAGAACTAGGGATGTTTAATGTCCCTTCTCTTAAAACCCTATATAGACCTAAATTACTTAAACCTAAAAAAGCCGCTAAACTCTGATCTTCTTTTAAAGCTCTTAAGAAAGCCTTATACAACTCCTTAGGCTTCTTTACAAAAACTTCAGCTATAGCAAGTAACAAGAATAGTCTCTCCTCCTTAAAAGCCTCTCGAATAAAACTAGGGTTAATTATATTAAGGTTCTCTATTAAGTAATTAAGAGTCTTCGAATAAAGTATAGGTCTCTTTTTTGATTCATTAAACAATAACCTACCATCTACCTCCTTTAGAACTTCAGGCAAACTCATAACCTTAATACCTAAGTAATTATAATTAAATTTAAGTTATAAATTTTTAATTAAATAATATATATTAGATGAAGTTTATTTTTATAATTTATTCGATACTATCACTAAATATGGGTAGTTCTTAAAAATACGAAAGTTCTTTTGCTAGTTAATGCCCTTTAACTAATATAATTTTATAGCTAGATTAAAAAAACAGAATTAATTGTCGTATATTCCTTAGAATTAATAATTAAAAATTTAAGTAAGATTTATATTACGGTAAATACAATTTACTACATGGTAGAGATTATTACTGCCTGTATAGATGAATTAGTATCCTATGCTAGGAGAATTTGGGAAATGAGCCTTAACGACATAAGTAGAGACCCCCTACCTGAGCTTCTAGATGATTTCCGTAAGATTCGAAATGATTTTAAGAAGTTTCAAATAGAATGCTATGGTAAGGTTGACAGTAATATCTATAATTACTATGAAAGCGTATTTAATATATCCCTTCTTAAGCTTAGTGTAGCTATTGAGGATAAGGTTAAGGATAAGGAGATTTCTGATGAATATATAAAGTTTACTATAAGTATGTTCACACCTGATGAAAAGAATGTCATAAGGGAGTTTGAGAAGTTTAGTGGGTTAGATCCTTCTGTAACACCTCCAGAAGCTCTTGCTGAAGTCATAGTTTCAGGTAAGGGTGAGATCTACTCTTTGGTTAAGGAGGCTGTGAGTAAGCAGTATATAGATTTTGCTAATATCATAAAGTCTTGGTCTGGTAGGTATAATATAGGCGATTCTGTTAGGAGAGGTCTTATTTTAAGGTATGAAGTTAGATTTAAAAATGTTGTTGAAGCTATTAAAAAGTTGATTGATAATCAACCAGCATGGCTTAAGAGGTTATTCAGCGAGTATGAAGATGCTCTCCTATCTTCAGCTGAGGTTAGGTCTGAATTTGAAAAGAGATTTAAAGAGGTATATGATAAAGAGGTTAAATTATTAAGGGAACGTATTGATAGCTTGGAGAGAGAAAAAGATAACCTAATGAATAGATTATCAGCTCTTATGGAGAAGGCCACTTCTAAGGAAGTTGAGGTGAGGATGATGGAGGAGGAACTTAGTAGAGTGAGGAGGGAGTATGAAAACTTGAAGAGTATGTATATGGAGACTTTAAAAGGTTGGGAGGGTAAGGTAAAAGAACTTGAAGAACTTAAGAATAAGCTGTCAGAGAAGGAAAAAGAACTTGAAGTTATGAGTAGTAAGGAGAAAGAGGCAACAGCTGCTAAGGAAGCTCTTGAATCGGAGATATTAAGGTTAAAAAGTATTATCCAAGATTATGAAGCTAAATTAAAGGATTATGAGAAGGCTAAAGAGGACCTGCTACTAGAGCTTAAGTCTATGGAGGATAAAGTAAATACGTTTGAGAAAAGCATTAGAGGAGAAATTAAGGGGCATCTCATAAGAGCGGATGAGGCAGCGATGTTAGAGCTTATCTTCATAGAGAAACTTAGAGGAAGGTTAAGAGACTTACCTATAATTATTAACACTCCATGGGGTGACGTAAATATTAGTAAGTGGGGTTCTGAGGAAGTACTCTACGAAGAGGAAATACATGAAGCTATATTACCGAAGAATTCTTCAATAATCTTTAGGTATAGGTCTAAGAGGTTCTTAGGACTCGGAGAAGAGAAAGTAGTGGAGGTAAGAGGTATTTACTTATCACATATTGATGTGTTAAGGAAAAAAGGATTTGACTCGCAACCAGCATCTTTAAGTGATTTGCTTAAGGTCTTAAAAAAAGTGACTGAAGAGGGGGGTAGCGCTAAGAAATTCCTAATGATTGGAGTGGCTTCACCAACTGGGTGGGAGGAAGATGTTATGAAGTATGTATCTGGTAAGAATTTCACGCTCGTGTTTGGTGATGTAGTGGTTATACTCATTGACTTATTAGAAAATAGAGCTATATATCCTGAAGAATTAGCAAGTGTCATGCCCTCTATAGATAGGTATGCGCGGTTATTCCTACCTGAGATTAGGGTTGAGGAGGAGGCAAGTATTGAAAAAGCTATAGTAGAGCTATGTGATACAGCAAAAGCTAAATCACCCATAGAGCCTATATTCCTATATGATGAATTAATGAAAAAAGTCAAGGGTACTTCAAATATCTCGCTATTAAGAGTACTACACAGGTATAGGAAGAAGGATTACTTAGAGTTGAAAGATGTTGATGGTAGGAAAGTAGTAGTATGTAAGTCTTGAAGGTGGCAGTAATGATTAGTTCAAATAGAGATATAACACCTAATATAGGCGGTTTAATAAATACTGTAATTAGTGTCTTAAGCTCTATAGCTTCATACGCTACCTCAACATTACTTCACTATCCTATACCTGTAGGGCTTATAGTAACTATCTCATTTTTCTTCTATAAGAGATTCTCTGAAAATCCATTTAAAACATCTACAGAAGCTCTTAAGAAGGGTATAATCGATGCTAGAGTTGAAGAAGAAAGAATTACTAAAGAGTTGAGAGAGCTTAAGAGAATCTTGAGTAAAGTCAAGTCTAAGGAAATAGAAGGTGATGAACTCCTACTAAATATGAGGATAAAGCAGCTTGAGGAAGATTTAGAATTAATTAGATCTAAAGTTAGGTTAACATCGATGATTATAATGATTAGGGAGAATATAGGGATATTCCAGAGATTTTTCGGTAGAGAGGATTTCGAAAAACTCACAAATGTTGAGGAACTGAGTAAATATATCGATAAAGAGCTTGAAAAGACTGGTATGAAAGAAGTAGATGTAGGGGCTCTCTACGAATATTTCAATGAATTATTCCCAGTAATAATAAAAGATCTGAAGAAGTTTGAGGTGAAGACACAGCCACCGCCACAACAGCCCCCTTCACCTCCTCCACAACCTTCTGTAGATCTAGAGGGGTTACTGGAATATGGAAGTGTAAACGAGTGGTTAGACGTTGTCAAAAAAGCTGTTGAGAACGGCTGGAAATTAAAGCTACCACCAAAGAGAAGGTATTACGAAAAAGATGGGTTTAGAAACCTTCTAATAGCTATTTACACTATAGATACGCATCCTCAGAAATTAAAGGAGGTACTAGTTGATAGGTTTCTGGTAAGGGCTGTAGAGTACCTAAAAGAACTAAGTAGGGGAAGAACCGTAGAGGTAAATCCGGACAGCTCGGATAAAGAATATGTAGATGATATACTAAGGATAGTGTGTGGAGAACCACTGAGAGAGGAAGTTACAGAAGAAGAAATAACTAAGTACTACAAAATATCTATGCGCGATAAAGAGATAATTATAGAGCGGAAGACAATTAAAGATCCATCAACTAAAAAAGCACAAAGGATATTATATAAAGCTACAACGTAACATGACTTCAAAGAATCCATGCGTACCGAAGTTAAAGTAAAATAGTTAATCCCATTAAATAGTCTAAAACATGTATTATTAAGTATGAAGTGTTTGAACATAATTAAGTTAGCCTATTTATTAATGTTATTTAAGTTTTGCTTGAGGTGTAGAATGATAAAATATTTAAGTTAAAAATAATAATTAATTATTAGTGATTTTATGACTGTTGGAATTATCGGCGGTAGAGGTACTGGAAAGACAGTATTCGTGAGTTTGTTAGCTACAGCAGCCATAAATTACAGTGTTGAAGTTAAGGAGCACTTTAGATATTATACCTCTCCTGAATTTACCACCGTTATTCATGATATTGTTGAGTCTCTTAAACTTAGGAGATGGCCTCCAGCCACTTTAAAAGGTTCTTTAACCGAGTATAGATTCTGGTTTGGCTATAGTAAAGCTCTTAGTGGACTACTTACTAAGTTTTACAACAGTTTAGAAGTTCTTTCCTCCTTAGTTAAAAAGCTTGAAATTCCTAGGAAAGAGCTTTATAACATTATAGAGTTCAGTATCTATGATGTTGCTGGTGAGGATGTAGATGTTATATTCCGTGCTGCTAGTCTAGCTAAGGAGAGGGGTTCTTCAGTACTCGAAATGATCCCAGATAATCTTAGAGCTGTACTAGATTGTGATGTCTTGGTGTTTTTAATAGATTCTAGCAAAATTACCGTAGATAATACGGATCCTAAGTATAAGGAGATGCTTGACTATGACGGGCTCATGGCCAGCCTAATATCATTAGTTGCTATGTATAGGTCTAGTAAGTACGGTGTTAAGCCTGGGAAGTTATATCCTGTATTCGTGTTTACCAAATTTGATACTGTTGATAAAAAAGTTTTAAGAGCTATCGGTATACCTGATAACTTTGACAGGTGGTTTGCTGAGAAAGGTAAAGATAGAGATGAGATAAATTCTAGACTGACGAAATTTATGATGAGATTCTACGAACATACATTAGCGCTAGTGTATGGAGGCACTATAATGGGTGTAGAGCTTGAAAGAGCTCAAATATTCGTAAGTTATTTACTGACAGAATTAAATGAAGATGGTATCTCAGTTCCAAAAGTTATTAAAACACCTGATGGTATATCTTACGAGCTTGCTTACTCTAGAAGTGAGTACGTAAGGTTTATAGAATATTTTGGTAAGATAGCTGGTGAGATAAAGAGGACTCATAAAGAGCCTGGAACACCTGTAACTGGTTTAGGAAGGTAGAATTTATGGAGATAGAGTTAGACCACATCTTCTACACCTTAATACCGTTTAAGGGTTACGGTGTTAGGGCATGGTCTAAAAGAGATATTGTGAGTGAGGTAGAGCAGGCTTTTAAGGGATGGTTCTCACCCTACGAACAAGCGTTAGTAAGGACGGGAACCGAGCTTAGAGCTATAGTCAAGAGTCCTAGAGGATATGTGCATCTAGCTAGGATATTTTTAGGAGAGAAACTTGATGAACTGAAGAGGAGTGGTGTAGTATCTCATATAGCTTCAATACCGGAAGACTTAGCGTTAAATAAGAAATTATCTTTAGAGTTAGTAGATAAGACCATGATGAATTATACAGCATTGAATGGTATAGGCATAGGTGAAGTAAGTCCTATGAAGTTGGAGATGTTTGAAGAAGGTAAAGATCGAGATTTAGAATATCTTAAAATAACTGTAGATGAGGAGAAGGCGAGGAAGATCTTAACAGGAATAGGTAAGCCTTACGGAAGGGTTGTCATAATACATAAGAGGGATGTTTGGGGAAGGGTAAAGTTGGCCTACGCACTTACGAAATTGCTTATGATCTACGGATTAACCGAGTATATGATAGTATTAGATAGGCCATTAGATAATGTACTGATAGAGTTTGAGAAGGTAATCTTAATACTGGATAAAATGATTCCTCTAAAACAGGTAGGGGAGTGGACTGTAGTGAAGATAGCTACTGAAGAGGTAAAAGGTAAGGAATTTGATGTAGATAAAACTATAGAGATCATCTACGGAGATAAGAAAAGCTAAACCCTTAAACATTCAATAAACAGCAACTTAAATACTCTATTATTAACAGTAGCTATTAGTAAATCTACGAGAACTCCGTAGTTTATAATACTTTAAGAAAGAGATTTAAGACTCTTTACTATATTTTCTAAGGGTTTGTAATGTACTATTTAGAAATCATAACACCATCCAAGGTTAGCGTTAGTTTCAGATATATTGTTAAGATATTTAGACAGGGTTATGACGTCTTTATAGAAGCTGACGGTAATTTATATAAGGCTGGTATAGACCTCACTGTTAGTAGGAGGATTCCCGGTGAGCGTGATGCTCACGTAGTCATCTTTACTAGAGATGATAAGCTTTATCTCCAAGATCTAAATAGCACAAACGGCACTTACGTTAATGGTGTAAGAGTAAGTCCGGGAATGACCAGAGAAGTTTTTGAAGAGGATACTATAACTATAGGTTACTACACTACAGCTAGGGTAGTACGTACACCAACAGAGGAGTCATTACGTAAAAAGCTTGATATTAAAAGTGTATCAATTACTATGGCTAACTGCATAAGAAGATGTCAAGTACACTTGCTAGAAGGGAATATTGATAACGCTCTTAGGGAGTTTAGTAGTTTCTGGAGGGTTTTTAAGGACTATATAGAACCTGAATGTAAGTTCACGCAAGAAGTATGCAATGCTGTTCGTGAAGTATATCAGGTATATACATTATTGGAAAAGGACATATACTCACGTGCGGGACCTATTAAGAAGAAATTTGAATCATCCTTAGAAACCTTAGCGAGGATCTTTGAGACTTTAGTCATTCGTACTTTATAATAAGAAAATTCTCTAAATTGTATAGTATACTTAATGAACCTATATCAGTTTATGATTTATAAATTAGATATTTTGTTTAACCTTAAATTTAAAGTTTTAATTATTAAGTTTAGAAGTGTTCAATTAAGTGACCAGTTTGAATTTGCATAATAATGTATTTCTGAAGAGTCTGTATTTAAATCTCAGAGTTGCTATATCGTTGGGTATTAAGTAATGGGTGGTAAGGATAGGTTATTTAACTCAGTTATTGTTAGACCACCTACTCAAGAATTGATTAAGTGTGTATCAATGAACCCATTAAAACATACTGTAGATACTTCACTAGCTATTAAACAACATGAAGAATATGTTAGGGTTCTGAAGGAGGAAGGTATTGAAGTCTACGTACTGCCTGAACTTAAGGGATTTCCTGATGCGGTCTTTATTCAGGATACGGCTGTCGTAAGTAGTGTTAGGAGGGCAGCACTAGTATGTATGTTTGGTGAGTTGAGTAGGAGGGGTGAGGAATTAAGTGTAGCTGAGTTCTTAAGGGGTTTGGGGTTTACGTTATACTACGTAAGTCTACCAGCAACTATCGAAGGTGGTGATGTCCTCGTAACCGATGTTGGGGTTATATATGTTGGTTTATCATTCAGGACTAACTTATACGGTATTAAATTCTTAAGAGATTTCCTCAGTAATTATGAGGTAATTACAGTACCTATAGATAAGGTATTTCACCTATTATCAGCTGTTAATTACTTAGGGAGGAAGAGATTAGCTATAGTTCCAGAACTAGTTGAGACCTCATTCTTTCAAGGTTTTAAACTTATTCATATCCCTCTCGATGAGGCTTACGCAGCTAATATGTTATACCTAGGTTGTGATAGGGTCTTAATACCTGATGGGTATCCTAAAACCTACGATAGGTTAAGAAAGGAAGGTTTTAAACCTATAGTAGTTGATGTTTCCGAGTTTTGGAAGTGTGATGGTGGTGTTACCTGTTTAAACCTCCCACTATACAATATTTAAAATTTTACTTAAAATGAATATAAAAATTCTTCTAAAAATTTTTAAGGGGTAGATATAGTTACTTTATTCGAATGTGGTTGAATGTCTATGGTGAGTAGGAAAAATATTAAATACATAGTAATACTACTAATAATAGTTACAGCGTTGATTGCTTACGCACCGCCTGAAGCTGGATTCATGCCTGAGGATAAGAGATTCCCATACATTACGTTCCCACTACTACCTCCTATACTAGCTATAGCTTTATCTATAGCTACTGGTGAGGTAGTCCCGGCGTTATTTGCTGGTGTGTGGGTTGGTGCTTTAATGATCTCTAGCTATAATCCCTTAGAAGCCACTGTGAAGGTTGTTGACTGGTACATCACTAACGCTACTGATTCTTGGAATGCTGCGATACTACTTTATGACTTCGTATTAGGTGCTTTCATGGGTTTACTCTATGCTTCAGGTTCTGTATACTCATTCGCTCAAGCACTATCTAGTAGGATTAGGTCTGCTAGGGGTGCTAGTCTAGCAGCATCATTATTAGGTGTTGCAGTATTCTTCGATGATTACGGTAATACAGTTATCGTAGGTAACTCTATGAGGCCTCTAGCAGATAGGTTGAGGGTGAGTAGGGAGTTACTTAGTTATATAGTTGATTCTACAGCAGCTCCAGTAGCTGGTATAGCGTTAGTCTCTTCTTGGATAGGTTATGAGGTAGGTCTAATTAAAGACTCTATAGAAACTCTAAAACAGCAGTTTGAGAATGGGTTGATTCCTACAGCACCTACGTATGAAGCATATGTTATGTGGTTAAACGCAGTACCATATCACTTCTACTCACTACTAGCTATAATACTAGTATTCATAGTAGTATTAACTAGAAGGCATTTCGGACCTATGTTAAGGGCTGAGTATAGGTCTGTTATAGAGGGTAAGGTATTAAGGGATGGTGCAACACCTCTAATGCCTACAGAGGAATTATTCGGTACTGAGCCTAAAACCAGAAAACGTGTTTCTGGTTGGTTATTCGGTATTGCTATGATTACCTTAGTCATAATGACATTAATTAGTTTATGGGCTACAGGTGCTGAGGACATACATAGGTTCTGGGAAACACCGTTTAATGAAGCCTTAATGAATGCTGATACGGCTAAGGCATTGCTTTGGGCTGGGATGGCTACCTACTTCATAACATTCGCATGGTTACTACTTAGTAGGGCTATGAGTTTTAAGGAGGTTATGAGGCAGACGTTCAGGGGTATGTACTTAATGGTACTGCCTAACGCTATATTACTACATGCGTGGTGTATTAAGTCAGCAACAGATGCTGTAGGAACTGCTGACTACGTAATTCACGGAGCTGTAGTTGCAGGCCTCCCAGCCCTCCTAGTACCATTAATAATTTACTTAGTATCTATGTTTATATCATTCACTACAGGTACTAGTTGGGGTACTTTCGGAGTTATGATGCCTATAGCAGTACCTATGGCATGGCAATTAGCAGTTCTTCAATACCCAGATAATGTAGGTATGGCATACTTAATAACGTTTGCATCGATAGGTGCTGTATTCGGAGGAGGTATATTTGGAGATCACTGCTCACCAATAAGTGATACGACTATAATGTCGTCAATGTTCTCAGCCGCAGATCATATAGATCACGTATCAACACAACTACCATACGCTATGTTAGCAGGACTTGTTAGTGCTGTACTCTACACGTTATTCGCACTAGGTACCTTAAGTCCCTTAATACTCCTACCAGTAGGGCTGGTGTTACTGACAGGGTCGCATATAGTACTTAATAAACTACATGCTAAGAGGTTGAAATTACCTGAAGTAATACCGAACTACTCAGTACGAGTTAGTTAAGGGTTAGATATCCATTGAGTAAAACTTAAAATAAAATTTAATTTTTACCTCTACTTCATAAGAGTCTCTGATTTATGAGGAATTGTAGGTAGGTACTCTACAGCAGGTCTCCTAACTGCTTCCTGCGGGTAGAGAGACATTAAACTATATATTGCTGGAGGTATTTCAGTCTTAACATTGAGACCTAACTCCTTAAGCTCCTCAGCAGTTATCGGCCAATCATGTGTGTACCTACCCATAACTAAACGATCAATTACTAACTCCATCTTATCTTGAGATAATTTACCCTCTAACAACTTCTTAACTAAGTCTTTAGTCTGGTTTAATGCTTTCTCAGCTATATCAGCTAGGATTAATGTATTGTCATCAACTTTATCAACACCTTTCTCACGAACTACCTTAACTATTGACGGAGCTGGTAGAGTACCTGATTGAGTACCTATCTGAGGGTCTACAGGACCTAACACTGCGTCAGGGTCCATCCATATCTCATCAGCTGCTAAAGCTATTAACGTACCACCACTCATAGCGTAGTGAGGGACTACAACGATTTTCTTACCTGGGTGTCTCTTAAGAGCTAATGCTATCTGTGATGCAGCTAACATTAAACCTCCAGGTGTGTGCATTATCAGCATTATCCCTTTATCAGGTGGTGTACTCCTAATAGCTCTTAAAACTTCCTCAGAATCTTCAATATCTATGAACTTATATATAGGTATTCCGAATAGGCTAATTCTCTCCTGCCTATGTATTAACGTAATCACTTTAGAATTATACATAACCTCTAAACCTCTTATGATGTTAGCTCTAGCCTTCCTCAAGGCTGAATACCTCATCTGAGGTGTTATGAATGTTAGGAATACCCATAATATGAAGAATAACCATAGGAAGTCGGTAAATCCATCCAAGTTAAACACACCGAGAAATTATATGTTGAGTACCCCTTAATAAACCCCTAACTCAGACTCATACACCTTAACTAACGACTCACCCCAATCACCTATATCATCAAGTCTCCCTAGGAAGAACCTAAGTATAGGTGGTTCGTAAACCCACTTCAAACCCTTAATCAAATCTCTATGCTCGTAAAGCCATAACACCCTATCTACTACGTAGTCTGCATGCGATCTTAAGTACGTCTTCCTCGGGAATGCTATCCTAACTAACTCTAGGTCTGGATATACCTCCTTACCATCCTTATCTCTATCCATAGATAACGTACCCCTCTCCATAGCCCTGATACCTGAGGCTATGTAGAGTGCAGCTGTTAGAGAACCTGCTGGGTACTTATCCCTACTTAAGTGTGGTAGGAATTCTAAAGCATCTAAGTGAACACCTAATCCGCCTGGAGGTAGTACTACTGGGACTCCATTCCTATCAAGTTCCTCAGTAACATACTTTATCAACTCTAACTCAGAACCTATTAAATTCTCTTTAAACGCCTCTCTAAGACCTACAGCTATAGCAGCTATTTCCTTAATAGACATACCACCATATGTTAAGAAACCCTCATATACTGGGATATGAACTATGATCTTCTCGTAGTACCCCCTATTGTTAGTAGCTATGAAGCCACCTCTAGCTGATGAAGTCTTCCTAGCACTTATGTATAGTATGTCAGCATAACCTACAAACTCCTTAACAATCTCCTCTAAACTTTTTGAAGAGTATCCAGGTTCTCTCTCCTTAATAAAGTATACATTCCAATCAATCATACTACCATCAACTACTAAAGGTACTCCATACTTATCACATAACTCCCTAACCTCCCTGATATTCCTCATAGAGACTGGCTGACCACCAAGTAAGTTAGCTAGAGCTTCAATCCTAACAAACGCTACCCTACTCTTATAACTCCTTAGTACCTCCTCAAGCTTAACGACATCTATATCACCTTTAAACGAGTACCTACTCCTCCTATCTAAAGCCTCCTTAACAGGTATCTCTATAATCCTACCACCAGCTAATTCGATATGAGCTTTAGTTGTTGTGAAGTGGTAATTCATAGGTACTACATAACCCTCCTTAACAAACACCTTAGAGATCACATGCTCAGCAGCCCTACCCTGATGTACTGGGATCACATACTTCATACCGAGTACATCCTCTACAGCCTTAGTGAATTCGTAGAATGTCCTACTACCTGCATAAGCGTCTTGAGCTGATACCATAGCAGCTAACTGCTTATCAGACATAGCATTCACACCACTATCAGTTAACATATCTAGGAAGACATCATCAGCTTTAAGTAGGAATGTATTCCACCCAGCATCCTCAATAGCTTTAAGCCTCATACGAACTGGTAGTAAGTTAAGTTCTTCATAAACTCTCAATCTAAAACCATCAACTTTCAGTAGATTACCATTACGTCCCTTCACAATAATCAAGTCTAACACCTCGATATAGTGTTAGATAACATTAAAATACTTATTACTACAACTCCCTCCTAACTCCCTTAGTCCATAATCTAAAGACTACGAACCACGGAGTATCTAGTACTGAGAGTAGTACTTTAGCGTAGGTACCGTACCAAATCATACCCCACACAACATCCCAAGGTACTGTGTATGCGAATGCTAGTGGGAAGAATACTAAGCTATCCACTATCATGTTAATAACATCACTACCTACAGACCTAAGTAACACCCCCTTCAACATATTCTTAGTACTTACTTCATACCTATAAACCCTCTTCTTAATCTCAGCAAATACTGTAGCGTCTAAGAACTCAGCAACTATGAATGCTGTGTATGAAGCTATGACTACCCTAGGTGTTTGAAGCATGAAGTACTTCCAGACATCATCAACACTAACTAACCAAGGTGCTGGAGGTACAGTAGATAACATGAAGATAAACATTGACACCATAACATTAGCTATGAATGCAAGTAATATGGCGTTGTAAGTCGCCCTCCTACCGTAGATCTCGTTAATCATATCTATTAACTGAGCTACGAATGGGAATGTTATAGTACCTCCTGAGAGTAGTAGAGGTGTTAAGATGTTAAACTCTGAAATCCTAGAAGCTAATATGTTTGAAGCTATAATGTATGAGATATAGAATGTGAGTAATGCAGGATACCCTAAAGTATCTCTAAACCTCCTAACTAACCAAGAACCAACTACTGTAGAGATTGTCAACCCTACAAACCAGAAAAACCATACCCAAATCAATCCATATACCTCCTACATACTCAAGAATTAACCACAGATACTTAAGTTTAACCATAAAACATGATCATAGCTTAAGCACTAGTTAGTAACTTCAACAACGTCTTAGCATTCTCAAGCATCCAATGGTCGTTATTGAAGAATATGTAGGCTTTCTTAGGATTTAATTTAATTACCGAGTCAGCTAATTCTCTAAGCTCATCAACACTGTAGTTATAGTTGTACCATTCAAACCTACCGTGGAGTCTTAAATAGATATTACCGTTGGAATTAACTACCCATTTAGTCTGTGGTGAGTCTATAGAAACTAAAGTTAATCCTAACTGACGACCCCAACTAACAACCTCATCATTAAAACAATCATCATTCCTAAACTCAACAGCGAATCTTTCGTTAAGTCCTACAGCCTCGTAGAACTTCTCAACCCTATTAAGGGACTCCTTACTACATTTGAAGTTAGGTGGTAGTTGGAAGAGGTAGAATGAGACGTACTTATCTAGGGGTTCGAATAAACCTCTAAATTTAAACCATATCTCTAATGCCTTCTCATTAAGTTTATGAGTATGTGTTATAGATCTATGAACCTTAATAGACCATTTAAGACTACTACCTTTCCTAGACCAACTTAAGACTTGATTCTTAAATGGGAACCTATAGAAACTAACATTTAATTCTACAGCGTTAAGGCCTGAGAACCTTATATACCACTCTAAATCACCACTTAAATTCCAATCGTATAACCACCCACTAGTACCTACATAGACTTCCACTCACTCCACCGCTAACATAATTGATTCAAACATCTAAATCATTTATTAATGAATTTCAAGTTAATACCTTGGAGTTAGTGGTGGTTTCAAGAGCTTTAGACTGGTTTAGACAGGCCCTTAAGGACTTCGAACATGCTAGGAGGTCTATTGAGTTAGGCGATTATGAGTGGGCATGCTTAGCAGCTCATCAAGCAGCTGAGAAAGCAGTTAAAGCACTCTATCAAAAGTTAGGGATTGAGGTATGGGGACATTCAATATCTAGACTACTGGAGAACCTACCAGAGGGTCTTAAGCCGAGTAATGAATTAATAGATATTGCTAAGGAGTTAGATAAGCATTACATCATTACTAGATATCCTAATGCGTATCCTGAAGGTGCTCCGATGGATTACTATACGAAGTCAGAAGCTGAGAGGGTTGTAGAGTATGCACGTAGGGTCATCGAGTTCTGTAGGTCTAAAGTTCTTTAAGTTAGATTATGAGTATGTGATTAAGAGACTTAAGGAGTATGCAGTAAGGTCTCTAGAGAAAGGTGCTATAGCTATATTCTTAATAGGATCACTAGCTAAGGGTAACTATACAGCCTTCTCAGATGCTGATGTAGTTGTAATAGTACGTGATGACTACCCGAAAGGATTTATTGATAGGATTTCAGACTTTATAGACCCAACACTACCTATAGATATTGAGCCGAGGGTCTATACAGTAAGTGAGTTCTTAAAACTCATTCAAAATAAGTCGAGGATTGTAGAGGAAGTATTAAGGTATGGGGTCCCACTAGCAGGTGATCCTAACGTAGTTAAAGAGTTAGTAATGTCTGTAAGTAGTAGGGGTCAATAATCGTAGATCGACCTACATATATCCTTAGTACCACTACCTTCTTCAGCAGGTGTTTTCCTCCTAGAAGCTATTACTTCTAAACCGTAAGACCTTAATATCTCCCTAAGTACTTCCTTACCTAAGAACCTCTCAGACCTTAAGCAATTTATAGGTATTGTAAGTAATAGTTCAACTACATCAGGTTCTAGGAATGGTGCTACGGCTTTAACACCTAAACACTTACTAATTCTAAGTTCAGGATACCTACCATGTACGTACTTCCATACAGTTCTATCAACCTCATCATTAGTCAGTGTTAGTAGGTAGTTATAACCTAGGAGTAACTCATCACTACCAGACCCTAAGTAAATACAATTACATCCGATTTCCTTAGCCCTCATTAAAACAGTGTAGAACACAACATCATTTCTAAACTCAATACAACCACCATCACCGTGAGAATCTAACTCACTACCTACACAATTAATGATGTCCTCCTTAAACCTTAAAACATCTTCAAAATCCAACATAATTAGGTCTAAGTCTACATTAAATAACTTAGATATGTGGATTACGTAGGGTAGGTCTTTAGGGATACCATCCTTATACACTACAGCAATAGCTTTAGGTTTAAAACCAGCTAGTATTGAGGTAAGTAAAATTACTGATGTATCTATACCACCACTTAAAGCAATACATCCACACTTAGTCCTACCAACAACACTAACTAACTTCTTAAGTAGTAATTCTTCATAGTAAGTACAGGGTAGAGGTATACGCATTATATAACCCTCAACACCTCATAATCATTAAATAATTCAGTACTAACTACACTATAGTTAAGTTTAGACTTATGTAGAGGTCCTGAAACAACTAACGTATGATACTCACCTCTCTCACCTAGAGGGTCTAAACCAATAGCCCTAACATAACTTATGAATTCCCCGACATTCCCCCTACTTAACTCCTTACCAAGCCAATTACTTAAAGACCTATAACACCCAATAACTAACACCTCTAAACCATCATTAAACTCCATATACATTACCTCCTCAGGGTTAACCCCCCATAAAGGTTCGATTAACTTAGCCCCTACCTCACCTGATAACCTCTCCATATACTTTAAATGTTCATCTATATAGACATCACCAGCTACTACCGTAGTTACGTTTAACTTCCTTAAGAACTCTACAGTCTCTAGGAATTCCCTACCCTTACTTAACCTAAGTACAGTTACTGGTATACCTGTAAGTGTTA
>Ga0326760_1000302_pt1 | contig 28336 bp, 31 predicted proteins | sample GCREP_S_FD_207668 | JGI IMG/M metagenome (GOLD analysis project Ga0326760, IMG submission 207668) | Hot spring sediment microbial communities from Geyser Creek Basin, Yellowstone National Park, WY, United States - GCR.EP_S | ecosystem: Environmental > Aquatic > Thermal springs > Near-boiling... | reverse complement strand
ACGGTGTAAATATAAAACTTCTTAAAGGTCTTGAGACAGAGATTGTAGGTGATACAACTATAGATGTATTTCCACCAGCTGCTGGAGGTTGAACTATAATATAGCGTAGCTTTACACCTAATCGCTATGAATCTTTATTGAAGTTTATTAAGAGCTTTATATATCTAGCTAAACAATACTTTTCCTCAGCTAGGTAATGTATTAGGTGTAGGTTATGCCTATTGGAGGTTATATAGGTAGAGTTCTAAGAGTTAATTTAACAGATGGTAAACTGTATGTAGAGGATCTGCCTCCAGAGGATGTTCTTAGGAAGTGGGTCGGTGGTAGAGGTCTTGGAGTATACTATATGCTTAAAGAGGTAGACCCTAGGGTAGATCCTCTAAGCCCTAAGAATAAAGCTATCGTAGCTACAGGTCCTTTAACAGGTGTTACAGGTATACCTTCCTCTGGTAGATGGTGTTCAGTTACAAAATCTCCTCTAACGAATACTATACACGATTCTCAAAGCGGTGGGAAATTCGGTCCAGAGCTTAAGTTCGCTGGTTTCGATATGATTATAATTGAGGGTGTTTCTGAGAAACCTGTCTATCTATGGATATACGATGGCAAAGCTGAGCTTAGGGATGCTAAACATCTATGGGGTAAAGATACGCATTCTACAACAGATATGATTAAAGAAGAATTAGCACCAGTTATAGGAAGCGATGAAGCTAAAGAAATTAAAGTTGCGTGTATAGGTCCTGCAGGTGAGAATCTTGTTAAGATTGCTTGTATTATAAATGATAAGAATAGAGCTGCTGGTAGAGGTGGTCATGGAGCTGTATGGGGTTCTAAGAAGTTGAAAGCTATAGCTGTTAGAGGTCATATGAAACCACCTGTAGCTGATGAAGCTAAACTTGAGGAAGTTGCTATGAAGTCTCTAGATATGATAAAGAAGTCTCCTGTAACATCTCAAACACTACCTAAGTATGGAACAGCTGCTCTTGTAAATGTTATAAATGCTCACGGGATTTTCCCTACGAAGAACTTTAGAACAGGTGTATTTCCGCAAGCAGCTAGTATTAGTGGTGAGAAGAGTGCTGAAGAGATAATGGATTGGAAGATGGCTGAAGAAGAAGCTTGCTGGGGTTGCGAGATTAAGTGTGCTAGGTATACAAGGATATCTAAACCTCCATTCACAGGTGAAGGAGGTGGTCCTGAATACGAAACCGTATGGGCTCTAGGGGCTGATACAGCTACAGGTGATTTAGCTGCTGTAAGTAAAGCTAACTACCTATGTAATGAGCTAGGGTTAGACACTATATCTATGGGTGCAACTATAGCTACACTTATGGAGCTTGTAGAACTCGGTAAAGTTCCTAAAGAGAAGTTGAGAGGTTTAAGAGTTGAATGGGGTAACGGAGAAGCTCTTGTAGAACTTGTGTGGAGAACTGCTTACAGATCTGGTATAGGTGATGATCTAGCTGAAGGAGCTGCAAGATTAGCTAAGAAATACGGAGTACCGGAGATAGCTATGGTTGTTAGAAACCAAGAACTACCAGCTTACGATCCTAGAGGAGCTCAAGGCCATGGCCTTGCGTACGCTACTAGTAATAGAGGTGGATGCCATCTAAGAGCATACCTAATAGCACCCGAAGTCCTAGGAATACCACAGCTACTCAACAGATTCGAAACCAAAGGTAAAGCTCAGTGGGTTAAAGAATTACAAGACATTTCCGCTGTTGTTGATAGCCTTATAGTATGTAAATTCGTGACATTCGCTTACGGAGCAGATATACTAGCTGAACAACTCTCCGCTGTAACAGGATGGAATATAACTATCGACGAATTCAAGAAGATAGGGGAAAGGATATACAACGCAGAAAGAGTATTCAACATACTATCATTCAACGACGGAGAAGAATACGACACCCTACCAAAAAGACTTCTAGAAGAACCTATGCCCGAAGGACCAGCGAAAGGCTACACAGTTAAACTAAACGAAATGCTACCAGAATACTACACAGTTAGAGGATGGATCAAAGGAAGACCTACAAGAACAAAACTAGAAGAACTAGACCTCAAATGGCTAGCTGATCAACTAGAAAAAGAAGGTCTACTCCCAGCATAAAAACCCTCTACACACCCCAGATAAAGCATTTTCAACACCACCCCAATCCCATCAACTTTGCCACAGTCTCTCAATAAATATGCCTAGCCGTAGCTAGGTCTATATCAGCTGTGAATACTTATGAATAGCTGTAAATATATTGGTTTAGCTATACAATATTTTCACAAATCTCTAAAACTTATAACTATGTTAAACACCTAACACTTTCAAAACATTTGTGAACCTGTATTGATGAAGGTTCGACAACCCCGGTACCCCAAAGGCGTGGGTGAGGGGATTGAAGTAGATGAGGAGCTTGTAGGTTATGTGGAGCCCTGATAGCTCTGTAGATGAGGGGATGAGAACCCGACCCAATACAGAGAACCCCCGGGGCAAGAAACATATATCCACAATGTTTATAGTTATTTACAGATGATCGTCTCGGGGAAACCCTAAGAGACAGAGCTTTAGAGATATACTATGGCGAATCCCTAGGTATTGAACTTGTTGAGGAGGGAGTTATAGTAAGGATGGAGATGGAGCTATTCTTCAACAATATTATTCTTCACGTCTCCAATACTATATAGAGAGCTTATTCAAAATAAAGCCGGGAACCATACTCTAAGACAGGTAGATAAGGTAAAACGTTATTGTTATGATTAAGAGAAGCATTGCCATTATAAGTATAGCTAAGAAAGAATGCTCAATAAAGTACTCAAACCTAGCCAAAATACCTGATAGTTTACTTATTTGAATACTAATCCTTGTTTCAGTTTTCATGATCGTATTCAGTATCTTTTCGAAAAGTAGAGTTATGAAGGCAACTCTATCCACTTCTTTACCGATTTCGCTACATCTCCAAAAAAATTTAGGTACATAGTCTGTGATAACATTGTACAACTTACTTTCAATTGATTTAGAAAGTGAGGATATTTTTCGATTAAAGGAGATAACACCTTTACGGATAATATCTAGAGATGTTGTAGTGTCTCTATAAACAGTTTCACCATATTTAACAAGCTTTAAGCTTGTAGAGATGTATCTCGATATCGCTATTGAAATACTTTGCTTTAACTTACTGTGTTTATTAACTATAGCTATAGATAATATGTAAGAGGTTAACAATGTTATAAGATGTAAGAGATCCTTCTTATGGATTACTAGTATAAGGAACGGTACTAAAAATGCCGCTCCTTCATTAAGAAGTAAAGACCTTGAGTCAGCAACCATCAACGCCGTGATAAAGCTGTACAGAATAGCTATGCTTAACGAGATCCAGAGATCTTCGGTGTTAAGTGCTATGTAGAAGAAGAATGTGATTATTGCTAAAGCTATTAAAATTTTAGCTATATCTAGGTAAGACTTTATTATAGCAGTTCTAAAAATTTTCAGATACCCAATCACTAGAACACATTTAAAACTTCCTTCAGCTAATAAAATGTCTTTATATAGTATGCTGAGAATAGCCAGCGTAATAGCTATGGCAGCTACGTATACCTCTAAATACTTAATAGCTTGTTGAAAAGATGATATGTTTTTCAGCATCGTATTAACTACCTCTATACTTTATCACGATGTATATTAATAGGTATAGAGTTAAGGATATAGCTGTTAGAGACAAAATTAGTGGGTATAGAATATCTAGGGCTTTAAATTTTGTAGATATTGGTTCGCTGTACATTAATAGTATTACTAAGGGTAACGTAATTATGTAGGAATATACGGACACTGTTATACATGATGTTTTGAGGTACTTATCTTCTCTAGATGGGATTGGTTTAGGAGATGTTGTAAGGGATTTACTTCCGAAGTGGGCTTTAAGGTATACGGTGTTGTATATAATTGAGATAATTGTTTTAAGAATCAATATTGTTAAAGCAGCTGGGTATGCATAGGAATTGCTGAGGTATTTGCTTATCTCTGTGAAAAGTATTAGTTTAGCTACAAACCCTATTGATGGTGGCATGCCTAGGTATGACGTGATGCTCATCAAGACTGAAGTAGATTGGATAGCGCTTAACCTATAGATAAAACCTAGCTCGTTAATATTTCGTGTATGTATAGCTATCTCTATGTATCCAGAATCCATAAACATAAACGCTTTGTATAGAGCATGGGCTATGCTGTATAGAGCAGAAGCTGTGATAAATATGGGGTCTTTAGATAATATGTAGAGACCTAGAGCAATTGATAGAATACCTGTTTCAGATGTAGTGCTATAAGCAAGTAATCTTTTGATATCTTGTTGAATAGATGCTTGGATAGCTCCATATATAGCTGTTAAACCTCCAAATAAAATTATTGTTGTAGCTGTTAAAACTTCGTCAATAACTTGGTTAGCTACTAGGTATAGTCCGTATACCCCCATTTTAACCATTATCCCGGAGAGAAGTGCTGAAGCTGGGGAAGGTGCAACGCTATGAGCATCTGGAAGCCAGAAATGTAGAGGTATAACAGCAGCTTTAGAGAAAAACCCTAGCAAAACTATGATCAGGATTACTGGATTAGTAATTCTTAGTTCTAGAGATGTTATTGGTGTTACGAAAGCTTCTTCAAACCCTGTCATAGCTAATAAGATGAATAGTGAGAGGTCTGTAGGTATCATAGAGAATACAAGGTATTTAATCGAAGCTCTTAAAGGATTTACATCCTCTTTAGCTATGTAGTCGTAAGCTATTAGGAAGAAAGCTATCAACTCTGTTAAAAGCCAGAACGTTATAAACTCTATAAATATTTTAGCTCTGAACAGCATCACCATAGAGAGCAGGAAGATATCTATCAGAGAGACAAGACCTATACCTCCATACTTAGTCTTCGAGTATGCATATGTGTAGAAAGCTAAAGCTATTCCTACGATAGATGAGGTTATCAATAAGGTTTCAGAGAAGAAGTCTAAACCTTTGATAAGTAGAGCTATCGATAAGAATCCTAGAGATCTTAATACACATCCTACAATAGGAACTCTAAATAGCACTACATTTCCTAGCGTAATTAGCGATACTGCTACAGGTATGCTTGCCGACCACTCCTCTACCTCTATATACATGTACTACTGACCTCTACCTGTTTACCATGTTAAAAGTGTTCGCTATGTAGGTATCAACATCTATACTACGTGAAACGAGCTCTACAATAATGTTGAGGATCTGAGGATTTAAAGTTAATCCAATACCGAGACCAAGAACAATAGCTATAAGGAGGAGAAGTATTGTAGTGTTTAGGAAATATCTTCCCTCTGTACTGACTACCTTAAACTTCGAGGTCTGTTCCCTCAAAAGTATGTTTATAGCGAATCTGAAGTAGCCAATAGCACATAAACCTGTTGATATCAGTACTGTAGCTACACCCACAATATTTCCATCATCGAGAAATCCTTTAGTCATAAGAGCTTTACTCCAGAATCCAGGAACTATAGGTATTAAACCGAATAAGTTGAGGAAACCTATCATAATCAAAACCTTGGCTAATCTCGATGAGAAATTATCTATATCCCTATTCTTCATGTATATAGTGTAGCCTGTGAGTATAGATGTATCTCCCAACGCGTTAACAGATATATGCAGTAGTCCTCCAGCAACTGCTTCAGAATCTCTAGAGATTACACCTGCTAAAGCAAGGCTTAGCTGAGTTATAGTGCTGTAAGCCACGATACCTCTAACCCTATCCTGTCTCGCTGTTAAGAGAGCTGATAAAAATGCTGAAATCGTGGAGATAGCTGTTAGAGAGAATAGCATAGTATTTCTAAAACTAGTTATCACACTATTCTCGCTGAAGAGGATACGGTATATCCTGAGAATACCGTAAACACCCAGGATATCAGATGAAGATGTAAATAACACTAAGCTAGCGATAGGAGCTGATCTATAAACTCTTGGTAACCAGAAATGGGTAGGCATTATACCTGATTTGAATAGGAAGACCCATGTTATCATAGCTAAAGCTGTAATAGATGCAGAAACTATTTCACCGAAAACACCTCCAGAGAAAGGTGTTACAGCTTTAGGATCAATAGATTTCAAGGCTATATCAGCAATATTAACAGTTCCATAAGATCCGTAGACAAGTATAACAGATAGAAGTAGGAAAGATGTTATAGCTGTTCCAGCTATTCCATAGATTAGTGTAGCTCTAATAGCGTTCCTCTTATCGCTATAAATAGCTGTTAAAGCACACGAAGTTATGGTTACAAGTTCTGTAGCTACATAGAGATGGAATATATCTCCGGTGAAGAGGAAACTATGTACACCTGCGATAAGTAGAAATGCTATTGGGTAAAAATACCTCCTAATACTTTGATCCATAGATATACATGCAAGGATTATACTAACAACTGTTGCAAATGAGGAGAGAAGAGATAGAGAAGAGCTTATGAAATCAGCATAGTATACAACTCCTAGCGGAGGTCTAAAACCTCCAAACATGTATGTAGATACACCATAGTTAATAGTATTAAACATTAGGGATATTGATAGTATTAAACCTGTGGTAGCCATAGCTATAGCTACTAGGTCTAGGAGTTTCCTACTTCGTGTAGCTATACCGATGAAAGCTGTTACTGCTGAAGCTAAGAGGTAGTTCATAACTATAGCAGCTGAGAACATATTCATCACTCAACCATATTCTTCACTAAAACCTCTAGATCTCCAAGAACTCTACGTTTAATCTCTTTAGGTTCGAAAACTTCTTGGTTAAGCCAGTGAATGTAAAACAAGCCTTTCTCTTTATCTATATCAACAGCTACAGTTCCTGGTGTATCGGTTATGGTTAGAGCAACAATTGTTAACGCTGTATCAGATCTAAGGATAGTGGGGATCTCAATAATAGCTGGATTAATAGATATTTTCCTACTTAGTATTATTTTAGAGATTTTTAGATGCTCCACAATCTCGGTTTTAATAAAGAATACAACGAATTTTACGATATAGATAATACGTTTGAGATCTCTTAGGCTGAGACTAATATCGAATACATCAAGGTACTCTACAATAATCGTCATAATTAAAGCTATTACGAAACCTGTGAATATCGTTAACGTATTTATAAGCCCTGTAAATATTATGTAGAAGATGAAGACCGATATAAAGATTATCAATGCTTTAGTAAACTTCATCCACAACCTCCTCTTCCTCCAATACGTGGACATCCAGAGATCCGAAGTGTTTATAGTATTGAAGTAGTAATCCTGCTAAGAAAGAGAAGATAGCTAAGTTAATCACTATAGCTGTTATTATAAATGCTTGAGGAATAGGGTCTACAGTTCTTGTCAAAAACTCTTCAATATCTTTAACTGTACCCGGTATATCGAGATGTATAGGTGGACTAGGAGATGATACTACCTTAGGTATCCTAAATCCTATCAGTATAGCGAATACTGAGAGAGTATCTGAGAAAATAAGTAATGAGATAACTTTCTTTAGTAGAGATCTATCTGTAAAAATACCGTAAGTAGCTATAACAATGTTAACTATAAGTGCAATAGCTGTTGTTGTGAACGCTACGATAAGCATATCCATAGCGAATCCCTTGTCAATCCTCTAAACCAAGTTCTTTCGACCTCATAGAGAATAACAATACGACAAGACTTAGGGAAGCTGCAACAGCTATGTATTCAGCTAAATTGAGGAAAAATATCGATCCACCTAGTGGTGTATTAAAGAAGTTTGTAGGCATTGAGATAGGCGAATCATCCTTAGGCATGTTCTGTAGAAAGTATGCATGAATACCTGTTGTTAAACCGTAGAGAGTAGGTATCACAGCTATAAATATGATCGTAAGTAACGCTGTGTACCTTATCCTCATGATGTCTTTCGTGGATATGCCTAATCTGTGTATGGTCTCGATAGAGTATGCTACAACGATAAGCGATGTTATAACAGCTAGCACGGATCCTCCCTGAAAACCTCCTCCAGGGGTTAGATGTCCGTGGATAGCTATAGAGATAGAGGCTATAGTTGTTAACAATACTACTAATTTAACAGATTTCCTAACTATCAATGTCGATCCACCTCCTATACCTAGAGTAAGACCTTTAACATTTTTGAAAAGTGTAGAGAGACCAGCTATACCTGCAAATAGAACAGCTGTTTCGAATACTGTATCAATACCTCTGTAATCCCATATAATTGCTGATACTGCGTTAAGAGAGAACGAAGTTAAAGTTCTATTCCAAGGATTGAAACAGTTTACCGCAATAGTTCTACCTAATTCTCTAAGATCTTTAGGTGGTAGGATCCCTAATCCTCTTGAAACAATCACTATACTTAAGGCTAGAGTTATTGTAGCTAGTGCTAAAGCTGTTAGAGGAGATCTTCTAATCTTCTCTATGCTCATGTTCTACAACCTTTCTCTTAGATGTTTTAGCTGAAATAGATAACGTTATAAGGGGTAGGAGAACAGCTGATATAGGTATATAAGCTAGAACTACGTCAGGTGCCATGAAGATGTAGTAGAGTATGGAGTAGCATATGCTTAAGAATGATAGGTATATAATTGAGTAGAGAATGTTTTTCTCGGTAACAGCTAGGTAAGTCATAGCTATAGATATCAAAGATATAACTAGAACTACTATCGCTATAATAAGCATAGATTTGCTACCTACTTCTACTACTTTCCATCTTTTCTCTACGTTTTTCATATATATAGGCAGCTCTCATCAATGCATGGCTACCTGTAGGAGCTGTAACCAAGATTAGTAGAGTTGATGTTATGCATAGAATCGCTAGGTATACACTAGATGGATCTACACTATATCTGGAAACAGCTAGGAAAGCTACCCCGATCAAAGGTAGAACAGTTCCACCTACAGCCCCTATAGTAACAGCATGTACTCTTGTATAGAAGTTCGGAAGCCTTAGAATCCCTATAGCAGCTACAATCTCGAAGAAAGCTCCTAGAGAGACTAGAGCAAGACCTACGAACTCTACCAATAGCAATAAGTCTACGCTACTCACCTATATCACCATATTCAACAATTTTAGATATATACATATCTAAAGCAAATGCCCATAGAGCAACTAAAACCATAGGTGAAGCCATATAGGGATTCCCAGTATAGATAGCAATTAAAGCCATGAACACCATAAGATCGTAACTAAAAGCATCAACAGCTAAAACTTTATCAAAAAGAGTAGGACCTTTAATAAGCCTAACAATGTATAGAAAGAAAGAGGCTATGTAGATGAATACAACAACCTCTACTACAATCCTAATCACATCCACTACCACCACCTCTCAGAGCTAGTCTAGCTATAACCATATCCAAAATCTTAATTAAGATTGAATTAATAAATTTTTGAGTCGAAATCTGAAACAAGCTAACTTTGTTATAAAATGTTTAAAAGCGAAAACTTATTTACTTGATGAAACATGCCATAATTTGTAGACAGTAACGTTTTAATTTGTGAGTTATTGAAGAACATATTAGGCCTAGTCAAAGTAGAGAAAATAGGTCACGAACCCTTTATAACCATAACCAACGTAGTATGTATGCTGTACGAACTCTTTTATAAATGGGAACATGAGCTGAGCAAGTATGTTGAGCCTTACATCATGTTGGTAACGCAATCATTTGTTGATTGAAAAAGCAAAGATTATACAGAAATGATCAAAGGTATTGAAAGGTCAATACTTGTTCAACAATACGTAAATACCGTTGCATCTCTTAAACTCTCGCCAGAAAGTAGTAGTGGTTTAGGTCAATCATGTTCTGAGCTGAGGGACATTAAGAAGAAAAAGCTACTTGAATCCATAGAACCTCCACGCATTACTGAAGACTCAACACATCTTTCAGCAAACACTAAAAAGGATTATGAGAAACTGATATTCGGAATCAAGAGCCACAGTACAGCGCAATTGTATGACAGCTTCTCATCCATATTACTTTCAATTCCATTTATTAGATTCAGCTGTGTAGTAAACGGATCTTTGTTAGTCCTAGGTTGATGAAGGAGGAAGCATAGTGAGAGTTGTTCTCAATACTAAAGCTATAATTTATAAGTGCGGTATCGGTTTTCATAGTTGTAGTGACTGTTATGAGTGACTATGAGGAGGTTGTATACCTAGAGTACGTACCTATACCTAACATTGATGAGTTCAGGAGGTGCGTCGAGGAGAAAGAGCGGCAGCTATACTATATAGAGAATCCTAATGATCGTAAGGATAATGCTATGTGGTTGTATAAGAGGTATTGGCTTTCACCAATATGGAAAGCTTGGAATGGTATACTCATGAAGTTGGGCATATCATGGCAATTATTTGAACGTGTAGCTACATTTACTGACCCTCTCAAGCTACTTACAGCTGATAAGAATAGGCTTAAGTATGCTTGGATAGAGTTTCTAGAGGCTCTTGTCAATGGATTAAATGCTGTTACTAAAGAGTTGCATCGAGATAAAAAGTTAGAGCTAAGGCTTCCTGAAACCCTTGCTATATCCATGTTTCTCAAGAATCTACTTAGTTAAAACAGGTTGTGTCTCGATTTTAGAACCCTACTTAGACTTTACTGCATTGCATATTTAGAATAGGTCCTTGCATACCTGTTGAGCACTACTATAATTGTTTAATGCTGTCTTCAAGCATTCTTCCAACCTCTTTATGTTGTACCCAAAGGCTTCAGGAACTTTTTGTAGTGCCTGTAAGAATATTTCTGCTACTTTTTTCCTGCCCTCAATATTTAGCTTACCTAATCTATTGTCCTTCCACTCCCTATACCTAGGGCCCTTCTTAGCTACTTGAATCAGCAGTCGCTTTGCTTTTAGCAAGGTTTACGGTATTGGCATCTTCTCTCTTCCTTATGACTGTGCACGCCCAGCAACTAAACCTTACAGTAATGGGTATGTTATCCACGAGTCTTTAATCAAAGTTATTAAGCCCATAAAGATTTAATAAGTAGTCATAGCTTTTCCCATCTCATCTACAGTGTGTCTGTAGAAACCTAATCACATCAGCGTTGCTCCATGAAAGTATGGGCGTGGGGGCAACTGTTTCTAAGCCGTAGAAGCATATCTTTGTAACGTCATCATCAGCAAAAACCTTGCTAGCTAAATTAGATCTTTTATAGTTACTTTTATTTAGTCTGACGCCGGAAACCATAACAAATTGGTTTAAGCTACGTACAAATTGTAATAATGGCTTTAGCTTCAGTGCACGTGTACATCATCGAAATCTTGATCCTGGTGCAGGATACTCTCTCGATACCATCATAGATATAAATCCTCGCCTCGAACAGGCTTAACAATTACGGGCTCTCCAACATCATTAAGCTCATTTTCAGGTACCTTAATCAATGAGTTTAGCGATTCTAATGCTGATTGCCTAAGGGATTCCGTATTTTCGATTGCGTGAGCTGATTATTCATGCTGATTATTCATACAGAGATCCCTGTGCATTTCTAGTATACTTCTTAGGTTTACCTCCATCAAGTCTTCTGTTGGGTATCTATACCCATCTCTTGCTTGTAAGTGTATGAATGCCTTTCTCCTAGGGCTCCATATTAGTACTGCTCCGTCTATTTTTGACCAGTAGACCCATGCAGATGTGTCGTAGCTATTGATTAAGTTGAAAACCTTCCTTAGGGAGTTCATCGATATCCCGAAGACATGTATCTTTGCATCGTTACCCAGAGCCTTTCTAATTTCTTCTACAACACTCTCTACAAGCCTTGTACTTCGAGCCATACACAGGCTTCCGATTCCCCAGTAACTAAAGCACTGTGGTGTTATGCCGTGCTGTTTGTAGAGGTCTAGACATTCCAGCCACTGTGATGCGTCATCATATCCCTGTAGTACTGGAACAACCTTGTTGAGTATGCCTAATTGCTCTGCTAATGAAACAACTTCTACACCATGCTCCACAGTTTTCTTTATACCCTCCTTTACGCTAAGCCCTCTAGGAACGAGAATATCTAGTGGAAGGTCTAGCGTAGCTATAAAGTTTACGCCTATACTTAATGCGAAGTCAAGGTATTGCCTAGCTGTGTAGGGGTAGTCAAAGCCATTGAACTCAGAGTAGAACTGTTGTGCACCGGAATCGAGGAAGAGTAGACCCTGCAAACTCTTTGCAAGCTCAATATCTTTGTCTATAGTAAAGCTACCATAGCGCCAGTATCTACCAGCCGATAAAAGCCAGTTCAAAGGCCTTATACCACTATCAACAGCAACTCTCAAAGCAGTATTAGCACCTGCCAAAAATAGTGTTGGACATGGAGGATCGTGATATGCAAGGATCATCCCCGATTCAGTTAAGCAAATGTTATTATCTATCTCCCTTATAAAACCTCTTTCTTTTAGGAAGCTTAGAACATTCTTTAAATATCCTTTCTGTCCCTTTCCATAAACTTTCCTTATCTCCTCATACGATAGGCATAAGCTTCCGCGAGGTAGTGCATGCTCTGCAAAAATCTTAAATATGCAGAACCTTGCAACAAATGGTTTTTGCTTCTCAGTATCATCACATTTTATATTAAGTAATTGCAATAGCAATTTAAGCAAATGTAATCGCCTTTCTCGACTAGTCCAAGATATATATGTTATGGACTGGCTTAAATTTCTTATAAAAGTCATTGAACTAATATAAGAAATACTCGAGGAAGAAAACTTATTATTTGGATTCCGGAGTCCAGTACGTAAGTGAAGCGGTGTCGCTAGCAATGCAGTCGTCTAAAGGTTCTAAAAAAGGTTTATTAGAAGCAGTAATACTTGATATTTTAAGGAGAGCTGGTATACCCTTAACTATTGATGCTATTTACGATATTTTATCGCATAAAGGAATTTATACTACACGAGAATCTATTAGAAAAGCACTTGAACGCTTAGTACTTAAGGGTCTAGCTAAAAGAGTAGGCAGAGGAGTATATACTTTCTCTGAGAAGCAAAAAACCTTAGAGGACTTCTTTAGTAAAGGTGAGCAGGAAACTTTAATCACAATAAATAGTATAACATCCAACGCCTTAGCAGCATTCGAACTCCTAGAATATGTGAAGAAGAATGGTAAAGTATGGAGCCCTGTAGAAGTAAGCGGAATAGAGGTAGGAGGCGCCGCTGCTGATGAAAGTAGTGAAGTATTAAGAACACATGCACAGGTATGGGATGGTGGCATTATTAGGGTCAGTGCTAGGTTAAGAGCACTATGTATTGCACCTTTTCAATTAGGTTCAGACAATAGCGTAGATATGGAATGGGAAGAAGTAATAGTAGAGCCTGAACACTTAAAGGAAGGTGGCACAGCAGAGATATTGGTTGAGAAATTAAGAACACCATTTGTACAAAATCCGATAGTATTGAAAGGGCTGGGATTCGATATTGCTCAGATATTTGCACGAAAACTTGCTGACTATGATTTAATAGAGTTCAGGCATGAAATGATACAACAGGCTTTATTCGCGGCAAAACGAAAGGCTTCATCTAATGACATTGCAATAACCTTGATTGATGGCTCTATCATACTTGAGCATTTAGACCCAGACATATATCCAGGCTCATCATATTTCAATGGTTGGCCTCCTAAGTTAGCTGAGTACATTATTGATAAGAAAAGGAGATTATTGATACAATTCCTAGATATTTATAATATTGTGCGTTATAGCAGGAATGTGGTATTAGTGGGAGCTATTAAGAGGTCTAAGGACAAAACCTTACAAGCAGAATTAAATGCTTATTATGATGCACCGGACCAAGTTCTCTTGGCATCTCTTAGTGATAGGATTAAAGGAGTAATAATAGGACCTTTTAAGAAGCATAGAGTTTTGAAGACTCTTGTGGAGGAATGCAAAAAGCTTGAGATAAGCTTACCTGAAGAACTCTCCATTCATTCTTATTACATCTTTCATCATGCATATACGTATTATTCATTACCTTTGCAATTAGACGTAATATTTCCAAAGGATATGGATGAAGAAATGCAGAAACAGGTAATTAGTCTTCTCTATAAATTGGTAGAGGTTAGCGAAAAACATACAAATATAGAGGCTAGAGAAGAGAGTGGTATTAAAATATATACGCTAAGACCCATTCAACTTGTTGATGAGTATATAGGCAAGCTTGTAAAGGAAAAGAAGGAGATTATAGAGAGAGATATAGCGTCAGAACTTTATGACATTCTTTACAATCTCAGGAGGATACAGCAAAAACTTGGTGTATCGAACGATATTGTGCTCTTCACGTATTTACCAGGCTTGGGGATATATGAAATTGGGAAAAAGAAAAGAAGGGGGTTATAGAGATACAAGAACAGAGGGTGTAATGCTATGACTACGCAAGATGAAATCTTAGGATTTGTATCACCAGAACCTGAGATGCCCAACACCTTTTATTGTTGGGCAGTCCTACGAGACATAGACAAGGTTAAAAAAGATGAATTTGTAGTGATAACCGATGCTAAGAGGAAGGATACAATATTTATAGGGCAAGTAATAGACATAAACAATCAGACAATAGCATTAAAAAGTTTTTCAAGAGAAGAGATGTTGAGGTCAGGCATAGAGGCAGAACAGATAATAAAAGGAGCCTTAAGCAGACCTGAATATTTCAAGGTTTACGCTAAGGTCAAGTTGTTGTATAAAGTTATAGGCAATAATATTTTGTCTGTAGATACTCCACCCACCGATACAAGTCCTATTGTAAAGCGATACCTAGATCTTTTGTCAATGATTTTAGGCTTCTCTAGTGATCGGAGTAATAGCATATGTATTGGCAAGCTCTACGCAAATAAAGATATTGATGTGTGTTTAGATCTTAACAAAATGTTGTCTGGTCATATAGCAATCTTTGGTCAAACTGGGAGTGGTAAGAGTTATGCTGCTGGAGTAATTATTGAAGAGGTTACAAGCAGGGGTGTACCAGTAGTAGTCTTCGATCATATGGGCGAGTATCTCTCAATGTCTAAAGCTGCTGATGGCGGTAAAGGCATCAATATTATACATCTTGTGCCAGGCTCAAATATAACTCTAGATTTCGAGGACATTATGAAAGCTCCACAAATATTGCTATCTTTAGGCATTACTGATGCGCAACTAAACCTCTTGAAGGACGCATACACTGAAGCTGTTAGCCACGGGTTTAAAGGGCTTGGTGCACTAAAATGGCTCTTAATCGATGTTCCAACACAGAAGGGTGCAAGGAAAAGGCTTTACCTTATAGGTAGGAATAGAGGATACTCAACAGCGACAATCGATGGGCTTCGATGGAAGTTAGAGGCATTATTGAGCAGGGGGATAATTGGTCAAGGATTTGATATCAAAAACGTTATAAAGCCTGGTCACTTAACAATCATTGATTTAACTAATGTTGATGCTTCTAACAGGAGTCTGGTCGTTGCAACAATATTAAGCAAAATTGCTGAAGGAAGAAAACAGAACCTGATACCACCACTACTTGTAGTAATTGAGGAAGCGCATAACTATGTAACACGAGATGAAACACCATCATCTCTCATCATTAGGGATTTCATTAGAGGTGCTAGGCACTGGGGCACTGGGGTTATGCTAATATCACAAAGACCTGCAGGCCTACATACAGATGCTTTAAACATTGTCAATACTCACATAATCTTTAGGCTTAAAGGAACAGACCTTGAGTACATAAAGCAGTTTGCACCCTTAACAAAGGAGGAGCTCGAAGATATTCAGAGACTTCCAGAAGGTGTAGCGTACATAACAGGTCCTATAATAAGAGGTGGTCTTACAGTTAAGGTAGCTATTAGAAAGAGAAGAACAATGCATGGCGGAGAAAGCGTAAAGTTCACCTAAAACATTTTCGAACAGATAAACTATCCCACAATTCGATTATATGTTAATAATCAAATCACTTATCATAAATGCTTCAATCTCTCTAAGTCGCAAATCTGGCTCATGGGATAAAATCGTGCTTTACTTTAAGAGCCTATTTTGAATCGCTCTAATATAGTTGTTGTGATTCAACATTTTTATTTGTGGTATATATACATTGTTTTGGTGTTTTGTTTTGAGTATTGTTGATGTTTCGTGGATTAGCGATCTTGTTAGGGATGGCCGTGCTAAGGCTTGGGGAGTGTATTTAGCAGCAATATATCTATTTGTTGAGTGGGGTTTTCAGGATTTTGCTGATGTTGGTAGTGCTAGGGATGCTGTATTGAGTAAGTTTGTTAAGTATTTCTATGCATCTCGAGCTTTTGGTAGGTATTTTGTTGGTAGGGGTGAGGAGCTTTACCAGGCTTTTGAAGATGGTAAGAGGTTTATTGAGGAGGTGCTTGCACGTGGCATAGGTCTTAAAGCTAGTGATAGAATAGCTTTCTTGGAGGAGGTTATTAGGCAGTACCTAGAGGTCTTTATAAGTTCATGCAGAGAGTACATCAAGCTTAATGCTATACCAGCAGATCTTGTTCCCAACGTCATAGAGCTCTCGAGAATTATCCAAGAACTGAAGTCCTCAGGATTGCAACCTAGTATTAGCGGGGTAGCAATATTGAGCAAAAAGTTTCTGCGCACTGCTTGTGTTCAGAAGTTAGGCTTAAGCGTTGACGATGTTAATAGGTTTCTACACGCTCTTATTGATAGTGGGTTAGCAATTGAATTAGGCTCAAACTACATCATTTTAACACCATGCCTTGTCAGTAACATTGCGAACTCGGTCATATCGTCAGCAAGTACTGAGGGCTCCTCTCGAGTCATTAGGATACCTGGTGAGACCCCGACTAAGGCTCTTCGTAATGTTGTAAAGAAGCTGGTTTCTCGTGAGCTTCCCTATAGAGTTGCTCTCATACCTTACCTATACTTTGAGTATATGTACTGGATTGAGCGAGGGAGGTGTGCATCAGGCTCAGGGCACTGCGTCGAGGAGTATGTGACAAGGGATAAGGAGATTAATGTTAAGTATACTCTTCAGCAAGCTTTTAATGAGAGTGTTGCAGAGAAGGTGTATAAGGAGCTTGAGGAGAGCATCCATAAGCAGCTCGTTGAAATGCTAAGCTTCAAGAGGCTTAGGAGTATTAGGAGTGCTGTAAAGCAGGCCTTAATCTTCCTTAGGGAGAGGTCTAGAGAGCTTGTAGTAAAAGAGGCTATCAAGAAGATAGGTAAAGATGTTGCAGAGGAGATAGAGGCTTTAAGAATTGCAAACCTATTCATAGTACTCAATGCTATGGGTATTCAGACGCCTCCAAACGCGTACATGAAGGTTGTTGAGGAGCGTAGAGGTTTTACTGTTATAGAGCTTGCTTACGATGATCAGCTATCAAAGATTGCCTCTTACGTTTTAGGCAAACCTATACAAGGAGTTGAAGACCTTTTCTACCGTTACCTACTTGGCTTTAGAGGCTATGTACACATAGTTTCCGGAGCCGTAGCAATTCCGAAACCAAGAATCATTATATACCCATCCGTAGGCATGGTAATAGCCAGATTAGCTCTTGAAGCTCTTCAAAACAGGGATGTAATCAAGGCTTTAACAAGTATGCTACCTCCTGACGTAGTTAAGGGAAGAGTTGCAGAGTTCCTCAAACATGTATGCACACAAGCATTCTACTACATGACATTCCTAGATTTAACAATGAGGAAAGTGCCAAGAAGAGCTGAAAGCCTAGTTAAGAAGATTGAGCAGCTAAAGCGTGAAGGAAGAACTATTGTCACATATCAAGACCTAAAAACATCTGATCAAGATGCAGCAGATAGAGTCCTAAATAAATTAGTTTCGAGAGGATACGTAAAAGCAGTATACACAGGACCTTCACCAAACGAATTACCAGAGGAGTGTAGAGATATAGGATTCTCTAAAGATCCATGGATAGAGAATAGAGCTAGAAGTGGAGAGCTAAAGATGTGGCTAATCAGAACAACAGGAAATAGAAAGCTAAAGGAAAAGAGACGAAAGTGCTGGGGTCCATACATAGCACTAGACTTCACCAAGTTCTTTAGCGAAATGGATAGGTTCTGCGGGGCCGGATTAGTGCAAGTAATTTAGCACTTAACTAATGCCGTAACTAATTTGGGTAAGGAATGTAAAGAATTGAGACTATTAATATAATACATTTTGTACACCTAATAAAGTTTAGAATTTGCTGAGGTGCTTGTTGTAATGTCATCTACTACATTAGCACCGCAAAATGTGATACAGAACGTGATACAGACACTTCGAAGTAAGAAATACTTGAAGAGCCCTGTAAAAATCTTAGCCATATATTTAGCAATTCTATTTATATACTTCAAGGAATTGAAAGATGTTGCTAAGTATGTTGGTGATTTTCTGAGGCAACGATTAAGTAGTAAGGAGTATGAAGAAGCTATGAATGTATTGAATGATTTTGTGAAATTAGTTGAAAGGATGCAACTTGGAAGAGAGCTTGCTGAAGAACTAGAGTATAAGCTATATAATGTTTTTAGAGGAGCTCTTCACACATTCATAACAAGAAGAGCTGGTTCCATTATTCAGGCTGTTAGTAATAAGATAAAGGTATTTCAAGCCTTACTTTCGTTAAGTACAAATACTGTAAACAAGACTCGTGCGGGTTCCTTCTATATAGTACTAAGTCATGATAACTTCAGTTCAAGGGAAGGCTACCTATACTTAAAGAAGTTTGATGTATCTTTTAAGGAGTTCATCGATTTATGTCTCTTTGTGATAGTGATACCTGAACCTATTGGCTATGGCATTATTGTTCCAGCACCTTATGTAGATACGTATATTCAACGCTTAACGGCATCTCTACAAATAGTATCGCAGCAAACTGTATCAATTGTTCAAGCACCTACACAGGTTTCTAAGGAGAGGGAGGTAAAGACTGAAAGCAAAAGCTTTATACCGGAAAATGTTCTGCTCTCTCGTGAAATTCTCGAAACTATTGTTACTAAGGTATTTGAGAGCTTCGGATTTAAGGTTCAGGTAAATGCACTGTTACCTGCTAGAGGAGGATATGTAGAGGTTGATATTTGGGCCTCCAAGAAAATCGGTAATGCGTTATTCACAGTCTACGTATCATGTAAGAATTGGGATAGGGATGTGGATAGGCATGTTTTAGATCATGAATTTGGCCGAATTCTACAACTATATCAACTTCCTCATCTAAGGATTCTCGTTGTTAAGAGCCTGTCTGACCCCGCAAGAAAATTAGCTCTTGATAATGGCTTCATAGTAATAGAGCTTGGAGAGAAGGCCACATCTCAGAATGCTCAAGAGGTATACAACATAGTTTATAATAAGCTCAAAGAAACATTCCTAGGACTAGCATTACCAATTCTTCAATCATTAAGCACAAAAATAGTGAGCTTAGCTGATGAAATTAAGAAGATTGGTTATGAACTCGGGAAAGCCTAGCTATGAGCAGTTGCTGCCACCAGCAGTTATAGAGTCCGTTGATGAAAACTTGAGGAGCTTTATATTAAGACATGAAGTTGCAAGCATGATTCTCTGGCTAGCAAGAACACAAGGTCTTAAAATAGATCTTGACGCCTATGTTAAAGGAGTCTTAAAGGTTATCGAATAGGTGATGAGACATGGCTAAACAGGGGTATGCAGGTTACGTCGCAATATCCAGGGAGACCCCCATTAAAGCTTTAAGACTTTATGCAAATTTAGTTGATGACAGCGTTAAGGAAGGGGATGTGGCCACAATAGTTACTCATAAGGGCGATCCCATAGCCATAGGCGTTATTACAGGTATTGAAGTGCTTTCATTACTTGATAGATTTGAGCTAGCAGCTCTTAGCACAACCCTATCACCAGCATCTGAACTAGAAGCTCCCACAAAGATTAAGGCCCTACGTAAAGCAACCATAAACATTCTACTAAGGTTAAAGAACCTTCCATTAGAACAAGCATATGCAATTAAGGTTCCTGAGAAAAATGATATTGAAGAGCTATGGAGATCTCTAATACCAGAAGAGAGAAAGCGAGTCATAGCAGGGTTTCTAAAAGGTGTAGAACCCCTACCTGCATATTACATTTCTTGCTGGGCCCTGAAGGAGCACATCTAAATGTGGGTGGAATTTCAGGTTTAGCAGCAAAGACAAGTTATCTACGGTTCCTAGTGTACTCGCTGCTTGAATACATGGAGCGAACAAACCTAGATATACGTATAATTGCATTCAATGTTAAGCGCCTAGATTTCCTTGGTCTTCATAGAATTCCGGATAAAGAAGACGTTGATGTATGTATAGATGATTGGGGTAAAAGAAGAGGAATTAACCAAGAGGTATTAGATATGTACAAGAAGATGTATAGTCACCTCTTCGACGCCATTCATAACTATAGAAACAATATTATGTACTTTACTTATCGTGATGATCCTTACAAAAACAATGAGGAGTTCATGTTAAATCCACAGATTTACGAATATGGATTGCTAGACCTGGGAGTTGATGGTCTTGTAGCAGGGCTGTTTGAAGAAGAGGATGAAGCTTCAATTCTTCAGATAAATCTATTGGCTAAGGTGTACTCCGTGGCCAAAGAGAAGGGTTGGAGCTTCAACGATTTAAAGATTCTTCTCGAGTTGCTGCAAGTCGAGTGTGCCACCAAAACTCCGCCTCCAAGGCGTGATATTATTCAAGGGTGTCAGAACATCAAGCAACAGGTTTCAGCACACCGTCAAACAGTTGCTGCCTTGATTAGACGATTAGATGGTTTTATCACAAGAGCCAAGCATATACTGAGCCTTGACAAACCTTCCAGTAGCCCTATACGTGCTGAAAGCTTTATAAAAGGCATTAATATTGTTCAACTATATGGTTTAAGCGAGATCGAGAAGCGGGTCATTTTAACCTCAGTAATAAATGAAGTGCTGAAGGATGCTGAAGAGAAGCAGAGGCAAGGTATTGATAGAGCGTACATCATTATTGTTGATGAGCTGAATAAGTATGCTCCTAGAACAAGAACACCTATAAAGGCATCTCTTATCGAGATAGCGGCTAGAGGAAGAGACCTGCGCGTCTCGTTGTTTGGTGCTGAGCAGTTCCCAAGTGATATAGATGGGCAGGTTCTAGGGAATACCGGGACATTGGTAATTGGTAGAAGCTCACCTACAGAATTAGAGGACAGGAGTTACAGAATATTTGGTGAGCTTAAGGCTGTTGCTGAGAGGCTTGGCAAGGGCGAGGTTTTAGTGTATCACCCCATTCACCTGCAGCCACTAATATTGATGTTCCCACCACCTCTTAATGATGTTATGAGGGAGTGTGGAAGGTACTAAAGGGTCTTTGACATGCCGCTAGTTTACCCAGAGGTGGGGGGTCTTAGTGAACTAGCAGAGTACCTGCGAAAACTAAATCAGGTTTACGAGGGGGCTTTCATTCACTCAGAGGTAGCAGAGGAGGTAGCAGAGGACATACCAACAGCTTCAGAGAATGTAGAGATGTTGGCTGAGGGAGGCATAGCAAAGGTTGATTATAGCGAGGCTAGGGAGTTAGAAGCTAGGTTTAGGTACTTCATAGATGGTGTTGTTGAAACCAGACCCATTGCGAAGATACAGGTTAAAGGTATTGAAGCGCCCATACATCTAGTTACATGTGGCGCAGGTGTATTTGAACGTGGTGAGAATGGAGAGGTAAGGCCTACAGAGAATATTGTGATCTTAACTTTCTTAGCATTACCCTACAGTGCGATAACAGAACTGGACCCGGACTTTAAAGGCAAACCACAAGGACTAAAACTTAATAAGTTGAAGCCCCTTTTTGACAAATTACCTGCTCAGCAGGGCCCCGCCCCTTGGTTGTGGTTAGATACAGCCGTGAGTTTTGGTACTGATAAAAGAATAATCGAGAAGCAGGACTTGATTAGCACTGGACGTGTAAGAGCAAAAGCACGGGATCAGGCAAGAGTTATTATGAGAGTTCTTGAGGTAGGAGTTCTATATTTATTGAAGAAGAGCAGTTGTAGCAAAGGTTTAATAGCGTTTGACGGTCCTATATCCCCACTCTACATATATGCAAAACTTGTGAGCAGCAATATTGAGGGGCTTTACGAGTTAAGCAACAAAAAGTGTCCTACGATATGCTAAAGGATGTCATAGGCTGCGTTAAGAGGGTTTATAGAGTTCCTCATGATGACAAATTCCTCGAGATATTTAAGTTTACTAAGGATGGGCATGTCTTCGCTATTTATCCTATGGGTAAAGTTGTTAAGCCTCTTAGAGAGGAGGAGAGGAATATTAGAGGAGAGGAGAGGGATATCGAAGGAGAGGAAAGGATGCTTGAAGATGCTATAAGAGCTACGTTCTCAGCATTCACTGTTTTGAGGCCAGAGCTGAGGTATTTTTATGCTGGAAGCATTATTTCTAATGCTTCAACTGTTGCAAGATTTGATATTCCATTGCCCAACATTGTTGATGAGAAAAGTGATTGGTATTTAGATGATTTTGTAAAAAATCTGTTTCGCGGGCTCTTCCCAAACGGCATTCTCAATTTGACTAGTGATGAGGGGAAGAAGCTATACTCGATACTAAAGGCTGTAGTTATTGATAGATTTCCTGTACCAGCTAGCAGAGCGTTTACAGAGCTTTACCCTATATATGAGGCTGAGCAGCACTTAAAATCATATGCAAAGCGTATTACCTTAAACTTTTTATCAATGTTTTGAGCCTCTCGTCTTCAAAATATTTGCAATGGTATAATTGCAGCGTTTTACTCACATAAACATATTACTTCCAGCATGTTTAGCTCTGCTAGGTGCTGTTGCGTGCCCCCAACTATTAGGGTTGATGAGAGTATTTATAGGAATCTGGTTGAAGTTGCTAAGGAGCTTGGTTTAAGTGTTGATGAAATTGTCAATATTTGTTTGTCTAATCTTTCGTTCTTAAAGATGGTTGTTAAGGAGGATGTTGAGGGTTTAGGCAAGGTCTTTAATGATGTGCCTAGGGATAGGCTGGCCTCTTTAGCTCTTTTAAGAGTTCTTTTCATCGCAGGTGGTTTCTACAAGGTGTTCAGACACTTGGTTAAGGATCTGGGGTTTCTAGACAAGGGATTCATTATAGAGTTTGTAGATCCTGTTCTTGATGATGAGGGCAACTGTATTGGTATGACCGCACACTTTGCAGCTTCTGTCTATAGCGAGAAGGTCTCTAACATATCTAGTGCTACTCTACATGTCGGAGTGCGTATAAGGCGTGACGGGGTTGAGATATGTAGAGAGTGTGGATGGCTGGAAATTGAAAGTCTCGTAGGCTTCAAGGATAAGCTTGGAGATAAATATGAAGAAGTTAAGAATAAGCTAGAAAAAGCTTTAGGAGATGATGAAGTTGCAGATGCTTTGGAGGATCTAGAGGATTCACTAGGCTGCGACATATCAGAGGTTAATGCCAAGGTTCTCAACACGAATAATAGCCTATCGCTATACATAGAGATATTCGTAGACGACTACACATGCCTACCACCGATAGACGAGATCGAGAAAATAATCAACTTAGTCCTAAGCAAGACTGGAATAGTAAGGAAAACAGACTAGACATTACCTCTACATTCTCATACTCAAAACACAGCGTATCCATAAAAATTCTCCATCTTTACTACAAACCTTGGCATCTCCTTTCATGCTCTTGAGCCCCGCTCAAAGTACTTAATAATCTCCTCTAAAATCTTAGCTTTCAATTTCTCACGGTTGCCTGCAGGTCTCTTTCTCGCTTACGCAAGGCGATGTAGACTAGCTGAAGCAGGTGCGTTTATAGCTCTGTTTCTCGCTTAGGGACATAAGCGAGAAAGCTTAGGCGGTTCACATGCCTCGAAAGCTTGGTGAGAAGCAGCCCGGCTCATGGGATTACAACGTTGATTACGAGAAGGCTTATCGAGAATTGTCAAGGTTGTTGCAAGTTGAGGGCAAGGGCTTCACAAAGTGCTATGCAACAATAGCTTTAATTGCTCTTAGGAATGGTTCAAGGATTGGCGAAGCAATTGAGGTGTTTAGAGAGTTTCTCAGAGCCTCTAAAGTTAGGATCTATGTGCGTGTGGAGAAGCACAAGAAAGAGGACTACAGGCTCATGGTAATCCCGAAGGAGATTGTTGAAGATGATCTCACACCATGCTTCAGGCTTCTAGACAAGGACAAGGATGTCATCAGGGCTAATGTGAATAAGTACCTGCACAGAAAGCTGGGGATAAACGCCCATTCCTTGAGGTATGCATTCATAACCTATATGCTGAGGAAGGGGGTATCACCATCAATCATAGCAGCTATAACAGGCCACAAGAACTTGAACATGATATTAAAATATACTGAGAGGAAGGAGGCGGAGAAGGTTTTGGAGGAGCTTTCATGAGCGTTTCATTCACTTACATGGTTAAGCTTAGCAGAGTTCCAGAGATTATCAAAAGCTTTGCCTCTAAATCATTGACAACTTGAATTACTAACCCTTAACTAACTCAAAACTGAACATAAATACAAGCTTCAAGCAGTCGGCTCTTCAAGATCAATACGAGGTGTATGTGTAGTGTTTGTTTGCTCTCGGGGATGTAGAAGATATACTTAGCATTGATGTACGCAAAGTATTAGGAATAGGGTTTCGCTATGTAGAAATCAAAGGTTCATAACTCTTTCAATAATCAATCTTTTACGTCTGCATATGAGAAAACGAAAAAAGTTATATGCTGTTTTAAGGGGAAATCTCCTTAGGTGTGTTCTGTGAGTTCACGCAATTTTGAAGATTTCCTTAAATCAGAGGCCATAAACGCTATTTCTTGTGTTGAGAAGTATTACGAGGTGTTAAAGGATTATCTTAGTGGAGCCAGTTACGATCCCAGCGACATTAAACATTCTATAATTAATTTAAAGGACTGCTTAAGTAAAGCAAGTATAAGCTTGGAATTATATGCGAAAATGAAGAAAACGCCTTTAGAGCTTTTGTCTATCATACAAGACATGATGAAGTGCCTGGATGTAGCATCATTAGGTCTTGGACTACGTGTAGACCCAAGAATGTGGATTGAGTTGAGCATTGCTACCTGCTCCGTAAGGCTTGAGAACATAGTTCAATTGTTGCAGTTGTTGAAGGCAGTGATTACACGACTTGAATAATGTTTTACTGTAGATATGCTGTGAAGAGATTTTGGAGAAGTTCTAGAGGTGCGACTTCATCAACCTGTTTGCTTGCTTTAGAACATAGCTCTAATAAAGCCTCTTGTTTACTTTGATTTCAGGCAGCATCTAATGAAGCGAGTAGTTTTTGTTGGTGGTATAGCGCCATCGATGTTTCCCAGCTATAAGGAGCTAACATTATACTATAGGCGGGTTAGCATAGATGAGCTTAAGGAGCTTGTAAAAGATGCTGAGGTTCTGAACTATGTTAGACACGAGTCCACAGTTAAGGTGTTATCAGAGATCCTAGGTAAACAGCTAACACCTAGTACAGAGCTGTATATATGGCGAGAAGATGATATCTTGGTAGTTGTAGGGCTGAAGAAACCAGTTAGAGGACAAGAAGTAGAGGTATCCGCAGAAGACCTAGACCTAGTCATGGTTAGAGTATTCCCAGGGAAGTGGACACCATAAAACAAAACAATTTTTATACGATCCAAGACCTCATCCCCTACTTAGCCTCCTACCCAAACATTCTTCAGTATTAAAAATCTAAAACCAGCTCTTTACACGAAGCTTTCAATTCCATTTATTGGATTCTTCAACAGCAAGGTGATAGCGGCAGGCGTTATTATAGCTACCTGTACTTTCAATTCCATTTATTGGATTCTGAGGGTAATCCACTTCCGCTATTTCACATTGAAAGCCGTGTTCACAGCCTTTCAATTCCATTTATTGGATTCGAGGGATGGGTAGAGATAATAGTTAGGGATAAGAACGGTAAGATACTTTCAATTCCATTTATTGGATTCTCGAGCTTGGTTAAGAGAGCTTCGCAGGCAACCATAACTGTTAACTTTCAATTCCATTTATTGGATTCTTGAAATGCCGACGCTGAGAGAGTCTGAGGAGCTGTGGAACAGGGTCTTTCAATTCCATTTATTGGATTCCGTGGACAGCAAGCTCTTGTTTCGTCGGCTGGGTGACGGCGAGCGAGCTTTCAATTCCATTTATTGGATTCCCGCCATAATCAAGGGCATCGAGATCGCGCTCGCCCACAACGCGAAAGCTTTCAATTCCATTTATTGGATTCCTGTATGAGGATCTCCATCTCCAAAGGCCTTGGTGTACCTTTATACTTTCAATTCCATTTATTGGATTCATCAGCCCCTGTATCTTCAGTTTTGCTAACTTTATCTTCTTTAGCTTTCAATTCCATTTATTGGATTCTCGTGATGTGTTATTTTCTTGAGGTTTCTATTGTGGATTCGTTATTGTGTACAATATATTTTTATTGAGTTGAGTATATAAATTTATAAGCTAGTTAACACCATGGTTAAGATCATGATTATAAAATCGTAAGAGTGCACATAGCCATAAAACAATGTGGCTACATTGATAGTTATATCTATACCGCTACGTAGAGATAATCCAATGAAAACAATCTCTACTTAACAAGTAAAATTTTTAAAATCTTTATATATCTTGCAATACAGCTACATTGTATCTGAATTAGTTAGAGAATTGATTGAAACAAAAATATCGATTTATAAAATATAGCAAAAATATTCTAATAGTAGAGCAGGGGATTTACGATAATCTGGAGATGTTCCGAGGATATATCTCTTGAGGTGCACCTAAACAAGAAGTTGATTTGTTTGTTATTGTGTTTTTCTTTGTATTGTTGTTATTTTTACTTTTCCGAAGCCTATTCCTCTCGATTTTCCTAGTCCTAGGTAGTTTGCTAGTGCTAGTAGTTTGTCTAGTTTTTCTATGTATTTCTTTTTTATTGGTGTTGTATCCATTATTGTCCAGCCTATGAATCCTCTTATTTTTCTTTTTTCGTCGTATTGTATTGTTATTGGTTTTATGTTGTAGTCTATGGGGGCTATTGTTATTTCGCATATTCTTCCGAATAGGTATGGTGTCCATTCTTGTGTATATATTAGTACTAGAGGTGTTTCTGGGAATGATGATAGCCATAGTTTTGCTAAGTAGCTACATATATGTGCTGGGTTTGGGAATAATGTGTAGAGTGTTCTTGTTCTAGATATTTTTCTCTGTATAGCTGGTATTGGTGGTGTCATGAGTTTTGTTGATAGGAGTGTAGGTGTTTCGAAAACCATTTTTATTAACTGTGTTTTAGGGTTTTTGAAACCTATGGTTAGGTTATCCAGGGATACAACCTCTATATTCGTAACCTCTATTCTTGCTTTTGAGTTGAATATCTTGATCTCATCATCTACAGATGTTAAGTTCTGGATCTCTGAGAGGTTGTTAGATACGTAGGATATTTCGAAACATAGATTCTCCCCAGCTTCGATAAAACCTTTAGCAAGAGCACCAGATCTACAGTATACAAGAGGTGTTACTCTAAATGGTTTCAATTCTCTAGAATTATAGAAATTCCTGATCTGCTCAAAACCTCTAGAGATCATGATGATAGATTTAACAATTCTACCGCTAAATAAATTCATCTCTACAGAATCCTGAAGCAGAATCCTGAAAAGAGCTTTAACAATAAATCTAGAGCTCTTCATAACCTCTACACAGAGTTAGAGAAGTTGTATAGGGTATAAAAACCGTAGATCAAACCAAGCTCTAGACAAGAACCAGCGATACAAATGAACAAGTATTAGAGGTTCAGTACCTATAGATCTCTACACCTCTACTTCTAGCGTAAAACCAAACCACACCCCCAACACCAACACCAGCTAGAACCAGTTCAACAGGTTTACCAAACACTTTCTATACAACCTCAACTTTCTTAACAAACTCATCTACATACCTACAACTAGCCCTAATCTCGACTTCAACAAACATAGATACCTCTACCAGTTTCGATAAAGAGATCAACCTCAACACCACCTACCTAAGCACCTCTCTTCCTAGAAACAATCTTCCTACCACTAGAAACAAACACATCATTCAAATCCTCATAAACAAACCTAGAAACAATAGCTTCGATCAACATACCAAACCCGAGTTTAACTCTAGAAACTCTTTGCTTAAGATTCTCCAAAATCTTACTATACTTCTCCAAAATCTCTGTAGGCTCAAGCAACGTCTTCTCAATTACCTCAGATCTCCTGAGCACCTCCTCCAGTTCTCTCTATTTTCTGTTGTTTTCTTTTCATTCTCTTTAACAAAGATTAGGAGATTTTCTCTAAGCTTCTTCAACTCATTGATAATCGTGTCTAGATTTAGTAAACTAGCTATAGCTAACCTAAACTCTTCAACACTTTTCAAAACCTGAAAACCTTGTTTTCAATCTTTCTCTACTTAAGTT
>Ga0326760_1000301_pt1 | contig 28413 bp, 24 predicted proteins | sample GCREP_S_FD_207668 | JGI IMG/M metagenome (GOLD analysis project Ga0326760, IMG submission 207668) | Hot spring sediment microbial communities from Geyser Creek Basin, Yellowstone National Park, WY, United States - GCR.EP_S | ecosystem: Environmental > Aquatic > Thermal springs > Near-boiling... | reverse complement strand
GGGGGGAGGGGGATATAGTTATTGGTTCAAGATTCCTTGCTGGGGGGAGTGTTGAAGCTCCAAGGTATAGGGTTGGTGGAATTAAGTTGATAACGAAATTGGCGAAGAAGGCTTCATATAGGGATGTAACTGATGCGCAATCCGGTTTTAGAGCTTATGGTAGGAGGGCAATACACTCAATAATGCCAACTGAGCAGGGTATGGGGGCTTCAACGGAGATATTGATGCAAGCAAGGGAGAATGGACTTAAGATAGTTGAGGTGCCAATAAAGATAAATTATAATGTTGAGAAACCATCAACACAAAACCCAATAATCCATGGGCTTGACGTGGTTTTAAGCATTGTAAAGCAGATGAGCATAAGGAGGCCACTACTATTCTACGGCCTTCCAGGGGCATTGGCAATGATGATTGCACTATTCTTCTGGGTGTGGACAATACAAATATTCACGGCAACAAGGCAGATAATGACGAATGTTGCATTGATAGCCGTAGCCTCAACAATGGTTGGATTAATGCTACTCACAACTGCAGTAATACTGTGGGTGTTGGTAAGCGTAGTTAAAGGGACAAAATAAATGTTGCTGACAAAAACTGCCAAAAATAAGAAGAAAATAATATTTTGAGCGTTGGTAGAAAACATATTATCTATAGATGTTGAAGAAGTATTTCACGGCGAATATACACGGCGACATAGACATAATTTATATTACAGAACTCCAAAAAATATCCCGCCAATATTAAAGATTCTAGAAGAACATAATGCCAAGGCAACGTTTTTCATAGTTGGAGAAATTGCTGAGAAATTCCCAGAAGTAATCAACATGATATTGGAAAAAGGACATGAAGTATCTTTCCACGGATGGATACACGAACCTTTATGGAAATTAACACCTGAGCAATTCAGAGAGGAAGTTAGAAGTTTTAAGAAACTTCACCCTCATACCATAGGTTTCCGAGCTCCATCATTCTCTTTAAATAATGAGACGAAGTGGGTTCTAAAAATATTGTATGATGAAGGCTTCAAATATGACTCAAGCGTATTTCCAACTTGGACACCCTTGTATGGTACATATAAGGCTCCAATGCACCCGTACCATCCATCTTTAAAAAACATAATAAAAGAAGATGAAACATGTCCAATAATAGAGTTTCCCTTAGCAGTATACAAGCTATTTAGACTTATTAAAGTTCCTATAGCTGGGGGATTTTGGTTACGTTTGTGGGACTTGGGTCTAATAAAGAGGGGGATTAAGAAGATTAATGATGAAGGATTTCCAGCAGTCATTTACATACATAACTGGGAACTTGACGAGAAAACTCCTAAAATTAATGCAGGAATTTTAGGCAGATTTCAAGTTTATCATAACTTGAATAAAGCAAAGCAAAAACTAGCATCCTTGCTGAGCGAATTCAAATTCACCAATTTCTCCACATACATTAAGGATGCTCTGAAATAATGGGCTCAGTTTTAGTTACCGATGCATCTGAAAGAACTGCCTTAGCAGTCATAAGATCTCTAGGTAAAAGAGGCATAAAGGTATTGGCTGCCGATACCACAAGATTTAATGCCGGATTTCTATCAAAATACTGCGCCTATAAAGTGATTTACCCTTCACCGATAGAAGATAAAGAGAAATTTGTGAAATCATTACTACGCTTGGTGAAAAACATAAAATTAGATTTATTGATCCCAATAACCGACTTCACCATGATGCCTATTCTCGAAAGAAAAGAGGAATTTGAACAATATGTTAAGGTGGCAGCACCCCCCCCCCTATGAGGTTGCAATGAAAGCTTATGATAAATTCCAAACAATTAGCATTGCAGAGAAATGTGGAGTGCCGCATCCTAAAACATTCCTAATAGATGATGTAAAAACTTTGAGGGAAGTGGCGAGCGAACTTAACTATCCAGTAGTAATTAAACCTAGGATGAAGGTTTTCTGGAATAATAGAAAAGCAGTTATGATAAAGGTTACACCAATTAACTATGCATATAATAAGGAGGATCTTTTATTTAAATATAAGAGCTTAATGGGCAAACTTAAGGGTAAAGTGCCTTCTGATTTCTTCCTCTTACAGGAATATGCAAAGGGGATAAGGGTTGGCGTGGAAGTGTTAATGGACTATTCTTCTGATCTTATTGCGTTATTTATGCATAAAAGATTACGTGAGTATCCCGTGACTGGTGGGGCGAGCACATTAAGGGTTAGCATATGGAATAGAAGGCTAGTGGAATACTCGATAAAACTACTGAAGGAAATGAGGCGGCAAGGAGTTGCGATGGTGGAATTTAAGTTGAATGAGGAAAATGGGGATGCAAATCTTATGGAAGTTAATGGAAGATTTTGGGGTTCTCTACCATTAGCAATAAATGCCGGAGTAGATTTTCCTTACCTACTCTACAAAATGATTGTGGAAAAAGATACTTTTACTGTAAATGGTTATAAGTTGGGTCTTACTGAAAGATGGCTTATACCTGGAGACTTACTATGGCTATTGGATTCATTACTCCTAAGTAATGGAAACCCTAAGTTTATTGCCCTTAAAAAATTCCTATTCTCCCCATTTCTGCCAGATGACATTATTTCATCAGATGATTTTATGCCAACAATAGGTGCATCGGTTAACATTCTGCATTACCTTATAGAGGTTTTCAAGAAGAAGCGAACGATTTACGGTGAAGTTTTGGGCTTCTGATTTTTTAAATGTCTTTATGCATTTAAAATTATGGTTCCAGTAAAGCGAGGAATGCTGATGGCTACCTCACGGCTCAAAAAGTGTTAGGATATTTAGATGCTGAAAACATGAAGTTGAACATAGAAGTTGCAGATGAATGCGACGCACGTTCATGGAACGAATTCGTTAAAATGAACCCTCATGCTACACCATATCACTTGTGGGAATATGGTAAATCGCTCTCATTAACGTACGGCTACAAGAGATTTTACCTTATTGCAAAAGAATATGAAGAAATAGTGGGCATCCTACCACTAATTCAAGTGAAAAGCCTTCTATTTTACAATAAGCTAATCTCTCTACCTTTTTGTGAGTATGGAGGTCAACTTTCAGAATCTAAATATATCGCAAAATCTTTGTGGAAAATGGCTATCGAGGTTGCCAACAAACTTAAGGTAGATTATGTAGAAATTAGAAATCCAAGCAGTATCCCTGATATCAATGGATACCATAGAATTCAAAGATACGTTACATTTGAAATAGATTTAACAAAAAGTAAAGAGAGTTTATGGCGTAATCTCGATAAGAAGACAAGAAATGCCATTAGAAAAGCTATGAAAAAGGGAGTTGAAGTGGAAGAAGTTGAAAATGAGAACTGTCTAAAGCTTTACTACAAGTTATATCTTAAGACGCAAAAGCGACATGGATCACCCCCAAATAGTTTTAAATTATTTTATAACATTTATCGACAACTACAACCAATGGGAGTCATGAGAATATTACTGGCTAAATACCAAGGAAAAACCATAGGTGGAATAATTACTTTCCACCTTAACGGCATCATTTACTGGTGGGGAGGTGTGATAAATCTTGATTATAGATATCTCAACCCAACTAATCTTCTCTTGTGGGAAATTATCAGATGGGGGGCTGAAAACGGCTTTAAAGCTTTTAACCTTGGACGAACAAGAAAAGGTACATCAATATACCATTTTAAAAGTGGATGGAGAGGAAAAGAAGTTTTTCTTCAAGATTACGTTTATTTCCTGAATGACAATTTACATATGAATGGTAAAGAATTCATGTTACCAGATCCGTACCAAAGCAAATACCAGTTTCTATCAAAGATTTGGTCACTTTTACCCACTATTATTGCTGAAAAAATAGGGCCAAAAATTGTAAGCGGAATAGGGTTATAAAGATGATACCACGGGCAGCAGTTCCAATAAGTAACATAGAGTTATTTTCATCGCTAATTGCCGCAGTGCAAGCAGGGAATGATGAAGTAACCGAATTTGAAAAAAGTCTTGCAAATTATTTAGGTGTTAAAAAAGTCTATGCAGTAAATAGTGGGCGCACAGCATTATATTTAGCTTTAAAGTCGTTGAATTTAAAACGTGGACAGGGCGTTATAGTGCCAGCCTTTACTTGCGCTATTGTTTTTGAAGTTATACTTAGATTGGGTTTAAAGCCAATATTGATTGATGTGGATCCTAAGACCTATAATATTGACCCTGAATTAATTCCTAATTCAATAACCTCAGAAGCTAAAGTCATGATCCCTGTACACCTTTTCGGAAGGCCTTGCGAAATGTCTCAAATAATGGAGATTGCAAACAAGTTTGATTTATTAGTCATTGAAGATGTAGCTCAAGCTTTAGGAGCTAGATATAATGGCAAAAAAGTGGGAACATTTGGAGATTTGGCAATATTCAGTTTTGGACCAGGAAAAAGTATCACTTCAGGAGAGGGAGGAGCATTAGCTGTCAATAATGATGAACTTGTTAATAAGATAGAAAGCATATGGGATCATTTGCCGGAGCCTAGTATTTCATGGCAACTTCGTGTCACAAGGAATATTCTCGCTATGAAATTCTTCTCTAGTTCCACATATTACAAAATTATCAAAAAAATTGTGGAAGACGAATTAAATAAAAGCGATTCAGAAATCGTAAAGAATTGCATCACACTTATGACTAAGCAAAGTAATGACGTCGCAAGTAAAACTATAAAATTAATGAAGATGCCCTCTTCGTCGGCTAGGATGGCGAGAATGCAACTCAGAAAAATAGACGACTTAAATGGAATCAGAATAACAAACGCTAGGTTTTTACTCACAGCGTTATCAAGCGTCACAAATTTCGTGCAGCTTCCTGAAGCATCAAATGATAATATCCTAAATACTTTCACGAGGTTCCCTATTAAGTTAAGAAAGAACCTTATTAAAAGAGTGGAAGAGGACCTTAGAAATAGAGGGATCGATGTAGAGAGACCATATTATTATCTTCCTTGCATTCTAAGAATTTATCAAAACAACCGATATATTCACACAGAAGAGTTATCTAGATCCCTTATTACTGTACCAAATCATCCTTGTCTAAATCAGCACGATATAGTTAAAATTTCGCATTCATTGATTCAGAGTATTCTTAGTGCATACTCTGTTATTGATGCCAACTATTCTGATACATTATGAGTAAAGTATCTTGCATATTTGTGACGCAATATTTTCCTCCACTATTAGGTGGAGCAGCATCTAGGAATCGCAATATATATCTTCAGTTCAAGAAATTAGGGCTGAACTGTAAAGTAATCACCTTTCGTCCATTAATTAAGCATGGAAAAATTCCACAAAATAAAATGAGGGATATTTTTCTGTTTACTTGCTATTCTTTCTTGAGCTTTTTTATAACTTCAATAACCGTATCTTATGACGTTCTCCTTCTTTCATCACCTCCGATAACAATTGGCCCCCTTGCACTTTTTGGCAGATTTTTAAGAAAGATTGTTCTAATCGATGTGCAAGACATCTGGCCTGAATCTTTAGTAGAAGAAGGATACTTAAAAAAGAATAGTCCTGTGTATGTTATGTTGTCCTTATGTGAAAATATAGCATACAAATATGCAGATAGAATAATTACAGTAAGTCCATATTTGGCTGATCAAATTAGACGGAAGACCAAGAAAGATGTATTTGTATTAATGTCAGGAACCGATCCAAACTTCTTCAGACCAAAAATTGCTGATCCAAGCCTTAAAGCTAAGCTTGGTCTTGAAGGGAAAAAAGTGATACTCTATAGCGGTAATATAGGTAAGGCTCAATCGATAGATAATTTTCTTTTTGCTTTAAAGGAAGTTGTAAAAGAGTATCCAGATGTGATTTTTCTTATTGTTGGCTCTGGGAGGGAACTTGACTCACTGATTGAACTTCATCATAGACTTAAACTTGAAAATCATGTGAAGTTTTTACCTCCAGTCCCACAGCCTGTTTTAGTTGATCTTATAGCACTTTCAGATATCTGCATTGTGCCTTTACATGAGTACGAGAGGGGAGCGCTTCCAACTAAATTTTTCGAATATCTCTCTTGTGGGAAACCAATAATTGCCACATCTTCATTAGAAATAGGAAGGATTCTTAGCGACTCTAGAGCTGGAATTTTCATTTCGGACCCAAGGAATATATCACTCTTAACCAAGTCATTACTTAAGCTGCTTACCGATGATGAGTTGAGGGTCAAAATGGGGGAAAATGGACGTCAATACAGTTTGAGGAACTTCGATTTTTCGAAGAACATGAGTAGACTGTTAGGTGATCTCTTACGGCTAAGATAAAGGTGGCCGTATCGGTTGGTACTAGACCTGAAATCATAAAGATGGCCCCAGTGATATGGGAGATTTTAAAAAGAAGTGATCTAGAGCTTATCTTCATTCATACATGCCAGCACTTTAGTTCATACATGTCTGACACCTTCATACATGATTTGAATCTTCCAAAACCAGACTTCTTTTTGAATGTTAGATCTGGAAGTCATGCCCAACAAACTGCAAGGATTATGGTAAGAGCGGAGCGAGTACTAAAAAATGCAGTGCCTGATGTAGTCCTAGTTGAGGGCGATACCAACTCCGCTTTAGGAGTTGCTTTGGCTGCGTCTAAACTGAAAATTCCCATAGGCCATGTTGAAGCAGGATGCCGTTCATTTGACCGTAATATGCCTGAAGAAATAAACAGGATCCTCATTACCGATGTGGCAACACTTCACTTTGCACCCACTCAATTCTGTAAAGAAAATCTCATACGCGAAGGGATAAATGAACAAGATATCTTTCTTACAGGTCATCCAATAGTTGATCTATTAATGAACGTTGAGAAAAAGATTAATGACTCTCCCATATTCAAAAATTTAGGAATAGAGAAGAAAGCTTACTACCTTCTCACTATTCATAGAACTGAAAATGTAGATGAACCAAAGAAGTTACAAAATATACTATGCGCTGTAGCTGAAGTTGCAAAAGAAATCTCCATAATATTTCCAATTCATCCTCATACCCGGAAAAACATAAGGAAATTCGGCATGAAAAAGTTACTACGCAATATTATTAGTATTCCACCTCTTAACTACTTTGATTTTATTAATCTAGTTAAACATGCGCGCTTGGTACTCACCGATTCAGGAGGAGTTCAGCAGGAAGCTGCAATACTTCATACTCCATGCATTACATTAAGAGAAACCACGGAATGGATTGAAACTGTTTACGGAGGAGTAAACTTTTTGGCAGGTACGGAAGCAAACAGTATTCTTAGAACTTTACATTCTGTTGAAGCAAACTATGATAATATCATAAGTAAATTTGACGAAACAAAGGATATCTTTGGTCCTCCGGGAGCTTCGAGGAAAATAGTAGAGCAAATCATGAAACGCTTTTCACAACATCCAGTGAATAACACTTGAAGATTTTGGTTATTCTGAGTAATTCAATTGAGAGTTTTGTATAAAAAGAATTGGAAACTTGGTGCCTCAAATTACATAGAATGTAAAACTTTTCTTGAGGTCGCATGCAATGCATACCTACCGTAAATGGATTCTAATGCTTTTAAGCAATCCTGCTACTTATGATTTGCGACCATTGAAAGAAGCTAATAGTCTTGTCAAAAATGGTTATGGGGTTGTAATCCTCGCCTGGGATAGAGAAAATAATTATCCGAGACAAACTTCATCAAGCGGCTTACTTATTCGACGTTTTAATTTTAAATCCCCCTACGGCCAAAATATAAGAACTGTTATCAGCTTCTTCTTTTATTATGTTTGGTGCATATTTTCATCATTTACTCTTAATTTTAAAGCTATTCATTGTCACGACGTGGACACATTTTTTTGCGGTATACTAATGAAAATGTTAAAACTTGGTCGAATAAAGTTGATTTACGATATGCATGATCATCCAATAGTCTTTTTAGAAAAGTTTCCCAAGGCCCGTTTTCTAGTTAAAGTTGTTTTCGCTATGGCGAAGCACTATGCGGATCATGTGATAGTTGTAAACGATGGCTTTGTGGAGTACCTCTCAAAGATGGGCTTTCAAAAGGAAAAGATGACAGTAATTATGAATGTGCCTTCAAAATCCGAATACAGTAACTTTAATGTAGCAAATCGTAATAAAGAGAAATTTACAATATTTTACTATGGCGACATTGGAGTGCGGAGGGGGGTGCATAAACTGATTGAAGCTGTGAAAGGTCTTGAACATGTTAAATTGTTGCTTGCTGGAAAGGGCGACTTAGTTCCAATAGTAAAAAATTTAGAAAAGAAGTACAATAATATCAAGTACTTAGGCTGGATTTCAACTTCTGAGATAGATCATTTAGTCAAAGAAGCAGATCTTATTCCATCTCTTTACATACCTGATGACATTAACCATATTTTAGCTTCTCCTGGGAAGTTGTTTACGACAATGGCGTATGGAATACCGGCTCTTGTACCTGAAGGGTGCTATCAAGCAAGGATTGTGAAGAAATGTGGATGTGGTATAGTCGTGGATACGAATGATACGGCAAAGGTTAGAGAAGCGATTATCAAACTTGCCTCCTCTCCTGAGCTATGCAGGAAGCTTGGAGAGAATGGTATTAAAGCTGTAAACGAGTTATTTAACTGGCAGATTATGGAAAAGCGACTCATAGAAACATACAATTCTCTGACATTCTCAAGAGAAGCATGAAGTTAAATACTAACTTCTTCAATATAATGTACTATCAGGATCTAAGGGATTACCCAGCAAATCTCAGGCTGTTTGATAAAGAGGGAATTCCACTAATTCATTTTTATGCAACAGGAGAGATGGTATATAATCCGACTACAGTAGCTCTCTTTGCTCTAAGCAATCTGCAACTTTACCTTTCCGATTCGAGCCAGCGTGCTGCTACTGCTTGGGAAAAAGCTGTAAGTTGGCTAATCAATAACGGTATTCATACTGGAACTGGTTTTCTCCTCCCCTTAAACTTCGATCACCCTTTTTATCATCTAAAAAAGGGATGGTTAAGTGCGATGACACGAGGAGTTGCTGTTTCTTGTTTTGTTCGAGCATTTATTCTTACTGGAAATAAGGTGTTCCTTAAAGTTGCTCATGAAACCTCAAGACCATTGATGACGGAAATTAAACATGGAGGCGTTGCCTATGTCGACGAAGATGGAATCTGGCTTGAAGAAGCCCCTTCGAATCCTCCATCCCATATTTTAAATGGCTTTATATATGCTGTAACAGGTTTATTCGACCTATTCTGCGTATCTGAAGATTCAAAAATTTTTAACATTCTTGAAGAGGCGGTCCTTACATTGAAGAAGAATATCAAGAAGTACGATTCTGGATATTGGTCTTTCTATCAGCTTAATCCAGCTCTTCTTGCGCCGATGAGCTATCACATGCTACACGTCCAGCAGCTATCCTTCTTGTATGAGATAACAGAAGAAAATATTTTCAGAGAATATGCTGCAAGATTTAATACCTATATGGAAAGCCAAAAGAACTATTTAATGTCGAGAATCCGTGGAAACATGTTATACCTTAACGCTTTGTTCAAAATGCAAGGAGTACGTGCATTTCCGTACATAACTAGACGGATCACAGAGATCACTGCTAATAAAATCTTGGATTAGATGATGATCACACTAGTTCTCGGTACTAGACCACAGATAATAAAATCGGCTCCGATAATTTACGAGGCTAGAAGAAAAAGTTTAGACATCAAAATTATACATACAGGCCAACATTATGACTACAATCTATCCAAAACTTTTTTCAGCGAGCTAAATCTCCCAGACCCTTACGTTAACTTAGATGTTGGCTCTGGATCTCATGCGTATCAGACCGCGGAGATAATGCTGAGACTTGAAAAAAACCTTGTAGAGCTTAAACCTAATCTAGTAATAGTTCCAGGTGATACGAATTCCGCATTGGCTGGAGCGTTAACACCGGTGAAGCTTGGCATTAAAGTAGCCCATGTCGAGGCGGGAGCCAGAAGCTATGATATGTCGATGCCTGAGGAGATAAATAGGCGTGTTGTAGATCATATATCATCACTTCTGTTCGCAGTGTCTGAAAGATGCGTTAAAAATCTTGAGAAGGAGATGGTGTTGGGTAGAATATATCTAACAGGGGACACGATGTTCGATGTTTTCCTAAAGCATATGCCGCTTGCTTTAAAAAGTGGTATTCTCAAAGAGATCAATCTCGAACCACAAACATATGCAGTATTAACAGTGCATCGGGCTGAAAACGTGGATGATCCAATTAAACTAGAGAACATAGTTAGAGCTATCATTCAGTTAAGTAATATACATATTGTTTTTCCAGTACACCCTAGAACCATGAGTAGATTATCTTCTCAAGGCCTTCTTAGAAAACTTGAAGAGGCTAAACACGTTAAACTTCTGAAGCCCTTAGGCTATCATGACATGCTTAAGCTTATGTCAGAAGCTAAACTAATACTGACGGATTCTGGTGGCGTTCAGAAGGAAGCCTTCTGGCTTAAAGTTCCATGTATAACTCTGAGAGAGAATACTGAATGGATGAAGACCGTCGAATTTGGTGCAAACTTCCTAGTGGGTTGTGACATAAATCGGATAGTTTCAACGGCGAAAATGCTCATTAATGATGATCATGTTGGGGATAAAATCAAGAAATTGCCTAATCCCTATGGTGACGGTAGAGCCGCTGAAAAGATAGTTGAGTTCTTACTGGAATACTTAAATCAAGACTGCGTAGTGTAGTAAGTCCGCTTGTTTGCTGGGATGCTTTCTGAATGACCCAATGTACGCTAAAGAGGATCTATGTATTTTAAACTATTAAAAGGCAATAAGCAGCTTTTCGACATTTTTGTTGCTAGGCAAGAGTACAGTGGCAAAAGAGACGAGCATGGACGCTTTCTATACCGTTTTTCTAACTATAAAGATGTATTGAGACCTATTGTTTCAGAATATTTGGTGAGCAAAGGTTTTCATGTGGAATGGCCGGAGAACCATAAGTTTGCAGCTTGCCTCACTCATGATGTTGATAGCATTTACCCATCATGGAAATATACCTTCTTTACTGCGACGAAATTTGCCTTAAAGTTAAATTATAAAAGGAGCTTGGAGAGGATAGTAGCTAAAATTAGGAAAAATAATGCTTTAAATCCTTATTGGAACTTTAGAAAGATTATAGAACTTGAAAGGAATTGCAACGCAAAATCCAGTTTTTATTTTAAAGCTACGTCAAGAGATATTGTTGACTGGACTTATGATGTTGAAGATTTAAAGGATGAGCTAGGGTACATAGTTGATTTAGGTTGCGAAGTTGGTTTACATGGAGGTTACTACTCGTATAATGATCCTAAAACTTTAAGGGAAGAGAAGATTCGATTGGAGAAAGTCCTGGGAAAAACAGTGATTGGAATACGAATGCATTACTTAAGGTTTAATATTCCAGATACATGGAGGCTACTGGCTGATCTAGGCTTCAAGTATGATACTACCTTTGGATATCCAGATATGCCAGGTTTTCGAAATGGAATGTGTCACCCCTTTAAACCTTACGATCTGGAAAAGGAGGAGGAGGTAAATATTCTTGAGATACCATTAATTATCATGGATGGAAGCTTATTTAAAATGAGTTTTGAAGAAGCATGGGAGAAAATTAAAAGATTAGTGGATGAAACGGAAAGAAATGCTGGTGTGATAACAATATTATGGCATAATACTACATTTGATGAAATCTTTTGGGGTAAATGGTCAAAACTTTACATGAAAATTTTACAGCTTCTTAAAGAGAGAAAGGCATGGATGACGACAGCAGAAGAGATATACAATTATTGGATGAAAGAATTTTAAAACGAATTATGAGGTGTTCCGTTGAGCGCATTCGTTACTGATGCTAACTATAAGCATACACTTGCGATAGTTAGATCTCTCGGTAGAAAGAACATCGAAGTTGATGTAGGGGTATCCCCCCCTAGTTTACAACTTTCCTCCTTCTCGAAATACTGTCGTAGATCGTTTATTTATCCTGATCCTAAAAGAAACTTAGATGCATTTATTCGTTTCTTCCGTAAGATATTCAACCACTATGACGTTATCATTCCTGTGGGATATACAACTACCTTTTTCCTTTCTATGAAAAAGGATAACATAGAGTGTAATTCTAAAATTCCTGTAGCGAATTTCTCTTCATTAAAAGTAGCTGCTAGTAAAAAAGATAGTATCTTGTTAGCTAGGGATCTTGATGTTCCAACTCCTCTAACGTTCTTTCCAAAAAATTCTTCTGAATTGATGAATTTAAAGATAAAAAGCTACCCGGTTGTTGTAAAGGCAGTTTATGAAGGTGGCCTCGTTCGCTATGCATATAATAAGCAAGAGCTTAAAGAGAAATTTGAAGAAATATATAAGCTACAAGGTGTCCCCCCATTGGTTCAAGAGTTTATAAAAGGTGTTGGATATGGATTTTTTGCATTATTCAATCAAGGTAAGCCTAGGGCAATATTTATGCATAAAAGAATTAGGGAACAATATGTTATAGGTGGACCCAGCACTTGTGCTGAAAGCGTCTTTATTCCTGAACTTATGAACTATGGTATGAGGATTTTGAGAGCCCTCAATTGGCATGGTGTGGCGATGGTGGAGTTTAGAAAGGATTTCAATGATGGTAAATTTAAGTTAATGGAGGTTAATCCAAAATTTTGGGGCTCCTTAGATCTTGCAATAGCATCAGGAGTAGATTTCCCCTACCTATTATACAAAATGGTTGTAGATGGTGACATTAACCCTGTCTTTAATTATAAGGTGGGATTAAGATTTATGTGGCCTATTCCAGACGATCTTTTACGCACTTTAAAGGATATCGCAAGTGCGAAATCTTTCATCTCAGACTTATTTAATCCATACGTTAAGAAAAACATCATATTTACAGATTTTAAACCAACCTTATTACTAATATGGAATGCTATCTCCACCATAACGTCCAAAAAGGTTTTCAAACTTGTTTTCCATTGACCTACACATACATTCTAAATACTCATATGACAGCTTAATGGATCCGAAAAAGATATTGAAAGTAGCGAAAAATGTAAAATTAGATGCAATCGCTATTACGGATCATAACACAATATCCGGTGCCATTGTAGCACGTAAAATCCATGAAAAATGTCCGATGGTAATAGTTGGTTCTGAAATTTCCACAAATTTCGGTGATGTAATTGGCATATTCTTAAACGAAGAAATTAAATCAAGAAACATCTATGACGTAATAGATGAAATTAAATCACAAGATGGCTTAATTCTTATTCCGCATCCATTCAGAACAAAGGGTATACTTCAAGTTAAAAGCATAATGGATAATGTGGATTTGCTTGAGGGATACAACTCAAGGCATCCTACGACACTGAACCAGCTTAACGCGCTTAAAGCAATGAACAAACCCATAGTTGCAGGAAGCGATGCTCACTTCCCTCAGGAAATCGGATTATCCCGAACGATAGTACGTCATGAATTGAGCAGTGAAGAGGATCTTAGGAAAGCACTACTTGGAGGAAAGATAGAGATTTATGGTTCTCCATCGCCATTTTACCTAGAACCTCTTTCACAAATTGTTAAGGGGTTAAAACATAAAGATTTGAAGCTAATAGAGTGGAATATTTTAAATTTAATAAGATATAAAACTAAATTTTAATGTTAAAAATCCATTTCTATTAAAATAGTGAAAAAGAGGAACATGTTTATGATCGTTGAGAATAATCCTCAAAAATATTAGTAAGGGATAATTAAGCTCTAAATAAAACTCTTTAGGCATACTTATAGATAATTGTTATCAATGAAAGTTCTAAATTCTCTAAGTCTTTTGTTTATAGTGCCGCATTTTAAAGTCTTTATTAAAGATCAAGTGACTTACATAAAACCTTACGTTAGAGAGGCAACTATTTTAATGCCAATGCCCTTGTTCTCTCGCATAGTGTTAAAGTTGCCGTATTTAGAGAGACATTTTAGATTTTTACAGCCAGCAGTAGAATCTTATAACGATTTACAGAATTATAGACATTTTTGCCCTAAATATTTTACATTACCTATCGAAGTATTACGCAAAAGAAATTGTCATCTTGCAATGAAAAGTTGTATTAGCGTAATATCAAAGAATAGTGTGGACTTCGATCTGATACATGCTCATTTCTTAGAAAATGGATTCATAGGAGCATATTTAAAGAATTTATACAATAAACCATTGATAGTAACAGCTCATGGTGGTGACGTTTACGATTTACCGTTTAGGAATTATTGGTATAACTCTTTGGCAAGATTTGTCCTATCCGAGGCAGACGAAGTGATAACAGTTAGTAAATTTAACGCTGAAAAATTATTATCGCTGGGCGTATCATCTAATAAATTGCATGTTATACCTAATGGCTATGATGAGCGACTGTTTAAACCCATTCCAGCAATAAAGGCGAGAAAAAAGTTAGGTCTGCCCCTAAATAAGAAGATTCTGCTTTCCGTCGGGAACTTGGTTGATGCAAAAGGACATATCTATTTAATCGGCGCAATGTCCCTACTTTTGAGAAAGAGAAGAGATTTACTGCTTATAATTGTCGGCTCAGGTCCTTTAAAAAAGCTATTGCAAAGCATGGTTAAAAAAAATGGACTCGAGGATCATGTTATGCTTGCTGGAGGTAGAAGGCATGAGGAAATCCCAATATGGATGAATGCATCCGACATTTTCATTCTACCAAGCTTACAAGAGGGTTTTCCAACAGTCATCCCTGAAGCTATGGCATGCGGTAAGCCTGTTGTAGCTACCAAGGTGGGCGGTGTACCTGAGGCTATAACTAGTGACTACTTGGGCATCCTTGTCCCTCCAAAAGATTCGGAATCGCTAAGCTGGGCTATACTAGAAGTGCTTGACAAAAAATGGGATCCTAATATAATCTTGGAGCATGCTAAAAAGTATTCTTGGAGTGAGCTAGCTAAACAAATCCTATTGACCTACCGAAAAGCTCTTAACAAAGCCTAGCAATCTTGAACATTAGTGAGAATAATTTAAGGGACTTAGAAATAAATGGCTGAAGGATACGGATATCATTTTTATTCTTCAAGAAAGGTACAATAAGGAAATAGTGGAAGAGGTGAACCGCTTTCTGATAAACCGCCATCTATACCGGATGGTTTAACATCTGGTTTATAGGCTATGATGCATCGGTTTATAGGCTGTTTTAAATGTGGTTTACGTTAAACCGTTAAGACGATCGTGCATAAGTATAGTGGGGAAGTGTTTAAACCGCTGCGGTTTAATAAACTGGTTTATGCTACGGTTCATAACAATTGTTTTGCATGTGGAACCGGTTTATGCTAATAAGTGTCGCGGTTTACGGCGCTTTATTGACGGTTTATAAATAAATCGCGTTTTAGGATGTTGATGCTTGTAGTGTCTACATCCGTCTTAAAACGACTTATCCCTATTTACAAATATTCCTTCGTAATAGGTCATCATAAACCGTCGTGCCAAGCAACTCCGCTTTAAGACAACTTATTCCAATCAATAAAGATTCCTTCTGAAGGAACCTGAGGGAAATTGCATGCGGAATAGCACCTATTCCACTCTTCCCCACTATACTGATGCATGACTTGATGCGGAATAGTATGGTGTCGCACGGAATATGGCGGAATAGGCTTACCAAAGGGCCGGAATGCTAACGGAATGTAGGCGGAATAGGCTGGAATAATAGCCGGAATAGGATATTTCCAATGCGGAAAAACCAATAAACCGCTTGGTATTCCACGATACCCATACATGACCGGATCGGAAAAGTTGCGGAAAGTTTAGGAGTCGCATCTTGCGACAGCATCTCTTGGGCAACTGGGGAAGAAGACGGTTGGAAAGGAGCTGCAAAACAGGCTTCTGATAAAATATGGATATATAAGTGTCGTTTTGTCGATAAAGGTGGTGTTTGACGTGAGAGATGAGTGGGAGGACTATGTTATTGGTAAAATCTCCCAAAAGGCCTTTCAGATGAGCCTACAGGTTGCTTAAGACCTTAAAGAAGATGAAAAACATCAACTTTTTCGACTTTACCTCTAAAGTGAGCATGCTAATAGTTTGCAAACTAATGCGTGCTGATATAGGAGGGGTTGAATGAAGAGGCTCAAACTTCTTGCATTTGCTCCTCTTCATGGCATTGGTGGAATGAGCGTTAATGAAGGACAGCTTATTAACGCTCTCTCAAAGTATTCTGATTCTATATATGTTTTTAGTTTCGTTAGTATTAGGCAGATAATATTTAGAAAGGTACCCAAACTCGTGTTTCCCATGAACAAGAACGTTAAAGTCATATTGTCGCCTGGCCTCCCTTTACAAATAATTTTTTTGCCAATTATAGTGTTCTACTATGGTTTAATTAGCCTATTCTGTTTGATAATTCAAAAATTGCTTAATATTAGCATCATATATATTCGTGATAGGTATGTAGGAGTGCCCATGCTAATGTTGAAGTCTTTCATCAGAAAGCCCGTTGTAATCAAATTCGGAGGTTTTATTGCTGATGAATTACCCCCCAACCTCCGTAATTTACCTTTATTTGGAAACATTTTTTTAGCGTTAGAGATGCTCGTCGACACATACCTGTTGCGGCAAGCGGATATAATTTTAGTAGCAAGTTTGATTATGAGAAAGTACGTAGAGAAAAGATTTAACGTTAAAGGCAAAATTCTGCTATGTCCTGCTGGTATATGTCTTGAAAAAATTGGGAAAATTGCACATCAGGAGAATGTAGAAGGAGATAAAGTTAGAATTGGTTTTATTGGTTCTTTGAGTTGGTGGCAAGGTGTAGATATCCTTGCTGAAGCAGTTGCAATAGTAGGGGAGAAGCTTCCAAGTGTTGAATTGTTTATTGTAGGCGATGGCCCAATGCGGGAAAAGGTTGTAGAAATATGTGAGAAGTACAAAATAAAGTATACTATAACAGGGTTTGTTCCACACGAAGAAGCTTTAAAATACTTGAGAAGCTTTAATGTTCTTGTTCTACCCAGTAGGAGGACTTCTGCTACGGAGTCAAACATACCAATAAAGGTTGTGGAGGCTTGGGCTCTCGGCGTACCTGTCATAGTAACATCTCATAAAGTTTTTCAATCTATGTGTAAGGACGGTGAAGATGTGCTTTTAGTGAATCTTGATCCGAAGGATGTTGCTGAAAAGATTTTATTGTTAGTCTCAAATCGAGAACTTAAAGAGAAGCTTGCCTGCAACGGGCAAGTGCTTGCTCAAAACTTTGATTACGATGAAATAGCAAAAAGACTGCTTAATTCCATTTATCAGAAAGGGTAGGTAATATGAATTCGGAGAAGAAAACTGTCAAAATTCGATACTTTAAGAACCTACTTTCACCTATTAATTTCACCCTGATCCTCTTACTAATATTTCTCCTTCTATCATCCGTCTCTGCAATCCTAAATTCAATATCTTGTTTTCTTGTTTCATTCTTTGCCATAGGTTTTTCGATCACAATTTTAGTTAAAAGAAAGTGTTGCGAAGTTAATTTATTTGAATTAATAATGGATTCTGTCTTCATCTCCCTGCTAGTGTCCGTAAGCATAATTCTAGTATTGGCATTGCTCAGTTTAAATAGTATGAAAACTTTCTCTGTAATCCAATTGGTTGTTTATGCAATATTTTCTATGTTCATTATTTTTAAAGTAAATCCAAGATTTAAAATAAGATATGGGAAAACGGAACTTTTGTTCTTCCTCTTCCTAATTTTGGTCTTCATCGGTGTAAACATAAGTTTCGACAAGTTTTATACTCCTGACGAGTATTTCTACCTTAAAAATTCACTCGACTTTATTAAGTACAATTATATGACGCCAATATCCTATGTTCCTTTAAGAAGCTTTGTAGATGTTCTCTACGGGAGATTTCTCTGGCAAGCCACACTTGCATCCTTCATTGAAGCCACATCGATCCAGCTGCCATATTATTTCGTAAATTTACCTTTTTTTGTCCTACTTTTGACAGCCGTATTTAACCTACTAAGACTTTTATTTAATGAAAACCTAGAAAATATCATTGTTATATGGTTAATTGTTTGTTCAAATCCCCTAATATTCATTTTATCACATTTTGTTCTCATAGATTTCGCTTTAGCCTCATTAAGTTTATTTGCTGTATACTGGTTCACCAGAGCCTTTAAATCGGGTGGTGACGTAAATCTTTACTGCTTAATTAAATGCTTTGTTGCACTTCTCACGATGCTATTATTCAAATTCAACTTACTACTTCCCATAGCAATCTGGATAGCATTCGTGATCTTTGCCTTTAGAAACAAACTTTATCGCCTTTCAAAGTGGCATAAATGCTTATTTTTAATTGTCACAGCACCTGTGATAGCATATGAGTTGTTTTTAGACATTCCTGCACTATTTACGTACTATGTTCTACATAATCTGCAATTGAATTATCTTTTCGCGAGGTATGTCTTCTTCTCACCTATCGGGTTATTAGTCAACTTCCTCTTCAGAACCCCATGGACGTCTAGGACGTGGTTTGATATACCAAATTATGAAAAGCTATTCATTTTCTTTAACATTCTTTCACCAGAATTAATGACTCCTATCATTTCATCCTTTGCCTTACTTTCATTTTTAGTATTAAGAAAGAAGTGTGAATCAAAGATGCTGGCAGGTACTTCCCTAATCGCATTGTCTATAGCTTTTATAGGATTTCTTTCTTCCGGTAATTATTATGATATCCAAAGAGATATGTTAGCTGTGATTCTTCTGTTGCAGATTATTGGATTAACTTCATTTTTTATCTCTTTAAATGGTAGAAGACATCTCATGTATGCTTCAATAGTGCTCATGCAAGTCATCACATATTTTGAGTACATCGTCTTAGCAAATAAAAACATCACATCCTACTTATGGGGAACCAAACTTGAGAATATGTTCGACCGCCTATTACTAATGAACATAGTGTTTTCAATTCTAATTTTCCTTATATGCATAGATTATTCGAGGTTACTTATACGGTTCAAAATTTTAAACGCTAAGTCGAACTTTACGTTACGGACATTAATACTCATTTTACTATTTTCCCTTTTGCTTACAAACAACATAGACCTTACCTCTTACGGCTTAAGGAACAACACGTACTTTCTTGACCACGGGATGAGAGATCTAGCATCACAAGCCAATAACCTAGAAGGTAGAATATTAGTAGTGTCTAATGCATACGCTCTTCCACTCTACACACTTAATACTGACAAAATAGTATTTATTTCCCCGCCATTAAGCACTGAGGAGTTTAATTCCTTCCTTAAAGCTGGCATTAAATCTAAGGTTATTCTTAGCAATGATGTTATTGCAACCTGGATTTCATACAGGATGGGTAGCAACGAATACCTACAAGCGCTTCCGCCGATTATTACAACTGAAGAGAAAACCTTAAAAACGCCAAAACCTCTTTTCGATGAAAGCAAGAATCTTCTTTTCCATTTATCATGCATAAACTCCTCAAGAATATACACCCCTCTAAATAATGAATTAGAAATGACCATTTTCGGTTCACCGATCTGGGAAAATGAAAATCAGACAAAGTTGATGCGCTTTGATGGAGTGGATGATTATATTACCGTTTCAGGGGAACCGCTACTTAGTCCCTTGCAAAAGCTTACAGTTGAAGTGTGGTTCAAGACTGAAAAACCTCAAATTGGAAAATTCCTTGTTATGGGCGGATACGATAATAGTACATATGATTGGGGTGTATATCTTTCAACAAATTCTACGCGGATGAGCTTCAATGTAAGAGGACGGAAAATTTATAATCCTATTATAAGTAGTAATTTTAATGATGGTTTTTGGCATCAATTTATAGGCGTTTTCGACGGAAAAAGCATCACAATATATTTAGATGGTAAACCTGTCAAAAGCATGATGTTGGAAGAACCAGTTACAATTAATCCTTCTGATGGTTTTAAAATCTACATAGGTTCGTGGAGTGGTAGAAGTAAATTTGATGGTTATATAGGGTTTGTGAACGTATATGCAGATATCTTTGAGCCAAGCGATGTTATTGAACAGTATACAAGAGCTCAAGGTAAAGGCACAGGCATATTAGCAAAAGTTATAAGTGCAACTCGTAACTATGTGGTCCTTGACGTATATGGAAAGGGTATTTACACTTCTCCTACATCAGGTATTACTGTTGAGAACGTTAATATTAGACCAGTAAAGGTGGGAGACAGTTTTAATCATACTGGCTTATCAATAGACATTCACGCCAAGAAAAGTTTTAATGGAACTCTTATACTAAACACCTACTATTTTTCTAAATTCCAGAACCTTGAAGTTAAAGAAGGATACAATCGTATTGAACTCATATTTCCGAATACTATAGATTCTAAGCTTATTGGATTGGCTATTGGGCAAAAGACTGAAATCTTAATACTAAGCGACGATGGTGCGTTGCTTGCTAATACCGTGATTGCTTCAACTGTATTGAAGGGATTAACATTGGTTTACATGCTTCTCCCAATAATCTTGCTATTCTTGCTCTATGCTTACATATCCCATAAAGAAAGTAAAATTGTTAGCTAAGAGTCCAAATTCGACCAATATATTTACGGTGTAAAGAGACTTTAAAAAACTTAAAATGGTTCAGATACTTCAAAAATTAAAATTCGATGTGAAATATTGTTTAAGAGAAACGAAAAATTCTAATAAAATAAATATTCTACCTGAAACATTTTTAAAAGTTGAAGTGGAAATGCCTATTACTTAGTCTATACTGATCGAAGTGTTAATTTTTACAATTTGGTGTTGCATGCTCACCGTGGCTAACTGCAATCGCCTACATGAAGGATTTTAAAACCTATAAGAAACTTGGATTATTGAAAATTGCATAGATAATACTCTTTAGAAGATCCTGTTTAAGTAAAAATGAAAATCTTTTATTTTGTATGTATTGGACAGGGTTATAGAAGGCAATATTATCCTATGCTAGCATATGCTCCCTTATCGGTTCTTGATCATCTACTGCTCAAAATTGGATAATTAACCATAATGGATTGAAATAAATGGTTGGAATAGTTGGCTATACTAAATTTAAAACTTTGCCAAATGAAAAACAAATAAAAGAAATGGCTGAAAATGTAGAGACGAACGCATGCCAGAGCATAGCGTGTTTTAGTAACGAGCTTGTAGATGTTGCTTTAATTTCCTATACTGAACTTGGCTCGTGTAGAAATGCCGTCAATGAGGACGGCCGTATTAATGTTTTTGTTTATGGTAAGATTTATGAATATACTAAAAAGCTGGAGATGCTGAAAATAAAAGGTCATAGATTCCAAGATGATGAAAATGTTGCCGAATTTATTTGTCATGCCTATGAGGAATATGGTGAGGATGCATTCCGTAATTTAAATGGTTCTTTTTGCCTAGTGATTTCCAATATGAATAATCACGAAGTACTCATTGTTACTGACATGTTTGGAACAAGACCGATATATTATGCCTTTCAAAATGGTGAACTCATTTTCTCTTCACATTCACGAGCCATATTGAGCTATCCTTCATTTCCCAAGGAGTTAAAGAGAAAACTTTAGTTAAATTCCTTATGTTCGGTAAGATAGGAATTCTTGGTGATGAAACATGGTTTAAAGGTATAAAGCTGATGCCTCCTGCCTCTATTTTAAAATTCGATGGAATTAACCTTGATTATCAAAAATATTGGGATTTAGAATATCATTCGGAACTTAAAGAAAGGGAAGCCATAGACGCCCTAACTAAAAGATTTGTGAAGGCAGTAAACGTTAGAGCTGATAACGTAAGTGAAGGATTATGCCTAATGTTAAGTGGAGACTTGGATTCAAGATCTGTTTTAGTAGCATTAAACACGAGGAATCTTCAAAAAGTTACAGCCGTTACGTTTGGAACTAAGAACTGCGACGACATAACCATTGCCAAAATGGTTACAAAAAAAATCAGGGGTCAAGCATTTAGTAATAGAATACGACCCGGATGAACTTGTAAGGTATGCTAAAGATGTAGTTTATTTAACAGAGGGACAAGACACCGTTAATGTAGCTTTCATACCTTATGTGGCTGAAAAATTGAGGGTAATGGGATTTAAATATTTTCTGCAAGGTTATATGTTTGACTTATTACTTGGAGGAAGTTTTCTATCGAAAGAGATTTTAAACGCAAAAACGTTTTCTGATTTAACAACAATTTTAGCAAATAAATACATGGTTTTCTCCTTGAAAGAAATTAAAAATTTGCTTGATTCAGAGTTTAAAAAGTATATAATTTCTGTGCTTGATGAATTTTATAAGTTAATCGAAAATAGTAAGGGTGATTCATTCGCGAATTTAGGCGATTATTTTGCAATAAATACTCGAGTTAGGAGATACACTCTTATGGGCTCCATACTTAATAGGTATTTTTTAGAGGAATTATTGCCGACTATAGATAAAGATGTAATCGACATTATTAGGAGAATTCCGCCAGAATTAAGATTTAACCACTATTTATACAGGAAGTTCCTTATAAGATTAAATTCAGACCTATCGAAGATCCCTTATCAAAAGACCTTGATTCCACCAATATTTCCACACATGCTATGGCGACTTGGCTCTTCACTATTGATATTAAACAGAATTGCTAAAGGTAAACTGGTCAAGCATACGTACTTTAACTTTGACGAAATATTACGAACTTCAAACAATTGGAGAAAGCTGGTAATGGAAACTTTGCTCAACGATGAATCATTAGCATATAAACTTGGCTACCTTAACAAAGATTTCGTTAAGAAAATTGTTGAAGCCCATTATTCTGGAAAGAACTACGGTGAAAAACTAGCCTTCCTAATTACTTTCGAATTATTTCTTAGAATTTTCTTTCAAAGCAGATAGTTCTTAGGGTAGAATTTTTGAAGATTCTTTTCTTAACGTCCATTGATCATCCTCAAGTTAAATATGAGGCTGATTATTTAGGTAAAAAACTTAATCTCACTTACATAGTCACCCCCAATCTTGAAAGAAAACAGCTACCATATGTTCTTAAATGCTTTTTTAAAAATTTCCCCAAAATTTTCGTATCATTGTTAAAGTTGCGGATCCCGCCTATTCCACAATCATTCTATTATGTTTTGATGCTAAGCATTATTTTGAATAAAGAAAAGCTGCATAACGAAAGGTATGATTTGATATATGCTCACTGGCTTTATCCAGCTGGATTTATAGGCTTAATACTCTCAAGAATTTTGAACTGTAAGATTGTCTCAGCTATTTGGGGCTATGATATTCAAGTATTACGCGAAGCAAAAGATTATGGTGTTCGAGGACCAAATAGAGTAATATCTAGAATAGTAATTGAAAAATCCGATTTAGTAATAGCAAATCACAAGATTCATAAAATATTGGCACAACGTATTTCAAGTCTAAAGGCCCATAAGAGAATTCTCTACGTTCCTCCAGCAATTCCCAACATATCTACAGATGCTCAAGACGAGTTTACGGCTGAACTTAAAGAAAGATTGCAGTTTATTTTGGATGAGCTGGAGGGGAAGAAAATAGTGCTGTATGCCCCGTCTCTCAGACCTTTATATGGTATCAGGGAGTTTGTGAGGGCTGCTCAAATAGTTAGCACCTATTTAAAAGATTGTGTTTTCATCGTAGTAGGTGATGGCGAATTAAAGGATGAAGTTATCAAATTCATTAAGGAGAATGGTTTAGAGGATAAAGTTGTTTTGGTGGGGAAGGTGAGTCATGAATCTATGAAGGTTCTATATAAGTCGTCGACTTTAGTTTGTGACTTAGCATATCCTGGTACAGGAACTACAACTCTGGAAGCACTGTGTTTTGGAAAACCAGTTATAGGGATAAAATCTCCTAAAACCATCATAACAAATGGAGTTAATGGCTTTGTAATAAAAAAGGATAATCATAAAAGTCTTGCAAACTATATAATAACAATATTAGAAGATCATAAATTGAGGGAAAGACTTTCCATAAATGCTAGAAAGACTTTTGAGGAAAAATTTATTATTCAAAAAAGGATAAATAAACTTTTGGAAATATTTAATTATGTGATTAAATAATTATGGCTAGTTTAGAGCTGGTTGAAGGAATTTTGAGATGGAAGAATAAGAAGTGGGTGCCTCCAACTTTTAATGAATTTGGATTAACTAAGTGGTTTTGGATGGTGCAACATCCTCAAAATTTGAAGATCGGTAAGTACGTTGATATAGGAGCCTTCACGTATATGAATGCACTTTATGGTATAGAGTTGGAGGATTTTGTTCAAATAGGGTCTCATTGCTCAATTTACTCTGTTTCCACCATAGATGGGAGGAAGGGTAAAGTTGTGATAAAGAGGAATGCAAGAATCGGAAGTCACTGCGTTGTCATGCCAGGAGTGACTGTAGGGGAAAACAGCATAATTGGCGCATTTAGTTTCATTAAGAGGGACGTACCTGCCAATGTTATAGCCTTCGGTAATCCGGTGAGGGTCTTTAGACGGTTAACAGATGATGAAATAAATATTATGCTCAAGGCCATCGAAGAAGTGAAAAGGACGAATGGTGAAGAATAAGGCATCGTGAATTGGAAAAGATATGCGATGGAGCTATTAAAATAATATCACACTAAGCAAAGGCTTTTAAGTTTTACTTAAACAGTATAATTTAGACGATTTGGTGTGGTTATATAGACATGACTGTCATGGTAGTTGGTGGCTCAGGCTTCATAGGAAGTGAGGTTACTAAGGCGTTGGTCAAAAATGGAATTGATACAATATCTTGTGATCTTATACAACCAAGTATTACAGACAGGAGCAAATGGATACGGGCGGACATTTTGGAATTAGCATCCATAGAAAGGATCCTCTTCGAATACGAAGTCGACATGATTATACATCTTGTTGGTCTTCCTGCTATAGAATACTGCGAAAAGAATCCTCACTTCAGTTTCTTACTAAATGTGACATCAGTTCAGAATACTCTTGAGGCCATGAGGAAGGCAGATGTGAGGAAGATAATCTTCGCATCTTCAGCTGCCGTATACGGCCTTCATGCAGATGAGCCGTTAAGAGAAACTGAAATAACTGTGCCTAAATCAATATATGGATGTCATAAGCTTATAGCGGAGGAGGCAATAAAAGCTTACAATCGTTCTTATGGGATAGGCTATGTAATTCTAAGATTATTTAATGTGTATGGAGGGGACCCGTATAGTGGTAAGGATGTTATATCAATTTTCATAAGAAGAGCTATTAAAAATGAGCCGCTAGTAGTTAAGGGACCGAGAAAGTTCAGAGATTTTGTTCATGTAAATGATGTGGCTAAGGCATTTCTGGCCTCTCTCAAGGAAGAGGTCCTTAATGAAGTCATAAATATAGGAACTGGAGAGAAAACAACTTTGGGTGATGTTGCTCAGTATATCAAAGAATATTTTAACAATGTTAAAATAATTGAGGAACAAACAGCAGATGATGGAACAGGTCTTTATGCTGATATTTCCAAAGCAAAGTCCATTCTAAAATTTGAACCCATTAGGCCGAGGGAAGGCATAAGAAGTCACATAGCAAAGTATTCACAAGCGACGGTGGTGAGATAACTTTGGTAACTTGGAAGATACCACTCTATAAGGTGTATTGGGAAGAAGACGACGTTGAAGCAGTAACGAAGATCATAAAAAGGGGAATGTATTGGGCGGTAGGACCTGAGATAGAGGAATTTGAGAAAATAGTGTCTCAATACGTCGGAACAAAATATGCAGTGGCGTTCAATTCTGGAACATCAGCTCTTCATGCTACTATGATAGCAATTGACCTTAAACCTGGTGAAGAAGTCATTACACCATCTTTCACATTCATAGCGACCTGTAATGCTCCACTCTTTGTAAGAGCACGCCCAGTCTTTGCCGATATAGAGGAGGAGACCTTTGGATTAGATCCTGCATCCGTCCTTGAGAAAATAGGTCCTAAGACTAGGGCAGTGATGCCGATACATTATGGGGGGATGCCGTGTAAGCACATAGAAGAATTAAGGAAGATTTGTGAGGAGAAAGGATTAATACTTATAGAAGATGCTGCTGAATCTCTAGGGGCAAGGATAAATGGCAAGCCTGTTGGAAGTTTTGGCCATGCGGCAATATTGAGCTTCTGCGGAAATAAAGTGATAACTACGGGAGAGGGCGGAATGGTGCTTACCAATTCAGGTGAAATGTACGAAAAACTGAAACTAATTAGGTCTCATGGAAGGCTAGAAACTGAACCATACTTCCTTACAACAAAGACGTTAGATTATGTCACTTTGGGATTCAACTGGAGAATCCCCACTATAGTCGCAGCACTGGGCATCTCACAGATGAGAAAATTAGATAAAGTTATCGAGATGAGGAGGAAGAATGCTGATTACCTAACAAACAGGCTGAAATCTATTGAAGACATAATTATACCTCACGAACCACCAGGCTTCTTTTGCGTATACCAAATGTACACTATTCGTGTTAAGAATGGTCTTAGAGATAAATTAAGAGAACACTTAGCAAAGAAGCAGATAATGTCTAAGGTATATTTTGAACCCGCTCACTTAACATATTTTTATAAAAACATCTTACGATATTCTGACCATTTGCCAGTAACAGAAAAAGTATCAAAGGAAGTGCTGACCTTACCATTATATCCAACTATGACTAAGGATGAACTCGATTATATCGTAGAATCCATTAAAGAATTCTTTGAATCAAATCTACAAAAGTCTTAAGTTATATGTCCATCTTATAATACTGATGAAAATTAGTTCATTCATGATTCAGTCTTTTAAAGTGCTTTGACGGCAAAAGCTGTTTTGAACGCATGAGAACATTATAGATGAACTTGAAGTACCTTACTTACATGATCTGGGCGAATTCTATGTTATCAAGCCTAAGACTTCAGCCACTAACATTCGAAGAGAACGTTTAGTACTCTCCTCTAACCTTGCTGAATTTATATCTAAAGATGAGTTAACAGAAATCGTGAATGAATACATTAACAGTTTACCTTTCTTAAACTTGAAACAATAAAGTAAAAATTAATGTGAGGGATATAGAACTTGTTGAAGGAGGACATTACTAAATTAATTCAAGATAGGAGTTTGCGCTTGGCGGTTTTGGGTTCTGGTTATGTTGGTTTGCCAACTGCAGCCTTGTTTGCTGATGCTGGTTTTAGGGTGGTGGCTGTTGATGTTAGGCGTGAGGTTGTTGATGCTGTTAATAGTGGTGTTTCTCCTGTGAGGGAGCTTGGGCTTCAGGGGCATGTTGAGCGTAATGTTGTGGCTAGTAAGCTTAAGGCTTCATCGAATTCTCAAGTGATTTTTTCTGAAATAAATACTGTCATAGCTTCTATTTGAACGCCATTATAAAAAATTTAGTATTATAAATATAGCTGATGGGATATGGAAAACTGTCCTTTAAATATTCTCTTTCTTTAGAATATCTATTTTAATTGGGGTGGGTTGAGTTTGAGTGTTGCTATTGTATTTGGTACTAGGCCTCAGATTGTTAAGTCTGCTCCTATAGTTTATGAGGCTTTGAGGTGTGGTTTGGATTTGGAGGTTATTCATACTGGTCAGCATTATGATTATTTGCTTTCTCAGGTTTTTATTGAGGAGTTTGGTCTTCCTGAGCCTGTGGTTAATTTGGGGGTGGGTTCTGGTTCTCATGCTTATCAGACTGGTGAGATTATGCTTAGGCTTGAGAAGTACTTGATGGGTGGTAGGTATGCTTTGGTTTTGATTCCGGGTGATACTAATTCGGCTTTAGCGGGGGCTTTAACTAGTGTTAAGCTTGGTATACCTGTGGCTCATGTGGAGGCTGGTGCTAGGTGTTATGATATGAGTATGGCTGAGGAGGTTAATCGGAGGCTTATAGATCACTGTTCGAAACTGCTTTTTGCGCCAACGCTAAACTGTAAGAGGAATCTTGAAAAGGAATCGGTTGTTGGGGAGATATATTTAACTGGCGACACCATGTATGATGTTTTCCTGAGGTTTAGGGATAAAGCTGAGAAATCGAATATCCTTGAGAAGTTGAATCTTGTAGATGGGGAGTATGGTTTATTGACCCTTCATAGAGCTGAGAATGTTGATGATCCAGTGAGGTTGAGGAGTATTTTTGAGGGTATTAAAAGGGCAAATATAGAAATAATCTTTCCGATTCATCCGAGGACAGCTAACAGGTTGAGAGAATATGGTATATCTTTGGAGCATAGTAATATTAGGATCATTGACCCTGTGGGTTATGTTGATATGCTTAAATTGCTTAAGCATGCTAGGCTTGTTTTAACGGATTCTGGTGGATTGCAGAAGGAGGCTTTCTGGTCTAAAACTCCATGTGTAACTTTGAGGGATAGGACTGAGTGGGTTGAAACTGTTGAAGCTGGAGTGAACTTTCTCGTTGGAACTGATGCCA
>Ga0326760_1000300_pt1 | contig 28424 bp, 19 predicted proteins | sample GCREP_S_FD_207668 | JGI IMG/M metagenome (GOLD analysis project Ga0326760, IMG submission 207668) | Hot spring sediment microbial communities from Geyser Creek Basin, Yellowstone National Park, WY, United States - GCR.EP_S | ecosystem: Environmental > Aquatic > Thermal springs > Near-boiling... | reverse complement strand
ATTCCCAATCTATCTCGGATGCGCTGCTTCTGCTTCTGGACAACCCGCAACTTCGGATGGAAATTGAGCGGCGGGCGTATGCTTACGGGCGACAGATGACTTGGCAGGCTGTGGGCAAAAAATACGCCGAATTGTTCGCTGCCATTGCTCAAGAGTTCCGCCGCCCTTGGGTGTTCATCACTTCGCCCATCGTTCGTCGTCCCACAACAACTCCTCAAATCACCGAAACCGTCACTTCGTCATGAGCGAAAAAGGAGCGTCGGGTCTCGTCGCCCGACGCTTTCCCTTTGTTTGCCCTTTGAGGGATGGCAAAATTGCTGCCGAGGTGAAGCACCATGCCCAAACAAAAGAGAGCAAGAAGGGTGATGGGCGATGGAGGTAACGATGGCAGTTGACATAACAGCGGTGAACCTGAACCACTTGAAAGCCATCAGCGACGACACAGGGGTTTTGCAGTTCACTTTCTTTGGCGTGCCCGACCCAAAATCGGGTTACACGACCGACGACAACGCACGGGCTTTGATTGTGGCAACCTTGCACCACAAGTTGACGGGCGATAGGGATGCTTTGGAATTGGCGCGGCGTTATCTGGCTTTCCTGCGCTATGTCCAACGGGATGACGGTTGGTTCCACAACTTCATTGGCTACGACTGTCACTTCCTTGACGAGATTGGCAGCGAAGATTGTTTCGGGAGGAGTATGTGGGCTTTGGGGACTGTGCTCAACAGTGATTTGCCAGAGTTGATGCAAAAAGCTGCTTTGGTGATGTGGGAGAAAAGTTTGTCCAACGCATCAAAATTGAACCATGCTCGCCCGAAAGCCTACACTCTTGTCGGCTTGAGCGAGGCTGCAAACAAGTTGGGCGAGAATTGCCCATCGTTGCTCGGTTTGGTTCGCCAGTTGGCTAACGACTTGTGTCGGCTTTACCTCGAACATGTTGACCGCTGTTGGCGTTGGTTTGAGGACGCGATGACTTACTCAAACGGCGTTTTGTGCGAAGGATTATTGCGGGCATATCAGTTGACGGGTGAAAGACGCTACTTGGTCATCGGACTGGAAGCGCTTCGTTTTTTGAACGAGGTCTGCTGGGACGAGAAGGAGGAATGCGTGAGTCTGGTCGGAAACAGAGGTTGGTATCGCAAGGGCGGAACTAAAGCGGAATTCGCCCAACAACCCGTTGATGCCATGTGGCTTTGTTGGGCTAATTTGACGGCGTGGGAGATAACGGGCGAAGACGAGTTCAAGGCGATGGCTCAAGCGAGCGTTGAATGGTTCTTCGGGCGCAACATCGTCGGTGCCCGCCTTTACGACCCAGAAACTGGTGCTTGCCACGACGGTTTGGAGCCTCACGGCGTGAACGAACATTGCGGTGCAGAATCCACAATCTCCGCTCTCTTGACCTTGCTCCGTTGGCACCAAGCCCAAAAGCCGTGATAACTTTTTGTCGCTGGTGGGCGCTTGGAAAATTGCCCGAAGTCTGTAGCATGGAGATGAGAGAAATGAGGACAAGACCGATGGTGATTGCCCATCGTGGCTTTTCGGGGCGCTACCCTGAAAACACGCTGAAGGCTTTTGAAGAAGCCTTGAAGTTGCCCATTGACGCAGTTGAACTGGATGTCCGACGGACGAAAGACGGCGTTTTGGTTGTAATCCACGACGAAACCGTTGACCGAACGACAAACGGGAAGGGAAAAGTGCGGGACTTGACTTGGAGCGAAATCCAAAAGTTGGATGCAGGTTCGTGGAAAGGAAAAGAGTTCGCAGGCGAGCGAATCCCAAGACTGGAAGAAGCATTGCAACTCATCAACGCTCGCGTTGTCGTCTTCTTGGAAATCAAAGAGCCTGACACGGCACCGCAAGTTGTTGAGGCGCTTCGCCAACTCGATGCCCTCTCTTGGGTCAAAATCGGCAGTTTCCACCCGCAAGCAATCTCGTCAGTGAGAAAGTTAGCGCCAGAAGCCTCATGTTCGCTTATCGGCAGTGCAAAGGTTGGTGCGAGCGACGAGACTTTCGCCGATTTCGTGAAGGAAGCCCTTCGGTGCGGTGCGAACTCCATCACTGTCAACTACGCGGGTCTCACCCCTGAACGGATTCGCTACTGCCACCAACGCTGCATTTTCGTGGGGACATGGACGGTCAACGATGCCGATTTGGCGAAGCGAATGATAGCAATGGGGGTTGACGCAATCGCTTCCGATTACCCAGACCTCGTCTTGTCGGTTCTGTAGCGATTTCAGCGGATTGAGTTGTTTCGCGAGGTCGGTGAGCGCCCTTGCGATACATCGTCACGACCTTGAGGGGTTTGGAAAGCGTTGTCGCTGAGTGGCTCAAGGAGAAACTCGGAGCCAAAGTTGAGACCTTTGAGAGGTATTCGGGCTTGTTGAGGGTTGATGTCAATGCCGACCAACAGGCAGTTTTAGACGCCGCCTATGAGATTGACCGAGCAGTTCCGATACTTGCCGAATGCTCCGCTGACCTTGAGGCAATTTTGCCGACCGCTTTGAAGGTAGCCAAAGAGATACTTCAGCCCAGCGAAAGTTTCGCCGTCCGATGTGAGCGTAGGGGTGAACATCCGTTCACGAGCCAACAAGTCAACGAACAAGTCGGCGCTGTCATCAAAAGCGAATTGGGCAATCCCGTCAACCTTGACTATCCTGACAAGGTCGTTCGGGTGGAAATCATTGACGATTGGTGCGGAATCGGCTACGATTTTGTTCGCTACCACAAGTATCTGGGCAAGTGGGATGCCCGCGAACTCTTGCACAAGGTTTGCATCGTCCAAATGCCCTACACGGGCGAAGGTGCAAAGAGGATGGGACTTGATATTGGTCGGGCAGCGCAAGCCTTTGAAGTGAAGCAATACATCGTCGCCCCAGCACAACCCGTTGAACTGGGCGAAATTTTGCCTTTCCTTGAAGGTTTAAGGGAAGGCGTCCAATCGCGATACAGCATCCAAAAACGGGCTTACCCTTTCCCAGTGAGGGAAACGGAAATCCTCGTTTACGAGTTGTTTCAAGCGGTCCGAATGAAGAGGGGGCAACCCGAAACTGTGCTCATCCATACTGACCCGTTAGGGACTCCGTTCCCGAAAGTTCGCGACGAATTGCTCAGGGCTGTCAAGGACGCCAAAGAGGTTGTCATCTTGGCAGGGGCGAGAGAGGGCTTGCCCGTCGGGCTCATGAGGGCTTGCGACTTCGTTGTCGACCTCATGCCCAAAGTGACCTTCGCAACCGAGCATGTCATCCCGGTGACCCTTTCAGCCCTCGCTAACTCATGGGTGAGATGAAAGCCCTCACCTGTTCCAGCAGGTGAAGTCTAAATCTTATGGCGAAGCCGAAAGGCTCTGAAAAACCGAAGCGAGGTGAAGGAAATGCTTCGCAGGTTCGTTGCTTTGCTTGCTGCGTTGGCGGCGCTTTCGCTAACCGTTACCTTTGGGTCATCGCAGAGGGTCGTGCAGGCTTTGGAGCAAGTTTTAAGGCGCGACATAACGAACCCGAAAGACGCAAACGGATTGCTCCTTCGCATCGTCCCCGCTTCTCCAGAGGAAACGGAAAAGGGCAAGTTCCAACTCGTTGAAATCGCATCAAAGCCTGCGAGGATTAGAAACATCTTCCTGCGAGAGGTGAGGGCGAGGGCTGTTGAGCCAGTGATTGATGTCACTGCCCTGCTTGAGCGCGGGAAACTTCGGACAATTTCTGTCAAGGACTCAACCCTTGAAGGGGTCATGGATGCCGAAAACCTTGAACGAATGTTGGCTGAGTTGAAGGCGACGAAAGACATGCGGATCAAAGTCCAGATAACCGGCGATGGGAAGGTGGTCTTGCGCGGCATTCTGACTTTGCTGCGAATCAACAATCCCTTTGAAGCCGTCTGTCGCGCTGAGGCGAGGGATGGCTGTCTCTATCTTCGCATTGAGGAACTTAGGGTCAACAATGTTGCGGCTCCGGCATTTTTGGTGTCTCGGCTCGAAAAGCACATTAACCCGGTCGTCGAGCCCAAAGACTTGCCCTTCAACCCCAAAATCAAAGCGGTGCATGTTCGGGAAGGTCTCATCTATGTCAACATGACCCCTCCCAAGTCGGACAGCAAGGGTTGATTGCTCGCCTACAAATTGAGCAGCGCAAGTTCTAAAGGAAATGGAGCAGACGGGGGCAACGAAAATGTTCGTTGTGATGCCAGCAATCGATTTGCTTGGCGGTCAGGTCGTTCGGCTAACTCAAGGTCGCTACGATGCCGTGACCGTTTACGGTTCAAGCCCTGCCGAGGTCGCCCGACAGTTTGAGCGGGACGGAGCGACTTGGATTCATGTCGTTGACTTGGATGGGGCGAAATTGGGCGAGCCGAAAAATCTGGATGCTTTGAAGGCGATTTGTAGCGCTACCAAATGCTCCATCCAGTTCGGCGGCGGGGTGAGGTCGCTGCCTGTCCTGGAACGACTTTTTGAACTCGGTGTCAAGCGAGTTGTTTTGGGCACGAGCGCAATTCAAAACCCGCTCCTCGCCTATGAAGCCGTTAAGGCTTTTGGGCAGGACAAAATTGCCGTCGCAATTGATGTCAAGGAGGGGAAAGTCGCTGTTAAAGGTTGGACGGAAACAAAGGAGATTTCGCCGGCTGAGATCGGCAAGCGACTTCGTGACGCCGGCGTTCGCTGGTTCGTTTACACCGACATCCTTCGTGACGGGATGCTCACTTCGCCCAACTTTGAAGCCATCGCTCAATTCGCTGAAGCCGTCAGGGTTACAGGGGACAGGGGGCAAGGGACAGGGGAAGTCAAAGTGATTGCGTCGGGCGGAGTTACGGAAATTGAGCACATCAGGCGTTTAAAGGCTATGGAAACTTTAGGTGTGGTTGGTTGCATCGTGGGTCGTGCCATCTATGAAGGCAAGTTGAGTTTGAAAGACGCTTTAGAGGCTGCTCGTTAAGGGTCAGGGAGTTGGGAGTTAAGCCCCAACAATTTTCGTCGCATGCAGGGTTTTCAAAAGCCAACCCAATTCCTCGGCGGTTCGGCTTAGAAGGGTGAGTGCGTTTGTGATAGCTTCGTTTTCGCTCATTGGTCTGTTGACGATGGCGAAGCAAGCGTCAATGCCCCAGTCCCTGCACTTTTCAGCGCCCTCGCCCAATTGACCGACGATGGCGATGACAGGTTTGCCGTGACGCTTGGCGACTTGAGCGACACCGTAAGGGACTTTGCCGAAACCCGTTTGAAAGTCCAACTTGCCTTCGCCCGTTATGACCAAATCAGTTTTTGCGACTCGTTCGTCCAACTTCACCGCTTCAATGACCAAGTCAATGCCCCTTTGAAGTTTCGCCCTGCAAAAAGCCATCAAACCTGCTCCCAATCCACCTGCAGCGCCTGCTCCTGGGACATGTTCCACATCAACGCCCAAATCCCTGCGGATAATCTCGGCAAACTTGCGCAAGTTCTCATCCAGAACCTTAACCATTTCCGGGGTTGCGCCTTTTTGTGGACCGTAAACCGCTGAAGCGCCGTTCGGTCCCGTCAATGGGTTGGTGACATCACAGGCGACGAGGATTTCCGCTTCCTCAAGCCGCTTATCCAAACCCGTTAGGTCAATGCGAGCCAATTTGCCGAGTTCACCGCCACCAAATCCTATTTCCTTGCCGTTTTCGTCCAGCAATTTCGCTCCAAGAGCCTGAGCCATTCCCGCACCGCCATCGTTGGTGGCACTGCCACCGATTCCGACGATGAGTTTGCGGCAACCCATGTCCAACGCTGCTTTGATGAGTTCGCCGACGCCGTAAGTCGTCGTGACAAGCGGGTTTCGCTTTTGCGGCGGGACAAGGTGTAAACCTGCAGCGGCTGCCATCTCAATGACGGCAGTCGTGCCGTCACCGAGTATCCCGAAAAAGGCTTCAACAGGCTCGCCTAAAGGACCTGTCACCTTCACTGTAACGATTCTCCCACTTGTGGCTGCAACCAAGGCATCAACAGTCCCTTCACCGCCATCAGCCATCGGCACCAAATCAAATTCGGATTCCGGCAAAGCGACCTTCAAGCCATCCGCAATTGCCTGTGCGACTTCCTTTGCCGAAGCGCTCCCTTTGAAACTGTCAGGCGCAATCACGAACCTCATGCCATACCACCCGTGCAAATTTTGCGACAACTGTCGGCTGTGCTAAAATCCTTTTCAGCTTCAAATTGAGCGAAAGGAGGTTGAAGGCATGGAGGCAGTGGTGATTTTTGAGGACGAAAAGTGGGTTAACTTCAAGCCACTGACTTGGACTCGTCCAGTTTGCCTGCTCAGGACAGGCATCTTCCATCTGTGGGAGAAAGTAGTTCAAGCGTGCAAGCGCGCTGGCATGCAGGATTTTGAAGTCCACATCCACACCCGCAATTACCTCGCTCCAACCCTTCGCCATTGCTTGAAGGGCAAGGGCGTTTTCGTCAACGAACTTGAGCGAGTGGAAGGAAAAAGCGTTTTGTTTGTCAACGGACGATTGCTCGTCACACCCGAATTGGCTCAACAGGCAAGCGCCATTGAAAAAGGCGTTGCCTACACGAAAGACGGTGAACCTATCGCTGTCTACTTGGGCGAAACTGCTACAGCGACTGTTCTGCCAGCGTTGCAAAAAGGCGAACCCTTGACGGGAAGTGACTTGCAAGCGCTGATGGACGCAGCGACGATGAAGCGGGAAGTGCCAGAAGCCACCTTGCTCCGCTACCCATGGCAACTCATTGACCACAACGCCGAACTGATTTCCGCCGAATTCCCATTGGCAACGGAGGGAAAGGAAAGCGAAGGGAAGTTGGAGCAGGGAGCAGTCATTTACGGCGGCGACTCATCAAAAGTTTACTTGGGCAAAGGTGCCGTCGTGCATCCGACCGTCGTTTTGGATGTCACGCATGGACCGATTTTCATCGGCGACAACACCATTGTCTATCCACCGACCAGAATTGAAGGACCTGCCTACATCGGCAAAGGGACATGGATTGTCGGCGGGAAAATCCGAGAGGGCAGCAACATCGGCGATGTCTGCCGAGTCGGTGGTGAAGTTGAAGAAAGCATCATTCACGGCTACAGCAACAAGTATCACGATGGCTTCCTCGGACACGCTTATGTCGGCGAATGGGTTAACTTGGGCGCACTGACAACCAATAGCGACCTGAAAGACACCTACGGCAGCGTCCGAATCAACATTGAGGGCGAAGGTAAAGTTGATGCGGGCACGAAGGTCGGTTGCTTCATTGGTGACCAAGTGAAAACTTCTATCGGTGTCCTCATCTACACCGGCAAGCGAATTGGCATCTTCAGCCATGTTCACGGTGTAGCCACAGATGATGTCCCAAGTTTCACCATCTGGGCTAAAAGCGTGGGAGCGCCCGGCGATGCCGTTGAGTTGCTGTTGGAAAGCGCTCTGGAAATTCACAAGCGGGTGCTTGCTCGCAGGAAGATTGAAGCGACACCAGAGGAACTGGAACTGATTCGCACTCTGTTTGAATTGACCCGAGAAGAACGCGAAAGGGCTGGAGTGAGACAAGGACGACCAAGCATCTGAAGAAAAAACGGGACAAGGGACATGGGGCAAGGGACAAGGGATGACGGGTAGCGAGTAGCAAGTAGCAATGGGAGGGCGAGGCTCCTGCCGAGCCGAAAACGGCAGCGAGTAGCGAATGGCGAGTGGCGAATGGTAAACGGCTTTTCTCTTTCATGTCAGCCCTAAAGTCAGCAAGTGTGTTTGTCCTGATGATTGTCAAGCGAGCGTCGTCAACGAAAGACAGCGCTGCCTTCTTTCCTGACCGGGAACAATTTCCGTTGGTCGGGCGTTTAAGTTAAACGGCGCTGCCTTGAAACTTTCAAAGCGCTTGCGCGGCGATTTTTTCTGGAGGTGAAAAAGCAATGTGGCGGATAGTGGCAGTGGTTATTGCCTTTGTGTTCGCTCTTTCGCTCCCGCTGGGTGCGCAGCAACCTAAGGGGCAAAAAGGCGAACAAAAGAAGGTCGAGGCTAAAAAGTCTTCCGTTCCCGTCAAGAACGAGGGATGGCGCATCATTTACGGTGACCCAAAAGCGAAAGTCAAAGTTGAAGCCTTTTATCCTGTCGGCTCGCCGGGGCACGAGTTCGTCTTGGAGTTCTCCCGCAAACTTGCCGAATCCTTCCCGGGCAAGGTGCAAGTCATCGTTTACGATTGGACGAAGCCGAAAGGTGCTGACGAGTTCAGCAAAAGAGGGCTCACCTGCGGTTGCTTTATCATCAACGGCAAAATGCAAGTCACCCACAAAGGCAAAACTTTCGCTTTCATGCGCCGCCCCGAGATGATGGGTTGGAACTTTGACACGCTCAAAGCGGTGGTCGGTGCGGAAGTGGAGAAGGTTTACGGCAAAGGTGAGTCAAAGCCACAACAAAAGCCCCAACAGGTGAAGAAAACTGCCTTGCAAAAATCGGGTGGGGGCACATCGCCTCAAGGTGTGGTTGAAATTTTCGTCCCATGCGGTCTCGCCGGACCTTATGGCGATTTGGCGCGCATGTTCCAAAAGCAGAACCCTGACATCAGGTTGCGTCCCAATGTCACGGGTATCGTCGCCCTCCTCAATCAACTCCAAGCAGGTGCGACGCCAGACATCTTTTTGGCGTTGGGCACTTACGAGTTAACGAAACTCGCCGAACAGGACAAGTTCGTTGAAGGCAGTTTGGTCAAGTGCGCCCGCATCCCTTTGGCTGTTGTTGTCCCCAAGCGGAACCCTGCAGGGGTTAAGAGGCTTGAAGATTTGGCTTCACCTAAGGTCAAGCGAGTCATCACCTACCCATTCAACCTTTCTGGAGGGCGCGGTGCTAAGCAGGCGCTGGAAGCAGCGAAAATTTGGGATGCCGTCAGCAAGAAAATTTTCACGCCCAAAGTCCCAGACCAAGCGAAGCAATTGCTCAAAAAGGGACAAGCCGATGTAGGCATCCTTTATCGCACATGCTTGATGGAAAGTTACATCCCTGACCAACCACCGGTCGTTGAGCATGACCTTGTAGCAGTCCAGACAATCCCTCAGCGACTCTACGAGCCAATTTATGTGGCTGCCGTGTTGGTTAAAGGCGGCAAGAACCCTGACGCTGCCCACAAGTTTCTGGAGTTCTTGAAAACTCCTGAAGCGCAAAAGGTGTGGCTGAAGTGGAAATTTGAGCCAGTTGAGGAAACCGTTCGCCCTGCGAAAATCAGCGACAAGTCGCCACTTTTCATTTACGCCGGCGCAGCCTTTAGACCGCCCCTTGAGGAGATGGGTCGGACTTTTGAGCGCAAATACGGTGTGCCTGTCAGGTTCAACTTCACCGGTTCAAATTGCTTGCTGGCACAAATCATTTTGAGCCAACAAGGTGACCTCTTCCTGCCCGGCGAAGAGTTCTATGTCAGGCAGGCTCAAAAGCGAGGATATGTGTTGAAAAGCGAAACCATCGGCTACTTCGTTCCGGTCATCTTGGTTCGCAAGGGCAACCCTAAAGGCATAAGGTCGCTGAAGGACTTGGCGAAGCCGGGCATAAAAGTCGGGCTGGGCGACCCAAAAGCGTGCGCCATCGGCGAAATCAGCGAAGCCATCCTGCGCAAAAATGGGTTGACGCAGGCAGTCCACAAAAATGTCGCGTTTAGGGCAATGACTGCCCCCGAACTGGCAAACGCCTTAAGGCTTGGGGCGATTGACGCTTGCATCAATTGGGATGCCATCGCCAACTATCCATGGGTCAGACCTGCGGTTGAAATCATTGCCATCCCACCAGAACAAAATGTCATCACCGCAAACCCCTTGGCAATCCTGAAAACGACAAAAAACCTTCAAGCCGCAGAAAAGTTTTTGCAGTTCGCTTTGACCGAGGGGCAGCAGATTCTGCGCAAACACGGCTTCACCGCAAGAAACGATTTGCCACCCGCTTACGCTAAAAGCCTTTTCACACCTGTCAAGGCGGCAAGGTGAGGTAGCGAGCGAATTTTTCAAATGTGCCCTAAACTGGGAGCGAGGTTGATGCCGAAAGCAGTGGCAAACAGCGATTGGCGATTTGTGACTGTAGGAACAACGGTGAAATGTTGATTGACCGTTGCCTGCAAAGAGCAGCAACGCTAAGCCCCCATCAACCACTTCACGCATGCGCGCCTGCCTTAGTCGACGATTTTTGGTTCGTTGACCTCCCGCCATCCTTGCTCTAAACTTTTGCCTGCAGTTCAAAAATCGCAAAACGATGCAAGGGGGTGGCAGTTGTGTTGATTGGCTTTTTGACAGCACCGTTCCGAGATGTGGCGTTCAAGGATGTGGTCAAGTTCGCAGCGGAAAACGGATTTGGTGGCATGGAAGTTGTGGCTGGAGTTGGGCACGGACACATTGATGCAGAGCAGGTGCTCAAGGACAAAGGGCGCTCCGTCAAGAGGCTCCTGAAAGGCACGGGAGTTCAAATCACCAGTTTGGCTCGTTACGGCAATCCATTAGACCCAGACCCGCAAAAGCGGGAGGCTTTTGTGAATGAACTTAAAATGGTCATCGACGCTGCCGAGGTCCTTGAAGTCCCCGTCGTTTGCACCCTTGCAGGCTTCCCGCTTCCTGGAAAAACGAAGATGCAAACCATTGAGCAAGATGCACCTTCAGTTTTCGCTCCGCTTTGCGAATACGCTGAGAAGCGGGGAATCAAGATTGCCCTTGAGAACTGGTTTGCGACGAATTTGCAGGGCTTGCATCACTTTGAACGGATGTTTGAGGTTGTGCCCAATGAAAATTTCGGGCTCAACTTTGACCCCTCGCACCTTGTCCATCAGGACATTGACTACATCGCTGCCGTTGAGCGGTTCGCCTCGCGGATTTTCCATACCCACGCTAAGGACACGCAAATTTACGAGCACAAACGGCGTTGGATTGGAAACTATGAAAGTGGTTGGTGGCGGTATGTGATTCCCGGCTACGGCGTAATTGACTGGGGGCGATATATCGGGACATTGCGTCGGGTTGGTTACGACGGCGTTCTCTCAATTGAACACGAAGATGCAGCCTTCCCGCGAGAGTTGGGCTTCATCAAGGGCAAGGAGTATTTGAGCCAGTTCGTCTGATGAGAGGTGAGAAGTCATGCCGAGACCGAAGAACTTTGAAGAGTTGCGCAGATACCTTGAGGAGCGAGGGGACGAGGATTTGGCTGACGCCATTTTGCCCCTTGAGGAACTTGCGCCGCCCGAACTGATTGAGCGTTACCCTGTTCTCAAAAACTTGGCGCTTGTGGCTTTATCGGAGTTGACCGATGAGGAAGTTGAGGACATCCTCGCCGAGATGGACGAAGACGAGGAGCCAAGCGAAATCCGCAGAATCATCGGACTGCCCAACTTGACAGAGAAAGCGTCCATGTGCGACCTGATAACCTTTGAGGACTTGCTCAACTGGCTGGAACAAAACGGCGTTCAGTTTGAAGATTGACCGACAGCACCCTTGTCCTTTGGGAAAGTGACAAAAATCCCGTCTAAAATTGCAAAACTGGTGGGTCTTTTGAGCCGCAAAAATTGACGATCGTCAATTACAGACGCAGGGGGGGTTATAATGCGGGGCGAGGTCAGGAAAAAGGGAGGCGATAGTGATGTGGCGCGGTCTCTATCGTGACCATTGGCTCCTCGGCGCTTACAAAGACACGATGCCGAGAAGGAAATGGCTGAAACTCATCGGCAGCACCCTCGTTGCCTCTTCCCTTGCTCGTCCTTCCTCTGGACAACAACCTTCTCCTGCTGGTAAGCAATTCAATTTCGTCATTATAGACGAAGCAGGTGCACCTGAAAGTTGGGAAGGCTCTCATCCGCTCTCTCCCTTCTCCTCCCTCAACCTCTCAACAGGTAACTTATTCACCCAAATCCCCATCGTCTCTTTCTCAGGGCGCGGTCTTTCGGTCTCTTTGACTCTCTTCCACAACAGCGCCTCATCCTCTTCCCTTCAACCCTTCGGCTACGGTTGGACGCATTCTTACAACTGGAAAATCCAACAAGACAGCCAAACTGGCGACGCTATCGTCGTCAGAGGGACCGGAAGGAAGCACCGATACACTTACAACGCCCAATCAGGAACTTTCACACCACCTGCAGGAGTTTACGACGAATTAGTTCGCCATCCCGACGGGACTTGGACGCTGACCTTCAAAGACCAAACCAAAATGCACTTTGACAGTTCAGGGAAACTCATCGCCATCGTGGACAAAAACGGAAATCAAGTGACACTCAGTTACGACAGTTATGGTCGCCTCACTCAAGTTCAGGAAGCGTCAGGGAAGGTTTTGAGTTTCGGATATGCAAACAGCGGTTCGGGAGGGAGTGGTGGTTCAGGAGGATTTGAAGGTGAGTTTGGGGGCGGAGAGTCCGTTGACACCAAAGTCCGAACGGTCACTGACCCACGAGGGAAGGTTTGGCAGTTTTCTTATGACGCTTACGATAGGCTCATTTCCATCACCGACCCGATGGGCTTCGTCATCTCCTTCTCCTACGACGCCTATCGCCGCATCACTTCCATCACCGACAAAAGAGGCTTCGTTTGGCAATATGGCTATGACAGCAACGGCAAAGTTGTTTGGGCAAAGCATCCAGATACGGGCAATGCCCAAATCTCCATCAGTTGGGATAACATCGGCGTCACCATCGCTGACCAAGACGGCGTGAAAGTTCGTTATGAGCACAACGATGTCGGCGAGTTGGTGAAAGCCATCGCAGGTTACGGGAGTTTGAATTTGACCACCCAGTATGCCTACGACGCAAACCACAACCTTGTTCAAGTGACGACGCCGAAAGGTTATGTCTGGCAGTATGGCTATGACAGCAAAGGTAACCTGACATCAGTCACTGACCCTTTGGGGCGAACGACGACGATGACTTACGACGAAAAGAACAACCTGACTTCGGTGATGACGCCTTCAGGCAAGACGACTTATTACGCCTACGACCAAAACGGCAACCTCGTTCAAGTTCAAGATGCGATGGGTAACATCACGACCTACACTTACGATGCCTACGGAAACAGGACAAGCCAGACGGTTAACGGGCACACGACGCAGTTTAGTTATGATGCATCAGGCAACCTAACTTCCATCACCGACCCTGAGGGCAACAAGGTTGAGTTTGGCTACAACGAGATGGGATGGAGGGTTTGGAGAAAGGACGCCCTATTACGCATTACGAATTACGCCTATGATGACCTTGGTCGCCTTATTCAAATCACCTACCCTGACGGGAGCGTTGTCAGTTTCAGTTACGATGGGATGGGCAACATGACACAGATGCAGGATGGGACAGGGACGACGAGTTGGGCTTACGATGGCAGAGGGTTGAAGGTTCAAGAGAGCAAGGGTGGGTTCGCTATCGTTTACGCTTACAGCGCTGCAGGGAGGCTTATCAACCGAACGGACTGGACGGGTTCGGGGGCAAGTTTTAGTTACGATGCTGCTGGAAGGTTGGTCTCTTTCGTTGACGCCGTTGGTGAAACAAGTTACACTTACGATGCCGACGGGAACTTGATTCAGCAAGTGAATGTCAACGGGATGGTTGAGGAGATAAGTTACGATGATGCTGGGCAGGTGACGGAGATCGTGCACAAAAGAAGTAACGGGCAAGTTTTGGGTTACTTAAATTACGGATACAACGAGGACGGTTTGGTTTCGGATGTTGTTGAGGGGGACGGGAGTGTTGTAACCTACAACTACGACCCGTTGTTCAGGCTCATCAGCGAGCAAAGGGTAGGAAGTTACGCCTATTCGGTCAGTTACGAGTATGATGCTGCGGGGAACAGGCTGGCGAAGGTTTGGTATGGGCAGCGGACGGATTATGTTTACGATGCAGCGGACAGGCTACAGTTTTATGTGAAGCCAGATGGAAGTGTTGTGGCTTATGATTGGGACGCAAACGGGAACATGATTGCGAGGACGGAGGGGAATCAAACGACGGAGTTTGAGTATGACTATGACAACAGGTTGGTTCGGATAGTTTACCCGAATGGACGTGAGGTTCGTTTTGGCTACGATGGATTGGGGCGGAGAGTTTTCAGGCAGGAGGGCAACAATGTGCGATACTTTTACTACGATGGCGACAAAATCATAGCGGAGAGGGAAGGGAGTTTTGGGGTGGTGCGTTATTTGCTTGGTCTTAAGCCCTGTGGTCATGTGGTCAGTAGTCAAGTCCGTGTCTATCATGCTGACAGGCTGGGGAGCGTCAGGTGGGTGACGGATGGGAGCGGAAACCTTGTTGCCAGTTATGTTTACGAAGGCTTCGGCAAAATCGTTGGGCAGGATGGCAATGAAGTTGTTCCGTATCGGTTCTGTGGTTTGTGGGGCTACAGAAATGATGGAGATGCAGGATTGTTGCATGTTGGTGCGAGGTATTATGAGGTTGAGACAGGAAGATGGGTGCAAAAGGAACCTAATGGTTGGCAAGGATATCTATATTGCCATAATGACCCTATTAACAAATTTGACTTTAATGGTTTAGACCCCAGACAAGTGGAGCGTAAGGAGATTCCAATTATTGACAAGGTTGTGTCTATTGAGATTCCTGTCATTGTAATTCCACCGTCTCCCCCACCACCTATACCTACACCGAGACCGCCTCGACCAATTATTATTCCGCTTCCGCCTACTGAGAGAGAACCATGGATAGGCATAATCAGACCTGCTCCTGGAACTAAGATAAGTCTCCCATTTCCTGATCCAAAAGGTCCGTCCGATTGGGGTTTCGAAGCAGACATTCGTATACCCATTGGTGATGGGAATGTCAGAATTGGCATTGAAAAACCTCCAGGGCGAACCGATTGGAAATTTAAGATAGGCATAGGAGTTCAATTTTAAAGGAAGGTGGTTATAAATGACCCAGCGCTATTTTTCTAACCTTATCAGTTTTATCTTCTTAATCATGATTTTAGTGCAAAGTTACATAAGCATGGCAATAGTTCAAGAGGCAGAAGATTATTACCATGTTGGATTGATTTATTATTATCGTGGCGATTACGACCTTGCTATAGAAGCCTTCACGAAAGCCATTCAATTGAAACCTGATTATTGGGAAGCCTACGATGGGCGCGGAGTTGCCTATATCTCTAAGGGAAAATTTCAAGAAGCCATAAACGATTTTTCTAAATCCATTCAACTCAATCCCCACTCGCCGAAGGCATATGCCAACCGAGGTTTTGCATATATCCACTTAGACAAACCTGATGATGCCATTTCTGATTTCAACCAAGCCATTAAATTAGGCATGAATGACGGTAGAGTTTATCTTGGCAGAGGAATCGCTTACACTCTCAAAAAAGAGTATCAGAAGGCTATTACTGATCTTAATGAAGCGATCAAACGAGACCCTGGACCTTATATTGCAGACGCTTATAACATCCGAGGAACAGTTTACTTTATCTTGAAGGACTTTGATAAAGCAATTGATGACCTCACCAAAGCCATAAAAATTGACCCAAACATCCCTTCTGCTTACCATAACTTAGGGAAAGCCTACTTAGAGAAAAAACAATATAAGCAAGCAATTGCTAATTTTACAAAAGCAATTCAATTAAAACCAAATGACTATAAAATCTACTATGACAGAGGTATCGCTTATCTGAATATTAGCGATTATGATAAGACATTAGACGACTTTAATCAGGTTATCAAGTTTAAACCTGACGATGCAGACACATATATCGCTCGTAGTCGTGTTTATCTTGAAAAGAATGATTTTGAGCGAGCACTTGCCGATGCCAACAAGGCAATTGAGTTGGCTCCTAATGAATCTTCATCTTATCTTAACAGAGGTGTGATTTACGAGAAAAAAGGTAACTACAAGCAAGCCATTTTTGATTATACGAAAGCCATAGAGTTAAAATCCGATTTTGATAAGGCTTACTTCAATCGTGGGATGTTATATTTGAAGTTAGGGGAAAAGGAAAAAGCAAAATCAGATTTGAAGAAAGTCTTAGAGGTCAGTAAAGATCCTGATCTAAAAGCATCGGCAGAAGAAATATTGAGAAAGTTATAAAATTTTTAGCATAAAGAGAAGTTGGCGAAGCAAACAGAACTACCAGGGAAAAGTTCGCCAAGTCTTGCTTCATTTTGAGCGGGACTGCGACAGTGCTTCAATGGCTTCGGGTCTAAGGGCGATGTGTTGTTCAACCAAAACCTTTTCGTCAACAGAAGCAGATAAGTGACCCAAGAAAGTTTGTCTGAATTTTCATGCCATCGCTACTTTTTCCAGACCCGAACCGTCCCAACGGGCAGAGGGAAGGCTTTGACTGCTGTGGACTCTTCAAACTTTCACTATGACACCCTCAAAAGTTCGGCGCCGCCTTCAAGGGATTCGACTCTTTCGCGCAAGCCTTTGTGTTCGGGGCGCTCAAGGTGGGGGTCAATCTCCACGAGCCACTCGGCACATTCTTTCGCTTGCATCAAAATGTCCACATCCTTGATGATGTCGGCAAGTTTCAGGTCGGGCAAACCGTGTTGCCTCGTTCCCAAAAATTCGCCTGGACCGCGAAGGCGCAAATCGTGTTCGGCGATGACGAACCCGTCGTTAGTGCGGGTCATCACCCGCAACCGCTCCCTCGCTTCGTCCGTTGATGGGTCGGCAATGAGGACGCAATAACAAGGGTGCTCACTTCGCTCTACCCTGCCGCGCAATTGGTGCAACTGAGCCAAACCGAACCTGTCGGCGTCCTCAACGACCATCACCGTCGCGTTGGGGACATCAACGCCGACTTCAATAACCGTCGTCGTGACCAAGACATGAATTTCGTTGCGCCTGAATGCGTCCATGATTTTGTCCTTCTCGTAGCCGGGCATCCGACCGTGAAGCACTCCGACCTTGTAATCGGGGAAAACACTCTGTTGCAACCATTCAGCGTGGCGATAGACCGACTGGACATCTTCCAGTTTCTCCGACTCCTCAATGAGCGGGCAGACCACATAGGCTTGATGTCCCTTTGCCAGTTCCTTGCGGATAAACTCGTAAGCCAGCATGCGCTTGCTGGTGTGAAGCCAGTAAGTTTTCGCCCGTTGCCTTCCCGGCGGTAACTCGCGGATGACCGAGACATCCAAGTCGCCATAAACTGTCAATGCCAAAGTTCGCGGGATTGGCGTTGCCGTCATGATTAGGACATCGGGCGATTGACCCTTCCAAATCAACTTCGCCCGTTGCATGACGCCGAACCTGTGTTGTTCGTCCACGATCACCAAACCGAGTCGGTGAAATTCCGTCGCTTCTTCAATTAAAGCGTGAGTGCCAACGATGATTTGCACCATCCCTTCACGGATTCTCATCCGAACCCGTCGCTTCACGGATGGCGTCAAACTTCCCACCAACTGGATGATGTTAATTTCGTGCCCTCGAAAGAGTTCCTGCAAAACGCGGTAATGTTGTTCGGCGAGGATTTCCGTCGGTGCCATGAAGGCTGCTTGGTAACCATTTTGGACGGCGACGAACATTGCAGTCGCTGCCACGACCGTTTTGCCAGAGCCGACCTCACCGTGCAAGAGTCGGTTCATCGGGTGCGGCTTTTGCATGTCGGACAAAATTTCGTTGATGACTTTGCGCTGGTCGTTGGTCAACTCAAACGGAAGCAAACGGATGAAGCGCTCAACGGCTTCCCAATCAACTTGGAAGGCAATGCCTTCGTGTTCCTTGATGCCTTTTTTGCGCAAAGCCAAGACCAGTTGCAAGGTCAAAAACTCATCGAAAACGATGCGACGCCTCGCTGCTTCCAATTTCTCGTCATCGTCGGGGAAGTGAATCTGCCTTAGCGCTTCCCTCAGCGGCATCAGGTTGTAGCGTTGTCGGACGGTTTCCGGTAAAGTCTCCTCTAATCGGTCAATAGTGCGCCAAACGGTCTCCTGAACCAACGAACGGACAAAGTTTTGGCTCAGACCTTCGGTCAAGGGGTAGACGGGGACAAGCCGACCCACTTGCAAGTTAGCATCGCCAGTGATTTCTTCAACTTCAGGCGTTTGGAAGGTCAATTGCCCGAAAACTTGCGTCGCCTTGCCGAACACAAAAAGCCTCTGACCGATGCGGAACTTCTTTTCCATGTAAGGCTGGTTGAACCAGACCAAAAAGGCTCGCCCGGTAGCATCACCGACAGGAACTTTGGTGATGAGCAGATGTTTGCGCTCTTCGGTGAACGGGTTCCCAACGACTTGCACTTGCACGACGACTTTCTCGCCGGGGATAACTTCTGCAAGCGTTTTCAAGTTGCGGCGGTCTTCGTAGCGTCGCGGGTAAAAGTGAAGCAAATCTCCGATCGTTTCAACTCCCAACCGCTTCAGCAACTTCGCCCGTTGAGGTCCAACTCCCTTCAAGTAGCGGACGGGATCGGTGAGGGATAAGGGGCTCGGGGCTGGAGAACGAGGACTGGGAACTTGGGGCTGTGGACTGACAACGGTCGGTCGGGATGCAGGCAATTTTGTTGGCTCAGTTCGCTGGGGCACGATAGCCCCAGAAAATCCTTGCAAGGTTTGTTCGTTGTCGGGTTGAACGGCACGGGCAGCAGCAGGCTTCGCAACTTGCTCGGTTGCAGGAGAAACTTGCGGGACAGAAGTCGGTTGAGTTTGGGTTGAACTGACAAATGAGTTGTTCAAACTTTGGCGAATTTGAGCAAGCAAAGTTTTGGCGTGCAAAAGTCGGCGTCTCCTCTCGGTGATGTCAACCTGCATGTAGTCAACAAACAACTTCGCAAGTTCGTCCAGCGATTGCCGCAACTCGCTATCGCACAATTCCGACGCACGCTTTGCCCAAGCGACCATGTATTTGTCAAAGCCGCCGATGACGGCGAAGTTGCGGCAACCAGTCCGCTCCTCGACGGCTATCGGCTTTTCGAGTTTTTCCAAAATTGCCAAAAGTTCCGCAGACATAAGCACTCACCCGAACCCTTCAGCTTCGCGGGCTAAACAAAAGTTTAGGATGCCGCTTCAACGAGGGGAAAGTTTTGAAGGGGTTCGCGCCGAAAATGGGACGCAGGTGTGGGAAGGTTGAAGCGCACAAAGCAGTTTATTTGCGCCAAGCCTAACTTTCCTTCAACCGCTTCAGCGTCACTGGACCAAACAGACCCGCAAGGCGCTGTTCGCCGAAAAGGTATGGTGTCGGGATTGACTCAGAGTAGTGTGGACCGAGGCTGCTGTAGACGATGACCTTCAGATGGTTTTCGCCCGCTCTCAACTTGCCCGTCAAGTTGAATTTGAAGGGCGCCCAAACTCTAACGCCAACTTTTTCGCCGTTGAGCCAGACTTCCGCCGTCCCTCTGACCTTGCCCAAATCAACCCACCATTCTCCCTCGGTTTCCGCAATCGTGAAGGTCTTTTCGTATGCGATGCCGCCCGAATAGCAACTCAAGCCCCAATCAGCCCACGCTCCCAAGCCCATCTTGCCTTCGCTCACTTCAAAAGTCACCGGCTCCAAAACTGCGGCGGATTCAGGGTATCCCAATTCAGGTTCAAGCCTTACGGCGGCGATGCGCCTTTCCTTTTCGGGCTCAGGCAATGGGTAGGAACCATCGCTTCTCGGCGTCACTTCCTTGCCATCAACGAAAACCCATAACCTGCCTTTAACTTTGAGCCTCATTGATGTCGCGCCCGGCGGGACGACAAACCTCAGCCAACAAGTTCGTTTTCGCTTCTCAGGGAACGGTTCAAACAGCGGGTCAAATTCCCGTTCAGGTTTCCCTTCAAGCCACTCTGCTCTCGGCAGCGGATGCGGCGCTTCGTTTTCGGGCAACCCCTCAACTCTGCCCCAAGGTGCCATTGGCGGGATACCTTGCACTTGCGCATGCTTCCATTGGCGGTCATCGTAGTTCAGTTCCATCCAGTTGCTCGGCTCACGACCGAACTCCCACGCATTGGTTCGCCACGATGGGTCCGAGACGATAACCAACTTGCTTCCGTTCCTGAGAACAACTTCTGCGTAAACGAGCAATCCCGCAGCGCCTCCTTCAGTCCAAGCACGAACTGCAATGTTGTTTTTGCCTTGCTGCAGGTAACTGCCGATTTCGTAACGGTGCAGCGTAACTTTCTGGCGGTCAATTCTCCCTTCGCCGAGGAAGTGACCGTTCACCCACAACCTGTATCCGCTTTCGGCAACGATTCCAAGCCATGCGTTTTGGACTTGGTCTGGCAAAGTGAATGTTCGGCGGAAGGCGCGCCAACATTGGTGGACAGCGAAGTCGGGATATGGCAGTTCGGGAAACCAAATCCAATGCGGCGTTGTCGTTCGGTTGAGTTCGTTGAGGAACTGGAAGAAAAGCCTCAACCTGCCGACCCGACGGGTGACGCGAATTAAAAGCGGGTTAGAACCAACCTGCAGCCGAACTGGAACGATGGCGATATTTGCGTCCGTGTAACCCAAAATTTTTTCGTCGTTGAGCCAAGCCTCTTTGCCACAGTTCCCTCCCACGCAAAGCCAAAGGTCTCGTCTCGTTGGAGCCAAAACGACGGTGAACAAATCAAACTGCTCGCCTTCAGAGTCGTCGCCCAAGTCAACGAACTCAATAGGGATATGTCCTTTCGGACCGAGAGTTGCCCGGTGGATTGGGTCGTTTTCAATCCCTAACTTCAGCGACATGAGCACGGGTTGCCAGTCAGGTTCGTTTCCCGTCGGAATTGGATTTGGCGCTTGGTGTGGCAGGAAAGGACCTCGCTTGAGCAGGTAAGTTCCGAACGAGTAAGTTCGCTGCTCCCAATTGCTGTCGTCAAATTCGGGGCGGTGCCAACCGAGGCTCAACCCATCCTCGTTTTCTGCCTCAGCGCGGAAGCGGAAGCGCCTAACTTGGACGGGGAAAGTTTCCGAAGCAGGCAAATCGAAATCGCCCCAACGATTGTCAATGGTGGGCAAGTAAGAGATGTCCCAAAGCCCATCCAACTGAAGGGCAACTTCCTCACGGATGGGTTTCGGCTCAACAAGTTTCCCCCGCCTCACGGAAATGACCAAGCCGCTTGCGTGCGAGAAGTCCAGAGGCACTTCAAAGCCCTTTTCGGTTTTCCTCGCCGGTAACGGTTTCACTTCGCCCGTCACCGTGTCCCAGAGGTGTGGTGTGCCTTTGAGATTGAACCTCGCGGCGACGCTAATTGGCTCTAACTTTGCGCCCTCAACGGGGCGAGGGTTAGACAAAATTTGCGGGTGGACGACAAAGAAGAAATCCTCGCGCCCGATGCGGAAATGGCGATACGGCACACCTTCAACGATGCGGGGCAACCTTTCGTCGAGGATTTTGGAAACTTCCACAGCGTCCTTGACGAAAATCCCGCTACCGCCGGACGGGAATTTGACTTCCGAGCGCTCAAGCAGTTCTCCCCTCAACTCGACTCCAAAAAGCGATTTGACTGCCGTTGCGGTCTCTTCTGCCGTCTTGCCCAAAATCAGCGACGGCACTCTGCCGACAGCGATGACTGTTCCGCCAGATTTTGCCAAAGAGAGCAATCGGTCAAAAGTTTTCGCCTTCAAAGCGGCAATGCCGGGCAAGATGACAACTTGCAGCCTGTAACTTCCGACGATTAAAATCCCGCGCTGAACTTTCCCTTGTGCGATGCTGTCTTCGTCCACGATGGTGAAATCCCTCCCAGTTTTCTCCAAAACACCCAATCTCGGGCGCCACCAGTTTGGATTGCCAACTAAGTCCCAATAAACTTGCTGGCATGAAAGGGCAACTTCGTCGGGCTCACCTAAACCCATGTGAGCGTGAATAGTCGTTGTGGGGTAAAGGACTGCCAGCGGGCAAACATGCTGACCTTGGCTCAACAGGAAACTGAGCCGAGAGATATGGTCGGTGAATTGGCGATAGTGACGCCAATAAGGTTGGCGCCAGCAAGTGCTTGGTGGCGCCCATTCCCACCACGAACCTTTCGTGCTGTAGTAAACGGCGTGGGGATTGTAAAGGTTGGCGCCGCGAAGATACCAACGATGAACCCACTGTGTGAGTTCGTCAAGGCAATGACCCCAACCGCTGTTGAAAAAGCCTTCAAGCCAAACTCGTTTCCGCCGGTAAAGTTGGGCTATAGCGTCGTGGGGTTTGCAATCGCCGCTGTGGTCCTGCCCTGGTGCGGAGAACCAACGCATGACCTTGAAGTAGTCAAGATACCAACGCTGACCGTCAATGGGATCGGCGTTGCGGACAAGTTGGTCGCAGCCCAAAATGAGTCCATGCTTTTCGTGCCATTCAAAAAGCGGTCGGAAAAAGGCTTCTTCCGCCAACTCTGTCAACACTTCTATGGCGTCGCACCGAACCTTTCGCCCTTCGTCGTTGGTTGAAAAGAAAAGCGCAGGCAGCCACTCGCGAATTTCGTAGCCCTTTCGCCTGCGAAACTCTTCAGGGAATCTCCATGTCCATTTGGGGAGCATAGGCAGTTCGTCTTGGAAACTGCCGACCAAAACTTTGCCGAAATAACGGCTGACCCGCCTTTCAAATTCGCCGTGAACGATTTCAAAAAGCGCTCGGCACGCTGCGGGGTTAAGGTAGTCAAACTTCGCTGGGACAGCGTAAAAGAACATGATTTGCCATTCACCTGATGGCGCCCTCCATTGGAACGGGGACAGGAAAACTTCCCACCGTGAAGACCCGTCCCGAGACGGGAAACCTTCGTAAAAGACGGCAAGGCATTTGAAATTGCCATCTTGCGACAAAGCGTGAACGGCGAGGGGAACGCCGTTCGGCGGTGGTGAGATTGTGACGCTACTTCCTCCCTTGACAGTTTCTGAGACCCAGCGAACTTCAGCGCCGCGAAAATCTGGGTGGGCGAAAAGGAGTTTATCCTGTAGCCGGGCGCCAGAAAAGCCCAACTGGTCGTAGAACCAAACCAACATGCCCAATTGTTCCGCTTGTTGGAGCACAAACTCAAAACAATCCCACCAAGCCTCCGACAGGAAAGCAGGTTCGTCAGGGTCGCTGCCAAAAAGTGGACCGTTGGGAGCGAGGTTCATGATGAGGACATTGAAGACACCTGCTTCTACCAACCGTTCCATTTGCCACCTCAGTCGTTCTTTCAGGACAGGCTCACCGCTCCACCACCAAATTGGAACGGGTGAGAAGATTTTCGGCGGCTCCTTGAACGATTCGGCGAGTGTCGCCATTTTTCCGTCTCTCCCGCAAAACGAAAGGTTGAGTGAAACGAAGGGGGCAAGCCCTAAGTTGCTCGCCCCCATACCGCATCCCTTTTAGCCGCGCGGTGCCATGACGATGGGCGTCCAATCGCGCCATTCAGGTTCACCGTCGTAGCCTCGCAACGGACGATACCAGATGTTTCGGTATCGCACAGGGTCGCCATGGTCTTGAAGCCTCAAAGGTCCAACCGGTGGGTGGGGCTGGTAAGGCAATGTCGCCCGGTGAGTGGTCGGACCGAACAACGGAGTGTGATAGTGAACGACAACGCCATTGTGGAAGACAGTCACATATGCGGGTCGGATGAGATTGCCATTCTCGTCAAACCTCGGGGCAAGCCAAATGATGTCGTAAACTTGCCACTCGCCGGGCTTGCGGCAGGCATTGACGAGCGGCGGATATTGACCGTAGATTGCGGCTGTAGTCCCATCGGCATAGGTTGGGTTCTCGTAGCAGTCAAGGACTTGAATTTCGTAGCGCCCCATGAGGAAGACGCCGCTGTTGCCTCGCCCTTGCCCTTCGCCCCGAACTTCAGCGGGCGCAGCCCATTCAATGTGCAACTGACAATCTCCAAACTCCTCAACGGTTTGAATGTCGCCCGTTCCGGGCACAACTTCCATGTAGCCATTTTCAACTTTCCACCGAGCAGGACCTCCATCTTTGACGCTGACCCATTTCGACAAATCTTTGCCGTCAAAAAGGATGATGGCGTCAGAAGGTGGCTCGCCCGGCGCCTCTTGCGTGCTAAACCATCCAGGCCAAATCACGGGTGGCTGCGGGCGGTTGCTGTCGTGCACCCGCCACTTCGTGTTGGGTAGGAAAGGAGTGTCGTCGTAACCATACTTCGCCATCGTCCATCGCCTCCTTCTCATCGGTTTATTTTGTGCTGCTTTAAGGGCGCGGCAAATTAGGGAACACAACAAAAGTCAAGTCACGCCACTCAGGCTCACCATCGTAACCTTTGAGAGGGCGATACCAAATGTTGCGGAACCTGACACGGAAACCGTGATCTTGGATTCGAAGCGGACCAACTGGAGGGTGAGGTCGGTAGGTCGGAAACCGACGATGAAGTGTCAAGCCCATGACAGGTGTGTGGTAGTGAACGACGACGCCGTTGTGGATGAGCGTTAGGTAGCCGGGACGGACCAATTTTTCGCCCTCGAAACGGGGAGCAATCCAAATGATGTCGTAGGTTTGCCATTCGCCGGGCTTCCGGCAAGCGTTGACAAGTGGCGGATATTGACCGTAAATGGCGGCAGCCATCCCGTCAGCGTAAGTTTGGTTCTCGTAGGAATCAAGCACCTGAATCTCGTAGCGCCCCATGAGGAAAATACCGCTGTTGCCTCGCCCTTGCCCACTACCCTTGACATCTTCGGGAATCATCCATTCAATGTGCAACTGGCAATCGCCGAACTCCTCAACGGTTTGGATGTCGCCCGTCCCAGGCACGATTTCCATGTAACCGTTCTCAACTTTCCACCGAGCAGGACCTCCTGTCCATGCGCTTCGCCATTTCGACAGGTCCTTGCCATCAAAGAGGACGACAGCGTCGGATGGGGGATTGCCCGGAATTGAGGCAGGAGTCACCACAGGTGGCTGAGGACGCTTGCTGTCGTGGACGCGCCATTTTTGACCCGGCAGAAAAGGCGTGTCCTCGTAGCCCAGTTGCGCCATCACGCCCAAAAAGAAGCCAACCGTCAAAGTCACAACTAATGCTAAGCCGACCACAATTGCCCTCATCCTTGTGCACCCCTTCGTCCAAAGGATTTTGTCGAACCCATCTTCCGCTACTCGCTTACACCATACAAGAAGTTTAGAGCGTCGCGGCGAGAAAGGATTGAGAGACAGGGGGCTTTCATGACCTATAGCCGGAAGGGATGAGACACAGCGGAATTCACTTGCTTGCGAATGGGTCGCCTACCTTCTTTTGCCACTCCCGCAGCATCTCGGTCAGTTCATCTTGCACCGATTTCACTGACGGGTCACCGTAAAGGTTGCGCTCTTCTTCTGGGTCATTTTGCAGGTCATAAAGTTCGTGCTGTCCGCCTTTTTCAAAGTGCAGCACCAACTTCCATCTTTTCGTCCGCACCATTCGCATGTGGGCGACAGCACCGTGATGCATGTCGTAAAGCAAAAACGCTGCATCTCGCCAAGCCACTTTCTCGCCACGCAAAAGCGGCAGCAAACTTTGCCCTTCAAAGCGCAAGTTATCGGGAACATTGCAGCCAAATTGCTTCAGGATGTCAACGAATGTCGGCATCAAGTCAGTTGAGACCACCAATTCGTCGCAAACCGAATTTGGCGGCACGACACCACGCCATCGGATAATCAGCGGGACGAGGATGGAGAGGTCAAACATGTTCGGTCGGCGCAAATTCGGGTCGCCCAAGATCTTCGTCCCAATCACCGTCCCACCTTGAGGCACAATTCGCCAAGCGTTCCCTTTCGTCTCCAACCCATGCTGCCCAATCATGTAGCCGTTATCGCCCATGAAGACGACGATAGTGTCGTCGGCAATCCCAAGCGTTTCTAATTCGTCAAGCAGCCGACCCAAAGCGATGTCAACCGCAGTGACTGCGCTGTAGTAGGCACGATACTCCTGTTGCATCCGTTCCTCAGGAACGCCCTCAACCTTCGGCACTTTCAATCGCTTGCCTTCGTAGGGTCTCATGGCTTCTTCAGGAACTGGCAGATAGGGCATATGCGGTTCACGAGTGTGGAAGAAAAGCGCAAATGGGCGGTCACGATTTTGGCGCATGAACTGGAGGGCATGTTCTGTCAAGACATCAATGGCGAAACCAGAAAACTGTCGCACCTCGCCGTTCACTTCCAACTTCGGGTCTTTGTTAGCGAACCCGCCACCACGAGAACCGATGAAAACATCAAAGCCACGACGGTTGGGATGGTGTTCGGGGCGTTTGTGACCGAGATGCCACTTGCCGAAAAGAGCCGTCACATATCCCGCTTGTTTGAGGACTTCAGAAAGCAGCGGGACTTTCGGGTCAATGCCCTCGTCCTCGTCGCCGATATAGTCGTCAAGCCCAATTTGGTGTGGGTAAAGCCCAGACAAAATCATCCCACGAGAAGGCGAACAAACGGGGCAGGTCATCGCCAAAGTGAACTTCATCCCCTCACGGGCGAGCCTGTCCATGTTTGGTGTGTGGATGTCAGGGTTGCCGTAAGCACCGACCGCCCACTGCGCTTGGTCATCCGTCAGGACAAAAAGCAAATTCGGCAGCCGCTTCTGCTTCCCTTCACTTCCCATCCTTACAACACCTCCCATCGCAATGCTTGCTCCCAATGCCTTCAAAAACTCTCGCCGCTTCATCGCCCGTCACGCTCCCTTAGTGTGACTTGACGAAGTTCTTCCATCGCTCAAAGGGTCTCAAAGCGTTAGTCCTTCTCAGGGTCAAATTGTTCGGTGACGCCTTCTTCTGGACCCCAGACATTTGATGGCGTCACCCTTGCGCCTTTCGGTGGGCGAACATGTCCGAGCCGAATTGGGTCATCGGTCGCTTCCATCCATCGGTCAAGGGTTGCCCGAAGTTCGTTAAGGACAGGCTCAAACTCTGGCTTGCCGACAAGGTTGTTCTGTTCCAGCGGGTCTGATTGCAAGTCGAAAAGCATCTCCTTCGGTCGCGGCGTCTTGAACACTTCTGGTCGGTTGCGTTTATACCAGTCCTTCGTCAGCCCGTTGTCAACATTTGGCGGTAGCCAGAACGGTCGGTCGGCAAAACTTCGGATGTATTTGAACCGTTCCGTCCGAACGCCCCTCATCGGGTCGTAGGCTGCATGGTAGGTCAATTCAACGAAAATCCGTTCATGCAACTTCGCAACTTCACCGCGAACGAGCGGGAGCAAACTTTTCCCGTCAATATCGGTCGGTGGCTCTATGCCCGCCACTTCGCAAAGTGTCGGCATCAAATCGGCGTTTGAAACCATTGCATCAATCACCTTGCCACCGCTGAACTCGTCAGGACCATGAATGACCAAAGCGATTTCAATGCCGGGGTCAAAAAGGGTTGCTTTTGCGCCGGGAAAGGCGATGCCGTGATCGGTTGTAAAGATGAGGAGCGTGTTGTCCCAAAGGCGATGCTTCTTGAGCGCTTCAACGATTTGACCAACGCTTTCGTCAACCCTTCTCACTGCCTCGTTTAACTCGGCGACATCGTGTCGGACATCAGGTTCATCGGGCAGAAATGGTGGCACTTTGACTTGAGGCGGGGTCTGCTCCAACTTCGGGAAAGGGCGGTGAGTTTCAGTGAAGCCGATGGAAACGAAGAAAGGCTGAGGTGGTTCTTTTGACAGGAAGTCAAGCAAAAGGGGTGTGACCTTGAGGCAGGAAAGCCCATCGGGACGGTGGACATATTGGTAGCCCAATTCGCCAACTCGATCCCAAGCCGTTTCATGCTGCAACCCAAACAAATGAGTTGAGTAGCCTGCTTGCGAAAGCAACTTAGGCAAAAGCGAGACATCGTTTCGCAACCGAAAGCCCCTGTGAGCCAACCCGATCAGACCGTGCCTGTGGGGCATCAAACCTGTCAAGACACTTGCCCTGCTGGGGCTACATTGTGGCGCTGTGCAAAACGCCTGCGTGAACTTGACACCTTCTTCCGCCAGTTTGTCCAAATTTGGCGACGGCGCACCACGACCGTAGCAGCCTAAATGCCTTCCTGTGTCGTGGGTGATGATGAACAAAATGTTTGGGCGGTTTTTGCCCATCGCCCTTCCACCCCCTCGATTAGGCTCTTGCTGTCCAGCAAACCCCAACGCACTCACTGCGGTCAATTTCAAAAACTCTCGCCTCTTCAACGGGAACATTCCAAACCACCGCCCTGTGTTCTAAAACTTCCCATGCTGCTGGCTCGACAATTTTTGTAACGCACTCGTGTCACTTTTCAGAGATTAGCCGCCGAAGAAAGGTGCGCTCTTCGTCATCAAGTTGCTCAAAGAGCCTTCGTTGGCTCATGTCAAAGGAACGACGGGGCAGATAGTCCGGCAGGTTGTGTCTCTGGTCACCGTTGTGAAAGCACCAACCCGCAGCGCCATTTTCTCTGGCTTGCACCAAATCGGTCCAAAAATCATCCGCAGTTGGATCCCAGTCTTTTGAGTAACCACGCCGGAAAGGCTCCTGATAATGCAAGGGCGCAACACGACCCAACTCCTTCATCCACTGCAAATAGCGCTTTGTCCATTCACCAGTCTCCTTAGGCGATTTGGCATGTCTGGGTCGGTGAATTGCGAGGAAGTCAACTTGGACGGTGAGCAGAAATTCCTTCAAAGTCTCCTTGTCCATGTCGCCAGCGAACGATGCGGTGACCAACCTTTTCGGGTCAAGCCGTTTGACCTCTTCACGAAGTCTCCTCA
>Ga0326760_1000298_pt1 | contig 28513 bp, 21 predicted proteins | sample GCREP_S_FD_207668 | JGI IMG/M metagenome (GOLD analysis project Ga0326760, IMG submission 207668) | Hot spring sediment microbial communities from Geyser Creek Basin, Yellowstone National Park, WY, United States - GCR.EP_S | ecosystem: Environmental > Aquatic > Thermal springs > Near-boiling... | reverse complement strand
TTGTTGACGGAACTGTGAGGCAACGGTTGCCGTGAAAGTGTCATCGGGCACTTGAACGAAAATTCGTTCATTTGGCGGGGCGTTCAAGGATGATTGTGAAACTTTCGCCGCTGCTTATCAAAGCCTTGTCGCTCAGGAGCGATGAGATTGTCCGCTCCCAAACCCGTTTCGGTCGTTTGACCCAAGGGAAGTCATCAATTCTCATCACAATGAAAGCCCGCTCGTAGCCGAAGGATTGAAGGCGAGACAAAATTTGCTCAACCTCCCCTGGCTGCAAGTAAGGTGGATGAATTTCCGCAATGATTGTCGGTTTGTCCCGTTTCAAAGTCCCTTCGGCACCTTGAAGGGCTTTCGCTTCCCAACCCTCAATGTCCATGCGGATGATGTCAATGGGGCGCTCAAGTTGGTGGACGAGAGCGTCAACGGTGGTCGTTGACACTGTGATTGATTGCCCGCTGCTCCATTCCGTTGGCAAGAGGGAATGCCAGTTGGAGCCTTGTGAGACAAACATTTGAGCGGTCCCAATCTCGTCGCTGATAGCGACAGGCACAACTTTGACATTGCTGACCCTGTTGAGCCTCAAGTTCAGTTCGAGCAAGTGGACATTTTCGGGATGGGGCTCAACGGCGATGACCATTCCTGCCGGACCAACCAATTGCGAGAACAAGAGTGTGTAATAGCCGATGTTTGCTCCGATGTCCAAGACAGTATCGCCGAGGCGCACAAAGCCGGGCAAAAGTTTCGTGACTGTCGGTTCATGGACGCGGTAGAAGGCTAATTCTCGCCCGATGCCTGCATCGGTGCTGCTGACGAGCATTGTGAAGCCGTTGACATTTGAAACCATCACATAGTCGCAGCCCTCAATTTGAACCCATTCCAACTCCTCGCGCCACTTGATTGGCGGTTGGCGGAGTTTGAGCCAGAAAACTTCAAACAACTTGCGAAGACCACCGTTGCGAAAAACTTTAGCCGCTGTCTTCACCTTGCGCTGAAGGAGAGGAAAGAGAGCGCTTGGGCTGGCAAGCCACTGAACGCTCAACATTTCTTTTCACCGCCCTTCTCTATGGGCTCAAATTGCCGCATCTTTAGACGCACGGAACGATTTCAGGTGAACCAAGCGTGAAGGCATCGCTGTCAAAAGTTCGCTCCGACCGCTACAATTTCCTTCTGCCGAAGCAATTTTCCCGACTTGCTTTCAACGGAGGCGAATGTCATGGCGAAATTGTTGGCAGAGTTGAACTTGCCTCAGGATTTGAAGCGGTTAGGTCCAGAGGAACGAAGGCAATTGGCTCAGGAAATCCGAGAGACCATCGTCAACACCGTTTGCAAAAATTCGGGTCATCTCGCGTCAGGGCTTGGCGCTGTTGAAATCTTCATCGCTGTCCACACCGTCTTTGACAGCCCACGCGATAAGATTGTGCTTGACACGGGGCATCAAGGTTACCCTCACAAGTTGCTGACAGGTCGCTACCATCGTTTCCACACCCTCAGACAACTTGGCGGGATTTCAGGTTTTCCGAAGCGGGACGAAAGCGAGCACGATTGCTGGGGTGTTGGGCACGGCGGCACGGGTCTATCAGCGGCTATGGGCTTTGCAATGGCGCGCAAACATTGGCTCAACTGTGGCGTCCCTGAAGATGACCCTCGCGTCAATTATCGTGTCGTTTGCGTCATCGGTGATGCAGCGTTGGAGGAAGGGATGGCTTGGGAAGCGCTCCACAACATTGGTCACCACAAGCCCGATATGGTCATCATCCTCAACGACAATGGCATGTCAATTGCTCCCTCGGTTGGAGCCATCGAGAACTACCTTCGCCGCCACCGTCAATTGCCCGCTGATTGGTTCCGAAAACTTCGCTCCGAACCTCACTACTTGCAACTGAAAAGGATGGTTGAGGAAGCCCTTGCTAAGATGGGCGCTGCGGGTGAAGTCACCTTGGAAATCATCCGCCACATCAAGAACAACATCAAAGAGTGGCTCATCCCGCCGGGTATGCTCTTTGAAGAACTGGGCTTCACCTACCTCGGTCCAGTTGACGGTCACAACACAGAAGTGCTGATTGAATGCTTGCACGAAGCCTTGAGGATTGGGGGACCTGTCATCATTCACGCCGTTACGAAGAAGGGCAAAGGCGTCTCGTATGCGGAAGCCGACCCGTGGAAGTATCACACTCCCAAAACACCTTTTGACCCAGAGACGGGCGAAATCTTAGCGCCCAAAGAGACCGTCCCAACTTACACGGATGTCTTTTCCCAAACCCTCATTCAAATTGCCGAGCAAGATAACCGCATCGTGGCGATAACTGCAGCCATGCCCGACGGGACAGGACTCGACAAATTTGCCCAGCGCTTTCCCGAAAGGTTTTACGATGTCGGGATGGCGGAACAACATGCAGTGGGCTTTGCTGCGGCATTGGCGTTTACAGGTTTGCGTCCCGTCTGCGCCATTTATTCCACTTTCCTTCAGCGAGCCTTTGACCAAATCATCCACGATGTTTGCCTGCAGAAAGCACCTGTGGTCTTCGCCATTGACCGAGCCAGCATCGTCGGTCATGACGGTCACACCCATCAAGGCATCTTTGACATCAGTTACTTGCGCTTGATGCCCAACATTGTGCTGATGATGCCCAAAGACGAAAACGAACTTCGGCACATGATTTTCACGGCACTTCGTTACGAGGAAGGTCCCATCGCTGTCCGATACCCAAGGGATACAGGCGTTGGTGTTCCGATGGACGATGAGTTGAGGGAGTTGCCGATCGGCAAAGGCGAATGGTTGCGGGACGGGACGGATGCCGTCATCGTGGGCATAGGTCCAATCGTTTACGCAGCGTTGGAAGTGGCGCAGCGGTTGGAAAAAGATGGCTTCTCCGTTGGGGTCATAAACGCCCGCTTCATTAAGCCCATTGACAAGGAACTGCTTGCCGATGCCGTCCAGCGAGCAGGCAAACTCATCACCGTTGAAGAACACACCCTTTGCGGAGGGTTTGGTAGCGCCGTGCTGGAAGCGCTTTGTGACATGGGCTTGCACCATGTCCCTGTTTTGCGCATCGGAATCCACGACCACTTCGTGGAACATGGCAGCATAAAAGAACTGAGACGGCTTTTGAAGTTGGACGCTGAAGGGATTTACGAACAGGTAAAAGCGTGGCTGGAGGGTGGGACGAGGGGCGAGGGACGAGGGACGGAAAGGACGGTTGAAAAATTGCCAACGAGGCACAAGTGAGAGGGGATCGCCTTTTCTCGCATCGCCTTGAGGTGAGCCGAGATGCCTTCGCCTTTCCCTGGCATGGACCCGTTCATTGAAGGGCAAAGATGGGAAGCGTTCCACGCGATGTTTATCGTTGGCATTCAGGAAGCCCTGATGCCTCAGTTGGTGCCGCGTTACATCGCCACTATAGAGGAGCGGCTCATCGTTGAGTATGAGCCAGAAGCGGAGACTTCCGAGCGGGTGATAGTGCCTGATGCCTCCATCGTTGAAGAGTTCCCAAGCCTGTCTTCCGTCGTCACTGTCGCTGCCTCTGCAGTTGTTGCCGAAGTTGTCCAAGTCGTAGCCCAAATTGCCGAGAAAGCGAAGGAGGTCAAAATCGCCGAGTTGCCAGAATATGAGCACCGCGAAAGGTTCATTGAAATCCGAGTTCGCGAGACGGGCGAATTGGTGACGGTCATCGAGTTGCTTTCACCCGCAAACAAGCAGAGAGGCAATATCGGTTGGCACCTTTACTTGCGGAAGCGGCGTGAGATTTTCTACAGCAAAGTTCACCTCGTTGAGTTGGACTTGTTGAGAAGCGGTGAGAGGCTGCCGATAGTTGAAGCGCCAAAAACAGACTATTTGGCGTTGATAAGCCGCTGGGAGTGGAGACCGAAGGCAGTTTGCGTCGGTTGGGATTTGAAGGATGTTTTGCCAACGATCCCAATTCCGCTTAAGGGAAGGGATGAGTGGGTTAAATTGGACTTGCAGGCGGTTTTCAACACCGTTTATGAGCGTGGCGGCTACCGCTACTTGCTTGACTACCGTCGCCCTGTTGAGCCGCCGTTGAAAGACGAAGAAAGGAGTTGGGTTGAAGAGTTGTTGGCAAAGGCGTTGCAAGTGACGCCTTAAACCCGATGAGACAGATTTTGCTCAGCACGCCATTGCCAGTTCGGGAGCGATTTTCAGCAGAAGGTCACGAACCGTCAACTTTCCCTCAGCGATGGCGATCAATTCCTCATCTGTCCGTTCATCGCAGAAATCGCGGAAAGTGTAGTTAGCACCGTTACCGTTTCTGATGATGCGAAACCAAAGCCACGCTTCTATCAGCCGCTCCAAATACAACGGGACTAAATCGGTTAGTATGCGCCGCAAAATTTGCTTGCCGATGGCAGTCTTCCTGCCCAAGCCTCCCCTCAAGATGATGTCATAAGCCTGAATTTTGCTTCCCTGTTCGTCGGTCTCGCGAGCCGTTGTCCCTTGCAACCCGATGTCTCCGACCCAGTGCTGTCCGCAAGCGTGAGGGCAACCGTCAAGGTGGATTTTCAAGTCGGCAATGGCATCACCGAATTTCGCTTCCAACCGTTCAATGATTTCCTTGAGTTTCGTCTTCGTCTCGGTGACTGAGTAGTTGCAAAAAGGTTCACCCGTGCACGCGATGGAGCGACCCCAGACGCGATTGATGCGCAACGGGAAGCCAATCTTCTCTATCTGGTGGACGACCCAAGCCACTTTGCTTTCAGGCACATTGCCGACAATGAAGTTTTGCTGACGGGTTAAGCGGATGTCGCCACCAACCGAATCAACAACATCGGCAATCCTCAACATTTGGTCACCCGAAAGCCAGCCGAGAGGAACGGGGAAACCGATGTAAAAGTAGCCCGATTGCTTTTGTGGCTGAACTCCCAAATGGTCGGTTTCACCGACAGGTTCGGGCGCTTGAAAGTCTTCCAACTGCCGACCCAATCTCTCTTCCACCATGCGACGATATTCTTCTGCGCCGTAATCGTCCACCATGAACTTTAGCCGAGCCTTAACTCGGCTTAGCCGATAGCGTGGGTTCTCCTTCCAGCAATCAATGATAGCCCGCAGAACTTGCAGTGCTTCCTCGTAAGGGACAAAAACGCCCATGTCTCTGGAAATGCGCGGAGTTGAAGAAAGCCCGCCGCCAATGCGAACTGCAAAGCCTTTACGACCGTCCTTGATGACTCCCACTAAAGCGATGCAGTGAATTTCCGGGGCGTTGCATTGGAACGGGCAAGCGGAGATGGTGATTTTGTGTTTTCGGGGCAAGTTGGAATATTCGCGGTTGCCGTAAAAGAAATGAGCCGCTTCCTGAATGAGAGGTTGAACATCAAAAAGTTGGTGGCGGTCAATATCAGCGACGGGGCAGCCAGTGATGTTGCGCACGGTGTCGCTACAGCCACCTGCCGTCGTCAGACCATTGGCTTGAAGGTGCTCAAAAATGGCGGGCAAATCCTCAAGCCTTATCCAGTGCAGTTGAATGTTCTGGCGTGTGGTGATTTCGCCGTAACCTTTTCCGTAGCGATTAGCGATTTCGCCGATAGCCCTCAACTTCTGGGGCGTCAGGTAGCCGCCAGCAATTTTTATGCGCATCATGAATGTGCCGACCTTAGGTTTGTCGTGATACAAGCCCCACCATTGCAACCGAACAATGTCCTCTTCGGGGATGGCTTCATAGCCGGCAGCAATCAACTGCGGCAGTTCGTTGATTATGTCCAGCGGAAATTTCTCTTGCTTCATCCGTTCAATGCTGTTGCGCTTGAGCACTAAATCCCACGACGGTATCTCTAACGGCTTCTGCGCCGTCGTTTGCCTTCCCTTTATGTTCTTGCTGCTCATGCCAGCGACCTCCTTTCAACCAAAATTTTGGCATTTCAGACCTGAAAAGTCAAGATTGAGAGCGAGATTTGGGAAGGCGAGTTCGTTTGAAGCCGGATTGAAGAGGTCAAAGTGAGAAGAAGGAATGGCAGGATAAAAGACGCGGGCAAGGGACAGGGAAACCGAGCGAGGCTCTCAGTGAGCCAAATTTCTTTGCGGAATGCGATGTCAGAGGTTTGGCAAATCAGATTTGGCAAATTAGCAGGGTGGGCAGGTTACGAGTTAACACTTCTGGTTTTGATTGCCACACTTTTCTTCTGGGCGGTGAAGACCATGAGCGATCACTTTGACACATTTGCATGGTTGACAGGTTGTGGGGCATGGGTGGCAAGCACCTTGGCTGCTTTCGCCGTCATCTCCGTTTTCAACCTCAATCCCTTTTGGCTCGTTCTCACTTTTCCCGTTCCCGCCATCGTGGTTGCTGGCTTGTATGCCTATCGGCTCAAATCGCTCCCCAAACTCGCCCGACAACTTGGAAACCTCAACAAGGATGAACGCCAGAAAGCCTTCAAGCAGTTGATGGCGATGGGAAAACCCGCAGCCGATGTTTTCCTGCAAGTTCTCACCGCACCGCGCAAAAAGGAGGAAATTGCTGATTGGGACGGTGTAGCAGCGAGCACTTTGGCTGTTGAGGGCTTAGGCAGGCTGAGGGAAAAGAGGGCTATTCCTGTCCTGCTCAGGTTGTTGAAAACTTCCGAGGGAGAAATTTGCGGGACAGTAATTTGGGCTTTGGGCGAAATCGGCGATGACTCAGTTGTGCCCGAACTTTTGCCCTTCTTGGGAAGCGAATCGCTTAACGGCGTTACGGTGGATGCTTTGCGGAAACTCGGTGCAGGAGACTTGGTTGAGTTGTATAAGGGCGCGATGAGCAGCGACAAAACGGCGATTGAAGCAATCAAAAAGCACCCATACCGCAAAGCCTTTATTGCTGGCTTTATCAGGGCGCTTTGGAGTCGTGAGGACATCTCCGTCATTCCAAAAGCTGCTTGGGCTTTGGCGGAACTCTGGGCTATAGAGGCGATTCCGAGCCTTCGCGCCCAAATTGCCCGTTGGTTGCCAACGGAAATCAGACAAGCCTGCAAACAGGCTCTTGACAAACTTGAGATGATAAGCCGTCTGCCGCGAGCCGTCAGCCCATCCGAAATTGACACATCAACTTTGCCTCGCCCTGCGTATGCGGCGAATCTTCACGCTGAGAACTTGCCCAGACCAGCCCGCATGGATGAAGCCAACTTGGATGAGGGATGAAATCTGCTGGCAAGGTTGTTTGCATCGTTGAGAGCAAACCGTGACAAGATTTTGAAGACGACATTTGCGAGTGAAGGGTGAGGGGAGATGCCACTTGGCATCGTTTTGGTGGTTTTCTGGTTGCTGGTCATCTCTTTGGGGATCACAGCATTGATTGTTGTCGGCTACAGGCAACTGAACCGATGGCTCAACGCGCCAGACGAACCTATCCTGCCGCCGCCAAACCAACTTGGCGCTGAATGCGTGGTCTTGAAGTTCGCCGAACAGTTCGTGGAAACTTTCCCAAAATCCGAAATCCCTGAATGGCGAAGGCACAGATACACTGAAGTGGCTGAAGGCAAGTTAGCCTTGACAGACCAATTGGCTGAGATGATGATTTTTGCCGCTTTGGCTGAACTCTGGCAGCAAGGCATTGTGAGTTTCCGAATCGTCCCAAAAGACCCAGACCCCTTTGACCCCAACAGCCTTGACAAAGAAACTTGGGTCAACATAGGGCATGTGCTTCCCCTCACTCCATTGGGACGGAGTTTCACCGTTGGTTTCAAGATGGCAACGAAGCCTGTTTGGCTGCTCCGCGAAAGTAGGAACGAAGCGGCTTTGGAAGACATGGTAGAGTTCGCTTTGAGGGAAGTAAGGCGGTGTTTGGGTTGGAGAAAGGCGAAGCGGAACAGCGCCGAAAATCTGATAAGGTATGTGAGCGAATTCACAGAAGGGCAATCCATCCCGCCAGAGGCGATTGATTCTGTCAAGGAGGCTATAACCGCCTTCCAGTCACAAAATGCCGAATTAGCTGAAACCGTTAGAGCCACCATCAGTTACACCCTGATGGCTTTGAGGCGGCTTGAGCCTGACCGAGACGAACTGGGACTTTAAAGACCGGCTAAGGTGAGTGAGATGGGGAAATTGAAGTTTTTGGTTGCCTTTGGGTTGCTTTCAGCCGTCGCACTTTTAGGTCACTTTGACGGGAACAAGTCAATTGTCCCGACAGGCGAAGCAGTTATCCTCAACGGCAACGCTTCGGGGTTGGCGAAATACGGGGATTGGCTTTACATGGTGCTGAACGAAAGCACTCACCCGCTTTTGGTCTATGACATTCGTGACCCAACGAAGCCCAAATTAGTCCGCTATTTGCCTGCTCCCGGTTGGCCGATGCGCTGCCGAGTTATTGGCGATTGGCTCTGGACGGTTCACGGCAACGGTGAGGGGTTCTTTCACCTTGCCGACCCATCAAACCCGCGCTTTTCGCTTTTGCCCACTGAAGGTCCAAACCTGCGACGGTTGGAACGAGTTTGGTCACGGGATGAATGGCGATCGGAATTTCGCGGGCAAAAGTTTCTCGTCCACCCTTGTTTGACTTACTCAAGTTGCGCCACTGAGAACACTTTGTTTTACGGGACGCTTGAGAACACGACAGAGATTTACGACATTCGCCAACCCCAATGCCCCAAACTCCTCGCAACCATCAATGAGGGAGCGCCGGCGAACCTTGTGGGTAACTTGCTTTTCATTGCCAGCAACAATCGCCTGAGTGTCTACGATGTCGCCGAACCATCGCGCCCTAAAAACCTTTGCTCAATTGATGGCGCAGGTTTTCAAGAGTTGACAGCAAACGAGTTTTCCCTTCGCAGTTCTGCCGTAACTTACGGTGATGGTCGGCTTTTCGTCGTTATCCGTCGAAACTTGCGCGACTTTTTGGAAATCGCACGAGGTCCCTTTGAAGGCGCTCAATGTGGAGTCGCTGTTTTTGATGTGAGCGACTGGAACAAACCCACGCTTTTGGGCTGGTATGTTTTGCCTCAATTTGTCTCCGACTTCACAACCCTCGTTTACCACAAAGGTCATGTTTTTGCCAGCGACGCTGCCTTTGGACTTCGAGTCTTTGATGTCCGAAATCCGAGAACCATTCGCCAAGTCGCGGCTGACCGGCAAGGTGGAGAATTGTCGGCAGTGGCGCTGTTTCCAAAGCGAAAACTCCTTTGCGTCGGTCAGAACATTACCGGCGGGCTCGTATTCGTTGATGTTTCAAACCCTCAAAGCCCACAGGTTCTGAGCCATCTCCACCTTGCACCTTGCCGATTTTGGGGCAACATGGCAGTTTACAAAGACCGATACCTTTACGCTCAAGGAGATTTCTCCCGCCCTCGTCCCGGTTTCAGCGCCCTTTTTGCCGTTGACACTCAAGACGCTCGCAACTCGAAGTTACTCGCTGTCATCCCCGGTGTCAATCGGGCTTACGGCATGGTCGTTGTTGACCGTTACCTTTACACAAGCGGCGGTGACATTTTTGACCTCTCAGACCCGGAGAAGCCCAGAAGGCTTGACATTCGCCTACCATGTTCGGGTTATCAGATTGCCTACCGAGAGCCTTACCTGTTTGTCGCCAACTTCGCTGGCGAAGGAGAAGGAGAAACTCAACAAGGCGCCCTTTATGTCGTTGACATCAGCCAGCGAGAGAACCCGAAACTTGTCGGGAAATTGTTGTTGCCGTTGGGACATCGCGTCATAACGATGGCTTTTCTCGGCAAGCATCTTTTCCTCGGTTGGGCTCAAAGAAGTGGCGGTCGGAGACCTTCAGGTTTGTTGGTTGCTGTTGACATTAGCGAGCCGACAAAACCGCGCATCGCCAACCAGTGGGATGTCAGCAAGGATTTGGGCTTCAACGAAGCCATCACCTACACCCATGTTTGGACCGACGGCAAGTTCCTTTTCCTCGGCGTTTACCACCGTTGGGTTGCGATGTTTGAAGTCAGCGAACATCCTCAACTGTCACTCAAGTTGATCAGCAAATTGGGCAACTTGCCGACCGCTTGGATCATGACAGGCGAACCGGGCACGATTTACCGAATCTGCTTGGACAGGGTGATGGTGCTGCGATACTAACCTTGAGTTTGGGCTTCAAATTGCGCGAACAGTCAAAGTTCTGAGTTGTCCTTCACGAACTGGATCAATTCGTCAAGGTAGGCGAAAGCCAATGCGACAACTGTATCCGCACCGCCGTAGTAGATAGCCAACCTCTTGCCTTCAGGGTCAAGGATTGCAGCACACGGGAAGACGACATTTGGTGTGTCACCGACCTGCTCATACCATTCCGTCGGGGTCAACAAGTATTGCCGGCAGCGGTAGATAACCTTCCATGGGTAATCCAAGTCCAGAATGGCAGCGCCCATGCTGTAGATGAAACCGTTGCAGTGAGTGATGACACCGTGATAAAGCAGCAACCAACCTTCGGGCGTCTCAATGGGGACTGGACCTGCACCTATCTTCGTGCTCTCCCAGCCCTGCCTCGGTCCCATCACGAACCGATGGCAACCCCAGTGAATTAGGTCTGGGCTTTCGCTGTAAAAGATGTCGCCGAAGGGAGTGTGTCCTCGGTCGCTGGGTCTGCTCAACATAGCATACTTGCCCCTAATCTTTCGTGGGAACAAAACGCCGTTGCGGTTGTAAGGCAGAAAGGCGTTCTCCATTTGATAGAAGGTCTGGAAGTCAAAGGTGTAGCCCATCCCGATGGTCGGACCATGATAGCCGTTGCACCAAGTGATGTAGTAGCGGTCTTCAAGCCAAAGGACGCGAGGGTCATAGCGATACTCAAACCTTGCGATTTCCGGGTCATCGCAAATCCACTCAATGGGGTCAGGGTTAATTTGCCAGTTGATGCCGTCTTTGCTGAACCCCGCATGCAAATTCATGATGCGCCTCTTGTCATCAACCCTAAAGACGCCCGCGTAACCGTCTTTGAAAGGCACAACGGCGCTGTTGAAGATGCTGTTTGCTCTGGGGATGGCATTGCGCGGGATAATCGGGTTTTTGCTGTAACGCCAGACGACATCGCTGCAACCCTTTGGTCGCTCCTCCCACGGGAAAGGCACCTTTTGCACTTGCTCAGCCACAACAGTAACCCCCTTTCTCTCCTCATTGTGAGACGCGGTCATCAGGAACGGATTTTGGAAGTTACGGCAATTCATTATAGCGCTTAACTTCGTCCGAAATCAACGCTTGCGCCAAGCCACTGCCAATGTCGCCAAAGCCAGAACGACAAAAGGCAAGTCGCCCCAAATTTGATAACCCGAACTTTTCTCCATGAGCGGCACTGATGCAGTCAAAACGCATCGGTCATCCCACTTTGAAGCCTGAACAACTTTGCCTGTAGGAGCGACGACGAGGCTAATGCCCGTTCCTGCCCCTCTCACAACTGCCCTCCTCATCTCAACAGCCCTCAAGACAGCGATGCGAGCGTGGTGATATGGCGCAAGGGTGTTCCCGAACCAACTGTCATTGGTGATGATGACGATAAGGTTGGCAATGTGGGTGGAAGTGAGTGGGTTGCCGACCAAATGCCTGATGTGGAACGGGAACAGAGATTCAAAGCAAACGACAATCGCTGGCTTGACAACTTTGTTGCCCACCCTCAAAACGGTTTCAGTTCTCCTTTGCCCAGGAGCAGTTTCAACGGGCGCGTGGGGCAAAATCTTTTCAAGCCACGGGAACCATTCACGACCCGGCAGGTATTCACCGAAAGGGACGAGCCGAATCTTGTGGGCGACTTCTTCACCGCTCAATTTCCCTTCAGGCGCAAAGACAAAGCATGCGTTGTAACTTTTTCCCTCACGCCATTCACCCGCCCCAACGAACAAGACAACTTTGTGCCGCTTGACAAATTCAAACAACTCCGAAGCACCGTAACCCCAAACCCCGTTGTCCCTCAATCTCCAAGGCAAAGCAGTCTCTGACCAGACTATGAGTTTTGCCCCCTGCCTTGCCGCTTGTTCCGACAGGCTCAAATGGGTCTTCAAGATTTCGCGCAACTCCTCAAAGGTCACATCGGGACGCCACCGTTCCATGCCGAAGTTCCCTTGCACGACCGCAACTTTCAGATGGGGCGATAAGTTCGCCTGTTTCTCCACCCGCCTAATTTCCAACCAACCGAACAAGCAGGATAAAGTCAAGATGGCAAAAGCAAGCAAAAGGAAGATGCTTTTTCGCTCCCGCCACCACTGAAAAAGCAAAGCGTTGATGAGAGCGATTATGCCGCTCAAGCCAAAACTTCCTACCCAAGCGGCAAGTTGAACGATGGGCAAAAAGGCAACTTGAGTTGAAGACAACAAAGCCCAAGGGTAACCGAAAGTCCCAAGGCTTCTCAGCCATTCCGTTAAAAGCCATGAAGAGCCAATGGCTGGAACGAGCCACTTGTTCCCGCACCTTTGTCCAACCCACCAAACCAACATCCCGAAAAGCACTGAAAAAAGACTTTGCCAGAGCAGAAGAGCAAAAAAGCCGACGACAGCCCAAATTGCCATTGCTTGCTTTGTTGATTGAGCAAATGGGGCGAGATTTGAGATGGTAGGGACGAGCCAGTAATTTGCCAAGCCGTGAAAGACGAACCCAAAGAACGCAGAGGCTGCGAAAGCAATCTGCCAACGCTGGGTTTGGAGAGCGATGAGCAATGGCACTAAGGCGAACCAAGCGATGGGGAAAGCCAAGGGGTAAAAGAGCGGTGTCGCGAGGCAGACTGCTGAAAGGGCTGCTAACGGTATCGTTCGCTTCTCAGCCGTTGCCAATGCCGCGATATGCGGACCAGCCACCTGTTGCGTTCCTGCTGAATGGGCTTTTCGCTTGCATTCCATTCCTCAAATCCTCCCGACAAAAGTTCCAAGATGCTGATCGGTGGCAAACCTTCTTCAAAAACCAACAATCGCTCCTCTCCTGCCCCCCAAAGTTGTGCTCTTTGGACCAGCCGAACACCTTCGGGGGTGTGAAGAAAGCGGAGTTTGTTTTGAAGGATTGCGACTTCTCGGTCAAGCCTTTGCAATTCGGAGCGGAGTTGATGGCTTTGTTGGCGGAGCGCCGCATACAGCCGAAAATCTTCGCCCACCCTCGCCGTCATGCCCACCAAAGTCGCAAACCAAAGCCCAAGCAAAAACCTTTGCCATATGCTCAATGACCTTCGCCTCATCGCCTCCACTTCCTTTCGCTTCGGCTTAAGGGTGCTTGTTATCTTGTCGCATTCTCCCAAAGTTCGCAACAGCCAAAGCCCACTCATTTCAAATTGGGACACATCTCCCGATGAGCCAATTAGTTCTGGAGAGTCGTGCTCCTGCGCGACCAAAAATCTTGAACGAATTCGGCTGCTCAGGAGAGCAGCCCTCCAGTTTCGTTCCCGCGCGACCGAATTTTTTCGGCACGGCAGGAACCGTGTCCTCAAGAAAAAAACCGTTCCCCACTCGCCATTCGGCGTTCACCATTCGCCAATCGCCAGTCGCCATTCGCTGCCGTTTCGGCTCGGCGAGAGCATCGCCCTCCCATTCTGTCCACCGACTGAAGTCGGTGTCTACTGAGATGAAGCCTGCTAAAGTAGGCTAACTGAAAAAAAAGTTGCGAGTTGCGTGTTGTGCGTTCAGAGAAAAAGCCCTAACCCTCAACTCTCAACCCGCAACGAGCAACCCAAGTAGTAGCCACCCACCTTGGGTGGGTGGTCAAGTCCGTTTGTCACTCGCCATTTGCTATTCGCCACTCGCTGCTCGCCATTCGCTACTCGCCGCCGTTTCAACTCAGCAAAAGCCTCGTCCTCTCACTACCCATTCTCAAACCGAGAACCCAATCACTCAGCGTTCCGACGCTTTTTGGCTAAGTTAACTGCTGCCCTCAGACCGAGCAAGTAACTGTCAACTCCGAACCCGCAAATTTGCCCCACAGCGATGGGCGCGATGACAGAATGGCGTCGGAATTCTTCGCGGGCGTGAATGTTGCTCAAGTGGACTTCAACGACTGGCAACCCTACGGCTGACAAGGCATCTCGCAAGGCAATGGAGTAGTGAGTAAACGCACCGGGGTTGATTAGGATTGCATCCGCCCAATGTCTTGCTTCGTGGATGGCATCAATGAGAACGCCCTCGTGGTTGCTTTGAACGATTTTCAGTTCAGCCCCAAGTTCATCGGCAAGTGCTTGCAAAGCCGAATTGATCTCGTCAAGGGTTGTCGTCCCGTAAACTTGCGGCTCCCTTTCTCCCAGCAAGTTCAGATTCGGTCCGTGAACGACGAGAATCTTCAACTTCTCCATCATGCCCACCTCAGTCCCTCAAAAGTTCGCCCTGCACCCTTCAATTTTGCCTTGCCCGCCCCAATTGGTTGAGACAGGAAGCGAACTCGACCGCAGATGAAGACAGGGTCCTCTGCAGGCGAAGCAACATCCTTGACAGCTTTTGCCTCTCTGCGGCAGAGTGTTTTGGGTAAACTGGTTTCAGGCTGTCTGGGAAAGGCAAATCTAAGCAGAGGTGGTGAAGAAATCGTGCGCGTTCAGGTTGTGGTCGCGTTCTCGGTGCCTTTGCTAATACTGGTGAGTGGGGTGATGTTGCAAGCGATGGGGGCAGGAAAGGAAAAGCAAACTCCGGTCGTTACTCAACCGCCTCAGGAAATTGTCCGGCAGTTTAACCTGTCACCGTTTTACAAAAAGTTCGTTAGTGCCGGTGGCATCCCCATCGTCGGCTCAGAAAAGGTCTCCGATTACGCCTTCCTTGAAGCAGCCTACATCATCAACAACATGCTTGCTGGACGAGAAGATTTGAGGCAAGCAATCATCCGCAACAAGATACGAGTGGCTATCATGGCACCAACCGAACTGACGACCAATATACCGGAACACAGCGATTTGACGCCTAAGGACTACTGGGACAGGAGGGCTCGAGGGCTGGGAGCGACGAAAATCCGACCGGCAACGAGTTGCGGGGAAGAGAATTTGCTCTGCTATCCGGGTGACCCTTATTTCGGTGAAAGCATACTCATCCACGAGTTTGCCCACACAATCCACGAGATTGCCCTCGCCGAAGTTGACCCATCTTTTGACGCCCGTTTGAAGAAGGCGTATGAAGAAGCGATGCAAGAAGGTTTGTGGCAAGGGACTTATGCTGCCACGAATCACCACGAGTATTGGGCTGAAGGGGTTCAAATTTGGTTCCACGCCAACAGGACACTCATGCACGAACACAATTTCGTCGGCACAAGGGAGCAACTCAAAAGATATGACCCGAGGCTCGCTTCGCTGCTGGAGGAGGTTTTCCGCGACAACGATTGGATTTGGGTTCCACCGATTGCTCGGACCAATCTGGGGCATTTGAGCGGGTTCAATTTCAGCAAAGCGCCGAAGTTTGAATGGCCTAAGGGGCTTGAAGAGCGATACAGGAAAATTCAGGCTCAAAAGGAAGTTGCCCGCAAGGAACTGACCAAACCGCCACAAACGGTCATAGTGACGAAGAAACCGCGCACTTGGATGCTGAAGGATGGACGCACATTTGAAGCGATGTTTGTGAGCGAAGCAAACGGTTTCATCATCTTGCGAACCGACGACGGGCGACTTGTGACTGTCAAGCCAGAAGAATTGAGCGTTCCCGATTTGCGCTATGTGGCGGCTATCCGCCAAATCTCCAACGACTTCAGGGTTTGGCGGCTTGAAAATATCGCCGCCGACAAATTGGCTCCCCCCGAGTTGAAGGAATCGCTTCCCAAAACTTTGGTCAGTTCCTTCGTCAAAATCGTGAACTTTGATGCTCGCTTTTCCGAGGCTGTCTTGGTGCTCATCCGAGACGATTTCAAAATCCGAAGTTACCCACTGAGGATTTTCAGCCAAGAAGACCAAGCCTATGCGCGTCGGAAGGAAGAAGAAAGGAAAGCGCGTTTGACGAGAAAGCCTGTGGTCGAATACGAAATATGCTGGGACGAATACGCCTACCACCCTGAGCGCGATAAGGGTGTCTTCAACTTTGAAACGACGCCGCACTTCATCTTCTTCTACGGCAACAACCGAACGGGCAGCGGGCGAGTTTTGTTTGAAGAGCCCGGTTTCATGGAGCGCAACAAGCGTTACTTTGAGACCCTTTGGGACTTTTACGAGAACGAGTTGGGCGTGACGATGCCATACTCCGAATCCGACCGCAAATGCAAAATTCCAGTCTACATCACGGGAACTGGCTTGCCGAAGCACGAAGAAGGTTGGGCATTTGGGGCAAAAGACATCGTTCTTCACCCGCACGCTATGGGCGAAGGTTCAAGTGTCATCCCGCACGAATTCTCCCACAACATCCAATTCCACTTGGGCGGTTTCCGCAACAGCCCGTATGTCGGTTGGTTTTGGGAATGCCACGCCAACTGGAGTGCTCATCAATGGCATCCCGCTTATCCTGCCGCTTTGGAAGGCTATGTTGACCGAGCCCATTACGAACTGAGTTCAACGCGCATGAACTACGGCTCTTGGGTCTTCTTGCAATACCTTGTCGAACACCCGCTTTTCGGTCACTCGTTCTGCTACCGAATTTGGGAAGAGAATCGAAAGAACGAACGGGATGAGTCCATTGAAGACCCATTCCAAACCATCATGCGAGTTGCCGTTGAAATGGGAGTTTTCAAAGGGGACGGATTGAGAGACTTCGGCGACATCATCGGGGAAACGGCTGCCCACATGGTCGCTCGGGATTTCACGCACCAGTATTTCTACCGAAGGGCAATGTTGCGGCATCAAAAGGGCAATGTTGCTGCAGGGCGATTCCGAGTGGTCCTTCAGCCTGTCCCGGACCGACCCGGCTGGTTCAAGCCAATTTACAGCCACGCCCCTCGCCAGTTCGGAATCAACATTATCGACCTCATCCGTGACCCGAGGGTTGACGAAGTTGAAGTTAGGTTTGAAGGAATCGTTGACGAAGCGGAAGGTTCTGACTGGCGAGTCACGCTCGTCGCTATTGACGAGAATGGCGAACCGCGATATAGCCCGATGCTTAGGGGAAACAAGGGAACAATCAGGGTGAAGTTGAAACCGACAGAGCACCAGTTAGCCCTCGCCATTGCGGCGACACCGACGATTTACAAGCCGATGGAATTCCGACCCGGTTACAACATGAAGCGTCGTCACCCTTACGAAGTTTCGTTCAAAGGATGCTACCCTGCGAAGAAACCGCCTCTACCGGATTTCTTTGAACCGCTTCAAGTTGAAGGGCACTATCACCCGAACGGCGGTGGGTTCGTGGCAAAGACGGCGAAAGTTTCTCCAACGGCATATGTAGGTCCAAACGCCAAAGTGCTTGGCAACGCCGTCGTTGAAGGGAACGCTCGCGTTGAAGGTTTCGCTGTTGTCCGAGACCAAGCGGTTGTCGCCGACAATGCAATCGTTTCCGGTTTCGCCGTCGTGAGGGATAAAGCGAAAGTCCTTGAAAATGCCCGAGTCCGAGATTGCGCGATGGTCGGCGGTGAGGTTGTTTTGAAAGGGAACGCCCGAGTAATTGAATACGCTCACATCCTCGGAAGCGGCACTGTTAGCGGAGATGTCCTCATCAAGGGCTTCGGCGAAATTCACATGCGACCGGAAGTTGAATTGACGGGCTGCGTTGTTGCTGGTGAAGACCTTGAAGTTCATTTGGTCGGCTACCCGAAGCCCAAGATTGAATATGGGCTCATTTACGGTTACAACAACGCCGAAATTTTGCAGCGGGAATTGCGGGACAACCGTTACCTTTACGCTTACTGGGACTTCAGTCAGCCTCGGAAGCAACTGTTGAAGGACGCATTCGCCGATAACGACGGCATTTTGCGCGGTGAACCTAAGTTCGGGAAGGAGCGCAAACGATGCTACATCCAGTTCAACGGCGAAGACCAATACGCGGTTGTTGAAGGGCACATCATTGATACTTCGGCAGTCACCTTTGACTTTTGGCTCTGGTGGGAAGGTGGGGCGAGCGAACAATTCGTTTTTGCCTTCGGTTCAAGCGACGGTGCGGTGATGTTCACACCCAACAAATCGGGCAAGGCAACACTTATCGTCCGCAAGGGCAAATCAACCCAGAGCGTGGAAGCGACCAAACCCGTGCCAGTTCGGAAATGGACAAGAGTTACGATTACTTGGGGAAACGGGATGGGACGCATCTACTTCAACGGCAAACTTGTCGGCGAAAGCAAAATCAGTTTGAAGCCCGAAGACATTAATGCTCGCTTCGGCTACATAGGCAGGGGATTGAGAGGCGGCTACCTCAAAGGTCGGCTGAGCGACTTCGCCGTTTTCAGGAAAGCCTTTGAGAACCCATCCGAACTCCCACTCGCCGCAGAAGTTGTGAAGGAAGTTAAAAGCGTCGGGAAGTGATTTCTCCCATCACTAAATTGTCCACGCCATTGGCTTTAGCCAGTGGTTGGACAAGATTTGATGAGCGCCGAATTTATTCGGCATTTGAGAGAGCGAATCCCCAGTGAGCCTGATCTTCGGAGGGCACGGCTCCTGCCGCGCCGAAATTTTTCAGTCGGGCAGGAGCCCGACCCTCCTAACTACTCGCTGATAAGCACCCTTTTCAAGCCCTTTGACTTGACGATTGCCTTTGCCGTTTGCTTCTCCGATTGGCTCAACCTCCGAGACAATGCCTTGTCTCTCCACGCCTTCCAGTCGGGCACATAGTTGAGCATCAGGTGGAAGGTTACTTTCGGCAAATTTTGTGCGACCCAAGAGACGACAGGCTCAAGGCAGCATTCAATGTGACCCGGCATGACAAGGTGGCGGATGACCAAACTGGTAATTTGGGAAGCTTTGAGCAAGTTGTTCTGAACTGTGGCAACATAACTCTCCACGCCACCAACTGCCTGAGCACATTCATCGTTACCGAATTTGAAGTCAGCGACGAACAAATCAACCACTCCGTCAAGCAATTTCATGGCTTCGTCGGTGGCAAACAGGTTCGTGTTCCAGACGATGGGCAAGGGCAAGTCCAGCGACTTCAAACTCACAAGGACAGCAAGCAAATTGACCGTCGGCTCACCACCAACGAAGTGGATGTTGAGAGCACCTTGTTTTGCCTTCAGTTCAACTGCGGAAGCAAATTTTGAGCCTGTCAACTTGAAGCCCAATTTTGTCCTCACAATCCCCTCCCATGCCTGACAGAACTTGCACCTCATGTTGCATCCAGCAAGGAACAATTCGTGAGTTGGCACGATGAAGGGCTCTTCGCTGACCAAAAGCCCATCCCGAAACACATGGGCATCCGCTTTCAATCCGCATCGCCCCATTTCACCGTTTAGCCTGTCAGTTCGGCACACCAATGGGCATAAGGTGCAGGAACGGTAAATGCGGCGGGTCAATTCAATTTTCAAGTCAAGCAGCGAACTCTTACCTGCTTGTTGCGTGGGCTCGTTCCCTCTTTTCTTGGTGCGGAGCGATTTTGTGAGTTCATCGTGGAGTTGCCACAGTTGTTCGGTCGGAAGGGATGAGAAGTTATCAGGGACGGCAAGAAATTTGCTTCGCCACCAAAGTGGCAATCGCTTCCCTTTCACGACTGCAAGGTAGTGGGCAAGGGACACCTTTTCGCCTCCCCGTTTCGTTTAGATTGGTTGCACTGCTTGCTGTGAGCAGAATTCGTTGAAAATCCGACAAAAGTCTTGTCCACCGACTGAAGTCGGTGACTACTGAGATGAAGCCTGCTAAAGCAGGCTAACTGAAAGAGTTGCGAGTTGCGGGTTGAGCGTTCAAAGGAAGTTCTAACCCTCAACTCTCAACCCTCAACGCGCAACCCAAGTAGTAGCCACCCACCTCAGGTGGGTGGTCAAAGCCGTTTACTATTCGCCACTCGCTATTCGCTACTCGCTGCCGTTTTACCAGTCGCTAATCGCCAGTCGCTATTCGCTGCCGTTTCGGCAGAGTCTCGCCCTCCCGTTCAAGTTTCACCTATGTCGGTGCTTGTGGGTGATGCGTTTAGTTTCGTCGCCGAAGTATCGGCTCAAAATCTCCCTCAACTTCAACCGAGCCCTGAGCAACCTCACCTTGACATTCCCTTCACTTATTCCCAAAACTTCCGCCACTTCTTTCGTGGACAGCCCTTCAACATCCCTCAGCAAGAAAACGGCGCGGTAACTTTCAGGCAATTGTTGGATGGCTTCGTCCAGAATACGGCGGAGTTCGTTTTGTTCTGCTATTTCTGCCGGGTCGCGCCATTCAGCGATAAATTCTGGGTGCGGCAAGGTTTCCCCATTTTCTTCGTCCCTTTCAGCAACCAACTCTTCCAGCGAAACGGTTTCGCTCCCGCGACGCTTCCTGAGAACCCTAAAAGCGTTGTGCATGGCTATGCGGTAGAGCCATGTCCCGAAAGCAGATTCACCGCGAAAGTCGCGCAAGTGCTCCAATGCGCTCAAAAGCGTGTCTTGCAGGACATCTTCAGCATCTTCTCGGTTGCCGGTGATGCGCAAAGCCAAATTGTAAAGCCGCTGTTCGTGTGGTTCTATGAGTTGTGTGAAAGCGTCATAGTCGCCTTGCTTCGCTCGCTCCAAAAGGTATCGCTCATCCATCGTGCTCTCTCCCCTTGCTTTGTCCCGACGGGCGTGGTAAATTTTGTCATGCCTACCAGTTCTTTGAAAAGCCTCTTTAGAGCCGTTTCATGCGGCGATGACCTAATTGAAGGGGTGACTCAAATGAGCGTCTTAGGTTATCTCGTTGCAGCGCTGAATTTGATTTTCGCTATCGGCTTAATTTTGGCGATGGTGCTCCACATCACCGAACAGGAAACGAGTGGCGGTGGCGGATGGGGCATTGTCGGCGGACGCCACATACTTTCGTCTCAATCTGGGATGGCAACATTCATTGACCGCGTGATTGCTTGGATAGCGGCAGGCTGGCTGATCACTGCCTTTTTGGTAGCGCTCATTTTCCGACCGTAGCGAACTGTTATCCTTGCCTCAGCCTTTCCACTCCTTCAATGTCAGCGTAAGAAGCGACGATTTCGCCGAAGTAAACTCGGTGGTAATTGCCTTGCGGGTAGGCGCTTTCGGCTATTTCCTTCGCAAGGAATTGCGGCTGGACATCGTTTTTGTGAACGATGACGCATTCGTAGTGGATAATTCCCTGCTCAATGATTGGCACTTTGACTTTCTGTGCTGGCACAGGTTTTAGTCCCGTCTCAGCGAACTTGTCTTTCGTCCGCCCCGAGACAGTCCCGCAATAGTCAACTACTTCCTTAAACTCCGGTGGCAAAACATTGACGGTAAACTCACTGACTTCCTCAAGGCGGGAGTAAGTGTATCGGCTTGGTCGGACGAAAACGCACAAAATCGGTTTGCCCCAAATGATTCCGCCCGTCATCCAGCCAATCGCCATGACATTTGGCTTTCCGTCCGAACCGATACTGCAAAGCAGAAGCCCGTGTTTCGTCATCATGTCCACAGTTTCGAGCCAAAGTTCAAACGGCTTGATAGGTTGCTTTGCCACGCAAAACCACCTCCTCATCGGTATTGACCGAACTCTTCAATGGCTTCAAAGAAGGCGACGATGTTTTCCCAAGGGACATCGGGCTCTAAAACATGGGTTGGAGCGATGACGAGTCCCGGGGCGAAAAGTTCAATCATTCGCTTGACCTCTCGCTTGACATCTTCTGGTGTCCCGAAAGGCATCACGCTTTGTGTCCCGATTGTGCCCCAAAAAGCCAATTTGTCCCCCCAACGACGCTTCACCTCAACGACATCCATACACTCAGGTTGAACTGGGTTCAAAACGGTGACGCCAATTTCAATGAGGTCATCAACGATTGCCATTATGTTCCCGTCGCTGTGATACCAAACTGGCAGGTCTGGGCGGACAGATTTCGCTGCGTCAATCACCCGCTTCAATCTCGGCTTGAGAAACTTGCGCCAAAGGTCCGGGTGCATCATCATCCCCGTTTGCATTCCTACATCGTCGCCGACTTGAAGCATGTCGACACCTGCTTCTGCCAACCTTCTGGCTCTGAAGCAATTGAGTTCCGTTATCCGTTCAAGCAAGCACTCAACCAACTTCGGTTCTGTCAGCATGCTTTCAAGCAGTCGCTCCATTCCCATCAGTTGCCATGCGTTCTCGTAGATGTGTCCGGCGAAACCCGTCACGAAATAGCCTTTTTCGTGCCATGCCTTAACTGCCGCTTCCAAGTGTTCGTGGCATTCGGGGCGGGTTATGTCGGCGAAAGGGTAGGCTTCAATGTCGGCGACAGTTTGGGCATCCTGAAGTGGGTAGACATAACCCCAAAAGTGGTAGTAGCCAGCAGGTATCGCCATCGTCCCGTAAACTTGGTCAACGATGAAAGTGTTGGGCGGCATCTTTTTCAGCCACTTGCTTCTATCGGGCAGTTCGCTCGGCAATCTGAACCCGACATAACGAATTTCCATGCCAAAGTATTCCGCAGGGTCAGTGTGACCGGTTCGGCGTTTGAATTCCTCATAGACGGCTGGTGTGAACCCAGCCTCTTTTGGGCACTTGTCCGGGTTGCCTCTCTTGATCGCCTCCAAAACCCTTTCCCTCGGCGTCATGGGTTTTCACCCCTTTGAAACACTCACAACGGTTCAACAGGCTTTATCGCCGCACCCGTTGACTTTTCGACGATTGACAAGAGTTTTCGCTCCAATTGCTCCGAGATGTGAACGGGCAACGGGTCGCTTTTCAACGCTTCAACGCAGATTTCTCGGGCAAGGTCAACTTCGGTCTTCGCTCCCTTTTCTCGCCAAGCGCTAAACATCTCTCGGGCAAAAATTTTGGGCATCCAAAGTTCACGCTTCCAGTGTGCTGCGGTGTGCTCTGTTCCCGTGAAAACGCCACCATGCCCGACCTCCCTGATGGTCTCAAGGGCAAGCGTTGCTTCGTCAATTTCAAACCCTCGCACGAACCTGTTCAAGGCATCAATGATCTCTCGGTCTATGACGAGTTGGATGGGCGAATAAACTTCATCAACCGACAGCAGCCCACAACTTATGCTGACGCGCCCGCAGGCAATTAAGGAAGGGATGGAGTTCAGCGCTTTTTCAAACCCAGCCTCAGGTCCCGGCTTTTTAGCGTCGGCATGCCCAGTGTGCGGGAAGAAGTGAGCGCCGTAGCGGCGAGCCATTTGAGCCATCGCGATATTGCAAAGTTCCTTTTCCGGACGACCGTAAGACTGCATCAAGGTTTTCATGTCAAGGGGCGAAATCGCACTGCTGAAACTCAACCGCTTTTCGCCGAAATAGGCACGGTAAAGGATGTTGATGAAGATGTTTTGAGCCAAATGCTGCGCCAAAGCGCCGGCAATCGTTACAGGCGCATTGCTTCCGAGCACTGACATCGTTCCGACGCCAATCCTCAAACCTCGTTCAGCGAAAAACAGGAAAATTTTCGCTTCCTCCGCGGAGAACCTAAGGGGCGAAACGAGATGGATGTGGACCGGGCTAATCACTTGCTGGACGGGGACATTTTTCTCGGCAGCAAACGCCTCCGCCATCTCAAGCACAATCGGAGCCCAACGGGCATTGTTGACGCTTGCGCTTGAGCGCCCCGTGAACTTTAGGGCAAAGTAGTGGAAGAAGGGCACTAAGGCTTCATGCGGGATCTCGTCAATGTGGAAGACATAGGCGGAGCCAAAACTCAAGCCGATGTGACGAGCGACTTTGAAATACCGAAGCATGTTGGCAACGGTCATGGGACGAAACTCGTCCGTCTCCGGGTCAAGGTAGTAGCCGAAGTAAATTGATGCGCTGCCACCGACATAAGGTTCAGCGTTGTCCCAATCAAACCGCTCCGACGAAGCGAGAAAATCCTCAACGAACCTTCGAGTGAAAAAAGCCACCCGTTTTGTTCGGTCAACCTGAGCGCCGAAGTCTGCCAACCTTTCCAAAACTTCGTCGCTCTCGACTTTGACACCGACTTCGCCCAAAACGCGAAGCGCCGCCTCGTGCAAAGTCTCTTCCTCCCGTTCAGACAAAAGTTTCCAACTTCCCCACACTTTCATCTCTCACACCCCTAATGCCCGGACTTCGCTCAGGTGCTGCTATCACGCGACCCTTCACTCCAACCAAGACAGCGGGTATTTGCCGAACTCGTGGAAGGCTTCAAGCATCGCAACGATGTTTTCCCAAGGGACATCGGGACCTATTTCGCCGTGCAGGATAAGCCCTCCGTTGAACCTCCCAAACAAAGCAATGGTCTCTTTGACATGCTCCCGGACCTGCTCTGGCGTCCCAAAAGGCAAAATGTGCTGGCGGTCAAGGTCGGAGCGAATGCAAACTCGCCCTGCAAGTTTCTGCTCCAGAATGGGTTTAGGGACGAGACAGTGTTGTGGGTTCAAGACATCAACGCCGATTTCTATGAAGTCGTCCCAGATGTCAACGGTCCAGCCGTCCGTGTGGAAGAAAACATGTTTGCCTGCGTCCTTGACGACTTCAAACATGCGCTTGTATCTCGGCTTGAAGAACTCCCGCCACTTCTTCGGGCTAATCAGCAACCTGTCCTGAGCGCCCCAATCGTCGGCGAAACTTATCCCGTCAACCCCTGCCTTGATGTAGCGGGTTATCAGGTTGATGTTCCACTCAACAATTCGGTCGGCGAGTTCGTGGAGTTCCTCTCGGTCTTCCGCCAAGTCCATGAACAAGTTTTCTGGACCACGCAGCCATTGCATTCGCTCAAAAAGTGTCCCGCCACTTCCGAGCACATAGAACTGGTGACCGTTTTCTTCAATCCGCGCTTTCAAAGCCTCAAAGTGGCTTTCAGGTGGTAGCGGTGGGAACTCATAGTGCTTCCACTTGCTCCAATCGTCAATGGCAGGCTTTTTGACCTCGCCAATGGTGTAGCCTTTTCTCATGACCCATTCGCTTCCCCATTCGTCGGTGTAGCGAATCAAGAGTTCACTGCTTTCAGGTTCGGGCGGGATTGAAAATCGCGAACCGAAATCATCGGGAAACTTCTCGTTCAGCAACTCAACCAACTTTTGACCGTGCCTCCAAAAAGCGCCGGGGAAGGCGAAGTGATGGATTGGGATACGGTCAGGTCCTTTGAACTCAATTGCTGCGATTACTCGTTCCCTGCTTGTCACTTCTTGCCACCTCACTTTTCTTCCACCATTCAGCGCCGATGATCGGCAACCTTTCGCCACACTTGGAGCAACTGTCGCCATCCATCAGCCACTTGACCATCTGAACGCCGTAGCGGCGAATCAGGAGTGTTTCACATTTGGGGCAGTAAGTGTTCTCGTAGGGATGCCCGGGCACATTGCCCAAGTAGACGAACTTCAAGCCTTCTTCTCGTCCAATCCGGTAAGCCCTTTCAAGGGTTCGGACAGGCGTTGGCGGTGCATCAAAAAGGTATGCGGGATAGTAGGCTGTGACATGCCAAGGTGTGTCCTGTCCAAGTTCATCGGCGATGCGTCTCGCTATAGAGCGCAAAGTGGTTTCATCATCGTTGACTGTCGGGATAACCAAAGTCGTCACCTCAACATGGACTCCCCTTTCCTTAGCGAATCGGCAGTTCCGCCAGACGATTTCCACATCGGCGCCGCAGAACTTTCGCACCGCTTCCCTGTCGCCCTTGATGTCAACATTCATGGCATCAAGCCCAGCGTCAATGAGCAATTGAAGGGCTTCCAAAGTCATGTAGCCGTTGGTGACGAAGGTGTTGTAAAGACCGCGCTCGCGAGCCAACTTGAAAATTTCCAGCGACCACTCAAGGGAGAGTGTCGGTTCGTTGAAACTGATTGAAGTCCCCTGACAGTTCAACCTCAAAGCGGTCTCAACAAATTCCTCCGGTGACATGAAACGACCGCGCCCGATTTGCTTGCTGATTTCCCAGTTCTGGCACCAAGGGCAGGCGAAGTTGCAAGACCAACTCCCAGCGGTCAGGTTGGTGCTGCCTGGGTAGAAGTGAAAAAGCGGCTTTTTCTCAATTGGGTTTGCGGCGATGGAAGAGACGGAGCCATAGGTCTTCGTAACCAAGACGCCACCTCTGTTCTCCCTCGTTTTGCACCAACCCTCTTGCCCATCGCTGAGCAAGCAGCGCCGTTCGCAGGTCAAGCAGCGAACTCGGTCACCTTCCCGCTTTTGCAACAATGCTTCCCGAACGAAAACCGAAGCCCCCACATTTAATCGCCTCTTCGGCTTTCATGCAGTCGCTTCAGATTCACACAAATGGCTTCCACTAACTCATGATGGCACGCCGTTTTCGGCGATGACCTTTTGATACCAGTAGCCGCTGTCCTTGATGATGCGTTTTTGGGTTTCGTAGTCAACATAGACGATGCCGAAGCGCTTAGTGTAGCCGTAAGCCCATTCAAAGTTGTCCATCAGCGACCAAACGAAGTAGCCTTTAAGGGGCACGCCCTCTTGGATGGCTTTGTGGGCTCGCAAAAAGTGTTCGCGCAGGTAATTCAGCCTTCGTTCATCGTGAACTTTCCCTTCGGGCGTAACTTCGTCTTTGAAGGCTGCCCCGTTCTCGGTGATGTAGATTTCGGGGATTTTGTAGTCGCGGTGCAGCCTGACGAGTAACTCGTAAAGCCCGTCAGGATAAACTTCCCATCCCATCTCGGTGTATTCGCTGCCTTCAACATGGACACCACGAAGTTGCAGCAACCCACCTTGTGGGTCATGCTTGACGACGCTGCGGGTGTAGTAGTTGACGCCGAGAAAATCAATGCGGCGGCTGATGATTGACATATCGCCGGGTCTCACTTCGGGCACCAACTGCCCAAACCACTCCCACATATCGGCTGGGTAACTACCGACGAAGATTGGATCAAGGAACCAGCGGTTGTGGTAGCCGTCGTTGCGATGAGCCGCTGCTTTGTCCTCATCGCTTTCGGTTGCTGGGTGAACGGGCGATAGGTTCAAAACTATGCCAACTCTCGTCTCAGCATCACCCAAATCCTTAAGGACTTCAACAGCCAATCCATGGGAGAGCAAAAGGTGGTGAGCCACTTGCAAGGCGACTTTTGTGTTTTTGATGCCTGGGGCGTGGTGCCCCCATGCATGCCCGACCCACGCGACGACCCAAGGTTCGTTGTGGGTCATCCAATGCTTAACTCGGTCTCCCAACCGATGAGCCACAACAGCGGCGTAATCGGCAAAGTAGTAGGCGACATCCCGGTTCGCCCATCCGCCTATGTCTTGCAAAGCCTGCGGCAAATCCCAGTGGTAAAGGGTGACGAAAGGTTTGATGCCCGCCTCAAGCAAACCGTCCACCAAACGGTCGTAAAAGTCAAGCCCTTTCGGATTGACCGGACCCGCTCCTTGCGGGATGATGCGCGTCCACGCAATTGAGAACCGATAAGCCTTAACACCGAGTTCCTTCATCAAGGCAATGTCCTCTCGCCATCGGTGGTAATGGTCGCAAGCGACATCGCCCGTTGAACCGTCAGCAATTTTGCCCTGCGTGTGAGAAAAGGTGTCCCAGATGGAAACGCCCTTACCATCCTCGTTCCATGCGCCCTCAATCTGATACGCAGCCGTCGCTACACCCCACAAAAAGCCCTCCGGAAAGCGAGCAACAGTCGCCACATTGACCACCCCTTTTTCGTAAGGTTTTTCGGTTGCCTCCAAAACTCAGGACACATTTTAGCGGCACAGTTAGCGAATAGCAAATGGGCGAGTGGCGAGTAGTTCTAAGTCCCTTGTCCCTTGCCCCGTGCCCCTTGTCCCTTGTCAAGGCGGAGAGAAACTGAGCGCCAACTTTAGTCGGCGAATTTTTTCTGCGCTTTCAATACTCCACTTTCTCCCATCGCTTCGTCTCCATGGAGCGGTAGGCAGCATCAAGGACGCAGTTGACGATGTAGCCATCCTCAAAAGTTTCGCGGGGCATTTTGTTTTGTGCGACGCATTCAACGAAGTGTTTCATCTCCTCACGGTAGCCATAAACCCAAGCCTCTTCAATGGGCGGGATGAGCCAGCCGATGTCCAGTTCGCCTTTCTCCACGATGTAGCCAGCGCCCTTCAGGGCAAAAACTCGGATGCCTGTCTCGCGGGTGACATCGGTGAAGATGGCGCCGTCGGTGCCGTAAACTTCGTTGCGCAAGTCCAACCCGCCCCGCGCCGTCCAACTCGTCTCAGCAATTGCCAACTGTCCGCCTTCAAAGCGCATCAGCAAGACGGCGTTATCTTCGGCGTCAGTGCGGTCGTGGTGCATCAACCTATCGCCCCACGCCAAGACTTCCACGATTGGGTTGTCCTTGCCGACGAAATATCGCGCCGCTTCCACCATATGGCAGCCCATGTCCAGAAGCGCGCCGCCACCTGCCAGCGACTTTTTCCAGAACCAGTCAGCATGCGGACCTGCGTGGGCTTCACGGGAACGAACCATCAGCACCTTCCCGATGCTGCCCCGTTCAATGAACTCTCGGGCTTTCATGACGGCGGGGCTGAAAACTTCAGTTTCTGCGTAACCGTGCAAAACGCCCGCTGCTTTCACGGCGTCCAGCATTTGTTTGGCTTCTTGCTTGTTGCGAGCCAAAGGTTTGGTGCAGACGACATTTTTGCCTGCCTGAGCGCACTTGATTGCCAACTCTGCGTGGACAAAATTAGGCACGCCCAAGATGATCAAATCCAAATCGCCCCGTTTGATTGTCCCGTCAACATCCGTCGTCCATTCAGGGATGCCCCACCGCTTGGCGAAAGCCTCGCACCGTTCGGCGT
>Ga0326760_1000297_pt1 | contig 28522 bp, 30 predicted proteins | sample GCREP_S_FD_207668 | JGI IMG/M metagenome (GOLD analysis project Ga0326760, IMG submission 207668) | Hot spring sediment microbial communities from Geyser Creek Basin, Yellowstone National Park, WY, United States - GCR.EP_S | ecosystem: Environmental > Aquatic > Thermal springs > Near-boiling... | reverse complement strand
TCGACCCTCCAATCCTCTCTTAGGAGGTGCTTGTACCAGCCCTCGTACCTGCTCCTCATCCTCTCGAGGTTCTCTGGGGGGACGGTCAAGCTGTTCTTCAGCGTCGACTTCACCTCCACCAGGGCCAGCCTCCTCTCGTCGGGCTTTATGGCTTCAACGTCCACCTGGGCCACTCCTCCACTCATGGGCGTCCTGCACGCTATCCACCCGTAGCCCGCGAGCTTGGCCACGAGCTTTTCCTCGGCGTACCTCCCTCGTACGTAGCCCCTCGACATACGTCAACACGAGCTACCTACTCGGCGAGCGATTATAAGTTAACGCTCAGCTAAACGTGGCGGACCTCAAGGTTGACTGCCATCGCGGACCCTGTTTCACGTCACCCGTCAATAAAAACGAGGGTGGCTATGTCACCGCTTCGCCGTCACGTCAACACTTGAACTATGAACGTCCTGCTTTCGATGGTCGAGCCGTTCGCCACCACATCGACTTGAACCCTGTACTTTATCTCAGCCACCCCCGAGGGGACGTTGAAGGCCATGTTCACGACGTACTTGACCTCGGAGAGTGGCGGTAGCGATCCCCAGCTCCACTGCCAAGCCCCTTCGCTCAGCTTTACGACGTTGAAGCCGCTCACCGTCGCGTACTTCTCGACCTCCCCCTTTATGAGTATCATCACCTTGACGTCTACGAAGTCGTTCAACGGATTAGAGACCCTGACTGTTAGGTGCGTCGTCTCACCAGCCCTGACGCTCGAAGGGTCGACGTAGGCCTCGAGGACCCTGACGCCCCTGAACTCTTGGCTTTGCTGTTGTGGCGACTGCCCCGACGCCAGCGCAGATGCTAAGAAGTACCCCGCCAAGAGCGCGGCTACAGCTATCACAACCATGGCGAGCACTCTAGCCGCTTTGCTGTCGTCGAAGGCCCCCATAGTTAATACCCCACACGCTGGGGGCTACGAGGAGCGATAAAATCTTTAGTATTACCGCCTCTCAGCAGATGGTAGTTCATCGCCTCTCATGCTTAGTGATCTCGAGCTCCTCGCAATCTGCCCCCCGAGCCCTCACCGCAGAGGCTCACAACGGTCGCCCGCCTCTCACCGCCCTACGGGTCTCGGAAACCCGGGTCATCGACGAGTTTCCGCGCCTCCAAGCTTATAAGCTCTAGGTTTCATAGAACGAGCGCGAGTAAATGATGTGAACGATCATGAAGATCGAAACTGCTTCCGCGATCCTCTTGACGAGAGGCCGTCCTAGGCAGACTGATGGCTTTGTCGATGTTCATATTGTCGCATGAGCTGCGAGCTCTAGGAAAAGCTCTTAAGCTAGGCCGAGAGCTAGGCTAGCTAGGTGCTTGCCTGATGGCCAAGGTCTTGTCGAAGTACAAGGTGGAGCTCGAGAGGATGGGCCTGACGCAGCTGGACGTCTACAGGTACCCGGATCACGACGAGATCAGGGTCAAGACCCCCGAGGGCAACGTGGTCTTAATTAAGTTGCCCAGCCACAGAGAGGCCATGAGCGTAGAGGAGTTCAAGGACTACTTAGCAAAGGAACTGAGGAAGGCCAAAGAGGCCAAGAAGAAGTGAGTCCTTGAAGCTGCTCGGCCAAATCCTTCAAAAGTATACGAGGCCGAGACCCGGAGAGCCGTAGGGTCTGCAAGGTCGCTGTTCATCGTCATGGATGCGTAGGCGCGCGATGCCCGTCCACAGAAATGCTTTTTGCTTTCAGAGGCCACTCCTAGTGGAGACTTCATCGCGGTGATGGATTTGAGGGTCTGGGTCAGTGCCCCTTCGAGGCTACACTTCGGGATGATAAACCCCTTGGGATCCGAGGGTAGGCTCTACGTGTCGCTGGGGGTGGGCATCGAAGAGCCTAGGACCGTTGTGGAGGCCGAGACCGCCGATGAACTATTAGTCGAGGGGGTTCAAAGGAGGCTGGCTCAGAGGTTCGCCGAGCGAGTTGCGAAGGTTTTTGGAGTATGGAGGGGGAGGATAAGGGTCCACAGCACGGCCCCTCGACACGTGGGGCTCGGCTCTACCACGCAGTTGGCTCTATCAGTTGCCTATGCCCTGCTGTCCTTGAATAGGGTGGAGGAGAAGGTCCCCGAGGTGGCCAGGGCCTTGGGCCTCGGTAGGCAGTCCGGCGTGGGCACTTACGTCTTCGAGAGAGGGGGCCTCGTGCTCGACGGCGGCGTAGGGAAAGAGGGCTCGTTCCCGCCGCTCGTCCTGAGGCTCGACTTCCCGGAGTGGTGGAGCTTCGTGGTAGCGATCCCCTTGGGGAAGGGGGTCAGCGGCAAGGCCGAGGAGGAGGCCTTCACAAAGCTGAGGCCAGCGGTCGACGGAGACAAGCTCGTAGGGAGGGCGGCCCAAATAGCGCTTTGCAGGCTCCTGCCAGCTTTGGTAGACGAGGACCTAGAGTCATTCGGGAGAGCTCTAATAGAACTTCAAGAGGTTGTCGGGGAGATGTTCTCGGGGGTGCAAGGAGGGACGTACAACCCCCTCTCGGCCAAAGTCATAGAGGTGCTCAAAGAGCTCAAGGTCGAGGGCTACGGCCAGAGCTCGTGGGGCCCTGCCGTCTACGCTGTGACGAGCGACGATAGGGTGGAGCTAGTAGCCAACAAGCTCAAGAGGAGGCTCAAGATGAGGACTCGGATATTCGTCGTCAAGGCCGATAACCAAGGCGCTAGGATAACGGTCACCCAATAGACACTCTCGCAGGTCTAGGCACTCTCCACGTAATACTAATCTTGATAAGCCTCTGCCCTCCTTGACGAGTCGGAGGCTATGGCGGAGATGAAGGAGATAGTCGTTAAGGTGGACGAGGAAGAGTACAAAATGATCATCAACTTCAAGAAGGTGTACGATACTGTGGTGGAGGCAGAAAGCGACTTCAACGACTACATGAGAGACGTCATCAGGGAGGGACTTGACAAAATGCTCAGCGACCTGCCGCCCAAGAACGTGAACGTCCTGCTGAAGACGTTGCAGGCGATGTTCAGGGAGAACCCTGAGTTCGTCTGCAACTTCATCGTTCAAATCCTCAAGAAGGGCTCCAACATAAGCAAGGAAGAGGAGGACAGGATCAAGGAGATAAGAGGCCACTACATAGCGTAGAGCCTCCGATACCCTAGGACACTTCATCGCATCTCAGAGGGCATGACTCTCTTCATCGGCCCGTTGTTTAGAATGGCGTGGGGCTCTATTAAGGTTGCTCACAGTCTAGGGCATGCCGCTGACAGTTACGCTAGTGACGAGCCTCTGACCTATGGGAAAAGCTTTTAGCGAGGCCTACGCGATGCTCTCTAGATGATGAGCGCTGGAACTTGAGACTCGTAGGGATGATCGGTACATCCGGCTCTGATCATCAAAACGGATGAAGTTGGTGTAAGGTTAAAAAATGATTGGTGAAAAGTCGCACTTCTTAGTTGAAGACTACTAGCTTAAAGCGAGCCGAGGACGGCAATTCCCAGCGCTTTCGCCTTGTCTATGATCACCTTTATCTTGGCTCGTGACCTGGATTTCAGCAAGACTTTTTCGCCAGAGAACTCCACCTCAACGCCTTCAAGCTCTTCGACGCTCAGCTTGGACTCCAGCACCCTCCAGACGTTGACCTTGGTCAGGGCGACGAAGTTGCCTTGAGGGTCGCGATGTTTGTCGACCAATATCTGCTCGCTAACTTTCAGCCGAACCACCACAGATGTATACTCTCTAGCGACGAATTTACTCTTTACTCGCGAACCCGAAGATGCATCGTGAAGGTTAAAGGGTCTTCGTGAGAGTGCAGGCTAACCTTTTTCTAATCGCCAACGCCCTCTACTACGCAGGACCCTTAAGATCTCGTGGAGGCCGCTGGTGATAGTCGCTTTGAAGACCAGCCCAAAGGCGATCCAAGACGCCTTGCTAAACCCAGAGTCGGTAGTCGTGATCGGGGCCTCGAGGTTTGAGGGAAAGGTCGGTCATGCAGTCCTCAAGAACATTATAAACGGAGGATACAAAGGAAGGGTCTACCCCGTTAATCCGCAAGCTGACGAAATCCTCGGCCTGAAGTGCTATCCAAGAGTATCGGCCATAAACGACGAGATCGACATGGCCGTCGTGACCGTGCCGGCCGAGAGGGTCTTGGAGGTGGCTGAGGAGTGCGGCCGATCGGGAGTCAAGGTGCTTGTGGTCATATCCGCTGGCTTCAAAGAGATAGGGCTGGAGGGCGCTAAGAGAGAAGCCCAGCTAGTGTCCATAGCTAAGAAGTACGGGATGAGGATCTTAGGCCCCAACTGCTTGGGCTACATAAACACCTCCATAGGCCTGAATGCCTCGTTCGCCAGCTGTATGCCGCCGCGAGGGCACGTGGCCTTCATATCGCAGAGTGGGGCGTTGCTGACGTCGTTGATAGACAGGGCAGCCATCGAGGGCCTAGCTTTTAGCAAGATCGTGAGTCTTGGCAACAAGGCCGACTTGGACGAAGTAGACTACTTAAAGCTATTGGTCGACGACCCAGAGACGAGGGCAATAGCCCTATACATCGAAGGCGTTGAGAAGGGATTCGAGTTCGCCCGAGTCCTTAGAGAGGTCTCGGCAAGAAAGCCAGTCATAGTGCTGAAGGCAGGTGTCACGGAAGCGGGCGCTAGGGCTGCTTCGTCTCACACGGGCTCCATGGCCGGGAGCGAAGTGTCCTACGCAACGGCCTTCAAGCAGTTCGGGGCCATCAAGGTTGAGGGGTTGACGGACTTGTTGGACGCGGTCAGGTGCTTTGGGAGCCAGCCAGTGCCCAAATTCGGCAACGTAGTCATAATAACTAACGCCGGGGGTCCAGGGATACTGACCGCCGACGCTTGCGAAAAACTAGGCTTGAGGCTGATGTACTTGGGCGCGGAGGTGATCAACGAGCTGATGAGGATCCTTCCTCCGGCGTCCTCGACCAACAATCCCATAGACGTCTTGGGGGACGCCAAGGCCGACAGGTACGAGGCGGTTCTAAGGATATTATCGACGCGCGAGGACATAGACTGCTATATAGTGGTCCTATCTCCCCAGGCTATGACCGAGCCGGACGAGGTCGCGAAGCTCTTGGTGGACTTCAAGTCCAAGAGCCCCCATAAGGTCGTGGTGGCGAGCTTCTTGGGAGGACCCAAGGTCGCTAACGCAGTAACAATCCTGAGGAGCGGCGGGGTACCAAACTACGACGCCCCCGAGAGAGCCGTAAAGGCGCTCAGCTTGCTCGTAAAGTACAAGGAAGTGCAGACGCGGCAAAGGAGTCTGCTGAAGGAGGGTTATCCGAGATACCCAATCGATAGGGAGCGCGTGAGGGAGGTCATATCGAGAGCTACGAGCGAAGGGAGAAAGATGCTGATGCCGGACGAGGTCTGCGAAGTGCTCAGCGCTTGCGGCATAAGGATCGCGCCCTGCAAAATCGCTAGAAGCCCCGAAGAAGCCGTTCAAGCGGCTGAGTGCATGGGCTATCCCGTCGCGCTAAAGATAGCCTCGCCCAACATAACCCACAAGTCCGACGTCGGCGGTGTGAAGCTGGACCTGAGGACCCCCAGCGACGTGAGGTTGGCCTACCACGAGATAATGGCGAACGTATCGAAGTACGTCCCAGGGGCGACCATCTACGGCATAGTGGTGACGCCCATGGTCCCTCAAGGAACTGAGGTGGTAGTGGGAATGCATCGAGATCCCCAATTCGGCCCTTTGATCATGTTCGGCTTAGGCGGGGTGTATGTGGAGCTACTTAGAGAAGTCTCCTTCGGACTCGCTCCGCTCACAAGGAGCGAGGCTTTAGGGATGATAATGGAGACCAAGGCCTATGCGCTTCTCAGAGGCTTTAGGGGTAGCCCAGCGAGAGACGTGGATGCCGTGGTCGACGTGATACTGAAGGTCTCCACGCTGTGCACGGAGTTCAAGGAGATTCAGGAAATAGATATTAATCCGCTCTTCGTGTATGAGAAGTTTAAGGGTTGCGTGGCCGTCGACGCCAAAATATGGTGCTAAGACGAGGTGAAGATGTATGGCCAAAGCCCTCTTCATAGCATCTACTGAAAGCCTTGCCGGGAAAACGGTAGTAGCCTTGGGGCTTGCACTCAAAGCGATGGAGGAGGGACTCAAGGCGTGCTACATGAAGCCGATAGGCATCGCTGATACCATGGTTGAAGGAAAATTGACGGATGGAGACGTCGTACTGATGAAAAAGGTGTTAGGGCTTCCTCACCCGTATGAGATACTGTGCCCCGTAGTAGTTGACGAGCACTTCATCGAGAAGCTCCTAAAATTGGGAGAGCGAGGTAAAGAAGAGATATTCAAGGCCTATTCTCAAGCAGAGAAGGACTACGATCTCGTGTTGCTCGGAGGATTTAAGAGCGTTGAGACGGGCTTAGTAGCAGGTCTCTCCGCTCCCGAGATAGCTAAGAGGACTGGCGCGAAGATACTCCTCACCGTTAAAGTTACAACAGAGGAGTTCGTGGACGAAATATTGCTCAAGAGGAAGTTCATTGAGGGCATGGGGGCAAAGTTGCAAGGGGTAGCCCTGACGTTCGTTCCATACCACCTTCGCTACCACGTCCAAGAGGACATAGTGCCCTTATTGGAGAAGGCAGGTGTGAGAGTCTACGGCCTCATACAAGAGGTGCCAGCCCTTCTAAACCCGACCATAAGGGAGATAGTGACGAGCCTCAACGGCGAGGTGCTGACGGCGCCCGATAAAATCGACAACACCTACGAGACGATACTCATCGGGGCTATGGGTTGTGAATCGGCCTTGATTTACGCGAGGAGGATCGCGAATAAGCTCGCGATAGTGGGCGGCGACAGAACGGATCTACTGCTATCCGTTCTCGAGACGCCTACGGCTGCCATCGTCTTGACAGGGGGCATACACCCTGGTTCGAAGGTCATCGCTAAAGCCGAGGAGAAGGGGGTGCCACTAATACTCGTCAATTACGACACTTACACCACGGTGCAAATGATAAATAGGCTCAGCGGTAGGATAAAGCCCGAGGACACCAAGAGGATAGGGATCGCCAAAGAGCTTGTAGCGAAGAACGTAGACTGCAAGGCCGTGTTCGAAGACTTGAGCCGCGACTAAGGGGCTAGCTCTTAGCGACGGCTCAGCGATCACTCTATTACCGCGTGCCTGTACTTCATCTCGATCTCTGACTTGCCCAGCCTGTACATGAGCTCCGCCACTATGCTGTCGAGGAATACGGCGGTTCCAAGCTCGAAAAGCGTGCCCAGAGGAGCTAGGGGCTCGTGTATCCCTAGTATCTGCCTCGAGAAGTAGTCCTGCTCGACCGCGGTCTTGGTCCTGCCGGGGACCACGACCACGTGATCGGCTATCTTGGCTAAGGGGCTATCTCTGAACGAGGTTATGGCTATAACCTTGGCTCCAACCTTCTTGGCCGCCTCCGCTGCCGTGACTACTATGGCCGTCGAGCCCGAGCCCGATATCGCAACTAAAACGTCGTTGGGGCCTATGGCTGGGGTTATGGTCTCACCAACGACATACGTCCTGAAGCCCAAGTGCATCAGCCTCATGGCGAAGGCCCTGCCGACCAAGCCGCTTCGACCAGCTCCGACGACTAGGACTATCTTGCCCCATCCCCAGGCCTCGAGGAGCATGCCGATCATCTTGTCCACTTCGGAGTTGCTTAGCTTCTCCTTTAAGTCCTTGAGGAAAGAGAGTATCTCGTCCATGGCCGAGTAGAAGGCCTTGAGGTTTTGAGAACTCAAGCTCATACGCCCTCAATCCTCACGTTCTATCTCACAACACCTGGGCCTTAAATTTGTTAGCCCGGGTAAGCATGTTACTTAAGCAATCACTCTCAAGAGGCGCGCGATCCAAGTCTAGAGCCACTCGAAAGATAAAAACGAGGGCAAAGAAATTAGCTTGGGGAGACCCATGAAGCTCTCTCGAAGAGGCAACGTGGTGTACGACGAGGAGCTGCTTGGCAAGTTCTGCGTGTTCAAGGACAGGCTCCACGCTGGCAAGTTGCTCGGAGAAGCCTGTCGTTCCGTCCTCAGCGAAGCGGATTACGTATTTGCCATACCCATGGGAGGGGTTCCAGTGGGCCTCATGGTCTCGAAGGTTTTGGCCTCCAAGTTCGACATCCTGATATGCCGAAAGCTCTTGATACCTTGGAATAGGGAGGCTGGCTTCGGGGCTGTGAGCCCCGATGGAAGCTACTTCGTAGACGAGGCCTTCGCTAGGAGCATAGGATTGAGCGATAGTGACATCCAAGAGGCTGTGGAGGAGCAACTCAAGGAGATAAGGAAGAGGAACGAGCTGCTGAGGGGAGGGAGGAGCTACCCCTCCTTAAAGGGCCTCAAGGTAGTCCTGGTTGACGACGGCATCGCCGCTGGCTACACGATGACTGCCGCCGTAGAGTTCGTCAGGTCCAAGAAGGCGAGGGAGGTCGTCATAGCGACGCCGACTGGATGCCTAGACTCATTGCTGAGGCTTTCGAGAAGCGCGGACCTGATAGTGTGCTTGAACATCAGGTCGGGCCCATGGTTTGCCGTCGCGGACGCTTACGCAGAGTGGCGGGACTTGGACTACGAGGACGTCTTGAACTTGTTAAGGGAGCACGGAGATGACGTCGTTGGGATCGTTGAAAGCTTATAAGCGGTCGACGGCGCTTTAGAGGAGATGACCGCGCCAGAGAGGAAGATAGAGCCTACGACTCTCGTGAGGGTCAAGAGCTTAAGCGATTTGGCTAGGTTCGCGGCTTCCATGTCTACCCTGGGCCAGATGATCTACATAATACACTTCGAGCACGAGGGAAAGCACGTCTACGGCTTGTTCGCGGTGTACCACGACTATTACAACCTGTACGGGCTCCCGATATTCTACCATTACGTAAGCAACGAGAAGCTCAGCGGCAAGTACTTGTTGATCAGGACCGAGGAGAACAGGGAGTACGTGACCGTGTCCGAGGGCTCTAGGCCCGGCTGGATAGCCATACCGATAATAAGTCTAGACGAGCCGCCGCCCTTCACTGGCTTCGTGCGAAGCGAGAACAGGTCTACGTAACCAGCTTGACGACTATGGATGCGCCCATCGGGGCTCTCTCCACGACTTCGAGCCCTTTAGTGACCTTGCCTATCAGGCTCACCGGTTGCGTAAGCTTGGAGTCCTTGAGGAATAGTGCCATCGCGGAGGCCTGAGGCCAGAAGGCTATGTCGCCTCTCGCAACTTGCTCCCTGGGCTTCTCCACGTCCATCTTCAAGCCCACTTGAAAGTACGCCCTGTCGGGTAACTTGTAGACCCTGGACCTTACGGGTAACATTCTGACGAGCTTCGATATAGTTATCGGGGCGTAAGTCCTGACGAGCTCTCCTTCGACTACATCGACCTCGTTCACGACCAATGTTATTAAGTACCTCTCGACAACGGTCATGGTTGCCTACCCAGCGCCAAGTTCAACGCGAAGGCTGCCAAAGCCTTCTTGCTCTCTAAGTCCCTCATGATGGTATTCGTGACCCCTACCTTTATGTTCATCTGTTCTATTTGAGGAGCGTAGTGCGAGTCCACTTGGTCTATCACCATGAATTTTATCAAGCCCTTGTATATCTCGGCGACACCTTTAGGCGACACCTCAAAGCCTAGTGCAGCCATGAGCTTGTCAGCGGGTCCTTTGATGGTCTTACCCCCGACTATGGGGCTCACGGCAACCACTCTCTCGGCCTTGGCCACCGCGTCTTTGACGCCCTCTATCGACAATATGGGCCTTATGCTGACTATGGGATTGCTAGGAGGGATTATTATGACGTCGGCCTCCTCGAGGGCCTCCATGACCCCCGGGGCTGGCTTGGCCTTCTCTACGCCAGCAAAGCCGACTCCCTCTACGACCCCTTGACATGCCATCTTAACCATGTAGTCTTGGAAGTGGACCCACTTGCCATCGACCTTGACCATTGTCGTGACCCTGTCGTCGGTCATGGGTATGACCTTAACCGCTACACCAAAGGCCCTCCTCTCCATTTCCGTCACCTCGCTAAGCCTCAAGCCCCTCCTCAACATGTGAGTCCTGAAGATGTGGGTCGCTAGGTCGGCGTCGCCCAGCTTGAACCAAGCCTCCAGGTTGAACCTCTCCATGGCCTTGAGGCAGTTGAAGGTGTCGCCCTTTATCCCCCAGCCCCTCTCCTCGTCGACGACACCAGCTAAGTGGTATATCACGATGTCTATGTCCGGCGATACCATCAAGCCATTTATCTCTATATCGTCTCCGGTGTTGACTATGGCAGTGATGCTCGAGGGGTCTACCACTTGGACTAGCCCTTGGAGGAACCTCGCCGCCCCTACCCCGCCGCAGAGACACGCTACTCTCATTTTCACTCCGACGTATTATCTACTTCGAGGTCGTTATTTAGAGGTTTTGCGGCCCTCCCGCGTGGCGGGCCCAAGTCCCCGGCCTCAACTCCTGTGAGCTTGCGACGACACAAGCCCAGCCCTAAACCCTTTTTAATTCTCTTCGAACAAAGTTCATAGCGGTGCAGGTAGTTGAGCCACTTCCGAGGCCTGAGGACCTACAAGATCAAGATGCCCGAAGTAATCGTGGGGGCAGGTGCCGCCAAGGAGCTTGGCGAAGTTGCCAAAGCCTTTGGCCGTAGGGCACTAATCGTCGCCGGAAGAGGCTCGCTCGAGTCCGGCAGGATAAAGGCGATTGAGGACGAGCTCACGAGGACTGGCGTCGACTTCATCGTCTACAGCGACTTCGACCCTGAGCCCACGCTCGGCCAAGCTGAGAAGCTCGCGGAGTACTTGGGTCGCGTTCTGAGTCGCGAGGGGGTAGAGTTCGTGGTCGGCTTCGGAGGGGGTAGTAGCCTAGACATGGCTAAAATCGCCTCCCTCGCCTCAGCCAACCCTCGACCTGTAGAGCAGTACATGGGCGTAGACAGGGTCCCGAGAAAGGGCCTCCCCCTGATACTAATCCCCACCACGGCTGGTAGTGGTAGCGAGGTCTCCAAGTCTATAGTCTTGACGAGGGACGGAATAAAGGACAGTATTGTGAGCGAAAAGGTCATGGCCGACTTGGCGATAGTCGACCCGGTGCTGACAATCACCATGTCCCCCCACTTGACGTCGATTACCGGGATAGATGCGCTCTCGCACGCTATCGAGGCCTACATGTCCATCAACGCCAACGCGTTCACGGACCCTCTCGCCCTCAAAGCGATAAGCATGATATCGGCCAACCTGCGGAGGGCCTATAGCAACGGGGGAGACCTAGACGCCAGGAAGTCGATGAGCGAGGCGGCCTTGCTGGCGGGGCTAGCCTTTAGCAACGCCAGCAACTGCGCGGGACACGCGGCGGCCTATGCCTTCGCGGCTAAGTACGGAGTAGCGCATGGAGTAGCATGCGGCATAGCCCTCCCCTACGTGATGAAGTTCAACGCGCTCGCCATACCCGAGAGGCTGGCCGACGTGGCCATAGCCATGGGGGTCGAGGGCGAGGGGCTGAGCACTAGGGAGCTGGCCCAGCTGGCAATTGCCGAAGTCATTGACCTGCTGACGGACCTGGACTTGCCGACGTCTCTCCAAGAAATAGGCGTTCCAGAGGAGGACGTAGTCAGGCTGGCCGAGAACATGCTCAAGATGACTAGATTGCTGGAGGTTAACCCAAGGAGAGTGGGCCTCGAGGAGGCTAGGAAGATATTCGAGGTCATGTGGCACGGAGACATTGAAGCAAAAATATGAAGTGTGCTGAGTCTTTGGCTCAGTACTCGACTTCCTCGGCCCTCGCCTCTTCCTTTAGCTCGCTTTCGATCACCGCCTCAATCCCCTTGAGGGCCCTCTCGGCCTCCGCCAGCTCTACGTTTCGGGCGGACTTGACGAGATTTGCCAAGTTGCTAGACACGACCTCTTCAACGCTCTTGCCTTCTAGCGGCACCTTGCTCTTGTCGATTATGATGGGGGTGGGCTCGAGCACCGCTCCGCGTACTATCGCGACTTCGTTGTCTATCGTGGTCACAGTCAATGCCCCGACGACCTTGTCGTCTATCTTGACCCTAAATAGGTAATCGCCGTAGGACGTGACGGCCGCCTTCTCGACGTTGTAGGCTATCGCCCTCTCCAAGAGCTTACTTATCTCAGGCGTCGTCTCCCTGAGGACCCTTTGGACCTCCTCGTCGGGGATCCTCTTGAATACCTCGAGCTGGAGGGTGTTGTAGTCCCACACAACCCTCCCACCCTCGACGTCGTACTCTATCTTGGCCCTGACAACGTCACCCTTATCTGACTTGAGCCTCTCGACGAGTATGTGGTAGAGGGCCCTGTTCAGCTCGGCGGCGGCCCTCGCGACCTCTTGGGCTGAGACCTCCCCCCTCTTCATGTGATCCCTCAGCTGGGCGAAGAGGGTCTTCCTGACCTTGTCCGCATAAGCGCCAGCTATGATAAAGCCGGTGCTCAGCAAAACCATGCCCTCTCACCATTAAGTACTTATTCTTAAACCGCTAGGAAAAACTTATCGCATGCGCTCGATTACCTACGCGCAACTGGGGAGTGCGAGCACTAGGGATGTTGACGCTGAGGCTGGGACTAAGCATGAGGCTTCAGGGCCCTAGCCTTGAGATGATGCACGCTCAAGTAGCGTCTAAAAGTTCTTAAGCTACGCCTCGCAGTTAGGCTGACAAAGGCATCGCGTGGTGAAGCCCTTGCACATTAGGCCCGCTGCGAGAGAGATCGTAGACCTTGCAATCTCTTGGGTCGTGATAAGCCTTTGCTTCTCAATTCGAGGGATCTACGTCGATATGTCGTACTTCTTAGCCTTCTTTGCTTCCTCCCTCATTGCCGTGGGCTTGGGCTTCTTGTTGCACGAGCTGATGCACAGGACCATTGCTAGGTCGTTCGCGTGTCACGCTGAATACAGAATGTGGCCCTTGGGGCTGTTGCTCGCTTTAGCGCTGGCTCTTGCCTCGGGCGGTAGCTTGATATTCGCCGCCCCGGGGGCCGTGTACATAGTCCCTCTTGCGTACTCACCATACATTTCAGTCGAACAGCTACGGAGGGTCAACGGCCTAATATCGCTCGCTGGGCCGATGGCTAACTTGGTATTGGCGTTGGTATTCCACTTATTGCGAGGGCTGAGCCTTCACCCCTTCTTACAATTCACTGCCATGATTGGCTTCCGAGTCAACATCTGGCTTGCGGCCTTCAACCTCCTCCCGATACCGCCGCTCGACGGCTTTAGCGTGGTCAAATGGAGCCCGATAGCGTGGGGCTTAGTGGCGATACCTGCGTGGGTTGTCACAGTCATCGCATTCTTTAATCCATAGGCCTAGGCCGTCGGCTCCTCCAGCATGTCGAGAAGCTCGCTTCGAGAGCTGAGCAAGCGACTCATCGCCTCAAGGAGCGCCTCAGTTGCCCGCACGATAGCCCTCCAAGTCTAGGGCTACTATCCTGAAGCCGAACCTCTTGAGCTCCGAGGCGATGAAGTCCAATACCTCTTCGCTGAAGAACAGCCTCCTTTCTCGGGGGCTAACCTCTATCCTTGCCACGTCGTCGCCGTGGAGCCTGACGCGCACGAGCGAAGCCCCCAGTCTCTCCTTCACCACCCTTTCGGCCAGGTCTACCCTCCTCAACTTCTCCAGCGTTATCCTCTGGCCGTACGGTATTCTAGTGGCGAGGCAGGAGCTGGGGGGCCTGTCGTGATTCGGAAGCCCCAACAGCTTGGCCAGCTCGCGCACCTCACCCTTCGACAGCCCCGCCTCTAGCAAGGGGCTACGGACCCCCTCCTCGATCGCGGCCCTTATGCCGGGCCTGTGGTCGCTCAGGTCGCTCTTAGTGGTCCCATCGAGGATCGCTCTGAAGCCCTCTTTGGACGCCAGCTCCTTGAGCAGAGCGAGTCGAGCCTTCTTGCATATGTAGCAACGGTCTTGCGGATTATCGGAGAAGCCCGGGAGCTCCAGCTCGTTGAGCTCGACAACGCGGTGTCGTATTCCGATGGCCCTGGCCACCTTCACAGCTTCTTCGAGCTCGCCGTGGGGCAAGAGGGGGGATTTTATGGTCACGGCCAAGGCCCTGTCGCCTAAGGCTCTGTACGCCAGCGCTGCGACAGTGGAGCTGTCGACGCCGCCCGAAAAGGCCACCAACGCGCTCTCCAATTTCTTGATCTCTCCCTCGAGCTCGTCGGCCAGGAGCCTCAGGTCGCGCGCTTCCTTCATGGACGACCCAGGACGCCACAGCTCATAGAGCTACGGGCTTGTGAATTCGGGGCTTAGAGGACCAGTAGCTCACCGTTCTTAGGTGCCAAGACCTCTACGCCCTCGCTCCTCAGCGCCTCTTCGAGGGACGTCACCGCCTGCTCCTCTCCGTGGACTAAGACGACCTTGGTTCTGCCCTCGGAGCGATCTACGACCTTGGTTATGAAGTCTAACAGCTCGATCCTGCCCGCGTGGGACGAGAAGTCGAACCACTTTACGTCGCACTTTACCTTCTCTGAGTCGGGCGTGAGTTTGCCGTGCTTCAGCAAGCAGTCACCGGGCGTGTCCGGGATCTGGTAGCTCACGAGGAATATCGCGCTGTCGCTCCTATCGGCCAAGCGCTTAGCGTAGAAGGCCGATGGGCCTCCCTTCAGCATCCCGGACGGGCTTACGACAACCCCACCCTCCTTCAAGAGCCTCTTCCTGTCCTTGGGCCCCCTAACGAACCTAGCGAATTCGAGGGCCTCTTCGTAGAGGTCTTCGCTCCTCAAGAAGTCCTTAAAGCTCAGCAGCTCGAGCGATATCTGCTTGGCCATGCCGTCCAAGTAGACGGTCAAGTCGCTCGCGTATTTGTAGAGCACGCACAGTATCTCTTGGGCCCTGCCGTAGGCGAAGGCCGGCACGAGCACGACTCCTCCGCCCTCGACGCAGTCGACCACGGACTCGACGAAGCTCTTCTCGGTCAGCGCCCTGTCCTCGTGGGGCCTGTCGCCGTACGTGGACTCCACGATCAACAGGTCTATGGGGCACTCCGATAGGACGGACTCTAGGTCCACCGGGTTCACCAGCCGTGTCTCAATGCTGTTGAAGTCGCCCGTGTAGAGGGCCTTGAACCCCTTTGACCTCAACAAGAACATGCAGCTCCCGGGGACGTGTCCAGCGTTCAGGGCCCTAATGGCGATGCCGCCTACCTCCACCTCCTCTCCGTAGCCCAGAGGTCTAATGCCATCCACGGCCTTGTAGAGCTCCTCGACTTCGTAAGGTAGGAAATTACCCGAAAGCTTCATCATGTCAAGCACTAAGTACTCTAGTATCTCGGCGCACAGCCGGGTGGAGTAAGCTCGTGGCGTGACCTTCGAGGAAAACAGAAACGGCACTAGACCAGAGTGGTCCAAGTGCGGATGGGTGAGCAACACAGCGTCCACAGAGCTCGGGCTCACGTGCGATGGAAAGAGGGGCACGTCGTCTAGCAAGACACCGTAGTCGAGCAAGAAGTTTCTATTCTCCAAGCTGAGGAGGTAGGCTGACCTCCCTACCTCTCTGCAACCTCCCAAGCATAGCAATTTAGCGCGGCTCATGATGTGACAGCTACCCGAGGAAGTGTAGACGACCTCCTTTAAACGTTTCCCGAGTACGTCGCTAGCAACAAGCTTATTAGACGTGGCCGATTAAGGGCCTCAGGGGCTTAGGTGTCACACGAGTACATCAAGGTGTCCCGCGGAGAGAAGGTCCGCGTGACGTGCCTAAGGTGTGGCAGGTGCTGCCACGGACCCAACGTCAGCTTGACGGCCTTCGACATATGCAGAGTGGCCAACTTTTTGGGCGTCGATTGGAGGGAGCTGAGGGGCAGGTACGTGAAGGCGGTCATAGCGGATGTCGTGCCCATACCAGTACTCCAAAGCGTGAACGGAGTTTGCGCTTTTCTAGTGATGAGGGACAAGCCCACGTGCACGATATACCCTGCCAGGCCGATGAGATGTAGGCTGTACCCCTTCCTCTCCTACAGCCCAGCTAGGCCCGACTTGATATACCTAGACGAGTGTTGCGGAGGCGTCGGCATCGGGGAGCCCGAAGACCCTCCTTGGACCCTCTTAAGTCAGTATCACGTGGAGCTCAAGCTCCACTACACCAAGCTCTACCAGCTCATATTTGAAGGGGGCTACGAACCCCTTCAAGCCCTAGAGAGTCTCATCGATGAGGTCTGCGCCCAAGCGCGTCAGAGCAACGAAGCTCATCCTTCTTAGGCTACGCTACAGCAGAGCGGCGTAAATGATATCGCTCAGGGACTCTAAGCAGGCCTCTATCCTGTCGAAGGTCCCCTGAGGCTCTCTGGGCAGAATGTCGAAGAGCGTCCTCTCAACGCCCGATCGCAGGTCTGGCGGTATCACGTCGAGGTTTTCCTCGAAGAGCCCTCGGAGCTCGCGGTCCATCGATGAACTGTAGACCGGCAAGGCATTCGCGAGGGCCTTGAAGGCGTTTAAGGTGAGTAGCGCTCGCGCACTAGGATTACTCTCTGCCATAATCCAAGAGGCCCTCTCCTCAGGCGTTATCGTCAAGTGGAACTTGTAGAGTCTCTCCATCTCGGGAAGGTAGCCCCTCTCGACGACGAACTTTGTGGCCTCGTATCCCTTGACGCCCGAGGCCACCAAGTATAGCACGGCAATCGCGAGGTGCCTGGGAACCCCGAACTCAACGAGCCCTTGAAGCGCGGGCGGCACTCGAATGGCGTAGTACTCCTCGGAGCCGTGAAGCTTGGCGTGGGCCAGCGCTATCAGTAGCTCCCCTCTGACCACCGCCTCGCCCTTGTCGTAGAGCTCTGACGCCACCACCACTATCGTGGGCTTGCCAGCCACGTACAGGTGGGAGGCCGAGCTCAGGGGCTGGGGAGCTGGACCAGCTCCTCCGGAAGCGGCGTTGAGGAATTCGCTCAAGCGCTCCCGAGACTCCACAACCACGACCCTCAGTGTCTTAGTGTCAACGTCAAAGGTCCTTGACGCGTCGTCGATGCACTCCTTGATGTAATTCAGCGCTATGCTGCTGACGGAGCCAAATGTCAAGATCTCGACCATCTACGGCACTCTCATCGAGGTCCCTTCGACCGAGGCCATAGCTTCTTTACCCATTAAGCGGCGCGAGCTCAAGTCCCTAGACCCCTCAAGGACGTCGACATTACTCGACTTTTATGTCGTACCACTTCCTCTTTCCCTCTTCCTCGCCTTCCACCTTTACCTCGACTATCTTTGGCCTCTTCACACCCACCTCTCTGATCTCGACGCCTCTAGGTCCCCTCTGCCTCGAGCCCTCTACCTCGTCGATTACGACCTCCTTGACGTGACCTCCAGCGGTCGACCTCCCTTCGGGCCCGCATTCCCACACTATTTCCGCGTCTGGATACCTCTCTCTCAAGTACTCCTCCAACCTCTTCCTGTCGACGTCGCCTTGAGCCGAGACCCTGACCACTGGCCTCCCGCACTCATCGTAGGTCACGGATATGGAGTACATGCCTGAGCCTCTTTCAAGTCCTCCGACACCTTCGAAAAACTCTTCAAACCTCTCAAACATTTCGTCGAAGAGGCTCTTGCGCCTGCGCCTCATAACCTTCGTTAACATGGGGCGGGGGGATAGATAAGTGTTTTTCACTAGAGCCCTCATGCTCCAAGCGGGTTCGTGAAGACTCCATCCGAAGCGAGCGTTAGAGGTGACGATCTTTGGCTAACAGAGGCCCACGGAAACCGCTAAACGTATTAGTACGCCCGCATAGTAAACTGGGGTCTCAAGTCTTGGAATTTTGCGAGAAGTGTGGGGGTCTCTTAAGGCCCGTCAAGAAGAATGGGAAGAGTTATTTGGTATGCAAACGGTGCGGTTCTTCAAAGCCCTTGGACAGGCAAGCGTCTACGTACTCCTCCAAGAGGGTCATCGAGGAGGCGAGGCACGGTAAGATAGGGGTCGTCGAGGACAGGACGGAGCTCAGGAGGAGGCTGAGGGAGGAGGAGAAGGAGCTCGAGGAAGAGAAGAGGAGAGAGCTAATGGACCTGCTAAGCAGAGAACAAGAAGAGGTCGAAGCGGAGGAGTAGATCTCGGCACACTCAACGACCTAGTGGCGACCAAGGACCGTAAGAATGGACATGGGTCACATCAGTTACCACGCCTTAAGACGGCACGTCCTAACTCTAAAGGGTATCAAGTGGGTTCCATCGCACGTGGCGCTAGTCGTGAGGTGAGTGAAGCCCTCCCTGCAAGTCGAGAACGTGACCCCGTACTCGTCCGCTATTTCCCTCAACATCTTCATCAAGCTGAGCCGAAGCCCCTCCTTCAAGTACCTGGAGGGCCCAACCCTCAGCCCCTCCTCGTAGTAGAGCTCATGCCAGTACCTCGCCTTATCTGGGAAGGCCTTGACCATCCTGGCCAAGTTGTCCGGCTTCGCCTTGTAAGTCGCCGAGCTCACGTGCTTTGCCCCGGCCCTCACCACCTCCTCGACCAGCCACCTCAAGCCCCTCTCGTCGTCGTTTAAGCCCGGCACTATGGGGTCTATCCTGACGATGCAGGGCACTCCCTCCCTGCTTAAGAGCTCGAGGGCCCTGACCCTCTCCTTAGGCCTAGGGGCGCCCGGCTCCATCCTTGTTGCCAAGCCCTCGTCGAGGGTCGTTATCGTGAGGCTCACGGCGCAGTTGCCCCTCGAGATTAAGTCGACGTCCCTAGCGACGACGTTGGACTTGGTTATTATCATGACCTTAAAACCCCTAGGCAGGAGGATCTCTAAGCACCTCCTCGTAAGCCCCAAGCTGGCCTCAATCGGCGGGTAGGGGTCCGAGCTGTTGGCCATGGATATGGGCAAGTCCCTGTCCACCTTGTTCAAGTCCTTCAATAACCGACGTAGCACGTCCCTCTTCGGCACCGATTCCGGGGCCCTTATGTAGGACGTGGCATAGCAGTAGAGGCACTTGTGGCTACAGCCCGTGTACGGGGAGAAGCTATACTTAGGGGGGCAGGTGCAGAGCTTGCCCCTCCAGGGGTCGAAAGGCGCTACGACGCTCATCCATAGAAGAGTTACGCGGTCGCGGAAATAGCCTTTTGGGTTCAAGCACGACGTAGGCAAGGGCCAAGGTATCAGACGGCCTTTACGCAACAGATATAAACTTACGATGGACTTACCCCCAAGGTTGTGGTGAGAGCTTGTACCACGTTCTACCTAGAGCTCTACGAGGAGTTGAGGGAGGAGTTGCCAGAGGTGCCAGATCACAGGATCTTCGCCTTGCAGCTTCTCACGGACAAGGGGGAAGGACTTCTCAGACCTCCTCTGATTCCGCTAATGTCGAGCGACGTCGAGATCTGTTGACTTAAGCCGGAAAGAAAAAGTTGAGCGACAGGTTGCTCTAGGATCGCGTCCTCCTCTTCACTCCTCACTCCTTCATCAAATAGCCGCCGAACATAATGGACCATAGTAGTGTTGGGTACGATACCATGCGCTCTATCCCGCCTATGCCGAGGCCTAAGTCGATCCTCGCGGTGAAGAGGACAAGGGCAAGCAACGATACTATGCCCAGTATTACCGAGAAGTATGAGGCAGGGGCTCTCTGGAACTTGAAAGAGGCTATGGCCGCCAAGGCGCCGAAGAGGAAGGCCAGCAGGGCAGCTATGAAGTGGGCGTACGGTACTGGAGAGTCCATCGGGAAGGAGCCCACGCCTATGCAACCTATCCCGCAGAGGACTAGGAAGCCCAAGAAAGCCTTGTTGGTTATGACCTTCCCCCTCCGCAGGAAGTAGGCGGCGAGGATCGCCGTGAGGCCTAGCACGATTACCGAGGCGTTGAAGAGGGGCGCCGTGGCGGCGCTGAGGGCCCCGAGCTCGCTTATGTAGTCTAGGGATACGCTGTAGTGGGGGTAGAGGCACTCGGCTATAAGCATGCACACGAGGAACTGGGCCGACCCCGCGAACATCAGGGCTCCAGAAACCCTACCGATGGGTTGCCCCATGTATCTCTTGTAAGGACCTCAGAGAGGATAAAAGCCTTTCTGCGAAGGTTAAGCCGCCCTCTACATAAAGAAAATCGAAGTTAATTCTTAGTAAGATGTCTTTAATTAGTGTCAGATGAAGACATTTCGTGGACGTCATCGATGCAGCGCTTTGGCGCGAAGCCTCTTTAGTCCGAGCCGTCAAAGCCTATTGATTTAGGGGGTCCAAGGTCTGAAGCACAAGCACGAATACGCCCCGATACCAAGAGCGCTGAAGAGAGAACCGCGAGATCTCTACCTTTAAAGCTCAGACCCTGCTAACTAAGACGTGGGTTATGAGGCCTGGACAACTCATAAGCCCTCGGCCCAAGCGGGTGAATGACGCGTGAGGGAGCTCAATAGGGTCTCAGACGTCCTTCCCGAGGCCATTAAGCACTTACGCCCCCCTCGCGAGGTCCGCGTTTCGGTAGAAGAGTCTCTTGGCAAGTACTCCGCTGAGACTTTGCTCTCCGGCCTCAAGTTGCCGCCCAAGCCCAAATCGGTTATGGATGGCTACGCCGTCCGCGCATGCGATGTAGAGGGGGCCTCGCCCCTCTCTCCGGTGCGCTTGAAGTTGCTCAAAGGCGTGATAAGGCCCGGAGTGGACACAAACGTGACGCTAAAGCCCGGCACGGCCGTTAAGGTGGAGACCGGCGCCTTCTTGCCCAACGGCGCCGATGCCGTCGTGCCCATGGAGGACGCCCTCGAAGAGGGGGACGAGGTCCTCGTATTGAGGGTCTTGGCCAAGTACGAGAACGTGTCGTTGCCGGGCGAGGAGTACGACGAGGGCCTAGTTATAGTTCGCAGGGGCTCTCGAATAACGCCTCAAGCCGTGGCGGGGCTCGTGGTCGAGGGCGTTGAGGAGGTCAAGGTCTTCGACCTCGCGGCGAGGATCTTGAGCGTCGGGGACGAGATAGTGAAGGGCGCGCTCTTCAGGCCATTCACCCATGTCTTCGTGAGCGCGTGGTTGAGATGGCACGGCATCTCGGTGGTCGAGAAGTCCATCGTCGGCGACAGCGTCGGCGACATCCTCAAGTGGCTTCGGCGGGACGATGCCCCCTACCTCTCAGTCCTCGTCGGCGGTACGTCGGTGGGGGGCCACGACTACACAGTCAAGGCCATGCGGATGGCGGAGCCGGAGTACCTCGTGCACGGATTTGCCATTCAGCCCGGCAAGACCGCATGCTTGGCAGTGAAGGACGGCAGGCCCATACTCGCGCTGAGCGGGCTCCCCGTGGCCGCGATGTCCACGCTCGAGTACCTACTTAAGCCATTATTGAAGGGCATGGGCTTCGAGGTCCCGGAGTACCCCAAGGTCAAGGCGATCCTGACCCGTAGGGTGACTGTGAAGTCCGGTGTCAAGGGCTTCGTCAGGGTTTTGGTTCGAGAGAGGGAGGGTAGGCTTTACGCCGAGCCGATAATGGGCGGGGGCTCCGGGGCGCTTGCGAGCCTCTTGAGGGGCAACGGCTTCGTGGAGGTGCCAGAGGACGTCGAGGGCTTCGACGAGGGGTGCGAGGTCGAGGTGAGCTTGTACGGGTCACTGGCCTAGCTTGCCCGAGCGCAAGATATACCGCCGACTGGTCTCTGTGGACGACGTAATACCGATAATCGAAGGTCATCGACCGCTGAGGCCTCTAGGGGAGATAGAGCTTCCCCTAGAGAGGGCGATAGGGAGGGTGCTCAGCCGCAACGTCTACGCCAAGGCGAATTACCCGCCCTACACTAGGGCCCTCATGGACGGCTACGCCGTGATGAGCGACGACCTCGCAGGGGCTTACGAGGACAGGCCCAAGAGGCTGAGGCTTGTGGGCCGCCTATCGGCTGGCGAGTCCAAGGCAGTGAGCATTGGTAGGGGGGAGTGCGTGGAGGTCTCGACGGGGGCCGCCGTGCCCCATCCGGCCGACGCCGTGGTGCCAGTAGAGTACACCAGCACCGAAGGGGGTTACGTCGTCTTTTACAGGAGCGCGGCCAGGGGCGAGAACGTCGACCAAGCGGGCTCTGACTTCGTTGAGGGGGAGGTGGCGGCGTGGAGGGGGGAGGTTCTCACGCCTCCGCTGGCGTCTCTGCTGGCAGCCTTGGGCGTGGACAGGGTCCACGTGTACAGGCCAGCGAGGGTTGGGATACTGCCCACGGGAAATGAGCTCAGGAGCCCGGGCGAGGAGCTTGAGTACGGTTGCCTGTACGACTCCAACTCCTACTTGGTCTACGGATGCGCCAAGATCATGGGCGCCGAGCCCAAGATCTACGAGAGGGCCTTGGACGACGAAAGGGACTTGGAGGAGAAGCTCTGGAAAGCCATCGAGGAGAACGACCTCGTGGTCACGATAGGGGGGACCTCCGCAGGCCTCGAGGACCTCACGTACAAGGTCTTGTCCAAGCTCGACCCCGGCTTAGTAGTTCACGGGGTCAGGGAGAAGCCCGGCAGGCCCTTCGCCGTTGCGGTCCATCGAGACAAGATAGTGCTGAGCTTGCCAGGCTTCCCCCTCTCGTGCCTCCTGACCGTGAACCTATACCTCCTGCCGATACTGGCCAAGCTCCAAGGTCTGAAGGGCTACGAGCACAAGTACGTCGTCGCGAGGTCGTCCACGCCGCTCAGGGGGGAACCGGGCATAAGGGTCTTCGTCCCCGCCATTTTGGTCGAGCGCGGGGGGCTCACGATGGCCTACCCCTTGCCGAGCCACAGCGGGAGCATATCGGCCCTGAGCTTGGTGGACGGATACATCGTCGTGCCCGAGAGCGTCGAGCATGCACCCGCAGGCTCCGAGCTGAAGGTCTTACTGAGCCCGCTTTGGAGGCCTTACGAGGTCAACGTAATTGGGAGCCACGATCCGTTGCTCCAGCACGTGCTGAGCGCCCTCGCGCCGAGGGAAAGGGTGCGCATCCTGAACGTCGGTAGCACGGCTGGCCTCCAAGCCCTGAAGGTAGGGGTGGCCGATGTGGCCGGGGTGCACCTGCTGGACCGCGAGACCGGGGAGTACAACGTGCCCTACATAAAGAGGATGGGGTTGAGGGGGGTGATGCTGATCAGGGGCTACCTGCGTGAGGTAGGCTTCGTATTCAGGAAGGGGCTCTCAGTGTCCTCGATGGGCGACGTCGTAGACAAGGGCCTCAGGTTCGTCAACAGGAACCCGGGGAGCGGCACCAGGACCCTCATAGACTTGCTACTGGAGGAGGAGTCCAGGAGGAGGGGGATTGACGTCGAGGACTTGAAGCGAATGGTCAGGGGCTACAACTTCGAGGTGAAGACCCACGAGGCCGTCGCGTACTTGGTCTCAAGGTCCGCGGTGGACGTGGGGGTGGCCGTCAGGTACGCGGCGGAGAGGTACGGCTTGGCCTTCACGCCAATAAGCCGCGAGAGGTACGACGTCTTGGTCAGGAGGGACTCCATGGACAAGGAGCTGGTTAAGAGGCTCGTCGATCGATTCAGTGAATTGGTCCAAGACTTCGTCAAGGACTTCGAGGGATACGAGATAAATGGGGAGACGGGAAAGGTGTTGGACTTTCCTACTGATTCTTCGACCTCTTGAACTGCTGACTCATTTGTGCTCAGGTCGAATCGAGAGTGCTATCGAAAGACGCGAGGCGCGCGGTTTATAATGCTCTAAGACCAAATTATTAGCTATGTACTACGAGGAGATAATGGAGAAGTTAGGGTTCCCGAGCTCTGAGCTGTTAAGGAAGATCCTGGAGTACTTGATGACCCCCGAGGAGGCGAAGGTCGCGGCGGCTCTACCGGGCTCGATCGACGAGATCGCGGGAAAGCTGTCCATGGACAAGTCGAGGGTCGGGGAAGTACTCGAGAGCCTCTTCAGGAAGGGGGTCGCGATACCGAGGGACTTCAAGGAGAGGAGCTACTACAGGCTCGCTAGGAACATAGTCCAACTCCACGACGCCACCCTTGCCTCGAGGCACATGAGAGACCCGGAGTACGCGAGGCTATGGAAGGAGTTCGGCGAGAAGGAGGCGCACAAGGTCGTGGGAGAGTTCTTCGCTGCGACGGGCATAAAGTTTGGGAGGGTCGTGCCAGCTTACAACGCGATAAAGGACTTGCCGGGGGTCCTCCCGTGTGAGAACATAGTTGAGATGTTGAAGGCCCAGAAGAAGATAGCCGTCGTCCCCTGCTCTTGCAGGAACGTTACACGCTTTGCCGGCGACGGTTGTCGGTACACAAAGGAGCTTGTCGAGGATGAGAAGACCTGGAAGTGCGTTCAGGTGGGTAGAGGGGCCGAGTACGTCATAGAGAGGGGCTCCGGGATAGAGCTGAGCGTCGATGAGGCCGTAGAGCTGATAGAGAGAATGGAGAAGGACGGCCTCATTCACACGTGGCCCAACACGGCGAAGATCGTCGACAGGACCGTGACCGTGAACTGCAATTGTTGTAGCGATTGTTGCGAGAACTTCTTAGCATCGAAGTACTCAGGGGTGCCTATATCGGCTTTTCTAGAGAAGAGTCGTTACGTAGCTTACGTTGACAAAGACCTCTGCTCGGCCTGTGGTGTCTGCGTACAGAGGTGCCACTTCAATGCCATAACGCTTGGCGAATACGCGGTCGTCGACGAGGACAAGTGCTTCGGCTGTGGCACCTGCGTCGTGGGTTGCGGTCAAGGGGCCATAAAGATGAAGGCCGTGAGGGGGCCGGAGCACATACCGCCATAGACCCATTCATTGCCAAAAAGGGCTGGCATCGGCAGAGCTCGACCCCCTTCGCGTAGCCCCACTCTCTAAGTTTTTAGCCCTGCTCGGCGCAGTGATATAGTGGTGGGCGTTTTGGTCATAACAGTAGTTAAGAGGGACGGCTCCAAGGAGGAGCTCATTCCAGAGAAAATCGTCGTCAGCTGCCTCAAGTCGGGGGCGACGGTGGAGGCTGCGAGGAAGATAGCCAAGATAGTCGAGGCGAAGCTGTTGGAGAAGGGGGTCTCGGAGGTCTCGGCTCGGGAGCTCACGCGCATGATACTGGAGCTCCTTAAAAAGGAGAACGAGGAGTGGTACAAGAACTGGATTATATTCGATAGAGCGGTGAAGAGGAGGAAGACCGAGGAAGAGCTCGCGTGAGCCATGACCCTCTGGTAAGGCCGTTTACTGCTAGCGCTGGGCAAGCGAATCACGACAAACGACGCGCTAGCTTACACTATCATATTTTTTCCACGATCCTTCCCTTCACCGAGGCGTCTTGTTGGTGACGCCTGCGAGCGGTAAATTCGTTGTGGCTAGGCGAGACCTCGAGAAGTGCATCAGCTGTGGAGCTTGCGAGGAAATAGTGGCGTGCCCCGCGGGGGGCGTTGGGAATGTGTCGACGTGCGCCGGGTGCGGGGCCTGTTACCTAGCCTGCCCCAACGAGGCCGTCGAGTTGGTCGACGCCCCGAGGGGCCGAGAGATCGAGATCTACGTCGATGGAGAGCGGGTCCACGTCCCAGAGCGGATTACGGTGCTCAAGGCCTTGGAGCTCTTGGGGTTCAAAATCGGTAAGTTCCCTGGCGAGGGCGATATCTTCGCCCCGTGCGAGGTCGGGGGTTGCTATAGTTGCGCCGTTGAGGTGGACGGAAGCGTTAGGCCCAGTTGCGTGACTATGGTTCGAGAGGGCATGAGGATCGCGACAAGGCTTCCCGAGGACTACGTCCCCGTGAGGTCGCTCCACGGCTGGATGGGCCACCCCGTCGGAGGGGTTGGGACGCCGTGGTGGCTCAAGGGCAGGCGCTACGTCGAGGCCGCTGTCTTCGCGTGCGGGTGCAACCTACGCTGTCCTCAGTGCCAGAACTGGACGACGACCTACAACGGGAGGGAGGCTGCCCTAACGCCTAGGGAGGCCGCGGTCGTGATGACGAGGGCGAGGAGGTATTATGGCGTGGACAGGATGGCCATATCCGGTGGGGAGTGCTCTCTCAACAGGAGGTGGCTCGTACAATACATCGAGGAACTCAGGCTCCTCAACCGAGATGACAAGGCGAGGCTCCACGTGGACACGAACGCCACGATCCTCACGAAGGACTACATCGATGACCTAGTGGAGGCTGGTGTGACGGACATAGGGCCGGACCTCAAGGGCCTAAGGGTCGAGACCTTCATGCGGATAACGGGGATAGCCGACAGGGAGCTGGCCGAGAAGTACCACCGAACGTCTTGGAGTGCCTTCAAGTACCTAGTCGACAGCTACAAGGGCAAGGTCTTCATAGGCGTCGGCATCCCCTACAACAGGGACCTGATCTCCATTGAGGAGGTGGCCAAGATCGGCGAGGAGATCTTCAGGGTCGACCCCGAGGTCCAGGTGTGCGTCCTCGACTACCGCCCTGAGTTCAGGAGGCGCGACATTTCGAGGCCGAGCTTCCAAGAGATGGTCGAGGTCTGGAGGGTCCTGAAGTCCACGGGCCTGAAGACCGTTATATGCCAGACGGTCTACGGCCACATAGGGCCCCACGAGCCGAGGCTTTCAAGGCCCCATTAGCGCTAGCACGCAAGAGAGGAGACCTTGCCCTTCAAGGCCTTTGAAAACCTTTCGATTGCGGCCCTTCTACCAAGTAGTCCATGAACCCCAAGGCCTTCTTGGTCGTCTCAATCTCCGCTAACGCTAAGCTCGCCGCTTAAGGCCTCGCTGCCTGCAAGTTTAGCTCGTGGAGCTAAGAGCCCTTTCTAACATTGAAGTCCGCGCCCGCTCAGACCTTGCGCGGCGGCTGAGGAACACTAATCATCCCATAGCTCGTAGTTTTAAAGGGTCAAATTCATATCCGCTACTCACCGGCTCGTCGTCTTTAAGGGAGCCATTTAAATTAACGAGTTCGGGACCTCTAGCTCGTAAGTTTAAGACCATGTCAAACCATTTTATCATCCCCCGAGCTTCAGTAGCCCGAGAGGTAACGAGGTGGCTATGAGCGGCCCTATGAAGGCGGTCGCCTATTCGAGGACGTCGACGGACATGCAGACGACGGAACAGCAGATCAACGCGATCAAGGAGTACGCCGTCAAGATGGGCATGGAGATCCTGGAGTGGTTCGGCGACCCAGACGTCTCGGGGGCCATACCTGCGCTCGAGCGCGAGGGCTTTAAGAGGTTGCTCGACTACGTCGAGCGAAACAGGGTCTCGACCATAGTCGTCTACGCGATCGATAGGCTCGGTAGGAGCTTCATGGACATATTCAAGACGCTGAGCGAGCTCGACAAGAGGGGGATAACCGTTGTGAGCGTCAGGGACAGCTTCCTACAAACCCTGGACCCCAACATTAGGAGGCTCGTCCTCGCGGTCTTGGCCTGGGCCTCGGAGTACGAGGTGAAGCTAACGAGGGAGAGGGTCAGGCTGGCGATGAAGAGGAGGGAGGTCCAGGAGAAGCTCGAGAAGGTCAGGAAGGTGGACAAGATATACGAGGAGACCAGGCAGCTGATAAAGGCCCTCTACTCGCAGGGCTGGAGCTTGAGGAAGATAGCTAAGACTGTGAACCTGAGCGTCTACGCTGTTCGAAAGGTGTTGATGAGCGAGGGCGTGATAGAGCCCGGGAGGTACAGTTGCCCTAGGTGCGGACACAAGCTCAACTGGGACGACATAGAGAACGCGTACAAATGTAGGTCGTGCGGCTTTAGGGGCTAAGTGTAAAAAAGAAAAGGTAGACCTAATGTATCGCTATGGCGGTCAACGTCCTCTCAACTCCCTCTATCTCGTGGATCTTACTCACTATCTCCTTCACATCGGCTATCGGTTCCTTGCTCTCAAAGAAAGCGATGACGTCGAAAGGACCCGTGACGGCGTAGGCCGCCTTTACTTTTTCAATCTTAGCGACTTTGTTGGCCACTTCGAAAGCCTTGCCAGGTCTCGTGTTTATCAAGACGAAGACCACGTGCATACAGCACGACCCACAACAATACATCTCTTATCCTTGGGCTTAAACTTGTTGAAAGCACGTTCTCTTCGGATCACGCCATGAGTCTTGCGAGATTATTTATCGGGGCTAAACTCTTAAGGTATCAGGGCTGGTGACCTGCCATAACACACTCAGCGCCAGCGATAGCGGAGGTCCATTGCAAGACAGCCTTGTCGAGAAGTGGCATATACGGAGTAGACTACTCCCTGAACCCCTACTTCGGTTGCGAGCACTCCTGTGTCTACTGCTACGTCCCCAGGATGATGTCGGGGAGGCTGAGGGGGAGGGCTTGGGGAAGCTTCGTCGAGGTCAAGGTCAACATCCCGAGGGTGCTGGCGAGCGAGCTCAGGCGCGTGAGCCGAGGTAGGGTTCTCGTGAGTAGCATAACGGACCCCTACCAGCCCGTCGAGAAGTCGTATAAGCTCACGAGGAGCTGCTTGGAGCTCTTGGCGTCGAAGGGCTTGGAGGTGACGATCCTCACGAAGTCCTCCCTCTTCAAGAGGGACTTGGACTTGATGGACGGAGAGAGGTTCGAAGTGGGGGTCACCGTCACGACGATCAAGGCTCACAGAGAGCTGGAGCCCTTCTCAGACCCCCCTCTCAAGAGGTTGGATGCCTTGCGGGAGGCCTCCGAGGAGGGCCTGAGGACGTTCGTGTTCTTGGGCCCTCTGATACCCGGGGTCGTGGACGAAGAGCTCGACGAAATACTGGAGCTGGCCCGCGGCGCTGGGGCCAGCTACGTGATAGTCGACAAGCTCAACACCAAGGGCGACGTGGTC
>Ga0326760_1000296_pt1 | contig 28544 bp, 29 predicted proteins | sample GCREP_S_FD_207668 | JGI IMG/M metagenome (GOLD analysis project Ga0326760, IMG submission 207668) | Hot spring sediment microbial communities from Geyser Creek Basin, Yellowstone National Park, WY, United States - GCR.EP_S | ecosystem: Environmental > Aquatic > Thermal springs > Near-boiling... | reverse complement strand
TTATGTGGATTATCAATAAACAGAATTACAAAAATACAAATAGCAGTTGGTAGTTATGCTACTACAATTTATGGTTATGCTGATAATATAATAATTCGAAAATATACATCTCCAGAACCAACAATTAGTTTAGGAAGTGAAGAATCTTATTTTCAACAAAATGTATATCTTTCTCGTTTCATTTTTTCTTGGAATGCAACTGGAACATGGATTAATGAATCTTATACTTTTTCTCCAAACTCGTTTCAAGCCTGGGCAAACGTTACAAAAACTATAAACAATGCTGGAAGAATTTGTTGGAGATTTTATGCAAACAATTCTTTAAATTTTTGGAATGCAACTCCTATAAGTTGTATAGATTCAATTTCTCCAGAACATTATTTTGAAATTAGTTTGCTAGAACCACAAGAAGGAAGACTTCTTAACTTAGCAGTCGGTGATTATTTAGAAGTAAAAACACAAATAAAAATGAATTCAAAATATAATTTCTGTGTAAACGCGAGAGTAATAGCGAGATATAATGTTTCTTCTAATTATCCAGATACTGCAATTCCTTCTACAAACTCTATTTACTCTACAAATAATTTCCAAACAATTCAAATATGTAGCGGAGAAACAAAAATTGTAACTTTTGATTTATATGCAAACAAGCCAACAATAAAGGCAATAGATATAGTGGTAGAATCTTCTTATACAAGAAATGATACAAAAGAATTTTTTGTTAACGTTTCATTAACTGCAAACAGAGAGTTAATACTAAAAAAAGGGTGGAATTTAATTTCTATTCCTTATAAAAATTTTTACTTTGATTTATCTAGAGATGAGTGTAATTTAAAAGAGAAAATATTCCATTACTTCAATGGAGAAAATTGGGAATATTATACTTATAGAGAAATAACGTATGGAAAATCTTATTGGGTTTATAGTGAAAAAAATTGTAAAATATATCTTTTTGCAAGCGGAAATGTTGATCTAAATGATTTGCCAAAAATAACTGAGAAAAACAAAAAATATGGCATGATAGGTTCTTTAGCTCAGATAAAAAATGTAACTGAAATTGCTAATATAATAGGTTGTAAAAATGCAATAGTTAGATATTATGATCCAGAAATAGGCTTTATTCAAACAACTTTGATAAAACCTTGGAAAGGATATATTTTTGAATGTTCCTAAGGCCAACCAAAAGTAATTATTTCTTTATGATAAAAATCTTCTTTTGCAACTTCTAATAACATTTCAACAGATCCTGGTACATTTGGATAATTTGGCAATTCGCATGGAGTTCTTAAAATCTTTAAATTAACATAAAATCCATACTTACTTAGCAAGTTTTTAATATCATAGCCAAATTCTTCTGAATAATATTTTAGCTCTTCACAATTTTTTGCAAGCCTTCCTATTTCTATTGCTTTTTCTTTTATATTTTTTATTAACATTAGTTCAGGTTTTAACAAAGTAGAATAATCTACGAAAACTTGTTGAGAGGAAAAAAAGTAAGAATAAAGCGCTATTGCTACTACTGCAGCAATTAAAATAACAAATTGCAATTTATAAAATTTGTATGATTGCATGCTTTTGATTTCCAATTTTTAAAACATTTTTCTCATTTACAAATTTTTTTGAGATTAAAAAATCTACACATCTATTTCCAAATGCATTTATTATGTTTACATCTTTTAAAATCTCTTCAATTTCATTTTCATTTGCATATTTTTCAAAGTAAAAACTTTTTGAAATTTTTATTTTAGTATTATTAAATTCAAATTCCTTTTCCAAAACTTCTTCATCGCAAATTGCCAAAATTTTTAGATTTTTTATATAATGAACTTTTATGCAAAATTTCATATTCTTAATATTTTAACAGCACCACAAGCCAAGCATTTCAAATGTTTTGCATTTTTTTCCTCAATTATTATTGTTTCTGGCTTTCCACAAGTTTCACAAATTACAAAAAGCTTTACATATTCTTCTAACTTTTTCTTTAAGTTTTCTTTTTGTACAATTCCCTTTAATACTAGTCTATCATTTTCAAATTTTCCAGGAATACCTAAAATTCTGAAAAAATATTTCTTAAAATCTTTTTCACTTCTCCTAATTTTTTCCAAAATTTCCTTTATATTAAGTATTATTGTTTTATTCTTTACGTATTCAACTTTTAGTTCTGGCAACGCATATCTATCTTTTACTTCACTCTTTTGTGGCATTTTTTTAAGAGCTTCTTCTAGCATTTCTTCATAACTTTTCATAATATTCTATATCTTCCATTTTCTTCAACAATTTTTCCATCTTTCTTAAGCTTTTCCAAAATTTCTTTTATTTCCTCTTCATTTATCCCTAATATTGCTTCTAAATCAAGGATTGAAAAAGTTTTCAATCTTTTCATTATCTCAAAAATTTTTTCCTCAGTTATTCTATTCTTTAAAATTTCTCTTATTTGATCTTCATCCATGTTAAAGCTTTCTTTACAAAAGTTTTTAAATTCATCCAAAGAAACTAAATCAAGATATTCTAAAATGTTTTTTAACCATTTGCTTTTTTCTTCAATTCTTTCCATCAATTTTCGCTTTACAAATATTTCGAAGTTTTCTTCAATTTTTTTAACAAAGTCTGCTTTTATAAATCTTTCATTAGTTTCTCTAATTTTTCCCCAAACAATAACAGTATCTCCAACTTCAATAGAAATATCTGTGGGATTAAAAATTTTTACATTAATACTAGAGGTTTCATCGTTTACTGTAATTCTCATATATGTTGCATCTTGATTTAAATATTTATCAATAACAGTTCCAACTATCACTGGCTTATAAATTTTTTCACCAAATTTTGTAATTATATAGCTTGGTTTTTTTTCTTCTGCATTTGGAGGTTTATAAGTAGATTTTTTTATTTCTGAAATAAAAACTGGAACTAAAGAATATTTCATGTCTTTCCAATAAATCCAGGTTTAGGAGAATATATTTCTCCTTCCATTTTCATCTTGTTTAAAATTTCTTCAACATCTTCAATTCCAATTTCTTTTGCTCTTTTTATTATTTCTTGCTCAGGAATCATATTTCCAAAAATTTTTTGTAGATCTTCAATTATGTTTCTAACACTTCTTATTTTTCCTCTTTGAGTACTACTAATCCTTCCTTCTGCCTTATCAATATCTATTGTTCCCAATTCTGGTTCAAAGCCTAGTTGAGTTAATGAAATTTTCATTAATCTTATTGCTCTTTCTGCATCTTCCTCTTTTACTTCATTACTTAATCTTACTTTTGCGCTTGCTTCCGCTAATCTAATTAATGCTTCAAATTGTCTTAAAGTAATTGAAACTGCAGTTCCAATACTTTTTTGCCTCATTTCATAGTAAAAGTTTGCAAGCTTTTCAAATGCTTCTTTTGTCATTTTCGGTTTGCAATTTTTTCTTGCATATGCAATATATTTTCTAATAAAAGAAGGTTCCAAAATTTCTTTAAATCTTTCTTCTTCAAAAAATCTTGTTTTTTCTATGTATTCGATAACTTTTTTATCTATCTCTGGATTTGGAATATCTCTTAAAACAAATTTTAAATCAAATCTTGAAAGTAAAGTTTCTGGAATTTCTATTTGCTCCTTTATAGGTATGTAAGGGTCGAATCTTCCATATTTAGGATTTGCCCCAGCAAGTATTGCAGTTTTTGCTGGCAAGGTTGCAACAATACTTGCTTTTGCTATTGAAACTGATCCTTGCTCCATTGCTTCATGCAATGCAATTAAATCTTTTTTTTCTACTTTTTCGAATTCATCTATTGCACAAACAGATTGATTTGCCATTACTACTGCACCCGCTTCTAATACCCAACCGCCAAGAAATTCTTCATCTCTACTTACTGTTGCAATTAATCCTGCTGCAGTGCTTGTTGTACCACTTACATATTTCCCTCTTGGCATTAATTGGCTAATTACTTTTAGTATTTGACTTTTTCCAGTACTAGGATCTCCAATTATTAAAATATGAACTTCCCCTCTTATTCTAGATCCATCTGGCATCATTTTTTCATTTCCTCCGAACATTTGAAGTAAAATTGCTTCTTTTATTTCTTCTAATCCAAAAATTGTTGGAGCAATAGAATTTATAAATTTTTGATAAATGTTTGGGTCTTTTGAGAGCTGAATTATTTTTTCTTCATCTTCCTTACTTATTTCAATTTCTTGCCATTCAGTTTCTAAACTTTCAAAATTTATTGCATCTATAAAAATTTCTAAAGTTCTTAAATTTTTTCTTTTTCTAGGAATTCTTTTTAAAATCCCAATTACTTTTATTCTGTTTCCAGGATCAGTTTTTATTCTATTTTTTGGATCTACAAGATCTTCTTTTAAATAAACCATTATGCTTGTAGGTCTTTCTCCGCTAATAATTTCATAAGGTTCTTCTATAACAATCCATCTTGCATCATATAATCTTTCTCCAACCATTTCAAAAGTTCTACTTTCACATCTAGGACATTTTATTGGCTTTTTAATTATTCTTTCTGTTTGTATTACAGAAATTAAATTTTTGCATTCTATGCATTGAAAAATTGCTTCATATATTTCTGGTCTGACTTCGCTTGCTTTTTTTACTATTCCATCAACTATTACTAATTTTCCAATATGTTCGCTCCTTAAATTTCCAATTCTAGTTTCTAATGATTTTGGAAAATTAAAGAATCTTATTCTAACCTTTTCTTTAAATTCTGGAATGTAATCATATAATGCCTCTTCAAAAATTTTTAAAGTTTCTTCGGAATAAGAGATTAACAATTCTGAAAGTTCTAAATCAAAAGATTGTAATAGACCAAAATCTATTTTTAAACTTCTTAAACCTTCTAAAGAAATTTTTCCAATTTCTTCTTTATAATACTCTTCCAAAAATTCGATAAATTTATTTTTTATATCATTTTTTTCACTTTCTTCAATTCTTAATTCTTTTGTAAAACTTTCAACTATCATAAATTTAACTAGAAGATAAAACCATTTTCTTTTCTATTCTTTTTTATATAAATTCTTGCATTTATTAAATTTTCTTCATTTCCTACATCAAACCACATACCTTTTAATTTATAAATTTTAAATGGAAATTTTTTATTAAAGCTTAATATTGCATCAGTTAAATAATATTCTTTTGATCTTTCGTTTTCTTTTACTTTCTTAACCTCTTCTAAAAATTCTTTTTTTGTTTTTATTATTCCAGCAAAGATATATCCTTTTCCTGTTTCACTTTTCTCTTTTATATCTTTTAAATATCCGTTTTCTTCAATAACTTTTCCAAATCTTGAAACATCTTCAACTTCATAAACTGCAATCGCGTTTTCCTTTTTTGCAAATTCTTTTAAATCATCTTCAAAAATAGTATCTGCATAAGTAACAATAAAATCTTCTTTTATAAAATTTTCAGCGCTTTCCAATGCAGCTGCAGTACCTTTTTTATTTATTTGTTCAACAATTTTTCTTCCTTTGTGAAATCTTTTTACATATCCAATTATCTCTTCTTTTAAATAGGAAACTACAACAATTATTTTTTCGTTTTGAATTCCTAAAGAATTTAATAAATCTATATGAAAAGTTAGTAAAGTAATGCCACTTACTGTTAATAAAGGTTTAGGAATAACTTTTGTATAAGGTCTTAATCTTACTCCTTCTCCACTAGCAAGAATTACTCCTTGCATACTATTTTAAATCCATTCTGAATTCATAACCCCATTTTTTAAAGCCTAATTTTTCATACCATTCATGAACATTATTTCTTTCAAATCTGCTAGTTGCAATAATTTTATAACAACCTAAGTTTTTTGCTAATTCTATTGCTCTTTTCACTAGTTTTGTTCCAATACCTTTACCTCTATGTTTTTCATCTACGTAAACATCTTCAAGTAAAGCATAAGGTGATTCATGTAAATCATTTTTTATTATATAAATATAACATCTTCCAATTTCTTTTTCATTTTCTACGATTGAAAGTTTTATTCCAAAAACAGTAATTCTTTTTTCTAATATTTCCATTTTTATATTACAGTTACACATTTAGCTAAATTTCTAGGTTTGTCTGGATCAAAACCCTTTAATATAGCGAGTCTATATGCTAAAATTTGCATTGGAATTATCTTATAAATTAGTGAAGCTTCCCTATCTTCTGGAATTTTTATCCATATATCAAAAACTTTATGGTTTTCTGGTGAAATTCCAATAATCAATCCTCCTCTCGCTTTTACTTCTTCAGCATTTGATATTATTTCTTTTTCTTCATCAACAAAAACTATGCAAGGAGTACCTTTTTCTATTAAAGCTAACGGACCATGTTTTAATTCTCCTCCAGCAAAAGCTTCAGCATGAATATAAGAAATTTCTTTTATTTTTAGTGCAGCCTCTAATGCAGTAACATAATCTATCCCTTTTCCAATTAGAAATATATGTTCTTTATTTTTCAATATTTCTGCAACTTTTTCTATATGCTCTCTTCTACTTCTAGAAAGCAAATCATAAATTTTTGCCTTTATTTCTTCTTTGTTAATGTTTTTATTTATTAATTTTGAATGGAGCAACAAAAATATTGCTAATTGTGCAATATAAGTTTTTGTTGCTGCAACTCCAATTTCAAATCCAGCATTCATTAAAATGTAAAAATCGCTTTCTCTTGTTAAACTAGATCCATATACATTTGTTATTGAATAAATTTTTGCATTCTTTTCTTTTGCTTTTCTTACTGCATCTAGTACATCTGCAGTTTCTCCAGATTGAGATACTGCAATTATTAATGTATTTTCATCTACTAAATTTAAATAGTTTTTAAATTCGGATGCAACAATTGTTTTTGCTAAAATTCCTGCTTTTGCAAATAAATAGCTTGCTGCTAAACATGCATGATAAGAAGTTCCTGCTCCAATTAAAAATATTTTTTTAGAATTTTTTATTTCATTTATAAATTTTTCAATATTTCTTTCATCTTGACTAATAGCTTTTTCAAAAACTTCTGCTTGTTCTAAAATTTCTTTAATCATGTAGTGATGATAATCTTTTTTATCTATTTTTTCAATTTCAATATCAATTCTTTCTATTGGCCTTTCAACTTTTCTTTCAATCAAATTTTCTACTTTAAACTTACCTTTTCCTAAAACTATAAAATCAAAATTTCTCAAAAAAACAAAGTTTTTTGTAAAAGGAAGTAGGGCATAAATGTCGCTAGAAGCAAAACATTCATCTTCATTTATTCCAATAACCAATGGAGAATCCTTTCTTATTCCAACAATTTTTTCTTCATCACTTTTTATAGCTAAAATTGCAAAACTTCCTTTCAGCATCGAAAAAGCTTTTTTGCATGCACTTTCAAAATCCAATTCTTTATTAAATTCTTCTATTAAATGTGCGATTATTTCGCTATCTGTTTCACTTTTAAACTTATGCCCTTTTTTTATTAGCATTTCTTTTAATTCTAAATAGTTTTCTATTATTCCATTATGAACTATTGCAATTCTTTCATTGCAATCTGTATGTGGATGTGCATTTTCTTTAGAAACTTTGCCATGTGAAGCCCACCTAGTATGGCCAATTTCAATATTTCCTTTTGGTTCTAAAAAATTTAGTTTTTTGTGAACTTCATCTATCTTTCCAACATCCTTTTTTATTATTAAATTTTTATTGTTTATTATTCCAATACCAACACTATCATACCCTCTATATTCCAATCTTTTTAATCCATCCAAAACTATTTTGTTTGCATCTCTATTTCCTATATATCCAATTATTCCACACATTATCTTTTTAAGTATGGCTTAAAGTGCTTAGAATTTTTTAAAAATTGTAAAAAGCTTTCTAATTCTTTTTTAGATTCTTCAACATTTTTTATTCCTGTACATACAATCTTTCCGCTTTTAAATACTAAGATTGCGCATTTTGGCTTTTCTTTTCTATAAATTAATCCAGGAAACTGTTCTGGTTCATACTCACTATTTTCTAATTCATATGCCAAAGAATTTAAATCTATTTCTCCTTGTAATTGAACAGAAGTTACAACGTTCTCAACTTGAACTTCATAATCTTTTACATCCATTACATCTTTCAATTTCTTTATTAGGAAATTTATTGCTTTTTTTACATCTTCTTCCTTTCTAGCTCCAGTGCATATTACTTTACCGCTTGGAAACATTAAAAATGAACATTTTGGACTTTCTAGCTTCCAGATCAATCCAGGAAACTGTTCTGGCTCATATTCTATTTCTGCATATCTCTTTGCAATTTCTTCTATTGGAATTTTTTGTTTAAAAGTTATCGATACTACAATATTTTCGATAACTATTTCTTCCATAGAATATATTTATTCTTTATAAATTATGCGCCGGTAGTCTAGGGGAAGGACATCGGCCTTCCAAGCCGATGGCCCGGGTTCAAATCCCGGCCGGCGCATTATACTGGAAAATTGAACATTGAAAATAATGTTCTTTTTAAATCTTCATTTATTTCAACAACGTAACCATAAAAGTACTCATCTGCATAAGCTTTGTTATAAAGAATTTTTGGTATTCCAAAAAATTTTTTAATAAATGTAAATTCTGAAAATTTTAAGTATTTTTCTTTAAACCATTTGCAATTTTCAATAACATAATTTTTTAATTCTTTCTTCTCTTCAGTTTTTATGCTTATTTCTTTTTCTCCTAAAAATTTATTCGCAATGTTATCAATATGTTTGTCTAACATTTTTTCTTGAAGAAAAATCAGCATTGCAATGTTTTGAGAAATTAAGTATGGAGAAATAGTTAGTGTTACATCTTCTAGTTCAGTCCCATCGGGCATTTTAAAGATAGTTCTATCTAGTGAAATTTCGAAAAATGCATAGTAAGGGGAAAGCTTCCATATTTCTTCTCCAACTTGCGCACTTGTTTTACTTATTAAAAAATTTCTTATTTCTATCAAATCTTTTAAATCAAAATTTAGATCAAAATGTTCATTCAAGACCAATAAGCCAATTAAACTTATTCTATCTATACTAGGTTCTACTGGCAATCTTCTCGAAAGAATTTTTTCTACTTCCTCTTTTTTTACTCCAAGATTTTCTAAAATATTTTCATCTTTTATTCCTAATTCCCTTAGATTCCTTAACTTGCTTTCATAAGTTTCTTCCGCTTCATATTGAGAAAATGGAATTGGTTTTATCATCCAGAATGTTGTTGATTCAACAACTTGAGCCATGCTTGCAGGTTTTGACCATGGGGCAGTTTTAGATGGAAGAGATTCTTGATAAGTAAGCCACTTCTTTATTAATGGTCTAACCATTTCTTTATAACTTTCTATTGAAAATTTTCTCATTTCTAAAAGATTTTTTATTCTTTCAAACCTTTCTTTTACAGCTTCAAAAAACATTTTTTTCCATTCTAAGTATAATTTATTTTTCTTTGCTAAGAGAATAGCTTCTGCAGTTGTGATATTTTTTATTTTTCTTAAAATTTCTTCTGCAGTTTCTTCATTTTCTAATTGCATAAAGTCAGAAATCAATGTTGGCCATCTAGTTCTTGCTAAGTTTATTATTGAAAAATCTCCAGTATGAATATCTACTTGATCTATAAAAGTGCTTCTCAATAAGCTTTCTTCTTTTTTTATTTCATCTTTTATTTTTTCATTTCTCATTTTTTTAAGTTTTTCTTCTAATTCTTCAATTTTTTTAATTATTTCAAAAAATTGTTTATATTTTCTATAATCGTGAGCAATAAGTTCTGTATCGCTTATTGCGCTTGCTATTTGTGCTAATTGAACTTTTATGCTATTTTCTATTTCCTCTTTTTGCTTTATAGTTAGTTGATAGTATGGACTATAAACTGGGCTAACATACAAAGATTCTTTTATTTTAAAAACTTTAAAAAATTTGCCATATTTAAAAACTAAAGAGTAAAGAGTTCCGCTTGCCTTTCCTAAAAATGTTGTAAAATCCATGCTATATGGTTGAATGTTTTGTAAAACTACTGCTTCACTAAAAATTTCTCTTCCTTCAATCCATATTGAAACTGGTTTGCCTAAGTACAATTCACTCATTTTTTTAGAAATTTTGTCATAAAGTGTTTTTGGTTCAAGCGGAGTTTTAATTTCTACCATAAAAATATAATATGGTTGAGATTTCTGCTCCAGTACTCTATTCTCAAGCAATAGTTATAAAAACTGATGTAACAATTTTTCCCTATACTTTTTCATACGAAGGCCCAAAAGCAAACATTCTTGTAAAAAATTTTAAAAAAGATGTAGCTATTGCAATAGGTTTGCCGGAAGAAGAGGTAAAGGAGCAAAACTTTTCTGTAAGTAGAAAAGAAAAGGAATTTATAAATGCATCTTTTAGGCTAACAAAAGCAATAGATAAATATAGTTATTATCTTTTTGAATTCTCATACAATGCTATTCTTGATTTGGAAGGAAATGGAAAATTTGATGCAAATTTTAAAGTTACAGTATATACTGAATATCCGAAAGTAACTTTGTGGCAAAGAAGCATTTTTTACGAAATTTGGAGATCCTTGTTCCATGAATTTTTTTACAAGCATCAAATAGAGAAATATAAAATCGAGGGATTGAAAATTTTAAAGAAAATCGAGGAAGTTTTAAGGAATGAAATAAAGGTATGAAAATAAGTTTTGTTTATTATTATCCTGAGACTGAATATAAAATTTTGGTAATAGAGTCTTCAAAACCTTTATTAGCATATTCTGGCCTATATTCTATTTTAAGAGATATTTTGGAAATTAAGAGATCTGCATTTTTTGATAGAGATATAAGATTTGACGCTACAGATAACTCGTTTTTCATAAGATGTGAAGCTACGAAAAGATTTGGAAACTATTTACCAATATTATTCTTAGAGTTTATAATTAGTGGCAAAGTGCCAAAAGAGGGTAAGGAAAAAGTTGAAGTAAAGTATAGAGCAAAGCTCAGCTTAGAAATAGAGGAAAAAGGAATATTAAAAGAGATACTTTTGTATTTTTTCTTTAATTTTTGGTTAAAAAAGAGATTGGAGGAATATAAGGAAATTACAAAAAAGGTTGTAGAAGAAATAAAAGAGCGGTTAGTAAAGTTACTATCCTGATTTTCCTTGAGATTTATAAAGTTCTTCTAATCTTTTCAAAGTATCTGCTTCCTCAGGCCCTTTATCAAATCTTATTCTTTCGATCCTTGGAAATCTTAAAGCATATCCAGAAGAATACACTGGACTTTTTTGAATTTCTTGATAGCTTACTTCTACAACAATTTTTGGTTTTATATGAACAAACCTTCCTTCTTGCTTTATTATTAGCGGTGTTAATATTTCTGTCATATGCTCAAATTGTTCCTCTGTTAATCCTGTACCTCCCATACCGCAAGTTAAAAATTCTCCAGTATCCTCATCTCTAACTGCAAATAAATAACTAGAAAGCCATTTGCTCCTTGCTCCTTCTCCATATTCTGCCCCAACAATTACTACATCTAATCTTTCCATAGTTGGTTTTATTTTATACCATCCACCAACATGTCTTCCAAACATATAAAAACTTTCAGGATTTTTCAGAAATATTCCTTCTTGTTTTAAAGATAATGCCCATTTATAGAATTCTTCAATTTCTTTTATATCTTTCGTAAAAATACTATCTGCAAGCTTTATTTTGCCTTCTTCTACTACTACGATACTTTCTAATATTTTTCTTCTTTCTATTAAAGGTTTTCTAAATAGAGGCGTGCCATTCAGATAAACAATGTCAAATAAATTTAGTTGAACAGGGATTTCTTTTGCCATTTTTTCTATGTCATATTTTCTATGAATTCTTTGGCTTAATTTTTGAAATGGCATTGGTAGCTTTGTTTTCAAATCTATTGGCCATGCTTCTCCTTCTATTATACATTCTTCAGCTTTTATATTTTTTCTTATTACTTCAACAATGTCTGGAAATTGTTTTGTAACATCTTCCAATCTTCTTGTAAATAACCAGACATTATTTTGTTTTTTATGAATTTGTAATCTTAAACCATCATATTTTATTTCTACAATAACTTTTCCATGTCTCCTTACAACTTCTTCAATACTTTCAGCCTTTACTCCAAGCATTACTTGAATAGGCCTTCCTAAGACTGGTTTTACTTCATATAATCCTTCTTTTCCTTTTTCTTTTGCAATCCTTGCAACTTCGCCAAAATCAGATAGTATGTTCCAAGCATAGTCTACTGCTTCAACATCTCTTACAAAAGCTAAAGAAATAGCATCTCTAATTATTCCTTCTGCAACTCCAATTCTCAATTCTTCTAAAACAGTTCTTATTATATATTTTGCTTCTATTGGTTCGCTAAAATTCAAAAGAGATGTTAATGTTATTATTTTTTTCTCTTGCGAGCCCTCGCCTTCATACAATCCAATTTCTCTCAATTTTTCATAGACTTCTTTTACAGTTAATTGTTTTTTGAAGAATATCTTTTGTTTCCTATTTTTTATACAAAATTCCGCGACTTTTCCTAAATCTCCAAATTTTACATGCAAATCTTCAATTTCCTTTATATCAAAGCCACTTGCTTTTGAAATTGCTCTCATTGCAAGTTTGTGCGCAATTCCAATTTCTCTATTTTCAAAAGGTAAAAATATTGTTCCAGTAGAGAGCAAAACTACATGCCTTAACTCTTCTAATTCTGCTTTTCTAAAAAGGTTTGCAAGAATCTCTACCTTTCCTATTTTTGATGAAATCTTTTCCAATTTTTCATATATTAGGCACAAATCTTTGTACAACATGAATTAAAATAACTTTGAAAACAATTTAATGAAAAAGTTTGGAAACTTTAACTTTTTTAAGGTTTTTATATCACTTTTTGTAAAAATTTTTATTTTTTTCATAAAAAAGAAAAATGAAAACAAAAATATTAAGAAAATAAGAATTTTAAGTATTAAATTTCCTACTAAAAGTAAAGAAAAAGATAGAAATATCAGCAGATAAAAAATCTTTTTTTCAAGAAAATTTTTCAATAAAAATGAATAAAGAATAAATCTTATAAGAAAAGAGAGGAGGAAGGAGAAGATATTTAGAAAGAGAGAAGAAGAGAAAAGAAGGATGTTTGCAATTAATTCTATAGTTATTATTTCTTTAAATTTTCCTAATGAAAAGGAAATGAAATTTAGAACAGAAGCCAAGAAAAGAAAAGTGAAAGAAAAGAAAAGTAATAATATTTCATTTATGTAATTTAAGTATTCCTTGTTTATTAAAAAAGTAATTTCTTTTAAAAAAAGCAGTGAAAACGTAAAAAGCAAAATATTTAAGAAGAAAGAAAATTTAATGGAAAATTTTATAGTTTTTTTGTCTTGCTTTTTAGAGATATATGGTAATAATGCAAGATAGAATGGAGAAGAAAAGTTAAAAATTATTGATGAAAGAGAAAATGAAAAATATATTAAAGCTGAAAGTTCTAAAGAAAATAGAGAGAAAAATATAACAGAAAAATTAGAGTATAGAATTGGTAAGATAGATAGAAGATAGGAGGAAATTAATCCATAAAGATCTAAATTAAAAAAAGACGGTTTTATATTTTTAATCTTTTCAAATAAGAAAAATAATCTGATAACAAAGGAAGAGAAAAAATGAAGAAAAACAGAAAATATCGCTATTTGTAAAGTAATGTTTTTCAAGAAAATTATTAAAATGAGAAGTTTAAAAAAGTATGAAAAAATATCGGAAATCATCAATTCTTTCATTTTTCCAAGTCCATACAGAAAAGATCTAAACAAGTTTGAAAAAAATGAAAAAATAAAGATTAGAAAGATAAAAATGTCTTGTTTGAAAATTAAGAAAATTGAGAAAAGTACTAATGATACAGAAGAATAAAAAAGAAGAGAAGTGCAAAAAATTTTTTCGAAATTTTTTTCATTTTCGGAAATTTTTTTCCATGCCATATTTGAAAAACCAAAATCTAATAAAAAAGTTAGTGTAATTATAAGAGAAATTAATTTCGAGTAAATTCCAAACTCTTGAATGTTTAAATTTTTTATTAGAATTAAAAAGATGAGAATACTTAGGAGAAGTGAAAAAAAGGTTGAAACATAAAAGTAAACTATATTTTTAAACTCTGACATAAGAAATATATATTTATGGAAAATAGAAAAGGTACGACTACTGTTGGAATTATGTGTAAAAATGGAGTAATTTTAGCTGCAGAGAAAAAAAGCACTTTAGGATATCTTGTTGCAAGTAAAGAAACTCAAAAAATAGTAAAATTATCAGATTATATTGCAATGACAACTGCAGGAAGTGTTGGAGATAATCAGTTATTGGCAAGAATAATGAGATCTGAAATAAAACTTTTTGAAATAGAGACTGGAAGAAAAATTAGTGTTAGAGCTGCAACAACATTGCTTTCAAATATTTTGCAAGCTTACAAGTTTTTTCCGTTTTGGGTTCAATTATTAATAGCTGGATATGATGAATATGAAGGCTTTAAACTATTTTCTCTAGATATGGTTGGTGGAGTTGAAGAAGAAAAAGAATATTCTGCAACTGGAAGCGGAATGCCAATTGCATTAGGTGTTTTAGAAGCTTTGTACTCTAAAGATATTGATATTGAAAAAGGAAAAGAAATTGCAATAAAAGCGATAAAAGCTTCAATGGAGAGAGATATAGGTTCTGGAGGAAGAGGTATTGATATTGCAAAAATTACGGAAAAGGGAATTGATATAGAAACAATAATATTTAAATAGTTGGAGATTATGGAGGAAATAATAAAGAACAGTCTAGGTGAGCTTGTAGAAAGCATTGCTTATGAAGGTGCGAAAATAGTTATTTATACTTCTAACGAAGAATTTTTTCTAAACTATTTTGAAAAAATTAAACCTTTAGTGGAACAATTAAAAAGAAGAATAGAAGTAAGAATGATTCCGCAAAAATGTAAAGATAAAAATTTTACTATTGAAAAGATAAAAGAAATTTTACCAAAAGAAAGTGGGTTGAAAGAAATTGTTTTTGAAGAGAGTAGGAGCATTGTTTATATTGAAGTAGAAAAACCTCATTTAGCAATTGGTGAAAAAGGTGAAATAGTTAAAAGAATTAGAAGTGAAACTTTTTGGACTCCAATAATAGAGAGAATTCCTCAAATAGAGTCGATAATTGTTTCAAATGTTAGAAAGTTTTTGCATGAAGAAGAAAGGTTTAGAAAGAATTTTTTAGACAATGTAGGAAAAAAAATAATTGAAGTTTCTAAATCAAAAAGAAATTTTATAAAAATTACTTTTCTTGGTGGTGCAAGAGAAGTTGGAAGAAGTTGTTTATTAGTAGAAACTAATTATTCAAATATTTTAATAGATTGTGGAGTAAAGGCTGGCATATTTAATGAGAATGGATACCCTTTATTAAAAGGAATAGACATTTCTTCTTTAGATGCAATTGTAGCTTCTCATGCACATCTTGATCATGTAGGTTTTATTCCTTTACTTTACGAATTTGGGTTTGATGGACCAATTTACATGACTGAACCAACATTAGAGCTTTATACTCTTCTAATGACAGATTTTCTTGAAGTAATGCAAAAAAACATGCTAAACATTTTTAGTGCAAAAGGAGTAAAAGAATCTTTAAAGAGAGTTATTACTTTTGAATATAATGAAGTAAACGATATAACTTACGATACAAAATTAACTTTTTACAACGCTGGACATATTCTAGGTTCTGCAATAGTTCATTTGCATATTGGAGATGGAATGTACAATATTGTTTATGCATTGGATCAAAAGTTTGGACCATCGACTTTGTTAAATCCTGCACATACAGAATTCAAAAGAATAGAAAGTTTAATAATTGAATCAACATATGGAGGGAAAGAAGATGTAATGCCAAAAAGGAAGGATGCAGAAAAGGAATTAATAGATAAAATAAATGAAGTGATGAAAAGGAATGGAATTGTTTTAATACCAAGTTTTGCAGTTGAAAGAGCTCAAGACATTATTGCAATACTTTCCTTAAACAATTTTGAATATCCAGTTTTTATAGATGGAATGATATGGGATGTTACGAGTGTTTACACACTTTATCCAGAATATTTAAATTTAAAAATTAGAAAAATTTTGAATGAGGACAACATCTTTAAAAAAGAAAACTTTATAAGAGTTACAAAGGAAAAAAGAGAAGAAATAATAAATGAGAGACCTTGCGTAATAATTTCAACTAGCGGAATGATGACAGGAGGACCAGTTATAGAATATTTTAAAAGAGTTTGTGAAGATGAAAGAAATTTACTGTTGTTCGTTGGGTATCAAGGAGAAAATACGTTGGGAAGAAAGATTCAAGATGGATTGAGAGAAATTCAATTAGAAGAAGATGGAAAATTAAAAACTTTTAAGATAAATTTAGAGGTAAAAACTTTGAAAGGGTTAAGTGGTCATTCAGATAGAAGGCAACTCATTGCATATGTTAGCAATCTTTCTGTAAAACCAAAAAGAATTTTTGTTGTGCATGGAGAAGAAAATAAAGCAGTAAGTTTAGCAAAAACTTATGAAAAAATCTTTGGAATAGAGAGTTATGCGCCAAGAAATTTGGATTCTTTAAGATTACTTTAAACTTTTTTAACAGAAGTTATTAGTAAATATGTTTCTAAGAATTCGTTAAAATTGTATTTTACGTAAAAAATTAAATTTTTTGAAAAATCTGCTGGAATTTCTATTTTCTTTTTGCTTATTGCTAGTAAAGATGAAGCTAAAAGCTTTTTTATTTTTAAATCTTCTGGAGAGTTAGAGATTAATATATCTGTAAGGTTTTTTCTAAAAAAGTTTGCAGACCAGATTACAATGTTATTTGAAAAATAATTTACTACAATTCCAGCTGAAGGGTTTTGAAAGTTATTATTTTTTTGTACAAGTAAAGAATGATTGCTACAAATTGGAATACTTTGAGAAAGGTTTAGAAAATTTTTAAATTCTTCATTTTCGTTTATTTTTATAAAAAATGATGATTTTGTTAAAATTTTGTAGAGTTTGTACTTAGGATCAAATCCAAACAAAGGCTTCTTAATTACTACGTCATTTAATCCATTTGAGTAGCAGTTTCTTGAAACTTTAAATAAATTCTCTAGTAGAAAACTATTTTGAGAATAAAAAGTTTCATTTATGTCGCATATAAACAAAATTCCTCCATATCTTTCATATTCAATAAGTTCTGGTGAGAGTTCGCACTTCCATATAATTATTCCATCTGATTGGTAATCTCTGCTTGCTAGTGGAAATTTTGAAGGATAAAAAAAGAATTTTATATTTTTTCCATTTACATTTATTCCATCTTTGAATAGATTATTTAAGAAAAGTAGCTTTTCCTCATCACAAATACAGGAAAAATTAATAACACTTTTTATTTTTCCTTCTTCAAAAATTTCAAAACTATACTCTTTTAAAATTTCTGAGAGAGAGCTTTTTGAAATAGAATTAAGAAAGTCTAAGGAGAATAAAGAATCGTAAACCTTAATTTGGAATATTTTTTCATCTATTTTACTTTTCTTTACATTTAAGAAACTCAAAATTAAGAAAAAAACAATTAAAGAAATTATTGCAATCATAGTTTCATATATTAAAGATTGAAGTTTCATTCTACTCCAACTTCCAAATAACAAATACTATTATTTACAACAACAACTCTTTTTACTTTCTTTTCAACATTTTTCGTAAAGCAGTAAAAAGAAGAAGACGGACAAGATAGAAATATGTAAAAATCCTTTACTCCAAAATCACTTTTTATTTTTTCTTTATTTTGTTGGCAATAGTTAAAAAATGAGAGGATTTTTGAATAATTTAGTAGAGTGTAATTTAATGCAGAAAGAGAGTATGAATGGTTAAGATAAATTAATATTTGAGAAATAGAAAAACTTTTAATTAAATTTTTGTTCTCTCTTATTAGCAAGATTTGAGAATATTGGGATGAAGTAAAGAAAAAAAAGAAAAATGTGAATACAGAAAAAAATAAGGAAAGAGAAATAATTACTTCTATGTTTGTTATAAGTTTCATAAATATTATAGAATTCCTAATTTTCCTAACAATAGAAATACAAAGAAAGTTATAGAGAAAAGGATTAATGAGTGTATTAAACCTTTTATTAAACTTTTTTCTATTCCAATTCCTATTATTATTCCAGCGAAAAATGATTGAAGAAGAATTGTTGAAAATAAAACACCAAAGAGATAGTATTCTCCAACATTATACTCTTTTTTAAACAGTTTTATTTCATTTTCATATAATTTACATAGAATATCTCTAAATCCATATGTGAATTCGCATGGAATCTCAACAATTTGTCCTTGCCTTTTCATGTTTTCACTAAAACTTGAAAAAACAGGAATAATAACTTTCATTATTGCTACGGTTATTACGAGAAAAATTAATGTTATTGCGTAGAAAAGGACAATGTACTGAGAAAGTAAACCTCTTCTTTCTTTTTCAACCTCCCCTATTTTTACATTATAATTTGCTATACCGTCTATACTTTCTTTTAAACCATATCCGCTCAAAAAACTTTGCCTTAATATAGTTAAACTGTTTTTTACTTTTGTATTATCTCTAAATTTTTCTATTAAAAAATTAAAAGCTTGAGTTATTGGAATTCCGCTTTCTATCTTTCTAGCAAAAACGTGGAGGATATCTGTTAGATTTCCATATTTTTGTTTTGAGGTTTCAATCAAAGCTTTTATCATTGGAACTTTTGCTCCGATGTTTCTTGACAAATTTTTTAGGAAAACTGGAAAAAACTTATCTATCTCTCTTACTTTTCTTTCCTCTTCCAAAAGTGTGTAAAGATATCCTAATCCATGGAATATTAGTGAAAGAATCAAAATATTTATTGCTGTTGATTGGTCAAATAGATTTATTAATATTACCAATAAAATTGTAAGTGGAAGAGAAATTATGAAAAACCTCATACTATAAATGTTTGAAGAACTTTAGCCAAAGTTAAAGATATTATTGGTACTAAAACAAAAACTATGAAGAATTGCAATTCTAATAAATTTGGAATTGGTTGAATGAGTGAAAATATTGAAGTTACTATAAGTAGAAATATACTTCCAATTACTATTGCTATCATGTAAATTTCTAAAAACAAGGTCATTTTTTTAGAAGCTTCTCTTATTTTATTTCTATATTCTATAATTTCATCTTCACTACTTTTTGTTACATAATCCTTTATACTTGCTCCACTTTTAATAGTTGTTAGTAAACCAAAAAGAAAGTTTCTAAGCTTTCTGGATGGGGTCATTTCTATTTTAAGCTCTAGTGCTCTTACTATATCTAATCCTCCAAATCTTGTAATATTGTAAATCTCATTAAATTCCTTTGATATTCTTAAAGTTGGGTTTGAATCTACAAAAGATTTGAAAGAATATTCTAAAGGAATTTTATCTGAAACAAATGCAGAAAAAAGTGGAATGGCATGTGTCATCTCTTTTTCTATTTTATTTTCAATACTACGAACCTTAAGAGAAGGAAGCTTAAGGTAAAAGAAGAAAAATGAGAAAGAAAGAAAAAAAGAGATAATCAAAGCAGCTGTAGTACCGAAAAGAGGATTAAATGTTAAAATAGAGATTATAACAATAGAAGAAAATAAGGAAAAAAGAAAGATATAAAAAGAAATAATCATCCCTCTTGCAACATACTGTTCCGCAGAAATTCCATACTTTAATACTTTGAGAGTTGATGGTAAATCTTCCTCTATTTTTAGTATAAGATCGATCAAAGGCTTAAATGTTTCAAGAACAAACCCTAGCATCATAGGTATTTTTCAATTTCTTCAATTAAAGAATCTTTATAAATATAATAAAGATTTACATAGCGGTAAAAAGTGTTCAGATCTGTAACATTATATCTGTAAAGGAAATCTAATAGTTTTGCCCTGTTTAGCAGTTCTTTCCTTATTTCATCTTCTTTAAGCCCAAAAAGAGAAGAAATTTTTAGAAGAACATAACTTTTTTCCTTTACTTCAAAACTATCCCTCAAAGGATTCCATTCTATTACATTTCTATAATACACTTTCTTTTCATCTGCCCCTAAAATTTCTACTATGTTTGAAACTCTTCTAACAAATTTTTCTCTGTAATAAATTCTCTTAAGAAAGATTATTATATCTAGAATTTCGATAAGAGAAGGACTTAATTCTATAGGCTTTGTCCTTAATCTATCTATTAATTTTGTCATATCTTCTGCATGTATTGTTGCTAAACCAGTATGTCCTGTTGCCATTCCTTGAAATAGAATTGATGTTTCTTTTCCTCTTACTTCTCCAACAATGATATAATCAGGCCTTTGTCTCAGTGCAGCTTTTAATAAATCAAATAAATCAACTTCTCCTTCTTTTCCTGTTGATTCAGGTACTCTTGCAACTTGCTGTATCCAATGAGTATGTGGCAATTTTATTTCTGGAGTATCTTCTATCGAAACAACTTTCTTTTCGGGTCTTATGAATGAAGAGATAACATTTAATAGAGTTGTTTTTCCAGTTCCTGTTCCTCCAGCAATCAATACATTCCTTCCATACTCTATACAAAACCATAAATATGCCAATGAAAGTGGATCTATAGTTTTACTTTTTATCAATTCTACTGGAGTAAGCACTTTTGTCGGAAATTTTCTTATTGTAAAGTTTGACCCTCTAATTGCTATATCTGTTTCTAAAGTTGCTTGAAGCCTACTTCCATCTGGTAGAATTCCATCTACCAATGGATTTGCAAGACTTACCATTTTCCCGCATAACTGTGCCAATTTCACTACTAAAGAATCTAACTCATCCCTACTTTTAAATACTATGTTTGTTTTGACACTTCCAACAAAAGGGTGCTTGTGAACTACAAATACAGGAATTCCTAATCCATCACAACTTATATCTTCTATATTTGGATCTTTCATGAGTACATGAATTCTCTCGTAACCTAAAAAATCTCTTTCTATGTAATAATCAATGATTTCTCTTTCTTCTTGAGAAAGTGAATAAGGTTGCAAAAAGCTTTCTACCAATCTTCTTATTTCTTCTTCTGGGGAAACATTGTAGAGTTTTCCTAAATTTTCTCGGAGAAAGTCCTTAAGATTATTAAAAATATTTCTCAATTTCTCATTCATCCCTACTTCAAATACTTTATAGATTAACTTTTCATTCTCTTTTTCAATTCTTACATACGCAAATACTTTATTATTCCTTACTATAACAGGATATTCAACCCTTAATTCTTTTCTTTCTTCTACTTCTTCAAAAGTAAAGGGATAAAAAGGTAAATAAATGCCTCCGTACTCTTTCTCCTTTTTCTCCTCTTTTTTTACTAATGTTATCTTTCCAATTTCTCTCCTTTTTAAACCTTTTCTCCTTTCAATACTTTCTATTATTCTTCTAACCTCAAAAGGAGCTGTTATTTCTAAATATCTTCTCGCCCCTTTAATTATTCTAAGTACCATAATATATATTAATGATGTTAATTGTTAATGTTAATTTTCTATTTTTATCTTTTTTTCTAAAGAATTTAGATAAATTACTATGTTTTTTGATGTTTGTGCAAGAGCATTTATTTCGAAATAAGTAGAAAAATTATAAAAGTTCGAAGAGATTTTGTCTTCTCCAAGTATAAAATTTATAGAATCGAAAATTACTATTGGTTGAGTTTCTTTTGAAAGAATTGAGGGAATTCTTAGAGTTATATTTGAAAAACAAAAATTGCAATTACTTAACTGTAATAGCATGGAAGCTTCCAAGATTTCTTTAAAGTATTCTAAGTTTTCCTTTTTAGATAATTTTCCAATGGTAGAAATTGATGATGTCCAGATGAATGAAAAAATTAAAAAAAATGAAAAAATTAATGTTGAAACGATAACATAAGAAATGATGTATGCTTGAATTTTCATGCTGAAACTTTTATTTCATAGTAAATTTCTGCTGGTCTCCTTTCAAATTTTATAAGAGTAAATACTAATTGCTTGGAAGAGAAAGTTTGCTTTTCAGGAATAAGTACAATATTTAAATTTTTGTCTTCACTTTTCAAATTATTTGGCAAACTAAGTCTATAAGAAACTTCATAGCCATTTGAAACTCTTTTACTTTTTATTTCAGCTTTGTAAAATAAATCCAATCCTATGTAACAAACATCTTTATTACAACCTTCTAAAAAAATCCATTCATCATTTGGAATTGATGGGGGATCGGAAGATATTAGAAATTTTGCTTCAATCGAGTTTGAAGAAAAGGTCCATATAACATCATATCCTATATCAACTCTTTTTGAGCTTTCTCCTTGTAGAATACTTTTTAAAGCATTGACTACAGAGTTCTCTATCTCTTTATTAAACATCCTCTCAAAAATGTTTTTTATTCTTATTTTTTCTTCACTCTTCCTAATATAAGGCAAGTAATAAAAAATGATAGTAGAAATTAGTGCAATCGCAACAAGAAAAATCAATAGATAGGAAATTGCTTCTTGTTGCGTTTTCATAAATTATTTATTCCTTTTTTAACATTATCAAACCTTCTTTCTTTTCTTGCAATGGTGGTAATTGTGGTGGTAATTGTATTGCTGGTACTCTTTGAACTGTTTCTTCTTTTTTTATTCTTCTTTCTAGTCCTTCAATTTTTTCAGCAGTTTGTCTTGAAGTGTTTGAAATTTCTTTCATTATGCTGATCATTTCATCCATCTTTTTCATTAAAGGTCTAAATGCTTCAGCTCCTAATGATTCTTGGAAGGCGGACATTTTTATAAAATTCAACAGCTCTTGCAATTGTACTGTTAATGAATCTAATTTCGGATATAGCTTCGAAATTTCCAATTTTAACGCTTCATTAGACTTTACTATTTCATCAATCATTACTTGCGTAATTTTTATAATATCTACAATTTCTCTTAAGAACTCTGTATGAGAAGATTTTTTAATCTCTTCCTCTAACCTTTCAATTCTTCTTTCTAATTTCCTTAAAGGATGCAATGGTAATAATTCAAACTCCTCTTCCATAATTATTTATACTTTTATATTTAAACTTTTTGTTTATCTTTAAGGTTAAGTTTTTCTAAACCATGAAGCTAGAGAAGTTTGCTTGCTTTTTCTTAAACCTTCTTTCAATCTTTCTAAAGCATTTTTTACTCTTTCTTCGTTAAAATTTCTTTCATCAACCATGAATTTCATGATTTTTTCCTCATCTACTTCTCCAAATTTTATTTCCAAATTCTCGTTTACTGGAGGATTTAGAAAAAAATTATACACTTCATCTATGTATTCTTCAAATTTGAAATGTTTTTTTAAAGTTTCGAAATTTTTGAATGTTTTCACAGCCTCTAAAGCTCTTCTAACTCCATAACCTTTTATTCCTTCATTGTAATCAGTACCAATTAAAAGTCCAATCATTATTAATTGCTCTCTTGTAATTTTTAGATTTTCTAAAACTTTTTGCAGCTCAATTATCTCTGGTTTAACTTCAACATAAATTTCTTTTTTTGGCAATTTTCTCTTTCCTTCAATGCTTAAGTTTCTTACTAGTCTTGTCGAACCAAAAAGTAATGAATCATAATCTTGGGAAGCACTTGCATATGCATATCCTTTCTTTACTAAATAAGCTGCTTGAGCTTCTCCTTCGCTTGCAGCCTGAACTACTGGAATACCCATATAGCTTAAAAGCTCTTTCGATTCTTCTACCATCTCTTTTGTTAAAAAAGAAGTTGCTTGAGCATAAGTTATTGCTTTTTCACCTTCTTCTAATGCTTCTTCCCATTTTTTGAATGCTTCTTCTTTCGCTCTTATTCTTTCTTTTATCTCTTTTTCTTTAAATTTTGGTGGCTCGCCGTCAAAAACATATACAGGCTTAATTCCTTTTTCTATGAAGTTTACAGTTCTATAAAACAGCCCAGAAATATGAGAAGTAATTCTTCCTTTAGAATCTCTTAATGGTTCCCCAGTATCCTTATCTCTTATAACACTTAAAAATTGATATAAAATATTAAAAGCATCAAATGCAATAATTTTTCCTGCTAAATTCTCTATTTCAATAGTTTGCTTTACATCTTCAACAATTTCTCTTAGATTAACCCCCATCTATTTCTTTTTCTTCTTTTCCTTTCTTTCTTCTTCTTCTAATTCTTTTTCTATTTTCCATTCATCGTAGTATAGCCATGCTATAAAGATTCCAAATACCACTAAAACTATCGGTATTGCTCCAAGAACAACTGTTATTACTTGTTGCTTTAAAGGCTCTATTATTCCTGGTATTCCGTAAAAAGTTATGCATACTCCTATTATCGCTACTACTACTCCTATTAAAGCTTTTAGTAGAGGATGCATAGAAATATTTTAAAAATAAAATATAAATACATTGGGCCCGCTGGGATTTGAACCCAGGTCAACGGCTCCGAAGGCCGCCGCTTTATCCAAGCTAAGCTACGGGCCCATAATTTATCACAAGTTTTAAATTTTGAGAAAAATTTACGTTAAATAACTACTCTTAAATAACATCTTTTAGAACTTAAAAATAAATATTATGTATAATTCGTATGTATAATTCGATAGAAAAATTTGTAAGAGCATATCCTACTCCAAGGGAAAGAATAGAAGTCTTTGTTAAAATACTTGAAGAAAAACTTTCAATAATTCTTTTGAGTATGAAACCTGGGAAATCATACTCCTTATCTACACTTTATAAGGAACTTGAAGATTTTTATAGGTTTGACCCTATTGTACTTTTTAAATTAATATCTAAAATAACTTTAGAAAAATTAAAGAAGTTAGGAATGGTAGAAGCAAGTATAGGATATCAGAAAACTTCAATAGGGGAAAATTTTGGAGATCCTATAGCTGCCAAAGGAATTTATATTGTTAATGAAATGTTAAAATTTAGAACATTTTTCTCTTTCTCAGAAATATTAGCTCGAGTTTCTCCTTTTGGAATCTATTCTTTAGTAGAAGTTCTCTATCGTGAAGAAAAAGCTCCACTAGGTAAAGTAGCTACAAGACTTAAGAGAGAAGCAACTAGTCGAAGAACTAAAAGCTTATTATTTCAATTAGAAAAAATTGGGTTAATTGATTTTGATCGAAAATCAGAAACCATAAGCTCTACTCAACTTATAAAAATTCTTTGGGAAAAATTATTTGAACCAATTAGGGCACTAGCTTTTTATTTAACTCTTCCTAATGAAAGTAAGAGAGAGCTCCAATTCTTTCAAAATAATCCAGAAGAATTACAAGGAGCTGTTAGAAATATATTAATAGACTATTTTATTAGAAAACAAAACATATGTGAACCAAGAAGTTTAATTTTACTACTTCTTCGCCTTTCTCCAGATGGTATAGAAGCTAGAGAAATTTTAGAAGAAATATACACAAGGTTAATAGACTTCAATTTATGTAGAAATAAAGGGAAATTCTCTATGAATAAGTTATTATCGATTTTAGAGAATTTGGAAAGTGATGGAGTGATAAAAAGAGAAGGAGAGCGCTATTACATTAATAACTATTACATTAATAAACCTCTGTGATCAGCTTTCATATGCATTTGCTCAAGCTATAATGTAAAATGAATAATCTTTTTTGTTGTTTTTCTCATGTTAGGATTTTTTTGCGCTTACGATATATCTTAAATTTTTAAACTCTTAGTAAAGATAGCAGTTCATTCAAACTAATCTTTTATGAAGAAATATTTACCAAAATTCGATCTTTTTAAATTTTTTGGAAATTTATCTTAGTAAAATCCTCACAATATTTATGAACATTATAGAGCTTCAAAAAGTAACAAAGATTTATAAACTAGACGAGATAGAAGTTATTGGGGTAAAAGACATAAATTTAAAAATAAAAAAAGGAGAATTTGTATGTATAATGGGGGCAAGCGGTTCTGGAAAATCTACATTGTTGCATTTAATTGGTTGCTTAGATAAGCCAACATATGGAAAAATTTTTATTGATGGCATAGATGTTTCGAAAATGAGTGAAAATGAACTAGCAGAAATAAGAAAAAATAAAATTGGTTTTGTATTTCAGTTTTTTAATTTATACCCAACTTTAACTGCTTTAGAAAATATAGAGCTTCCAATGATAATTGCTAAAAAAGATAGAAAATATAGAAGAAAAAGGGCAATGGATCTTTTAAAAGTTGTTGGAATGGAAAAATTTAAAGATAATTTTCCATCTGAGCTTTCAGGAGGTCAGAGACAAAAAATTGCAATTGCAAGAGCTTTGGCAAACGACCCTCCAATAATTTTAGCAGATGAACCAACTGGAAACTTAGATTCAAAAAGTGGAAAAGAAGTTATGGAAATATTTAAAAAATTGAATGAAGAAGGAAAAACTATTGTTGTTGTTACTCATAACAAAGAAGTTGCAAAATATTCAGAAAGAATAATATATTTGAAGGATGGAAAAATTATTAATGAAGAGTATAGGTAGAATAATTCTAGTATTAGTAATTGGAATTTCATGTTCTCTTGCTTTCAAATCTTCTATTCAATTATCTATTCAAGTATTTCCCCAAATGATTTATCCTGGAAATGATGGATTTATTCAATTATTTTTTAAGAATGTTGGAAGTGCTGAAGTAAGCAATTTGAAAATTGAGAAAATAGAAATAGAAGGACCCATAAAAGTTGGAGATTGGAAGATTGATTTGGGTTCGTTGAATGTTCAAGATACTTTAACGTATTCTATTAAATTTAAAGTAAATGAAAATGCAAAACCAGGAATTTATACTATTCAATTTTCAATAAGCTATTGTGAAAATTCTATTTGCAGAACAATTCATCCAAATGCAATAATAAATGTACAAAGCTATTCCAAACTAGAAATTTCGTATATCCACCCTTCTTCCTTTAAAATTGGAGAGAAAACAAACATTACAATAAAAATTAGTAACAATGGAGATGATGATATAAGTAACTTAATTTTTACATGGAGCATTTTAGGAAATTCTTCAGTAATTTTACCTTTTGGAATTGGAAATAAAATTACAATTTCTCAAATAAAAGCTAGAAGTTCTTATGAAGTAAAAATTCCAGTAATAGTAAGTCCTCTAGCACATCCAGGAGTTTATTCTTTGCTAATGAACTTAGAATATATTGACAATAATGGAAATGTGAAAAGTTCAACTTTCATTACAGGAATAGAAATAATATCGGAAATTGATTTTGATATAAGCATTCAAGAATTTTCCCAATCTTCCTTATCTTTAACAATATCAAATATTGGTTCTTTTCCAGCATCTTCTGTAATTGTTAAAGTTTCCCCATTTAAAAATCTTGTTTTTGTTCCAGAAACTTACGTTATTGGAAATTTAAATTCTGGAGATTATGCAACTGCAACTTTTTCGGTACAATTTCTAAATATAAGTGAAAAGTATTTAAATGTGACTAAAGAAAACTTAAAAGTAGAAATCTCATATACAGATAGCTTTGGAATTAGAAGAAAAGTTGAGAAAGAAGTTGTTCCATTGTTTTTACTTATTGAAACTTCTAAAACAGAAAAAACTTATCCATCGCAACAGAGTAATTTGGGTATAATTTACATTTTGATAGGAATAATTGGAATAGTAGCAATTGTCATAATTTTTAAAAGCTTGGCAAAAAGAAAAAGGAAGTGAAAGTAATAGATATTTTATTATTTTCTCTCAAAAATCTTTCTCAGAGAAGATTAAGAAGCTGGCTAACTATTATTGGAATAGTAATAGGAACTATTGCTATAGTTTCAATGCTTTCGATAGGGAAAGGATTAAGAGAAAGTATTACCTCTCAACTTTCACTTTTTAGAGCAGATGTAATAATGATAATACCAGGAACTTCTAAGAGCGGTGGAGGAGATATAGCGAATTTAATGAGAGCCTTAGTGCTTTCTAGGGAAGTAAAGGTATTAACGGATAAAGACATAAATGTGCTAAAAAGAATGAATGAAGTAGAAGATATCGAAGGAGTAATCTTAGGAGTTTTGCAAGTAAAATTTGGAACAGAAAAATCTTCAGTTAGCATTAGGGGTGTGAGTGAAAAGTGGATAGAAATGATTAATGCAAAAATAAAAGAAGGGAGAAATTTTTTTACAAATGAAAGGAAAGTAGCAATTCTTGGTTATAGAGTTGCAAATGAAATGTTTTCTAAAAAAATTTCTGTGGGCTCCTTAATAGAGATTAATGGAAATTATTTTAAAGTTATAGGAATTTTAGAAAAGAGTGGTTTGGAAGTAGGAATTCTAGACAATAGCATCCTTATACATGTTGATGATGCAAGAGATATTTTAAATGTTGAAAAAGGAAAATATTCTTTGATAAATGTAAAAATAAAGGATATATCAAAAATTGATGAAATTATCAAAAAAATTGATGAAGAATTAATGAAAGAAAAAAAAGAAAATCAAAATACTAAGAGCCACACAATTATTTCTTCTTCACAAATAGCTAAAACAATCAATGAAATTATTTTTTCAATAAATCTCTTCTTAACTGGAATAGCGGCAATTTCTTTGATTGTTGGTGCAATTGGAATAGTAAATACTATGTTTACTTCAGTTTTAGAAAGAACAAAACAAATAGGTACATTAAAAGCTTTAGGAGCAAAAAATTCTGAAATTATGCTATTATTTTTGTTTGAGGCAATGATAATA
>Ga0326760_1000295_pt1:27500-28712 | contig 28712 bp, 32 predicted proteins | sample GCREP_S_FD_207668 | JGI IMG/M metagenome (GOLD analysis project Ga0326760, IMG submission 207668) | Hot spring sediment microbial communities from Geyser Creek Basin, Yellowstone National Park, WY, United States - GCR.EP_S | ecosystem: Environmental > Aquatic > Thermal springs >... | reverse complement strand
TTCCTACTCTCTAAGTTCTTAGCTCTAGATGTTATTAATTGGTATGTCCTCCCCTTAGGTGGGTGGTCACCCATTATCCCCCCAATAACTACAGCATCTACTTCTCTTAACTCGTGATGTCTTAGTTGTTTCTCTGCTTGAGGGTCTAGAATTACTACCTTCTTAAGTCTTAACTTCTTAATGATTTCTAGGAAGTCTTCACTATATACTACCCCTAAACCCTCTAACTTCTCTCTATCCTTGATATTCCTCACATTTGTGAATACTACCCTACCTTCGAATATCCTTGATAGGAATTTATACTCGCTTAACATCCACGGTGATATACATTCCTCTAGATGTTCTACTATTACGTAGTACATTAACTACTCGCTCCCTACTACGTATTAGTTTTACATATATTTATAGAGTCCCTCCCTATGTTATCTCGGTAGTCTCTGTGAGGGTGTTTAGATTACCTGATGATTTAAGGGTTGAGTTACGTAGGGGTGTTGGCTTAGTTATTAGAGGTGATTATCGTTCAGTAGCTCTCTCAGTTGTTGAGGTGGTAGGTGATTGTAGTAGGTTATGGGCTGTAGGTGATGTCGTATGTTCAAGTCTTGTTGATGTTGGTTGTGTTCCTAAGGTATGTGTAGTTGATGGTAGGACTTTAAGGGGTGTTCCTATAGACTACGAACGTCTTAAGAAGATGTTCTCTGAGGTTGTTAGGGTTAGGAATCCTCCAGGATGTGTTAGTGAGGATGCTTTAAGGGTTATTAAGTACTGTGTTAGCCGTAGTAGTGTCTTGGTGTTAGTTGATGGTGAGGAGGACTTAATAGGACTACTAGTCCTGATGTTCGCTGACTTAGGTGATTACCTAGTTTACGGATTACCAGGTATTGGTGTTGATGTTGTTGAGGTTAATGAAGGTAGTAGGGGTTGGGCTTCAGGGATAATATCTAAGTTTAAGGAGGACTACATAATACAAAATAAGTAAAACATCTTTAGACAAAAGAATCACTCATCAATCAATTAATTATGTTTACCTAGAAGCAATCAAGTACTATACAGCTTAAAAACCCCCTAAACAATAGATCTGATTGGCGCTCAACCTGACCACCTAAAACGCCGCAGTAACCGGCGGCGTGGCTGGACGCGGAGTATAACTCCGTGAATGAAAAGCCGCTCTCCAACTGCGGTTACAGGGATGAGGGTATGAGAGCGCATTCACAA
>Ga0326760_1000295_pt1:0-25000 | contig 28712 bp, 32 predicted proteins | sample GCREP_S_FD_207668 | JGI IMG/M metagenome (GOLD analysis project Ga0326760, IMG submission 207668) | Hot spring sediment microbial communities from Geyser Creek Basin, Yellowstone National Park, WY, United States - GCR.EP_S | ecosystem: Environmental > Aquatic > Thermal springs >... | reverse complement strand
GATTCCCGAATGGGACTTCCTGCTACGGGTGAATAACCCGTAGCGCTCGGGAAACCGTAGGTTCCCCTACGGGAGTACCGAGTGGGAACCCCCCGAACGGAAACATCTTAGTAGGGGGAGGAAGAGAAACCAAACGGGATCCCCTGAGTAGGGGCGACCGAAAGGGGGGTAGCCCAAACCAAACCTACCAACGATTAAGTTGGTAGGGATGTGGGGTTGTTGGGACACCGCTCAATGACGTTCCCAACCCACGGTAGCCGAAGTGGGCTGGAAAGCCCCACCGTAGAGGGTGACAGTCCCGTAGGCTAAACCGTGGGGGGACGAGGCGGTGCTCCAGAGTACCACGGCTTGGTTTTGCCGTGGGAAGCTGGGGGTCACCGACCTCCAAGGCTAAACACGTCCCGAGACCGATAGCGAACTAAGTACCGTGAGGGAAAGCTGAAAAGTACCCCGGAAGGGGGGTGAAAAGAGCCTGAAACCAGGCGGCTAAGCACGGTGCGGCCTGAAAGGGATGAACTACTCGAAGGAAACCCGGGTGACCGGGGAGTACGAAGAGTGGGGGACCGAGGTCGCACCGTCCGTCTTGAAACACGGGCCGGGGAGTTCACAGCCGTGGCGAGCTTAAGGGGTTTAACCCCGAAGGCGTAGGGAAACCGACAAGCCCGCAGCCGGGTTATCCCGGCGAGGGGCGGGGTCTGAAAGGGCCTGTAGTCACGGCTGTGAGACCCGAAACCGGGCGATCTAGGCGGGGGTAGGGCGAAGCCGGGGGAAACCCCGGTGGAGGCCCGAAGGGGTGCTGACGTGCAATTCGCTCCCATGACCCCCGTCTAGGGGCAAAAGACCAATCTAGCCCGGTGATAGCTGGTTCCCCCCGAAGTGCGTCCCAGCGCAGCCCCGCCGGAGGTAGGCTACGGGGTAGAGCTACGGATTGGGGACGCCGTAGCCGAAAGGCTACGGTTCTCCAGTCCAACTCCGAACCCGTAGCCACCGTAGATGGCGGGAGTGGGGTTCCCCGGGGTAAGCCTGGGGGCCGAGAGGGGAACAACCCAGACCGGGGTTAAGGCCCCTAAGTGCCGGCTAAGTGCCAAGCGTAAAGGGCGTCCGCGGCCTAAGACAGCGGGGAGGTGGGCCTAACAGCAGCCATCCTCTAAAGGCGGGCTTCCCCCATCAGTGGGAACCCGCCGGGGAAGGAGTGCGTAACAGCTCACCCGCCGAGGCCGCGGGCCCCGAAAATACGTCGGGGCTTAAGCCGGCCGCCGAGACCCCGGGGCACGGCTGCTCTGCAGCCGTGATCCGGTAGGGGGGCGTCGGGGTGGGGCAGAAGCCGGGCCGTGAGGTCCGGTGGACCCGCTCCGAGTGCGGATCCCGGCGGTAGTAACAGCAAAGAGGGGTGAGAATCCCCTCGGCCGTAAGGGCCAGGGTTCCTCAGCAACGGTCGTCAGCTGAGGGTTAGCCGGTCCTAAGGCAGGCCGTAACTCGGACCTGCCGAAAGGGAAACGGGTTAATATTCCCGTGCCGCGGGGGTAGGTGCGGTAACGCAAGCCCGAACTCCGACGCTTCGGGGTAGGCCGACTAGGGCAGTCGCCCTAGCTAACTACCCGAAGGCCGGGGAGTACCGTAATGGTGAGAACCGGCCGAAGGGAGGAATGGCCGCCCGTTAGGGCGGTTCGGCCGATCCCCGGAGCCCTTGAAAAGGGGTTCGGGAACGATCCCCCGCGCCCGTACCGAGAACCGACACAGGTGCCCCTGGGTGAGAAGCCCAAGGCCTGTGGGGGCTAACCCGGGCTAGGGAACTCGGCAAATTGGCCCCGTACCTTCGGAAGAAGGGGTGCCTGCGGTTCTACGGAATACCCGTGGAACCGCAGGTCGCAGTGACTAGGGGGTCCTGACTGTTTAATAAAAACATAGGTCCCCGCAAGCCCGAAAGGGTGAGTACGGGGGCTGAATCCTGGCCACTGGCGGTACGTGAACCCCGGGTACAACCGGGTGAAGCGCCGCTGAAGGCCGGGGGTAAACTCGACCGTCCCGCGGGATGTTTAACTCATATTTCCGTGGGAGGTCGAGGCCCAGCTCTGACCCTCTTAACGGGAGGGTCCCCCGACTACTCTATTAAAGCTATTATACTGAGAGGAGAGAATAGCGAGGTGGGGATGATTTCCGAACATAATCTGATAGTAGAGTAATTTGTCTAACCTATAAACTATCAGAACTAAATGCTAAAACTCATAGAAAGAGGGTTCTCGAAGAAGTTCTTAAGGATATTGAGAAAGTCTAACGTTTTCAGTCCTCAACTTCCCACACATATCCCTAAAGCCTTAAACTTATCCTTAATGGGGGACCTCCCGAGAGAGAGGTAGCCAAATGCCTTGCCGGGTATGGGTTGGGCTCTACCCAACCCCCCGAGAGTTCCGGCGCGCATGAATGGATCAACGAGGGCCCCACTGTCCCAGCCCGGGACCCCGTGAAGCCCACGGAGCCGGTGCACAGGCCGGCATCCCCCCGTAGGGAGAGAAGACCTCGTGGAGCTTTACCGCAGCCTGACGCTGGCCTTCGGATTCCGGTACGTAGAGTAGGCGGGAGGCTATGAGACCAGCCTTTCGGGGTTGGTGGAGCCGAAAGTGAAACACCGCCTACCGGGGTCTGAGGGCCTAACTCCGGGGTAGACCCGGAGGACAACGTCAGGTGGGCGGTTCGGCTGGGGCGGCACGCCTGCGAAAAGATAACACAGGCGCCCAAAGGTCGGCTCACCGCGGCTAGTAGGGGACTCGTAATTATTGTTGGATTATGTTGGATTACTTTAATTAAGTATCACACTTCCTCAATCCCCTGCTACCGCGGGCCGAGAGGCGGGTCAGAACTCCGCCGTAGAGTGCAAGGGCAAAAGCCGGCCTGACCGGACCCTTGAACGTAAGGGGTCCGGCCGGGAAACCGTGGCCTAGCGAACGCTCGTGCCCCCCTCGGTGGGGGCCGGGCATGACAGAAAAGTTACCCCGAGGATAACAGGGTCGTCGCGGGCGAGAGCCCCCATCGACCCCGCGGTTTGCTACATCGACGTCGGCTCTTCCCATCCTGGGGGTGCAGCAGCCCCCAAGGGTGGGGCTAAGGGGGTGAGGGCGCTTTTTAAAGCACCCTATATATCGGGATGAAATATGTATGTGAAATGTAAAATTCTTCACGCTTCTCAGCGCTACTCCCCCCTCCCCAAGCCCGCCCATTAAAGGGGAACGTGAGCTGGGTTTAGACCGTCGTGAGACAGGTCGGACTCTACCCACGGGGGGTGCGGGCCGCCTGAGGGGAAGGCGTCCTCAGTACGAGAGGAACGGGACGTCGCGGCCTCTGGTGGACCGGCCGTTCGACAGAGCGTGCCGGGCAGCTACGCCGTAGGGGGTAACCGCTGAAAGCATCTAAGCGGGAACCCCTCCCCGAAAAGAGGCGGCCGTTCCCGGCTTATGCCGGGAGGAGGGCTCCCGTAGAAGACGGGGTTGATGGGGCGGGGGTGTACGCCCCGAGGGTTTCCGAGGGGTTCAGCCTGCCGCTCCCAATCGCCCGACGCTGACAATGTCTGGGGTGGGGTTGGTGTAGGTGTTATAGGGGCCTGTGTGTGGCGTTCACTTATGTTTTGAATTTCTTTTCCCTAGGTTCTGTACCTCCTCTTAGGTACCATCCTACGTCAAACACGTTCTTAACTACTACGTCATTCCTTCCTAAGTCGTTAATTGTTGAGTCATCAACTAATGAGATACCGACTCCGTATACGTAGCCGTCACTACCTACTACGAATGCTATGTCTTTACGTCTTAGCTTAGGGTATACCTTAGTAACTGATGCTTTAAGTACGTCCCTCCCGTACAGGAATGGTTTTAAACCCTCATCAGATACAACTACAGTACTTACATACCTACCTAACCTACTGAAGACTGTATTAGCTAACATAGTCGACGGTATTAGGTATGGCTTCCTACCCCTAAACCTACCGACGTATATACCTACACAATAAGGTACCCTACCACTACGTCTTAAGACATTAACAACACCTAACAAATCATTACTAACTAAGTATACCTCAGTAAATAAACCTGAACAAAGCAGTAACTCGCTATAAGGACTTAACAACTCAGTAACATCAACACCGAAGACACGTCTCAACTCACTTAAAACCCTACTACATAACCCGCTAACCTCAAAACATGAGAAACACTTTAAAGCTTCCTTAAGAGGCATATGAAGAAACCCTCCATACCATGCACATGCGGGTAAGTCCTAACACACCTCCTCAGCTCATCAGAAAACCTAAGCCTACCAAACTCTGTAATACCTGGGTGAAAATCAATAATCTTAGGGATATCAACAACCTCAACACCGTCTAAGTCATTAAGTACTGAGTCGACTACGAATTCATCCTCCTCAGGAGCAATACTACACGTACTGTAGAGTACATAACCACCACTACACACACTCCTCAAAGCAGTTAGTAAGAGCTCGTACTGAAGCTGTGAAGCCCTAGCCAAATCAACAACATCAGTCTTAAACCTCCTAGACCTATCAACCTGTATAATACCCTCACCAGTACATGGAGCATCAAGTAACACCTTACTAAAGAAACCCTCACCAAACACCTCAGGAACTAACCTACCATCCATCCTAACAACAACAACATTACAAACACCTAAACGCTCTAAATTACTCCTTAACGCCCTAACCTTAAACCTATCAATATCAACAGCAACTACAACTCCAGAACCACCCATAATCTGGGATAAGTGGGTAGTCTTACCACCAACACCAGCAGCTAAATCTAAAACCCTATCACTAGGCTTAGGACTTAAGATAATAGGAGGTAGTAGAGTAGCTAAACCCCTATGAACGTAGTACATACCAGCTAAGAACTCATGAGTAGCACCTAAACTAACAAAACCCTCACTCAAAACCTCAAAAGCATAACCACACCAACTAACACCACGTAAGGTAAAACCCAACCTACCTAAACGACTAACTAAGTAACTACAGTCAGGAACCCTCAAAGTATTACACCTAACAACCTTATTCAAACCCCTATCAAAAGACCTAAGCAACTCCTCAACAACACCCCAATCACCAAACATCATATAATACCTCTCAACCATGTAATCCCTAAACCCATACCTACTAGCTAATGCCCTAGCACGCTCACTAACACTAACACTAAACAACCTAACAAGCTCATCAACTTTCGGGAAAGTCATCAAAACCAGAATAACTAACTAGGTAATTAAATTAACGTAAAACTAAGCGAACACCGAGTACAGTAACTAACATACCGAGAAGTACTACAGGGCCGGGTAACTCACCAAGTACTAAAACACCTAATAATGTAGCACCTACAGGTTCAAGAGCTACTAAAGTAGATACTGTGACAGCACTCATAAACCTCAACAAGTAATTAAAAACTGTATGACCACCTATCATAGGCCCTAAAGCAAGCAGTATGAAGAAAAACCACGTACTTAGAGGGTAGTCAACTAAGTCAACACCTAATGAAATAGCTATTAGTAAGGTGGTTAGAGCTGATGTGGAGTAAGTAGGGAGTACATACTCGATAAGACTACAGAACCTCCTAACATACCTACCAATTAAGAAGTAGATAGAAGCTGATAAAGAACCAACTAAAGCCAGTAAAACACCGTATGAGGAGTAAACATCAAAACCACTAACTAACGACATCATAAGAACACCTAAGACACAGAGGAAAACACCTAAGTACTGATTAAACCTCAACCTCTCACCGAAGATAAAGTAGGACTCAACAGCTGTGAGTACAGGATACGTAGAAACTAAAGTAACACTAACAGCTATGGATACGTACCTTAAAGACTCAATCCAAGAGATGAAGTGAATACCTAAAGCAAGACCACTAACTAATACGTAGTACATACCTACACCCCTAACACACTTAAACCCAACCCTACGAAAACCAATCAATAATAGAAACAATACTGAGAAAGTAAGCCTCCAAAAAACAACAGCTAATGTAGGGGCATTAACCAACCTCACAATAATAGAAGCTGACGAAACACTCAACACACCTACAACTGCTAACACTAAAACCCTACTCATAATGAATAACTATTAAATCTAAAGAATTAAACCTTATAGTAAGAGTAAGTTAGGGTTAGGATGATTAGAGAATATGAAGTTAAGTTAAGGGTCTCAGACCTAAACAACGTTAGGGAAGTACTGACTAGGTTAGGTAGTGAATTCGTTGGGAACTACATAGAGAAGGACTACTACATAGACTTCAGGAAGTGTTTAGGGGTTAGAGGTGAGGACACCGTATTCAGGGTTAGGGTAAGAACCACAGATAATGTTGAGGAAGGGGAACTAACAATTAAAGGCCCTAAAGAATACCACTACGGTATTAAGGTAAGAGATGAAGTCAACGTAAAGATTGAGAAGCCTGAGGAAGTAGTAGGGATACTTAAGAAGTTAGGTGTTAAAGTGTTAGAGATAGTTAAGGTAAGGGAGGAGTACGTGTTGGGGAGATACAGGATATTCTTAGATAATGTCTATAGGTTAGGTAATTTCATAGAGGTGGAGATACCTGAGGTAGAGGATATGAGTAGAGCTAAGGAGGAACTAGACAACCTACTTAAGAAGTTAGGAATTACAGGTGAGTTAATCAGTAAGTCATACGTAGAGATGATCATGGAGTTAGGGAGTCATGACGAGTAACACAATAGCTATACTCACAGACTACGGTCTGAAAGACCCATACGTAGGGATGGTTAAAGCAGTGATAAATAGGGTAAACCCCCAAGCAGTAGTTATAGACATAACGCATGAAGTACCTAAGTACCGTGTAGATGTAGGTGCGTTCATACTTAAAACCAGTTATAAGTACTTCAGGAAAGGAACTATATTCCTAGCCGTGGTAGACCCTGAAGTAGGGACTACAAGGAAGGGGGTAGTGATACGTACTAAGAACTACGTATTCGTAGGGCCTAATAATGGATTACTAACACCTGCAGCTTTAGACGATACAGTAGAAGGGGTCTACGAGATAAGGATGGATAGTGTGAGATTGTGGGAAGTCTCAGAGACATTCCACGGTAGGGATATATTCGCACCAGTAGCTGCGTTAATAAGTATTAAGACACCTATAGAAAGCCTATGTAACCCACTACCACTAAATGAATTAGTAGTTATTGACGTACCCCCGAGAAAACCTGAGTTTAAGGACGGTCAAGTAATCACGAAGGTATTCTACATAGACGACTTCGGAAACCTAATACTTGACCAGAGGTTAGAAGATATACTAGAGGTTTTAAAGGCTGGATTAGGTGATGACTTAATAATTAAATCTAAAGGTAGGGAATACAGGGCTAGAATAACTAGGACTTTCGCTGAGGTATGTGAAGGCTGTATAGCAATATACCGTAACAGCTTAGGACTAGCTGAAGTAGGTGTTTTTAAGGGGAATGCATCTAAAGCTTTAGGGATATATGAAGGTGATGTAATACGTATTGGGAAGGCGTTGTAAGAGCTGTATACGCAGGTAGGTTCCAACCAATACATTACGGACATGTGAACGTGATTAAGTGGGCCTTAGAAAGAGTTGATGAGCTAGTAGTAGTTATAGGTACAGCTCAAGAAAGCCATACAGTAGTAAATCCATTCACAGCTGGTGAGAGGTTAATCATGGTGAAGTTAGCACTTAAGGATGAAGGCGTAGACCTAAACAGAGTCTACATAGTACCTGTACCAGACATACTAATGAATTGTGTATGGGTCCACTACCTAAGCATGTACGTACCTAAGTTCAAGTACGGAATAGCTAGAAACCCATTAGTAATTAGGTTATTCAAGGAAGCTGGTTATGAAGTACTAATACCACCACCATACAATAGAGGTGAGTATTCATCAACAAAGATTAGGAAGTTAATGTTGTTAGGTGATAGTAAGTGGAGGGAATTAGTACCTAAGAGTGTTGCTGAATTCATAGATGAGATCAAAGGTGTTGAGAGACTTAAGCAAGTCGTAGGTGTGGATTAGTGGATAAGGTAGTAATAGATGGTAGTATAGGTGAGGGTGGGGGGCAGATACTAAGAACCGCAGTAGCTCTATCATCAATACTTATGAAACCTATAAAGATAGTGAATATTAGGGCTAAGAGACGTAACCCAGGACTACAGAACCAACACATCACAGCAGTTAAAGCAGCTGCAGAACTGACGGACGCAGTAGTTGAGGGGTTATACCTGAAATCCACTGAGTTAGTATACATACCGCGGAGGTTAAGACCAGGTAAGTACTCATTCGATATCGGTACAGCAGGGTCTACAACACTAGTGCTACAGACTATAATACCTATAATGCTGTTAATGCCTGAGGAGGTAGAGGTAGAGATTAGAGGAGGTACTGACGTACCGTGGAGCCCACCGATAGACTACTTAAGGAACGTCATACTCTACCACCTCAACATGCTTGGTGCTAGAGTAGATGTTAAGTTAGTCCGGAGAGGGCACTACCCAAGAGGTGGTGGTATAGTAATTACGAAAGTACTTAAAACACCTGTAAAACTAAGACCTATAAACCTCGTGAGTAGGGGTGAGGTGATTAGGGTTAAAGGGATATCACACTGTGTTAAACTACCTAAACATGTAGCTGAGAGACAGGCTAGAGCAGCTGAGGAATTCCTGAGAAACTCAGGAATTAGACAGCCGATAGAGATAGACCTCGAGTACTACGACCCAGAGAAAGACCCACACCTAGGACCAGGATCTGGAATAGTTCTATGGTCTGAAACAGATAATGGCGCATTATTAGGTTCTGACGCTTTAGGCGCTAAAGGTAAGAGTGCCGAAGAAGTAGGTATCGAAGCAGCTAAGAAACTAGTAAGTGAGTTAAGTACTAAGGCAGCCTTAGACTCACACATGAGTGATAACATAATAATATACTTAGCATTAGCTGACGGCAAATCAGAGATCACAGGATCATCACTTACACTACATACATACACAGTAATTGAAGTAGTCAAAACACTTACTGAAGCTGAGATAGAAGTCTATGGAGAACTCAACAAACCATTTAAAGCGATTGTTAAGGGGATCGGCTACACATTCCACCACAACACCCACCAATAACATATAGGCAATACGGTCCTCCAGTAGATGATAGTTCATCACCTTAGATACTTCATCAACACCTCTCACGTTAATTACTAACTACAGCTCCGACTAAAGAAGTCAATCTTAACCCTCTCAATAGGAGATAACTTCATGAAATATTACATATCTCTACATATGAGTTAAGTACTAACTATAAATAAACTACTTAATTCCTAACTTGCTAATTATATGAAGAACGTGTAGTGAACTAGGGGCTGTTTCGGCTTTCATATTCATTTGCGACATTCACGTTCATTGATGTTTAAGACCTCTCAGCGCTGTTAGGTATGCTAATACAAGAATAATCATAAGCTCCTTACCTTACAGACTTATCGGTGCTTCCGAGTCCCAAGACCTGTAGAGGCTATGAACCCTAGGCAACTAGTGGGGGTCGCTGCGGTGAGTGGGCTCGGGGAGACCGTTGAGAGGTAGATGGTGGAGAGCCTGAAAACAATGAAGATGAAAGACAATGAACCACTATCCACCGAGAAACGGTTAAGAGGAGGTAGGGTTGGGAGTATATTCGTGATTTCAGTAAATCAGGTATTAACTACTATCCTCAGACTTCACCCTAATTAATGGTTGACTAACTAATATCTCAGCTGTAGCAGGATCGTATTTCCAGTCTGACGGTAACTTACCGACTGATTTGTAGTACTTGACTAATCGATGGATTTTAGATTCTATCTCTATTAAACCCCTCTTACTGTGATAGTCCTTAGGATGTGCTTCAAGATGTTTTCTAAGGTTTACAGCCATTCTCATCAGGTTGTATAAGTCTTCAGGTACTGACAACTCTATACCGTACTTCTTAAGGACTTGACATATCTTAGCATTTAAAATAGGCTTAACTAATGGAATACCGTATTGATCCCTCAGTATAATCCCTATCATTGATGGTGGGTAACCCTTCTTAGCTAACTCAACTATTAATAACTCAACCTCCTCAGGAGTAAACTGCAGCCACTTAGGTTGGACAGGAGCTGCAGGCCTAGTACTATGTGATTGGCCCTTCTCCTTACCTCTCCTCATACCTCAACCTACGTAACATTACATATAACGTATTTAAAAATTATTGTTAAACCATTCAATGAATTTCTTAAAAGCTAAACCCCTATGTGATACTCTGTTCTTCTCATCAACACTCATCTCAGCGAAGGTCTTCTCATAACCTTTAGGTATGAATATAGGGTCGAAGCCAAAACCACCAGTACCTCTGACCTCATAAGCTATAGACCCATATACAACACCTGTGAAGACCTTAACACCAGTATCAAGTGATGCGTAAGCTATTACAGATTTGAAGTACGCATCCCTCCTATCCAACCCCTCCATCAACTTAAGAATACCTTTAACCCCTAACTTCTTATAGAAGTAAGAACTCATACTGCCTGGAAACCCATTTAATACCTCGATAAAGAGGCCTGAATCCTCAACAATCAATGGCTTACGAACCATTAACAAAGCTGTTAATGCTGCGTAAGAAGCTATAACCTCTAACTCATCACTCTGAACTTCTAACTTAGGCACGTCAGTAGGTACCAACTCTATACCGTACTCAAGAGCTAGACTACTTAACTCAGTGAGTTTACCGCGATTCGACGTAACTATATATAAGGTCTTCCTCAAGACTTCCTAACCCTCCTCTCCTCAACATACCTACCTCTAAGCCTTATCTCCTTAACAGTATTTAAGATATCGTTAACTTCATTAGGGCTAAGCACTGAGCGATACCCCCTAAGAAAGTAAGTTAGTAGTTCCTTAGACATGTTATAGTGAATACTTTCGAAAGACCTCATAAGTAGGTGTATATCAACTGCTTTATCCTCAACATCATTTGAGATCTTAGACAAGCCGAAATCTATGATGTAGAGAGACCCGTTAGAAGACACTATAACGTTAGAAGTCGTTAAATCACCATGTGTTATATCATTCTTATGAAGCTTACCAACATAAACACCTAATAACTCAAGGTAAGCCCTCCTAACACCCTCATCAACTAAACCTATATAATCCCTTAATAACACACCCTCAACATACTCCATAACTATGATTGAGTTCTCTAAATCGACGTAGAGTACCGTAGGAACCCTAACACCTAAACTCATAGCTAATAACATTATCTTAGCCTCAGTCAACGTCCTATCCCTACGTATCATTAGGTCGAGCTTAACATCCCTATAAGGCTTCGAAACCCTATGCTTAACTACCACATCATACCCTAGAAAACGACCTCTGTATAAGTTAGCCTCAGCCCCAGAAGCTATCAACACTAACTCATCCATGGGATATCAACACTGTCAGGTCTCCACCTCTGCCTAACATAAGCACGTTCAGGTTCTACACTCACACCATGCTTAAGTGCTAGAAGACCTGTCCACGCAATCATAACACCGTTATCTACGGCGTACTTAGGCTCTACAACACCTAACCTAACACCCCTCAACATACTGAGGACTTCGAACTTAGTCCTTAAGACCTTACTAGCCGCAACACCACCGACAATCAATAATTCCTTCTTCTTAGTGTGTGCTAGACCACGTTCAGAAACCTCAACTATAGAGGTGTAAGCTACCTCCCTAACAGAATAACATATATCTCTTAAGTCATACACGCCACTTCTAAAGAGTTTTAACGCTGCTGTAAGTAAACCTGAGAAAGATACGTCCTGACCCTTAACTACGTATGGGAGGTTAATGAAGTTCTTACCCTCATCAGCACACATATCCAACTTATGAACGCCGTTAACTACGTACGGAGGTGCTATACCTACCTCCCTAACGAATGTATCCATGAAATTACCTAACGCTATATCTAACGTCTCGCCAAAAACTCTATACCTACCGTCGGAAAACGCTAAGATCATGGTATTCCCACCGGAGAGGTAAACTATTAAGGGATCCTTAAAACCAGTCAGTAACTTCCCAATCTCTATATGAGCTACTGCATGATTGACTGGGACTAAAGGTTTCCTAAAGTACGTAGCTAAAGCCCTAGCAATAGTAGCACCAACCCTTAAACAAGGACCTAAGCCAGGGCCTAAAGCAACTGCTATACCGTCAACATCCTTAACACTTAACTTAGCCTCTGATAAAGCCTCCCTCAACACCTTAACAGCATTATCCATGAAGTATAACGCAGCTTCTCTTGGGTGGATACCGCCACGTGATGGTACGTAGTTAACCCTCTTATCAGCTAGTATGTAGGGGGGTCTATCCTCAACAACACCTACACCGAAGGTATGAGCTGTCGACTCTATACCAAGTACTATCATCTAAACCTTCCAAAACTACCGCTTCTGAGTTAAGAACTCAACGTAGTTACATTTACCGCAATGCCACCTAGCTACAGGGGTTTTATGTAACGCCATTACCGAACCACATCTAGGGCATTTCTTATTCTTAAGTACTATCTTCCCGGTAGTATAGTCGAATTCGTAGAGTTTATACCTCTCAGCCAACGTAGGACACCTCAACTAGCATGTCTCTTAATGATGTATTCAGGTTCGAAAGCTGTAGCCCTCTCCCTACTATCGTAGATGTTCACCTTAGCTAATGACTTACCGACACCATACTCACTAACTATACTCCTAACATATATGTTCTCTGGAGGTTTACCGTAAACCTTAGACAACACCTCACGTAACTCCTTCCTAGAAGGAGTACCGCTACCGAAGTGACTTATAACGCAGGTTAACTCCAACCTCTTAACTAGAGGGTTATACCTCTCACTAACGACCTCTACATACCTCTGCTCATCCAACTTAACCACCTTCCTCTCCTCACTCATACACCCACACCTAAGTTAAACTCATAATATTATGATTAACTAACTTTTAAAACTATTTAATACGTATGGCATACCTACCAGGCCTTGAAATACCTAACATCCTAGCTACTTCAGACTTCTCAGGATCTACTATTATCGCAACACCACTCCATTCATCAGTGAACGTATCTGAGCCGCAGTTAGGGCATTTATCAACCTCATGATGTACTAAGAGTTTACACTTAGTACATGCTTTAAAGGGCTTCCTAACCCTCTCAGAAGACATACTATCAATCCTCAACCTTACCTAGGTAAGGCTGTCTTAAAGTCATAGCTACTTTAATCGATGTCGGTGCGTTAATACTAACACTTACCACCCTACCACGGACTACATCACCTCTCCTAAAGACCTTCTTAGTCTCCTCACCAACTAGTAAGTCCTGTAACTCATCATAGACTACCTTATCATCAAGAACTTGTGAGATATGGACGAACGCATCTATAGGCCCTATATTAACGAACATACCAGTCTTCTTAACATCTACTACCTCACCTAAAGTAACTTCATTAAGGATGGGGTAGTACGTCAGTACATCAGCTATGACGTCATGATATGTAGCTCCATCACCTTGTAGTATAACACCCTCAGGATTCACATTAACGTCTAATATAGCTATCACTAAACCTAGTACAGAATCAACCCTCTCCTCATACCTCTTCCTCAGCTCATCCCTCGCTACCATCTCTAGAGGTTCTCCAAACCTATCTGGAGGGATTCTAACCACATCCCTTATCCTACATAATCTAAACATTCCCTAACCACCACACTATAAGCCTAAACTCTAAATACATATTAATATCTTAATTAAATCTTTAATATTTTATAGTTTAAGAATAATACTTCGGAAGTAGTGTCTAGTGTGGGAGGTTAAGGGTATAGCAACACATACTTAAACTTACTAGCCCACCAAGTAATTACCTTAACACCTAACTTCAGTAACTCCCTCTTAAGTTCGTCATCATTTGTAGCGACTATGAACTCCCTCCTTAAGTCCTCACTAGACATGAGGAAAGCAACTATTGACTCATCCCCTGAACATTTAGGGGTACTGGAACTACTAATAACTCCTACACCATATTTTCGAATATATTCTAATGCTAGAGCAGCAGCACGTCCTCTAAAACCGTAACTCCTACTAACAATACTAGACAACTCGGTGAGTATACAATCTAAGACATAGTACTCACAACTACCTAACTCCTCATTAATTAAATTAATCACGTCTACACCGTCATATACCTGAAGCAACACACTACTATCGAGTAAGACCTTACACTTCCTTAACTCACTACCACTGCCTAAAACTTGATGAATCCCCAACCAACTAACCTCCACCTACCTAGTACTTGCCTACTAATAGCAACCCTCATACCGTCCCAAACCACTATAGGTCTCCTACACCTAACCTCCATAACATCCTGAGATAATTTAGTGATATCTGCTAGAGTTACTGCAGTACCGGCAGTCACCATTATCACCTCATTAGGTTTTAACCTCTCAACCTTAACAAGCTCTTTAGTCCCTAATACCCTCTCAAGGAGGTTATACTCTATACGTACATCAGTTATAGGGTCTGGTAAGGTACCGGCCTTACCTAACACATTACCTACTAACTTATCAGCCTTAGTTAGGGATGGGTCTAACTCAGTACCTATAGCTACTAAACCACCGGGTCTAGCCTCATTAAACTCATCCTCACCAAATTTAATACTGACGACCTTAGATGTTAGAGCTTCATAATATACCTTACCTCCCTTCTCAACCCTAACCCCAGGCTTTATCTCAATTTCATCACCAACTCTTAACACACCCCTAATGAGTGAACCACCAACAACACCACCAACTAAATCCTCAGGCGGTGTACCGGGTCTATTAACTTCGAAAGACCTAGCTATAAACATTAGAGGAGGTGATGTGAGGTCACGCTCAGGTACCGGGATATACTTATCTATAGCCATGAGTAGAGCATCGATATTAACTTTATTCAACGCACTTACAGGTATTACAGGGGCTAACTCTGCCCAAGTACCTCTTAAGAACTCCCTAATCTGTCTGTAATTCTCTAAAGCTTTCTCCTTACTAACCACATCAACCTTATTCTGAACAACAACTACGTTCTTAACACCTATAATACCTAAGGCAGCGAAATGCTCTCTAGTTTGAGGTTGTGGACAGGGTTCGTTAGCAGCTATGACTAGTAATGCCCCATCCATCAAAGAAGCACCAGCTAACATAGTAGCCATTAATACCTCATGACCTGGAGCATCAACATATGATATCCTCCGCTTAAGTACGCAGTCATCATGTAAGGGCTCTGTTAAATATCTATCAGGCTCCGGTAGTTGTGGACATACGTATAAGTTCCCTATAGCATACCCTAACTTTATAGTCATAGCCCTCTTAAGCTCTTCTGAATGCCTAGCAGTCCAAACACCAGTTAATGCTTGAGTTAGCGTGGTCTTACCATGATCTACGTGGCCAACAACACCAACATTCAGTTCAGGTTGTTTGATGCTGTTATTACCCACCTACTACCCTCCCTTAGTAAATCTCTCAATAAAGACTACCTCACTAAAATCTAAATACTTGAATATATCATCAGATATTAACTTCTTAGCTATCTGAATATTCTCACTTAAGTACGTACTCCTAGGCAGTTCTACAGTTAACTTCTTAGAAGGTTCATCAATACTTAACTTAATCTCATCTATATTAACTCCCTTAACATGCCTAGCAATTAAATACTTAACCTTCTCATCAATACTCTCTAACTTCTTAACTATCTTGAAGGAATATACTAGAGTCTTACCAGCGAGTGGGTGGTTGAAATCCACTACAACCCTACCACCACTAACACTCCTTATAACCCCTAACTGCCCATTAATCTCAACAACCTTACCAACTTCAGGTCTAACACCAGACCTTAGGAAATCCCTTAAAGAGAGGGTCTTAACCTTATCGGGATCTCTAACACCATAAGCCTTCTCAGGCGGTATCTCAGCCTCAACATCAACACCTACATCAGCTTTCTCTAAAGCTTCCTCAAACCCCTTAATAACCCTACCCTCACCAATAATCACTAATAACGGTTCGTAAGTCTTATTCGGATCGTAGACTTTATACTCCTTAGCCTTCTCAGCTGAGGTAGTCTCAACAACCTCACCACTCTCTTTAACCCTCACAACATAATCTACTAAAACCATATCATTCTTACTTAACGGCATATCACACCCTCTTGATATACCCATTAACGTTTTTAAGCTTAAGTGATATGATGTAAAAGTTATTAGGTCAACATCTAAATGTTTAACTATTCCTCAATTATGGTTACATCATCAACGTAGGATTAACTACCTCGAGATTTTAATTGATGATAACGCCAGTATAGTATGCCTTAAAATATCATCTACTACGTTATTCAACGTTAATATCTTCTTAGAATCATCTATATTAGCATCTACTACATAAATCAACGAATCATTAATTACATAACTCCTTAATGAGAAACCTTCAGGAACATCCACATCATCAGGTCTTAACGCATTAGAAACAGCCTTAGCAGTATCAACATCATCTAAACCTAAATTAATAATTACTGAAAACCTCAAGCAAACCCCCAAGATAACTACTTAAACTCCTTAAACTTTAGTAGAGTACCAACCCTCTCATAAGGTCTCTTAACCAACGAATCTACAGTTTCTAGAGGTGCTTCAGATAGTGGTAAGTAGTTTTCACTGCCAACCTCATACACTACAGTAGAGTTCGGAGGTATGAAATACGACTTAAGTATTTTTGAGATAGGTGTTAAAGGTGTTAAGCTATCTAACTTAACCTTATATACATTCCTCCTAACCTGAGTTAACCCCCCACTCCTCACAGAATATACCTTACCTATTAAGTCCTTAAGTAACTTCTCATACTTAAACCTTATTAAAGGTATATAGTTTGTAAGGAGTATTGACGTAATTATATACTCAACACCATATATATCTGATACTGATAACAACGCATACAGGAACTCATACACGTCTTTAAATACCCACTCCTGAGTAATTATGTAGTTATCACCTATTAATTCATTAGGTGAGAACTTCATCTGAGTGAAACCTGATATACCATCCATTACATACTTGATTAAGTCCTCATCACTTAAACCCTTTAAATCTTTAACCCCTGAATACATCGGTACGAATAAATCCAAACTCCTACTTAAGACTATACTTAAATCAGATACAGAGTAATTAAAGAGTTTAGGCCCTCTAACAACCCTAATAAGATTTAAATCACTTAACTCCCTTAAGTAATTCTTAAGTAACTCATCAACTTGTTGATACCTCACCCTCGGTGTAAACCTACTCAACATTGATGCGAGGACGTAGTATCTAACATCATTTGTCACTATCATAACATCCTCAAGAGCTTTGAAGACGGTGTAGGAGTAGTACGGTGTTAAGACCTCATAACCAGTCCCTAACCTACGTACATCCATACGGTCACCCCTAATAAAGCTTAAAGACCTCTTCAAATCCTTCACACCTACATCTATAGTTACCGTAGGTACATCATCTAAGACAGAGGTACCGTCTACGTCGAGTACCGTTAAATACTCAAACCTAACATCATTCTGCTGTAAGTACTTTAGAATGATACCTGCAGCCACTACAGAATCAACATCATATGAAGTCACTACCCTTACCTTACCACCTTTCTTCACATCACTAACTAACTTAAGTATTATGTCCCCCACACCCTTAAACATGTTCACTGACGTCAAGAGTACATCGTCACGATAATATTTTAAACAGAAGCATATATGTTCTAATCTAACCATAAGTGAAGGCAGTCCATGAAGTCTTAAGTATTTAGTATGTACTAACTCATCCCCATAATCACTGTATCAATACCGTACTCGAATCTACATTAACAACTCTTATAAACTCTTACTACTATGTTATTGAAGGTGTCTAAGTAAGTGTCTTCAAGGGCTGTAGTTAAGGATAAGTGGAAGATGAAGCAGTGGTATACAGTGCTAGCACCGCCAGTATTTGGGAATGTAGTGATAGCTACAACACCAGCTGATAAACCATGGAAATTACTTGGTAGGACATTCGAGGTGACGTTATTTGATTTAACAGGGGATTTCTCACAAGTACATATACATCTGAAGTTCCAAGCTTATGAAGTAAAGGATGATGTAGTCTACACTAGGTTTAAGGGTCATGAGTTAGCTAGGGATTACATGAAGAGTATAATTAGGAGGAAGAGTAGTAAGGTTGCAGCCATAGTTAACGTAACTACTAAGGATGGGTATGGTTTAAGGATTACTGGAGTAGCTTTAACAGCGTTTAGGTGTAAGACCTCTCAGAAGAGAGCTATTAGGAAGATAATAAGTGAGGTGATAGTTAATGAAGCTAGTAATAAGTCATTAGATGAGTTAATCCAGGCTATGGTATTCGGTAATTTAGCTAATGAAGTATTCCAGAGAGCTAAGAAGATATACCCACTCCGTAAGGTAGAAATATACAAGTCTAAATTACTTACTATTCAGACCCCTGAAGGAGTTAAGAAAGCAGTGATAGTACCTCAGAGACCGGAGTCGTAAACACTAAACACTGTTTAAACTTAATTAATTTATATGTTAAATCCTAATTAGGTGTGTTTTTACGGATGCCGTAATACTATCTGGTGGTAAGGGTTTAGGCCTAGAACCAATAACTAATACAAGACCTAAGACCTTAATCCCGGTACTCAACAGGAAATTAATTGAAGACCACGTAATGAAGTTATATGATGTTGGGATACGTAGAATCGTAGTAGTAGTAGGTTATATGGGTGATAAGGTAAAGTCTTTCGTAGAGGGATTATGTAGTAATTTAGGTATTGAATGTGAATTCGTAAGTCAAGACCCTCCATTAGGTACAGCACACGCCCTATTAAATGCTGTTCCATATGTTAAGAGTGATGAATTCATCACAATATACGGGGATATATACTTTAAATCATCTAAGATATTGAAGGACTTAACGAGTTGTGAGGGTAACGTAGTAAGTGTTTCAGAGGTTAAAGACCCTAGTAGGTATGGTGTCGTAGTTGTTAGTGAGGGTAGGGTTATTAAGATCGTTGAGAAACCTAAGGAATACTTAAGCAATTACGTTAACGCAGGTATTTACAGGTTCACTAAAGACATACTGAGATTCCTAGAGAAGACTGAGGTTTCAGTAAGAGGTGAGTATGAATTAACATCTACTATCCAGTCAATGATAGATAACGGTATAGAGTTTAAGTACTTAGTAATTAATGGATGGTTAGATGTTGGGAGGCCTTGGTCCTTAATAGAAGTCAATAAGCTGGAGTTAGAGAGTGTTAATACTCAGTTAATTAAAGGTTCTGTAGAGGGTGGTGTAACTATTAAAGGACCTGTAATTATTGAGGAAGGGGCTGAGATCCTCTCAGGTACTTATATCGTAGGACCTGCATACATCGGTCATGGAGTTACAGTAGGTCCTAACGCATATATAAGACCCTATACTGTAGTCCTAGATAATTCTAGGGTAGGATTTAACGTTGAGGTTAAGGAGAGTATTATTATGGAGAACGTACATATATCACATCAATCGTATGTAGGGGATTCGGTAGTCTGTGAAGGTAGTAACTTAGGTGCTGGGACAATACTAGCAAATCTAAGATTTGATGAGAAGACCGTTAAGGTAAGGGTTAAGGGGGTTTTAGAAGACAGTGGTAGGAGGAAGTTAGGTGCATTCATAGGTGGGTATGTAAGGACCGGGGTTAACGTATCAGTATTTCCAGGGGTTAAAATCGGAGCTTACTCATGGATTTACCCAGGTGTCGTAGTCACTGATGACGTCCCCCCAAGAAGTATACTTAAGTATAACGGAGTCTTAGTCAGTATGTACTGAGTTATCCGTGAGCTAACGTAGACACTATCTTAACTACATCACCGTCATTAAGTACATAATCACTCCCAACCCTCCTCTTATCCTTAGCTAATACAGCGTATAGGAACCCCTTGCCTAAGTCTGTATGTACCATATACGCTAACTCTGAAGCTGTAGTACCTCTAGGGACTAAGTAAGCATCAGGTAGGATATTCCCTTTACTATCAGTTAATTTATTAACGTCTTCAACAGGGTATACAGTTATCATGTTGAGGACGTTAAATATAGCTGTGTTTAAGGCTGTCTGAACACCAGTACCTCCGTACTTCCTCATGAAGTCTTCAATCATTTGAAGTACCTCCTTCTGCTTAGGTGTTAACACATCACCTCTAACTACGGTAAACCTACTATCACCTGGTAAGTAATCTATAAGTCCTGACTTACTAGCCCTCCTCAAAGCTAACTCATACTCAGCACTAACTGGAACTACGATCCTATCAGGTAGTTTATTCCTGATACGTACTAGATTATCCTCTGCCCCAGGTAGGTCCATCTTATTAGCAACTATAACTATAGGTTTTGAAATACTCCTTAAAGACTTAGCAAACATCCTCAACTCCTCCTCACGCCATGAAGTGAATTTAACGTTATCAAGTCTCACCTCCTTAATAGCTTTTACTACATGTTCCTTCCTTACTGATATCCCGGAGAGTTTCTGAGTGAGGTACTCTACGGCTTTATCATATGAGAGAGTATCTAAAGTCCTACTCAACCTTACCCAATCCTTAGATACTATACTGTAGAACCACTCATCTATTTCATACTCTATAGCTTCTATATCTACTAATGGGTCATGCCTCCCCACACCGACGTAATTACCCTCCTCATCAGTACTACCTGAAGCATCAACTACATGTAGTAGTACGTCTGCCTGCCTTAAATCATCTAAGAACTTATTACCTAAGCCCCTACCCTTATGCGCATCCTTGATAAGGCCTGCAACATCTATTAACTTTACAGGTATGAATCTATAACCCTTCAAACATACTGAGTTCTGAGGATCACACCTACTAAGCTTAAGTATTGAGTGAGCACATAACGTTCTTACATAACCTATACCTACATTCGGCTCTATAGTTACGAAAGGTCTATTCTCTATCTTAACATTAATTAAAGTAGCTGCTGAGAAGAACGTTGACTTCCCTACATTAGTCTTCCCTATAATACCGACTAAAGGTGTTTTTGGAGGTATCACACCCACCTAATACTGATATACTTAAGTCGTAAATAAATAAACCAGTTAATTTAAAGTATTTAACCTAGTTAAGTTTTTAATTCTGTAGACTAAATAGTAATGCTGTATTACGGTGTAGTATATGGTTAAGTCAATGTACCACTACATTGCTGAGACCTGGAAGAATAGGGAGGAGGTCTTAGAAGAGGTTATTAGGACTAGGTTGATTGAGTGGCGTAAGGGGCCATCAGTAGTTAGGATTGATAAGCCGACTAGGCTTGATAGGGCGAGAGCTATAGGTTATGAGGCTAAGCAAGGTTTCATAGTTGTTAGGGTTAGGGTTAGGAAGGGAGGTTTAAACAGGCCTAGACCTGATAGCGGTCGTAGACCTAAGAGGATGGGTGTTTACGGGTACGCTCCAGCAAAATCTGATAGATTGATAGCTGAGGAGAGAGCTAATGATAAGTACCCTAACTTAGAAGTCTTAGGTAGTTACTACGTGGGTGAGGACGGTCTATATAAGTATTTCGAGGTTATATTAGTAGACCCTCACCACCCAGCTATAAGAGCTGATAAGGATATATCATGGATAGTAGAACCTCAACATAGGGGTAGGGTGTATAGGGGTAAGACAGCTGCTGGTAGGAAGATACGTGGTTTACTAGGTAATAGAGGTTTAAGAGGTACTCATAAGTGGAAGTGGAGGAAGAAGCAGAAGGAGAGGATTCTTAAGAAGAGGCATGAGGCCTCAAGAGGGGCTAGGTTAATAGCTCCTAAGAAAGTCTATGAGGACTTAGGTATAGAGAAGTAAGTGTAGTTTTTATGGATAAGACATTCAGAGTCAGGCATTTTAAAGCTAGTGTCTTCGCACACGCTACTGAAAACCAGAGTAAGGTTAGGTCATCATTACTTAACATAGTTCCCTCAAGTATGAGGGATTCATTAAACGTTAATGAGGAGGTAGTAATGGGTCACCACGGTAATGAGATAAGGATTTATGGGGTTGAGTTACATAGTGATTCAGCATATGAAGCATTAAAGTACCTCATATGTTCCTTAAGTGAGAGTGATAAAAACATATTATTAATGTCCTTAGATAGTAGGGTTGGGGATAGTAGTTCACACCTATATATAAGGTTAGGGAAGCAGGAGGCGTATATGGGGAGGATAACCATCCGTGACGGTAATGACGTTATTAAGGTCTTAGTAACTGTTGAGGGATGTAGGGCTGTTGAAGACCTTAAGAAGTTTTTAACAGAGTTGATTAGGACTTGCTGAGTACTTATGTAGATTTAAACGTAAGGCCTTACAGGAATGTAGATCTGAATAGAGTATTAAGGATAGCCTCTAAGTTAGGGTATGTAGCAGTAGCTGTAGAGGGTGTAGATGTAGTTAGTAATGAGTTTAATGGTTTGAAGGTCTTACCCAGAGTTACTTACAAGTATGTAGGGAAGCCTACCACTAATTATGAAGGATTGAGAAATCATTTAATAGTTTATGAAATTGACCAACCCACAATGATAAAAGCTTTAACGAGCTTAAGAGGTAGGTGTCATTTAATACGTATAGCTAGAGATGCTTTAACCGGAATTAAGAAGAAACATATAAACGCGTTAAAGAGTTGTAAAATACCTATAGAACTCTCAGTTAAGGACCTCATAAGTAGCAACTCAATCAATTACACGTACTTAAAGAATTTCTTTAAATTACTACCGTATATTGAGAGAGGAGATATTGAGTTAGTAGTTAGTAGTTATGCTGGGGATGAGTACGAGTTAATTCACCCTCTACAACTAATAGCATTACTTAAGGAGTTAGGATTGAGTGAGTTAATAGCTACTAAAGCTTTAACAGGAGTACCTATGAAGATCTTAAGGATGGTAGGAAGTGGAGTTTGAACTAGTAATTTCATTAATCTCGTTAGTAGTAGCGTTAACACTAGCAGTTTATACGTATAGAATGGATAGAAGGCTTAAGATGTTAACTAATGCTGTTAGTAGTAAGTTGATTATTAAGGTATTAAATACGTTAAAGAGTAAGAGAAGGCTTAGGAAGAGGTATATGGTCTTTGAGGTCTTAAGTAATAAACGTGTAGGTAAGGGGGATTTAGAGCATGAGATAAGGAATACCTTCAGGAAGATCTTCGGTGATATACAGCTAGCGAGGGCGTCTATATCGTTGACATACTACGACGAAAACTTAAGCATAGGTGTGATAAAATTCACACATATATACAAATATAAAGTATTAGCATCGCTAGGAGTTATTAAGAACGTTGGAGATACTAAAGTACTTATAATACCCTTAAGAACTACAGGTTCCTTAAGGAAGGCCCTCAAATATATTAAAGATAAGGAGCAGTTCATAAAACATTAGTAATAGTAGCTGAAACGACATTCAACTACAGCTATTACATCATACTTAAGAACTCTTTATAATTAGGTAATCGGTCTTGAGTATTACCTCTAGTAATAATTTATGTAGTGAGAGTATTACAAAACATATTAAGCCATGAAAACTGATTAGAGGGGGTGTAGCGTTGTGAGAGGTAATGATTATAGCATTATAGGAATCGTAGGTAATAACATATACCTTACACCATACGTTAATAAAGAACTCATAACTCCATACACTACATGTGGTAGTTCATCAGTCAGTTATAAGTTTAGGAAGTATTATGAATATTTTAATTTAGAAGTAGTGGTTAAGTACTTAAGGTGGGTTAGATGAGTACTGTAAGGGCTAGAGCTTACTGTAGTTCAGCTAATCTAGGTTCGGGCTTCGACATAGTTGCAGTAGCACTTGATGCTTATTATGATGAAGTAGAGGTTAGTCTAGTAAAGAACGGTAGTGGTTCTGTGGTGTTGGAGAGGGTTGAAGGTACATTCGCAGAGTTAGTTGATAGGAGTTTAAATACTTGTGTAGCTGCAGCTAAGGAGTTACTAAATTATGTAGGGAGGAGAGATGTTGATGTCCGTATAAGGCTTTGGAAGGGGATACCACCATCAGCTGGTTTAGGAGGTAGTGGGGCTTCAGCAATAGCTACTCTTAAAGCCCTAACTTCAGCATTAGATATAGAGTTAAGTAATGAGGAGGTTATAGAGATTGGAGGGAAGGCTGAGGCAGTAGTTGCTGGTGATGCACATTACGACAACGTATCTGCTAGTTTACTAGGTGGTTTAGTCCTACTACTCTCTTTAAAACCTATTAGGACGGTCAGGTTTAACATATACGCATGCTTCGTTATAGCAACCCCGTTAGTTATGATGCCACCTAATAAGACAGCTATTATGAGGAGTGTCTTACCTAAGTATGTAGAGTTGAGAGATGTTGTTAAGAATTCTGCTAAGTTAGCTGCCCTAATAGCTGGTTTCCTAACAGGTAATTATAGGTTAGCTGGGTATGGTATGGAGGACTACATAGTAGAACCTGCTAGAGCCCCTCACATACCATGTTACGAAGTCGTTAAGAAGGAAGCCCTAGCTAGTGGTGCTTATGGCGTAGCGATAAGTGGTGCAGGACCATCACTAATAGCTCTATGTGAGGATGAGGAAGTAGCTAAGAAGGTAGCTAAGTCTATTAAGGAATCCTACAGTAGGTGCGGTGTAGACGCGTTAGTTAAGGTCGCACACACAGGTAGTGCTGCAGAAGTTGTTGAGTAGTTCATTACAATATTCAGATCGTCGTGGGTTATTCATTAAGTCATTTTGGAGCGGCTTCATCATCTACTCAAGACTGGAGTCTTAAGTTAATAAATCTTTATTAATCCTATAAATCTCCTACTTAATTAGATGATGTAACCGTCAGTGAATGAAGTGATGATTTATGGGACCCTCACTGACTAATACGGAGTTGTTAATTAACGTATGATTAGAGGTAGTAAGAAAGTAGTTGATAT
>Ga0326760_1000292_pt1 | contig 28873 bp, 48 predicted proteins | sample GCREP_S_FD_207668 | JGI IMG/M metagenome (GOLD analysis project Ga0326760, IMG submission 207668) | Hot spring sediment microbial communities from Geyser Creek Basin, Yellowstone National Park, WY, United States - GCR.EP_S | ecosystem: Environmental > Aquatic > Thermal springs > Near-boiling... | reverse complement strand
TTAGGCCGACGTAGTACCCTGCAAATCCAAATAACAGCGTCAGTATAAACGCGCCTAGTATTCTTGCTAGAGCGTTCATGTGTATGCCATTTTTCTTTATTTAAAAACTTTCCGCTCTTCAAACGCCATATACAGCGCAGATGAGAATGCTGAAACTGCGCCAGCTAGTATCGGCAGTATCATTGGCGTGGCAACTGGCGGCTGGGTGCTGTATGCATACTCCGCCAGAGAAGCCAGCACCGCCTGCAACCGCGGGTAGTAGTAGCTGATTAGTGCGGAGTAGGTCGGGTTGTATGGGCTTGAGATCTCTAAGACGAAAGACGGCTTGTTCAGCTTGTAGTCCACCGTGTCGTCTATGGCTCCGCAGGCTTCGTATATCTTCATGGCGAGGAGCTCTGGCGGCACGTCTGCATATCTCTCAATTATGTTTCCGTAGTCATACGGAGTTATGCCGTATTTCGACGCTATCTCTGCATGTCTCTGGGCTAATTTTCTGTACAGCTCAGTGAACCGTGAGACGCCTAGCTGGGCGCATCCAGGCGGCCACGCCAGCACCTCGATTCCGGAGTGGAGGTCTATATGTATGGCGTAGCTCTCAGATGAAAGAAGGCTGTAGACGGCCCTCGTCTCTGGCTGATCCAGCGGCGAGCTTCCTCTGCATATGAGACAACAAGAGCCAGGCCTGGAGCCTGGCCCTCCCCAGCCCGCTGGCCAGTTGCGGTTTGGGTCTACGTGGTTGGCGTTTGTCCTCTGCCAGGCGTCGAAGCCGTCTGGGTTCACCACAGGCACCACGACGTATCTAATTCTACACAGCACGCTCTCCTTGACTAAGAAGTTGCACGTCTTTAAGTCTCTGAGGAAGTGGAGTATCAGCTCCGGGCCTGGGTGCTCGTTGCCATGCTGGCCAGCTGTTATGAAGACGGCTGGGCCGGAGCCTGCGTAGGCCGCGTAGATCGGTCTGTCTCTGGCGCTTCTGCCCACTTCGCGCAACTCCAGCCCAAGCGACTTAAGCCTAGAGACGTACTCGTCGTACGTCCGCGCGTAGTCTGTCCAGCTCACAGCGACATACGTGTAGATGTTAAAAAACATTGACTGCATTTCTAACCCGCCGTCCAGAATTTCAAAGTTTTGAGTTAATTAACCTAACCTATTTCCTTTAGATTTCTGTGTCCTGCCCGCCGTTGGTCTGTCGGCGTGGACATGTACTTGACAGCGAATGGTCGCCACCCCTCCGCCATGCGTTGCCATCCTTCCACCCAAGTCTGCCATTTCTCGACCACACGTTGCCACTCCTCTGCCCAGGCCTGCCACCCATCAGCGATACACCGCCACCTCCTCTCCGCCAGATGCCAGCCGTAGTAGTTCTTTGCGTTCGACGCCGTCATGGTCCTACGTCCATTGCGAGTACTCTGTACAGCAACTCCTTTAGTCTTTCTGGCTCGTCTGTGCCCTCTACTATAAGTTCTGCCTTCTTTGCGTTTTTGAACAAGAGGAGGAGCCCCCACGCCATTGCGTCGGCGCTACAGTGCCCCACGTAGTCCACGCCTATGCACACCTCCCCAAAGTCGGCGAGTTTCGGGTTTCTTCGGAAAAACGTCTCGGCCCACTTCTTTAGGTCTATCTTGACGTTATGCATGGACGTGCGTCTTTAAGTGCTTAAATCTTTAAACCCAGCGCCGCCGTCTCTCTCCTAAACAATTCCACGTCTTGTCCGCTGACGTATCGTCTAAACCACTGCAGGAAGTCTGCATAGCCGTAGCGGAATTCGTCGTTTAGCCGTTTCACCACGTCGTCTGGTATTGGACACGACGCAGGCTCGTTACCGATGAGTGGCCACAGCTCCCTGGGGTAGTGTAGCTTGAGGAAGCAGGACCTAGCCACTACGTATTTGGCCAGTCTCTCTGGCGTCCATCTGCTCCGCCAAAACGGATAGTCTGGCTTGTTGGCTCTGTGCAAATAGACCGGCCCCTCGACGCATTCCGTCTCCTCCAGGCCGTACAGCCGAAACACCGAGACGTAGATCTGTTGCTGGTCTGAGCCGTACTCCTCCCAGGGGATTACTTGCAGACCGTACTTGGCGTAGAGATCCCTAACCGCCTTCGCGGCGTCGCGACGTATGCATATGAGGGGGTTGTAGGAGAACGGCTTGTGTCTGCAACTGTAGATAAACGTCTGGTACCTAAAGTTCCAGTACGCCTGCCCGTAGTGCCCAGTGCACGGCAGTACTGAGTGCGGGCTGTCGTCTCTCTCTGGCGGGTAGTCGCACCTCTTGACGTCGCACACAGCGCCTCTGCATGTGAAGCTCTTCAGCAGGACCACGTGGCTGTCGGCTGTGCATATGTAGTCTGCGTTTGGCTCAAGGTCTGGGATTTCTTCAACCGCCCAGCTCCTGCCCTGCGCCAGCCCAGTCCGCCTACGCGCCAGAACCACCGTATCTGCATATTGGTCAACCACCTCCTTGTGTCTCCGGTACTCCTCCCACGAGTCGAAGTGGACGTAGACCCTACCAGCTGTGGAGAGGGTGGAGAGGGTGTAGTAGAGGGCCCAGCGGGTCTCCCCCGGGCCCACCGAAACAAAAAAGACGTACATTACAAGACGTAGACGTTGCTACCGGAGTAGCCTGGCCTGGCTAGTATCTGCTCCGGGTCGTATGCGTAGTAGACCTCGAATTGGTAGAGCTGGTTGCGGGGCCCGGTAGCCCACGCCTTGCCTCTGCCGATTATCTTCGTGGTTATCTTCTTCAGCGCCAAGTCGAAGTAGTCGTATGATGTGTATGTTACTTGCTTACCTATTGGGTTGTCTCGGTAGTTGGGCACAGGAGCGAAACCTGCTAAGTGCCCGTCTGTCGAGCCGATGGAGAGTATCAACTGGGGCGGGTCTCCCTCGTTGCCCACGTCGATAACCGCATAATCATATTTGTTGACGCAGTCTTGGAACCAGCACCACCAGCCGTATGGCACCAAGTCGCTCTTCTCAACTACGTTGCCCCTCTTTATCGTCGGGTAGTACAGACCGCTTATGCAGTCTGCGAAGAAGGGCGGCGAGTCCATTACGCAGTGAGCTGCGGTGTAGTATCTTCCACCTTTGCCAAAAGGGGGGGAGCATCTAACCACCGTGCCAGTCATCAGCCTCAGCTCGCCCACCACGTGCACAGACCAGCCCTCTGCCTGCATCTGCAACGCAAAGCTGTCCATCTCCCTCACGAAAAGTCTCTTGTTCTCCTCGTCTATCAGTACTACGTTCTTCCTCCGCATATGAAAAAATGACTACATCAATTTAAGCCTAGCGCCTAGCTACAACGACGATGGCGACCGCCACCGTCAACAACACAGCTATAAACATGGCGATAATCCACCACGGAGGAAACTCAGGCGACTGAGTAGGAGGCGGAGGAGGCGGCTGAGTAGGCGTTGGCGTTGGGGTGGGCGTTGGTGTTGGAGATGGTTGCGGCTGTTGTACAGAGATGTACTCGGCTTTGTAGTCTGTGACGTATATTACGTCGCCTACGACGTAGCCTGCGGCTATGCGTATCTCGTAGGTGCCAGGCTGGAGGAAGACGTAGTCGCCCTCGTGCGTCCACATGGTGCCTACGGTTCTACCGGGGGCCTTTGTGGGACACATGTAGCCCTTCCTCAAGTTGCCACATGGCGAGTTTATGCTGTCCGCCGGGCCGTCGTGGTACGACACGCCGACTACGAAGTCGTACTGCCCGCTCGACGCAGTGATGTAGCCAGTCGCCCTAATCCTCACTGGCTGGTTAACATAGGGCCTTGAGTTGCTGATACTGTAGCTGTACACAATGGCGTTGTCAGACGGCGGAGGAGGATACCGACAGCAACAGCCGAGTGAACAGCTCCCGACACAGCTCCCGCCCGCCGCTTTGCACTCAGACACGCCAGTACATGTCGTGCCGCTGGGGCACTCCGACGGAGGAGTTGACGTAGGCGTAACACTCGGTGTTGGTTGCGGGTACTGACAGCAACAGCCGAGTGAACAGCTCCCGACACAGCTCCCGCCCGCCGCTTTGCACTCAGACACGCCAGTACATGTCGTGCCGCTGGGGCACTCCGACGGAGGAGTCTCTGACGGAGTTGGCTGAGTTACTTGGCAACAACACCACTGCATGGGGTCTCTGTTTGGGCAGTTTTGAACGCATACCCCACCCTCGTAGTAGCACTGGTCGATTGGGGCACATGTCGTACCTGGGGGACATGACATGTAATCACCTTGGGAACATAGTTAAATATTTTTTATTTTCACTATCTCATGCCTTCGCTTGTAATTAAGCGGTTTGTGGAGGTGTGGCCAATACTCAGAGAGTTGCTCAGAAGCGAGAACCCGTCGCTTACTGACTTGCTCGAGCAAGTGTACCAGTGCATACAGGCGAACAAGGTAGGCTCGCGCAACGACTACGCGCAACGCTGTGGCAACATTATGTCGTGGGATGAGTTCGAGGCGTATGTCTACAGCTACGGCTATAAGGTGGACAAGCCGGAGAAGCAGTATGCCCGCACCGAGCAGAAGACGAGAATCGCCACGGAGAGCGCAATCGGTGAAGTTATCCAGCGGGTGGCGTCTCAGGTGGGCAAAACCGCAGAGTGGATGTCTGCGTTTACTTCGGAGCTGGTAAAACTTCTCACGCCTTTGGCTATGGCCGTGCTTAAGGAGCGCGGAATCGATGAAAAGGCTTTGGCGGACATGTCGCCTGAGGAGGCTGCTCGCAAGGTTGCCGAGGCGCTGAACACCATCTGGGATTTTAAACAGCACCAAGACAGGCTGATTCGGGAGATTGGGGAGCTCCGCGCCCGGGTCGAGGAGCTGGAGGCTGAGACTAAGCTCTACGGAGCCTTGATAGACGCAGTAGTTAAGTACATCCCAGAGACTATCGAGGGCGTCATAAAGGAAGTGGCGCAGATCGCCAGCTATAGAAGCCCGAACGCGGTTGCGTTGCAGTTGGCCCTAGCTGAAGATTAGCTACTTGTGTAGGCGGCGGTAAACGCCGACGTCGCTCCGGCTATTGCTAGCAACATTACAGACACCGCCGCCGCTGGGCCGTGCAGGCTATACGCCCAGCCAGACACCACCCATATGTCGCCACAGTTTTCACATGCCAGCTCCACGTCGCCAGCGTATCCTTTGTACTTAACATATATGGGCTGGACGGCGCCCTGCCCGGGTCTCCAGCGCCAGTCGGGGAATGTCTGTCTCCACACCTCCCTACCGTCCACTCTTAAGATAAACGTCCTGTTTACGCCTCCTCCCTCTTCGCTTCTGTGTCCTGTCATGTTCAGCACGAAACCGTCTACTGCCGCCCCCACGCGCCCCCTCAGCACTCTGTTCTGAGACGTAATCCACTCCACAAACCACAGCGGGTATTTTACCACTCTCCATCTGACGCACATCTCACCAGCGCGCGTCAAACCGCATGGAGGTACGGGCGTCTGCTCAACTGTCAGTCTCCAGCCTCCACCCCCAGCGGCGAAGGTTGTGAAGAGGACGCAGACCTCCTCCCCCCTTGTGGCGTCCCACAGCTCCTCGGGCAAATAAACTCTGCCAGATATCTGCCCTCCAAACGGCGTGATGAGTCTGAGCAACTCGGCGCCATCTACAGCAACCGCTACAAGCCTGTCGATTCTGTCCCCTGTGGAGACAGCGTCAAAACTTATGGCAGACGAGGGGGTGCTACAAGGGTTGGGGAAACACGCTTTGTTCCACCCCGTGTCGTAGAACTCCCTACTCCACTGACACGACATGCCATATACTACACGCCAATATTTATTTTTTAAAAAACGGTTTATTTCTTTCTGAGTAGCAACAACGCCAAAATCAGCACCACGAGTAATGCAATGAGAATTGCAATAATCAGCCAATCCGAGACCGGACAAGGCGTAGGCGTCGGAGAGGGAGGAGGTTGCGTAGGCGTAGGTGTCGGACATGGAGTAGGGGTGGGCGTAGGCGATGGTGATGGGGTGGGCGACGGAGTGGGGGTGGGCGTTGGTTGCGCCACGTCTAGGTAGCATGGGTTGTTTCGGTCTACGCGGTCGCACCTCTTGACCACCCTGCCCTGGGAGTTTACGAACTCCACCGAGTAGTAGTACCCCCCGTCTGAGGAGGTGACTGCCGTAAGCACCCTACTTGGGGTGAAGGATGGGGAGGTTATGCATCCTCCCCCGCCTGCGTACACCCAGTCGCCAGTCCACGGCTGACAGCCAGCGTCGCCCCACCTCTTGTCTACACACACAATGAAGTAACGCGCAAATGGATCGTTGACGTTGCAGAACCTAACTGTGTAAGACATGGCAACATATGTGGCCGCAGTTTTAAATTTTTTAGCACCACTCCTTCACCCTCCTGCTCTCTACGTCTAGTCTACGTCTGAGGTTCGCCAGGAAGTCTTCCAGGTCGGCCTCGCCAGTCTCCCTAGCCGCGTTCTCCACAGCCATCACGTTGAAGACAAGCGACCTAGGTCTAAACGGTCCGTAGCCCAGTCTCGGCGGGTTGCAGAGGTGGCGTCTCATATCTCTCATCAGCCTGGGGGCAAGCGTCCTGGCGATTTCGTACCTCTCGGCTGGAGCGGCTTGTTCGTACCTCCTCCGGTTCCTCACCCAGTAGGACGCCAGCCTGCGCAACAAGACGCCGAATGTCTCCGGCGGGTAGGAAATCTGCCAGTCGGTCTCCCTCCTCACCTCCTCCCACGTCTCGTTCCGTATGTGTCTCGGCATCATGTCGGTGAAGTCTCCGTCTAGCCATATGTAGTCCAGGAACCAGCCCTTGATGATGCTCCAGACTCCGTGGGCCGCCATGTACTCAGAGGCGTACTCCAACTCATCCACGTAGTTCAACATTGCCCATGCGCGCCACACACAAATCAGCCTGGCCTCCTCCTCCTCGATGCCCTTCCGCCTTAGGTGGGCCCAGACGTAGGCGCACCAATCCTCTGCAGCCTGCGCCGCGTCTCCCTTAACGTTGTGGTAGATGCCCTCAAGCCACTCCACGTCGTTTATCAGACCCTCTACGTCCCTCCCCTCCCGCTCCCATTTCTCTAGCTTGTCCTCAAACTCCTCTACTAGCTCTTCTGCCTCAGTCTTCGCAGACATGCCAGCCCGCCCAGTATATGTAGCGAAGGTGCCTGTGGAGTCTCGCCATGGGGTCGTCTGAGAACTTCGCCTTGGCGACGCACTCGCGCCAGTGGGCGTAGCTACTTACCCGCAACACGGCGAAGTCGAAGTAGTCCGCTTTCCTCGGCATGTGGGCGTATTTCAAGTGCCGCGGGTCGTCGTAGCGGCGCATCAGCTTAACTGCTTGCGACTTGGTGGGGACAGGCGGCAGGACTATGTGCCACGCCCGCCTGCCCTTCGCCGCGGATGTGTACTCCCAATACACCACAGCCTGCTCCACGTACCTCCTGGGAGGGGTTTTGCCGCCGTCTGCGTCTACCGCTGGGTAGTACATCAACCTGCCATTGCAGAGCGCCACGTGGCTGAGGCCGACCACCGGTCTCAGCACTCCGTCTGCTCCCCACTTCCTGTAGATCTTGACGTAGAACTCGCAACCGTCCCACTCCGCGGCTACCCAATACACAAGCGACGTGACTACGCCGCCTCTCAGCTTGACTCTGGTGATGTACTTCTTCACCGGGCGTATAGACAACACAGCAGAAAGAGCAAAAAGCCTTGTATCCATCACCTCCGCAAGCCCCTCTATCAGTCTTCTCTCTCTAACAGAAAGCACTAGCAAATACACAGACAGTTATTTAACAGTTGCGCGCGGGAGAAGTCTTAAATACTCAGCACAACATATACAACGATGCGTCTACATGCACTGCGCCGCGTCTCCGTCTCAGCTGTTCCCCCCTGCCGCTCCCCACCTCAACACGGCGCTATGTATTTACTACATACTCCTCCGTGTGACGTAGAGATGTAAAGAGCTCCCTTTACGTAGGTGACAGAAGATATCTTTCAGTGAGGGGAGAAGATGGACTTTCAGTGAGGGGAGAAGAACACAGCTACGCAACAGAAGAAAACATATTGTGTTAAAGATGGGGGATGTCGTACGGAAGAAAACGAAAAACCACATTCTTATAACTTGGCAAATCTAAAGGGAAAAAACGCTGAGAGAGTTGAAATATCAGGAAATATATTATATATTATATATTATAGCGCTTTCAACTCTAAACGCTCTACATGTGTAGAGTGTATCCCGTCTGGTTGTGGGGTTTGTATTTGATATATATCTGTATGTAGCGACGTACTCTTTACATATGTCGCTGTAACGGAAAAACTAACGTATATACATGTCAAGTAAATTCTATATGTAAGTTTTTGGGAAAAAAATGGCTTTCTGAACATTGCGCCGTTGGGTTTACATATATTGAGTACCGCGACGTCGCTTTTGTTCTTTACATTCATCGTGACCCCATCTACATTAGCCCAGGGAGTCTTGGGTACGTGTCTAGCCGTGTTGATTTTTACTTTGTTTAGCTCGGCGGACCTGTTTTGGCTGATTATGAAAAAGTTTTTGATGTGTTCTGTCCGACGTGGGCTCCGTGTACTGTGGACTTATATCCAACTACGGTGAAATAGGTTTGTAAAGGGAGTTATTTTACTATTGTCTTTAACTTCATGTAGGTCTCTTCCAGCTTTTCGCAGGGTATCGCAATGTAGTAGTTCTTTTCAGACAACAGTATCTCGATGGGTAGGTTGAAGCGCTCGATTATCAGCCTGGCCTCTGTCACGGAGTAGTGCATAGACGTGCGGGAGATAGATGTGGTGACTGTCTTCACGTCTCGTAGCGTGACTGACCTGGTGATTGTGACCCGCCTGTCTCTGTAAAGGGGGTTTTCGAAGTTCTTCAGCTGGAATACTATGTACCCCCGCTCCCCCACCGTCTTGAAGTATTTTGATGGCGCCTGTCCCCTCTCTGGGTCGCCACATGGATTATCGCTAACTGCGTACAGCCTAGCCAGCTTGTAGTAGAGTTGTGTGGCAAACGCCATGTAGGGCTCGTTCAGCAGGTCGTGTTGCGGCTGTGGCGGCGGCGGCTCGCCAAACAGCAACGCCATCGCCGCATCTATCGCCGAGAGCCAGGGGGGAATAGCCGTGAAGAGGAACGGGTTAAACGTGAGCCACGAGAGCTGTGGATGCGGCTCAGTCTCGGCGCCTGGGGGCACCCTGTCTCCGTGTATGTACCGTATCCTGTCTTGGACGCTACGTATGTCGTCGCTGGGGGCGTTGGTGGCGATTACAAGCGCGCCGTGTAAGACGTAGGCGACTTCGCGCATAGTTTGAACCTTCAGCCTAGACACTACGCCCCGTTCAAAATACGGTATAACTATGCGCCAGTTGAAGGGGCGATCCGGATCCTCCCCCACGTCGTCGGCCGCCACATGGCTTCTGACTAAGCTGTCTCTCAGCGAAGCTGTAGACGGCGTGGAGACGTACTTCTTCGGCTGTGGCCAAGCTGAGTAGATGTACAACAGCGTATTGGTTTTGCCCGTCCTCATGGGGCCGACCACCACCGGGACGTAGCGCTTAGTTGCGTGCATCTGTATGTATGGCAGAAGCGCCAAGACGCCTACGTCGGCGCCGTACTTAGCCACCTCCCGCACCGCCTTCTTAAGCTCCTCCTCGCTGTATTCATCTGGCAGTGGAGGCGAGAGGTCTACGTTTGTGTCGGCGAAGTAGACCACATCTCCTATGGTCCAGCTCGGCACCAGCCTAACCAGCCGCTCCTCTCTCATCGCCACCGCGAGAGCTGGGTAGCCGCCGTAGTGCACAGGCACTAGACAGAGACTGTCTGCGACGCACTTCGTGTGTCTCAGATACACCTTCTTCTTTCCTGGGTACATCAGGCTCTGGAAAAAATGTGTATCAAACGTAGATATGCGGGACTTGCAGAGCTTCTTCTTCCTCTTCCCGTCGTAGTAGTAGATCAGAATTGTGCTGTTTGCCAGATCCACCTCGGTCTCGTACTGCATCTTGTTTTGGCCGTCTTCGCTCCAGTCCTCCCACGCCGCGTATATGTTTTTGCCATCTATCTGAAGCGGGGGGGCGAGCCGGCGGTATGCTTCTATGAACTGCTGTACGCACTGGTTCTTTACTGGCGTCTCCGCAACAATTTTCATAGCTGTTCTAGCATCCGGCGCGTCGGCTTGCGGCGCAGGAAGTATTCATACAGCGCCCTCTCGACGATTTCAGACATGGGCTTCTTCTTCAGCTCGGCGTATTGTCTCAGCACACGTCTCATGCGTCTAGACAGGGTAAAGGTGACTACCTCATATTCCCTCTTCTTCATGTAAGGAAAAATCTTGCCTATTTTTAACTATTAGCGCTTGCGCCGATGCCCTAAATAGGTGTTAATGAAGGAGGAGAGAAACGCAGAGGCGCCTGCCGCAACCACCAGCAACGCGTCTGCGGCGGGCGGCGGCGCTGGAGATGGGGTGGGCGACGGCGAGGGCGACTGCGAGACCGACACGTATACCTCACGCCTGTCTGTGTAGTCGTAGGCGTAGGGGTCTATGAACCACCCCGCCACCACGTGGAACTTGTACTGCCCAGGCGCTGGGTACTTCACCCAGCCCTCGTATGTGAATTCAGTCCCCACAGGCACTCCCCTATCGGTGAATTTGCCGCAAGCGACGCAACTGGGGTAGCGGCATATAGGCATCTCGCCGCAACTGGTCTCCACAGAGCCCGCTGGTCCGTCTATGTAGTAGAACATCACGAAAAACGCAGTCCTCTCGTCGTCGTTGTCTGTAACGCGGGCAGTTATCTTCACAGGCGTCTCTCTCCCCGCCACGGCAGATGTGGGGAAGTCAAGCGACACTATTCTAGTCTCCTTACCCATGAGGAAAAAGGGGGTGGGGTTTATATGTGGAGAAGGGCGCCTAGGCCCAGCTTGCCCGCCACCACGACGGCATATGTGCCAGTGTATACAGCGATGTCCTTTGGGCTTCTGTCTTGAAACAGCTGATACACCACATACAGCGCGGTGAGTATGGAAGAGGCGGCTATGCCTGCGGCGCCTTCAGTCACTGCGTTTGCAGCCAGCGTAGCTAGGGCTATGTGGGAGAGGTCTGTGTACTGGACAGCCGCCCTAGCCTTCAGCGTCCTCCGCCGCACGTACTCAAGCAGTGCGAACACGCCAGAGAGAGCTAGGAATATCAAAAAAAGCATGGGTTTAGACGTAGCCGACGCGCTTCCGAGACGTCAGCACTATCGGCGGAAGCCACATGACTACGTATTGTTGCGGCGCCGTGAGTCTGGCGTCTGTGACTGTCTCAATTACGAACTCCTTCCCGGGGCCTATCACGATGGGCTCTGGAAACAGCGCATACGCCAGCGGGTAGTCCTGCGGCGTTGCGGACAGCAACACATTGAGAGTCTTCACTGGCTTCTGCTTCGCCAAGTCTTGGTAGATGTTTATGCGGGTTATCGGAACTCCGGTCCTAAACGTCTCGTCGGTCTCGACTGCGAATCCGGCTATCGCCACTGCGGCTGTGTCGGGCTTCAGCCTAACCGCCAAGACGTCGGTGGCGCCTGGGTTCACCGCCGCAACCCAGTCGTCGCTTTGGTAGGCGTTGGCCTGCACCACGTCGACGTATTTGCCCCCAGTACCGAAGTCGGTATGGGGGTTGGCAGGGACTGCGGCGCATTCGGCCTGGGGGTCTACGTTGCGGCACTGTTGCGCAAACAGCGTAACCATCGCCCTGTAGATAGCCGCCTTGATGTCTGAGACTGTGTCTATGCTGTAGTTCTGGTACATCTTGGGGATGAATTTCTGGAGCTCTGCCATGGACATGTCTGCGGACATATTTTTATCTTTTGAAGGCTCTTGCCACCAGCACCCCCACCAACGCGGCTACTACTATCACCGCCGCGATTATTAGTATTGTTTTCCAGTCTAGAGACATGGTGAAAAAAGAGTTGCTGAAATATAAACTTAACGCGTTGTGTAAAGCGCAGCCATGAAAGACGCAACGCCCGCCGAAATCGGCAACACATACGGCGGTATCGCGCCTGGCGGCAACGGAGGCGGCGCGGCCGACTTAGTCAGTATCTTGATCTGGAGCTCCCTCTCCACAAGCACGGCGCGGTTGGCCACGCTCTCCACGAAACTACCGGCAAAGTTTAACCCGATGGGCTCCATGTTGGCGCTGTAGAGCCCGGAGCCGGAGTCGCCAGGCGACAGCATATACGACGTGAGGATCTGATCCGCGAAGTACAGCAAGTTGCAACCCGCGTCTACGCGAACCTGCACCCCAACCGCCTTGACCTGGCCCTGCCGGGTGGAGAAGGTGTGGACGCCTCTGCCAAATTTGATCACGGCCTCGCCTGGCTGGGGGTCTCTTGCGGAGCCCTGCGGCTCCCTCTTGGCGCCGCCTTCGTCCAGCACCGCCAGCTCGTAGGGCACCTCCAGCTTGACCCACGCCGCGTCTACAAGCCACTGGCCCCCGCCATAGTCCTTATACACGGGGTCCTCCCCTATCTTGTCCTGCGGGGTACCTCCGCAGAGACTGGCTGGTTGCGTCACGTAGTAGCCTCCTCCGTTGCACATGCTGTAGACCGTGCAGTGGTTGTTTGTGACTATCCCCACGTCGCCGCCGCGACGTGCGAAGAAACCTATGCTACAGCCGCGGATGACCACGTCCCAGTTCTTGTTCCACGAGCCGATGTCTACCCCGGCGATGACTGGCCTGTACTTCTGGGTGCGGAAGCCGCACGCATCCATCGTGCCGCTTCTGCACGTCAACGGCAGTATACTCGGCCGCGGGGTGTTGGGCTGGACGGTCACGTCGTTTGGCGACAGCCCCGTCAGCTCCATCGCGTACATGGGATCAACCCCGGGCAGGGCGCCGACACAGAGCCTGGGCCCGGCGCAGACCCCCACCCAGGCAAATATTTCATCGTTGACCACATACCTCCCCAGCGATTTGGCTACATCTAGGAAGAACTCATACGCCTTAACCACGCCCTCCTTCACCTCCCACATCCATGTATATTCATACGGCTTCATGGCATGAATACCTGTTCCCAGTAAAAAATTTTATGCTGTGCGAAAAATGTATAAATTCGTGCCCCGTTTCCTCTATGTCTGAGGAGTACATCGGCACGCTCCGCGTCTACTGCTCCTGCGGGATGGGGGCGCCGCCTGTGGTTGACTCAAAAGTGATAACATACAGCAAGCCAGCGGCCTACGTCAAGGCTGTGATTAGGTACAAGACGTGGTCGGAATGGTTCTGCGAGCCGTGGCGCATCGATGTAAACATTGAATACAAGGTGGAGGACAGGGTGTACTGGTTTAAAAACGTCAAGGGGGAGGCGTCTGGCACCGAGGTGATACAGCTACCGCCAGACGTGCTGAACAAGACGCATCAGCTGGCGGCGTGGGGCGCGCAGTGGTACGCCTGCTGGCCCGTAGAGGCGCAGATAGACCTCTACGCCGTGCCTGTCCAGCCCACGCCGACACCCACCGCAACGCCTACACCAACCCAGCCGCCGCCTGGCGGCGGGGGCGAGGGGGGCTTCTCGCCGTGGCTCTTCGTGTTTATGGCCATGATGATGGCTATGCTTGTGGTAGTCGTGGCGGTGGCTGTCAAGAGGTAAACTTTATTACTTGGTCAACACTTTTTTCCCATGTCTGAGGTAGTTGTAGACACGTTGAGGATCAGCCAGGGCTGTTCCATCGGCGGAAACGTGCAGGAAAGCAAGCGGATATACTACAGCGGGCCTTGCACGCAGGCAAAGGTCAGAGGCAAGGCGACGGTCACGAACTGCGTCATTTCAGGCGCATGTACGCGGCTGAAGTACCTAATCGATGGACAGGAGGTGTTTTCCCGCCAGGTCGAAGTCATCATAGGTGGGTCTCCGGTTACGGTTGACTTCGAAATTACGCTGAAGTGCTCCGAGATACAGGGCAAAACCCATACGCTCTACGCCGAGGCCTGTCTCTTCACGTCTACGTGGAACGTAAATGCGCAGGCAGACGTCGTGGCTGTAGTCGAGCCGACGCCGACTCCCACCCCCACCCCCACTTCGCCAGGGCCGACCGACCCGTGGGTGCTAGCCATGGTCGTGGCGGCGGTTATAATGGCGGCGGCGCTTGTTGCCGTGGCGCTTATTGTGCGTAGATGAGACTCTACATTAAGGCGGAGGGCAACCCCCTCACTGGGCCAGAGGTAGCCCGCCAGCTGGTCCTCGCCCCCTGCCGCGAGACCAGAGCCGTTGTGAGATACCGGACGTGGCAAAATGGAGTGGTATGTGGCGTAAACATTGAGTATAAGGTGAATGGGCAGGTGGTGTGGAGCGCTGGCCCGATCCCGTGCGGCACGTCTGGCGAGGTGGAGGCGTCGGCGCCGTGCAACGGACTGCACCAGCTGGCTGTGTGGGGCTGTGCAGGCTGTTTCTGGGCAGTGGAGGTTGAAGTAGTGGCTGACGTGCCTTCTCTTGTGCCGCTCGTGGTCGGCGCCGGGGCGGTCGGTCTCGTGCTGTGGCTGTGGCGTGGAAGGAGGCGCTGAAGAGGGCGCTGTGGCTTCTGGCCGCGCCTGTACTTGTGTTGCTCGCGGCGGCCTACCTCAAGCTGGCTGAGCGCAGAGGCGTCTTGTCTGTACTGCTCTTCCCATTCGGCTTAGTGCTGTTTCTCATATTTGTGACAGCCAAAACAGACGATAAGGGGCCATAGGTTTTTTAAGGTGTGTGTTTTTTCCACACATGGAGGACGTACTTAAGCTGGTGGTTGACGCCGGGGGCTACTGGTATAGGCAACAAGATGGCACAATAGTGGTTGGGGTGCCTAAAGACAGGCCAGACCTAGCGGAGTGGGTGCGTAATCAGTTAATGGCGCTGGGTGTGAGACACAAGGTGCAACTAATTGAGCGCATATCTTTCCTTACAAGCTTTTAAATAACGAAAATCGTAACTACAATGACGCAGGCAGAAATTGTTCAGACGCAACAAGAGGAGCTTGCCCAGCCAGCCCAGTCTCAGGAGACGCCCGAGACGCCCCCTCCGCAACGGGAGGAGGGTGGGGGGGAGTTCGTGGATATGTTCTCCCAGATGTTCGGCGTACCTAGGGACGTTGTAGCTAAGGCGCTTAACAAGGAGGAGTCTCTGCAGAGGGCGCAGGCCCTTCTGCAACTTATGCAACAGCTGTCGCAACTGCCGAAGGAGATGCGCAAGGCGCTTGCCCCGCTTGTGGCTGGCATGGTGTCTGGCGACGACGATGCTGAGCTGAAGAGGTTGGCGAAGTGGATGGCGGTGATGCGGGCGTTGAACGACCCCACGTCTAAGCTGTTTGTAGAGATGTTGCTTGAGGAGAGGAAGCGCGTTTATGAGTTGCAACAGCAAATATTGCGACTCATGCTTGAGAAGAATGAGAAAAACGGCGCGCAGAAGGAGGAGGTGCAACGGCTTGTTCAGCAGGTGGTTAAGGACCCGCTTGATGACTTGGCTGAGCGGCTGGAGAAGTTGCAGAAGGCTGCGCAGATACTCGGCTTCCAGCGGGCCGCGGCGGAGGAGAAGCCTAAAAACGTGCTAGATGCGGTTGAGGAGATAACGAAACTTGCTGATACTCTGCGCAAATTTGGTTTCGACGTAAAGCCTGCAGTGGCGGAGCAGGAGCTGAGACGGATAAAGGAGGAGGCGTATAGGCAGGGTCTCCAGGAGGGGGTGAAAAAGGCGGAACAGTTCGCAGAGCTGGCGAAGACTGCGCTGGAGAAGCTCGGCCCCTCGCTTAACAAGTTGCTGGACTCCCTGGCAGATTATCTAAAGGCGAAACAACTGCAGTCTGTTTAAAAATCCGCATTTTTTCTTCTTCATGCTCAACCTAGAATCAGTAAAAGACGTAAACATCGGCGAGGTTAGGTTAGGCACGTGTATGGAATACATCACTGAGCTGTATAAAAAGGTGGGCGGCGAAGGCGAGGTTCCTCTTGACCTCGACTGCGACCCAGATGATGCATTTAAGAAGATTGTACATATTCTCGGCGATGAGGAAAAGGCGAAATATATATTGAAGTGCGGAGCTACGCTGGGCCAGTATATTGACTACGTCAACAACCCCTTCTACCGCGCCATGGCTGATCTGGCGATGAAGACCCTAGGTATCGACGTAGACTTGGAGACAGGTCTCAAGCTGTTTGACTCGCCCTGCGTCAAGAAACTTATCGATAAGTACTTGTAGTTTTTTGAAAAAAGAGGATTTAGGTTGACTGGACGTAGGCGCTGGAGGCCTTGGGTATGAGCTTCACCGACGGCAACAACTGCACCTTTATCGCGACGTTTACTGGGGTGGTGGCGCTGGCGCCTGCTGTTTTCTGCGTGATGTAGCTCTCGCTGAAGACCAGCTCCACCACTACCTCCTCCGAGGGCCGCACGATTAGTTTCGCACCGAGCGGGACGTAGTAGTAGGGGCAGGAGTCGCACGTTGTGGCGCGGGCGACGTCTATGGTGTACGCCAGTCTCTGCTTGTTGAGCGCCCTGTATATGTTGATGTGCCTAAGCGCCTTGACAGCCTCTGCATCTAGCAACACGGCGCCGAATGCTAGCACCATCGCGTCGGCCTTGACGCGGAAGCCGAAGGCGTCGGCTTTGTACGAGGTGGCAGGCGAGGTGAACTGGAACGCAAGCGTCCAGTCGTCTTTGTAGTTGTTTGCACTTACAGCGTCTGTGAACTTGCTAGGCGCAGTGGGCGTGCCTATGTCAGTCAGCGGGAAGAGCGGGTCTATCGTCACGTCGGCGGGGCTGTTGGCCACAAGTCTGTAGTTGTCGAGAAGCGCCTGCACCGCCTGCTCCTCGGCGTATATGACATCGGCTAAATACGGCTGGCCTGCGTTTACGTGGTAGCTCACGCCTGCCTGCGCGATTTTAGACATTATTGACGCGCTCATATCTCCACCATCTTAGGTTTTTGTTCTTGTTGTGTTTGTTGCGCTTGTGTAGTTGGCTGAGGCACATATGTCTGGGACACCACGACTCTGGTGGCCGCAGGTGCGGGAGGCGGGGTGTAGGCGGCGCTTGTGGCCGGCTTGGCGCTGGTAGTTTTCCACTCGTCGATACGGAGGTAGAACGGTTTCTTCGACTGCACGTCTTCCATTACGGCTCTGGATTCATGCGGGTAGCTGAGTTGCTCGACCACAGATGTGAGCAACCTTACCCCCGCTTGATACGCGGTGACGCCAGTTTCGTCTAGTCTCTGCATCCCGTACCAGCCGAGCCCAATGCCAGCAACGGTCTTCAGCACAGCCGCCGCGACTGGGCTGAGCGTAGCGTTTAGTACAGACGCGCCGATTGTGCCAGCGAGCTCGCCATACAGCACAGACTTGCCGTATCTACCAAGTTCGGGGTGGGACATGGAGAAAAAGTGGGGTCTAGTTTATAAAATTTTACCGCCGAAATGGATACATTGTAATGATTTCGCCCTCTGGCTCATCGCTTTCACGCAATTGCTCGACTCTGTAACGCGTGCCTCTGAACGTTATGGCGAAATTGTTAAGCGGCGTGGGCAACGGGTTCACAATGCGCATATATACAGGCTCGCCCAGCCCAACCGCCACGCGTAGCGGATATGCCGTCTCCCACTCCACCACGGCGGTGACGTCTACGTTGGCTGTAGACACTGCGCCTAAGGCGCCGCGGATTGGGATGTTGAGCTTATCCAGCGCGAGGGTCTGCCCGGCGGGAGCCGCCGCCTTCAGTATGTTCACCGCGGTGGCGCCTGCGGTCTGCGTAAACGTGACTGTGGCGGGCGATGTGCCAGTGTTGGCGATGTACACCGCCTTTAGGTACATGAGCGGTAGCTGGGCGTATGTAGTGGGCGGCGCTATTAACGTGGCTGGGGAGCCAGCGGTGAGCGTCGCCTGCACCGCCGCCGAGCCGCTGGGCGGGTAGAACAGATCCACCAGCGAGCGGTATCCCTTAAAGAGCCGCTCCTCAGCCCCCCCTACGCCTATACCAAACAGCGCAGGCAACGGCTGGTCGTACTCCAGCACCCATATCTCGTCTGTGTACGTCTGGAGCTCCCGCACCTCACTCGGCGTGTCGGCGAAGCCGGATGCAGGCACTGATGCAATATAGCTGGGCACTACCGACACCGCAAACCGCGGCATCGGCTCTTCGTGGAGCACCTTAAACACCTTGTACCTCCCCCTATACGGTACACTCATCCGCATAGGAATGTTTAAACATCTACGTTATTAATCTTTATCCATGGATATCATCTACTTCCCCCCTGGCTCAGTGCCCCCGGTAAAGGTGGCGAGGTGGCGCACCGTATATGACGTGATTTTCGTAGAAAAAGATGGCAAGTACAGGCCGTATTTGATCGTACTGCAGAGGATGAGAAACGGAAGGTTGGGACTGCGGCTCCACCCCCTCGACAGCTACTCTAAAGAGGTGACTGAGTATGTGCGTCAGCAGATTAAGAACTGCTGGGCGGCGAAGCTACGCGGCGAGGAGTTCCGCTGGTTTGTAAGGACATATGGCATGCACCCCACGGCGTGGTGCATAAAGCAGATCATGTATGGCAGGAAGTTCAAGACTGAGGAGAAGAGGAGGTGGAGCGACCTAGTGCTTGAGGCCCTCGTCAACAAGTACAAGGAGATGTTTGGGAAAAATTTATAAACTTCAGCCCAGAGGAGTCACATGTTAGTAAGAGCAACCACAATACTGGCGGCCGCGTCTGGCGGAATCGAGCCTCGGTGGAGGCTGGCTGCGACTGGTCTCCAAATCGCAAGGACGCCGTCTTGGTCTAAGAAGCCTATGACAATTAGAAACGTGCCCTACACGGCTGTCATGCCGAAGCCTAAACAGCTGGCAGTGAGGATTGCATTTGGCAGAACCGCCAGCCAGGCCAAGGGCAAGAAGAAGACTGGCTTCCTGCCGCCTGCTGCAGAACTCGTGGCGCAGGCCAAGGGCAAAATTGCGCAAGCCGCCGCTGGCGTGCCGTCGCAGAGAGACACGAAGAGGAGCTACCACTCTTTGAGCGAGCTCGAAACTATTGCCCGCCAGAAGGGCATAACCGTCTAAAAACCAATTTTTTTCTAACAATACCTCGGCGGGTTTTCTACTCCATACAGCGTGCGGAAGTAGTCCATGTTCTCTCTAATTGCTTGACATGCGACTCTGTACGCACCGGCGTCTAGCGCCTTTCTGATGTCTTCCCACTCCTTCCTGGTTATTCTGTCTTCGCGGTAGAGCGCATCGATCAGCCTGGCAATGCACAGCTCCACGCACTCCCTAGGCGTGTTGTAGAAGCAGACTCTGTCGTCCAGCACCCCCCAGCACAGATTGCCGCCGTCGGGCTCCCTGGCGACTACGGCCCCGATTTCGAAACTCCGCATGGCGTCTCTAATCGCCATTTCTCTTATGGCTCCCATAAACGTCCGCTTGTACTCCTCCTCAAGCGACGACCCCCACCTCCTTGCGGGGACAACCTCCCTGCTCCTCTCCACCACGCCTGGCCTCACCTCCTTCTCCACCGTCTTCACCAGCGGGTACATGGCCAGCAGGCGCTTCAGCGTCTCTAGGCTGGGCGACTGCGCAAGCGACGTGTAGACGTCGTGCATCGATATCCAGTTGTTTACCGTGTTTAGAGCCGTCGCGACGACTTTGCTGTAGCTCTCTGTCGGCATTGACTTCCTCGCTTCGTCCAACGCCGTTCTATACAGCACCCTCATTACGTCCACCAGACGCTTGAAGTTCTCGTGTTGCTCCAGGTTTGCTATGTAGTGGATGAACCGCCTGCGTTTAGTCGTGGTTTCCCTCCTCTCAAGCCCATACGTCGCGTGCAACACGGAGAGTTTCTCCAGCAACTTGTTCTCCGTCTCTACGTCGCCTGGCGGCAGGACTAATGAGATGCGGACAGCCACTTTATCTACGTGCGACTCCCAGCGTAAACCCGTGACTGGCGGCAACCGCCTCTTGATGTCTGTCAGCCAGTACTCAAGCACCTTCCTAGCCAGCTCCAGAGCCACGGCGTCTTCTCTCGCCAGCTCAGCCGCCACCTCCTCCACCTCCTTAGCCAGCTCCTCGGTCTCGGGCTCTGCACCCCTCTCCATGGCCTCCCTCGCCAGCTGGAGCACGGCCTTGACCTCCTTAACCGCCCTCCTCCTTGACGCCCTCCTCTCCGCTGGCTTTCTTATTTTGATAGAGACCGGTATCTTGTACTCCCTCCTCACAGTATCGTACCACCTCCACGCCTCCTTCTTCTCGCCCAGCTCAGCCAGCGTCTTGATGGCGTCTTCTATGGCGCGTATCACGTCGGTGGTCCTCGTGCCAGACCTCCACGTCTCCACCGCCCGCTGAAGCTCCTCGATCAATGCGGCGATGTCTATCTTTATCTCTGACACCAGTCTCCTCTTTATGCGTTCAAGAGACTCGAAGAAGGCGTCGCGCGAGCCGCAGTCGAGCTCCTGGGGGTCTATCAGCTCCGGGTCCACGCCTGCCTTGGCAAGTGCAGTGGCTGCGGACCTCAGACGCGAGTAGTCCGCAATTACGTGCGGGAAGCGGCACGAGTCGTATGTGGCCTTCAGAATCTGGCATATCCTGTCCGCAACCGCGTCTTTAAGTCCGCAAGTCACGTCTCACAGCTCCTGCGTCTTTAAATCTGTCTTCGCCGCCGCCCTGCCGCAGAGGTAGCAACCAACCATCAGAGCCGCCACCACAGCAATAATCAAGACTGTGGCAGGCACCCCGCCAGCAACCGCCGTCTCTGTAACTGTCGCGGTGGCTGTTGCGGTGACCGTTGCCGTCTCTGTAGCAGTAGACGTGATGGGCACTGTCACAGTAGCCGTCTCCGTCTTGGTCACAGTGTCTGTATGTGTGGCCGTAGTAGTTGTGGTGACTGTGACAGTCGTCGTCGTGGGTATGGTGGCTGTGGTTGTGTAGGTGACTGTCTCAGTTGTGGGCACAGTGATGGTTGTGGTGTAGGTGATAGGGATGGTTGTGGTGTATGTTGTTGTGGTGGTGTATGTCTCAGTCCTGGTGACTGTCGTTGTGACAGTCTGAGTTGTGGTGACCGTGGCTGTCGGCTTGCACTCGGGGCAGTACGACGCCGTAACTGAGGGGTCTGCTGTAGCTGTCTTCGTGGCAACTAGCGCTATGAGTATTCTGTCCGACAGCCCAGTGGCGTTTATAAAAAGCGATGAGGAAAATACATAAACACGGTTTGGCAACACGGGGGAATATGTACAATACAAACCGCTGTTTGGGCTCATCTGCACGTTGCATGTGTCGAAGTCGTTGTATATGGGGTCGCGGCCCCACGACCAAGGTGACAGCAGGAAGTTGACATATGCCATGCGCAGTCTGTCCATAGGTAACGCGTAGGTAAGCGTAGCGTTCAGCGGCGAATACCTCCAGGCAAGCCAGGCAAAAAACGCTCCGTATTGATACGCGCATAGGTTAGGAGCCACACACTGCCACGGGTCTTGTCTGTATAGTTGCTTATCCCAGAAGTCTTGTACATATCCATATCTCTGCCACTGTCCTGCTTGGTAGATTCTGACTACCATGTAATAGCTGGCTAGGCCCTCTGCGTGAGCCTCCGACCACCAGCCGTAGCCCTTTCCGCCGTCACCTGCCGCGTTCTGCAACGCGTGGGCCATTTCGTGGAACGCCAGATGCTGAAGCCATGTGCGAGATATGTCGCATCTAAACTCCATCTTGTACGCACACGTCCCCAGAGGCCCAATTTGGCTGTATGTGACCGCTGGATACTGTATGTCGTTCCTCAACTCGACGTAGAAATTGGGGCACAGAGCCGGGGTCTTTATCTCTTTTGAGTATGCGTCGTAGGCCTGCTGTAGGTATGAGTCTAGGGCGTTGACGTAGTCCTGCGGCGCTCCGCAGTTGTTGATGATTGTGAATGCCAGCGCGGTTGCTGAAAGCAGGACAGCCAGCGCCAAGGTCCTCATAGGTCTACGTCTCGTCTGTGCTTAAAACGGTTATGCGGAAGGTCAAGGTGCGGTGCTCCTTAATTATGTGTCTAGCCAGTTCGGCGTATGCGTTTTCCATGTAGCTAAACGACGCGCACCAGCCGCATTCGCAACACGCGCGCCAGACGCCGCTGAAAAAAGACCCTGCCCGCAATCACTTCTCCTCAACCATCAGCTTGAGCATCTCCATCTGTCTCATGAGCATCTGCATCTGCATCTCTATGCGCCTAACCCATGTGGCGGCGAGGTTGGCCACGGCTGCAGTTCCGAATACCACAGCCAGCAACCACGCAACCGAGACGTATATGTCGTACTGCATGCCGAATATGGGTGCAGATGCGTAGATTGCGAAAAACGTTGACAGCACAGCAAACACGTTGTAGAGCTGTCTCGGGATAAATGCCCCTAGCAAGACGCCAAGCGTAGCGGCTGTTATCGCCCAAGGCGTGATGTCTACCGACAGCACAATCATGTTTTGCCATCCATCTGCGCCTTTTTGCCCAGCTCCTCCTCGTCCAAATATATCTTCTCCAGGGCGGAGACCAGCTCCTCCAGCTCCTCCAGCTTAACTTTTTTCTTCTGCACAGCTACAGACATGGCTCATAAGTGCGACGCAGTTAAAAAACTTCTCGCCCTACTGTACTACGTGGTAGAGATAAAGGGGGCTAGGGAGGTGGAGAAGGCGCTGGCGATGGCGCGGCGCGTGGGCATAGACGAGGTGACGTTCGTCGTTGTGCTCATGCCGCATTTAAGATGCCAGAGGTGGGGAAAGACGGTTATGTGCTACCCCGACCATAACTCAAGGAGGGCGTATTGGGAGTGCAGGCACGAGCTTGAAAAATCGAAAAACCTAAGAAGATGAGAAAGAAGACATGCGGGAGGGGTGAAAACAAGCCCCCCGGGCTAGACGCCCGAGGGGGACATCCCACAGCCCCCGGGGGACATCGAATAAAAGAACTCGCATCTTTATAACCTTATTGTTTGTTCAAGGCCGTCTGATTGCGTAGACTTGGGCGACCCGTTCTAAGAACATGCGCCAGACCACCTCCTTCTCTTCTTTTTTCGTGCACATCTTGCCGATCAGTGGTTTGCACCAGATGTTTCCAACTATTGCATCTGTAGAGTCTACAAAAGGAGCTATCCCCTGCCACGCCTTCACCGTGACGCCGAACATGTGTATTTTTACATACTGGCCGCTTTTCTCGAACTGCTTTACGCGCTTCCAGATTATCTGCGCAACGTCTCGCAAGAATCTCAAGTTGCGCGTAGTGCACGTTGGCGCCACCGCCACATAGCCATACCGCTCAAGAAGCCCCATGTCTTTGACATATTCAAACGAATTAACGACAGAGACCACGTCGTCTTTTTTGCCCTGCAGAGGGATAATCCACTTGACGTTGGGATAGCGCTTTGTGGCGTATTCGATGTTTCGAAAGGTCCGCTCCACGTTGTCGCCGATCGGATTGTTGGGGTAGTCTGTTGGGTAGTCTGGTATAACCGCGTAGCTTTCTTTGACATATCTAGAGACCGTACGCCATAGATCAACCACCTTAGCTATCCAACTCACATAGCCGCCTGGATATTCATCACGCTCAAGTCTGTGGAAGATGCTGTGGACGCCTGCGTCTAGTATGATGGACTTTATGAACTGGGCTGAGTTCTTATTCACATAACTAAGCGTAGTTTCATCATATGCGTTGATCAGCAAGTATGGATAGGCCGTATCGGCCCTAGTCATATACGACGGATAGGGCGGGCGCGAGTAGACAATCATGCGCTATGCGTTAGTTGATGTATGGCGTCGCGTATGGCGTCCTCGATGTTGCTGTATATGCCGCGCCGCACGAGCTCCTCCAGCATGTTTCTCTCCTCAGGCGTTAACATGATACACACCTTCTTCTCTAGTATCCGCTGAATCGCCTCGCGGATGATTTCAGCCCGTCTCTTTCCGAGAATCTTAACGGCTTCGTCCAGGTCTCTGAGCATGTATGGGGGAATGCGGAGGGTAACAAGCGCCATCTTCTCCTTCCTTATCTTCCTCTTTTTCCTACGTCTCTTCTTCTTCAGCATCTCGCAAAGCGCGTCTAAGTTATTGTATGCGTCCTCCGCCACTTCGCGGGGTAGTATGTACGTTCCCTTGGAAAATTTGTATTCGCCAAACAGCCGCCTGAGGTACGCGCTGTAGGGGCTGATGCGCTTCTGCGGCTCCCCGCGCCGTTTCGCAAGCTTGCCGACTCTAACCACCACGTGCGTCCTCCTGCGCAGAAGCGCCTCCTCTAAGTAGCTCCTCAAGTCCTGGCAGAACTCCTCTATTACTATTCTGGCTGGCATGTTACGAGATATATAGGCCTATCGCGGTAGCGTTTGAACTGCGGCTCGCCAAACAGCTCCCTCAACACTGCGTCGGCAAAGGCCAAGGCTTGCGGCTTGTATGCCAGCTGTTTTGTCTTGTCAAGCGGTATGTATCTAGAAAACACTTCACGCGCTTGCCTGTCCGACTCAGCCAGCTCCAGGATCCTGCTAGGCGTGGCGTATCTCTTGCCGTTGCTACATAGCAACTTGCGCGTCTCCGACTTCAGCTCTTCTATGACGCGCTTCGCCGTTTCTTCGTCTCTGCACCAAAGAGCGTACTTCCCAATAAGCGTCTCAACAACTTTCCCAGATGACTTCAGCAACGCTAATGTGTAGAACGCCTCAGAGTGCCCAAGCCCCAAGGCGTCTTCTACTGATGCTGTAGTGACGCACCCCGCCGAGGCGACTAGCTCATATACATGTTGCAACCGGCTGGCTACCCTTCCCGTGCGTCTCCGCGCCATGTCTATTTTATCTCATGGGTATTTAACAGTTGAAACTGTTAAATAACGAAACATCTATACGCTCATGTTGGTGTTTGTGCCGACGCCGCCTCCCAGAGAGAGGTGGCCTCCAGGCATTGAATTCGGCGTGTTGACTACTATGTCGTTTCCTGTGCCCGTGCCTAGGTATGTAGATAAGGCGTTTGTGGACATCTCGCTCAGAAGGACGCGCGTCGGCGTGGAGCTCCACGACTACGCCAGGTTTATCGGCAAGGTGAGGGCCAAAGCGCCGTGGGCGGAGCTGTGGATTGTGTTCCCCGACGCGTTTTGCGATGCGACGGAGACGCGGCGGAAGTACGAAAAGTTCAAGAAGCTGGCAGGCTTGGTGTCTCCGCCGAAGAAGTACGTCTACGTGGCGCAGGAGTTTTGGCGCGTTGCCGACGTGCCCGAAGAAGATGTAGACGTAGTCGCGTTGCCAGCGAGGAGACAGTGCTATACCAACTGTTCACGCGAGCCCGACATATGCGCCGCCCGCATCATTGCATACATACGCAACTACGTGCGCGACAGATGGATACACCTCCTCGGGCCGTCTCTGCGCGTGCTCCGCGCTACGCACCACCTTGCTGATAGTTTCGACACTGCCTCATATAGACGTGCTGTTGACAAAGAGCTGAAACAGATAATGGGCGGCAGGTGGCAGGCGACAAAAGACGTGATGGAGGTGTTTCTATTTCGGTGGCTGGAAAAAGCGGGACTTCTGGAAAAAAGGGTTAACGTTTGATGAACTTAATAGTCACTCCCTCGGGCGATACTTGTAGGTCCACCTCGTCGCCTACTGTGGGCTTCTGCAGGATTTCGTACTCCTCGTCGGAGAGACACAGTGTAGCCTTTGTAACTCTTCTGGTTGTCGGCATCAAGGACTGGATTAGCTGAATTGCTGGTTGCGCCGCCTTCAGCTCCGTGGGTATCACTGGCACCAGAGACTCCTCGTAGCCTATCTCCACACTTATGCAGTCGTGTAGCTTGTTTGTGCTTAGGACCTGCATGGCGTGTAGTTATTAGATGTTTTTAAGTATTTCGGGCAATCTTTAAATAACGGTGTGGTCTAGACTACATGGAAAGAGAGGTGGTTAAGAAGGCGCTTGTGGAGGTGGTTTCTGAGTTGCGGAAGTACTTCGTCGGCGCGTCGCTGTACTACATAGCGGAGGAGGTGGCGAGACGGACTGGCCTCGACCCAGACGCGGTGCTTGAGCTGTTGCACGAGCGTGAGGTGTACTCCGCAACCAACGTCTGGATATATGACAAATACATGGCGTTTTACCGCGACGTAGAAGACGTGTTGTATTCATCATGCATATGCGTCGTGAAGTGAACTGTTAAAAACATGTGTTTTTCTCTCACACATGTGGGAAATAGCTGGCAACGTCTACCGCGAAGGCGATAGAGACGTAATATATAGACACTGCGATGGCGAGGTCAAGGCTTGGAACGCCACCGCGGTGGAGATGGATGGCTACGTGCCGACAGGCAACACAGTTGTTATAGTGTGCAACGCTGGCTACTTCACCTACGTAGACATATACCGAAAGCAGAAACACTGGGAAGTCCTGCGTAAGCACATCTCCTCTTGCGACGATTTGCGTTATATGTTGCCAGTAATCAGAAGAGTGCTGGTGCGCGAGGGTTTTGACGACGCGATGGACGTTGTAAACTACATAGCTGAGTACTGGGCCAGGCAGATACGCCGCTGGGCGCAACTCTAACCCTTTTTTCTAAAGGACCCCCTCTGTCCGATGGGGTGAAAAAATCTACTTCTTTTTGACTACTTGCAGTATGTGCTTGGCCAGCCTAATTGCCTCCTGTGGCGTTAGGCGTATGTAGCCCGTGCTGTAGCACTCCTCTCTCTGGCAGTAGCATTTGGCGTCTAGGAACTCAAGCACGACGTAATCACCTTCTCTCCGGACCACTATGTCGAGTGTCTCATCTGGCGCCAGCTTTCTCATGTCTTCTTGATTATCTTCTGTGCTTTCTGCAGTATGTCTTCGTCACGGTGGTTCAGCATGGCTACGTGGTTCACATCTATCACCTCTGTCGTGACTCTGTCTTTCGCTATGTATATCACTATCGACGGCAGTCCGCGTGCGGTGAATTCAAGCACCACCCCCCCGTCGCTGGCGGCGAAGTGTATCTGCTCGTAGTTGACAGTCCAAGCAATCATTTTGGCTGGCCTGCCATGTACGTATACGCGCCCGTTTGCCACGGCCTCAGTTGCTATTGTAATGACCCTCTTGCAGAGCTCCCCGTCCCCCAGCACCTCGACGCACCTCCGCGCCGCCTCCACCAGCAACGCGGCTAGCTCAGTCATGTCTCCCCCTCGCAGTCTTTATGTCTCTCTATGAATTCGTCGATTGCCCTCCTTATCAGCTCCGATGTCGGTATCTGCATCTTGTTCGACAGGCACCTCAGTGCCGCCTTCTGCCTGTCGGATATGTGTAGCGAGATTATGTGCCTGTACTGAGCTACCCTGCCCATGTCTGTAATTCTTTTGAAATATATAAGGATTTCTGCGAAACTGTTAAATACTCATTTTCTCACTCTCACACATGCAAACAGAAGATTTGGTAGAGATGGCGAAGAAAAAGATTGAAGAAATCCAAAGGGCGCTGAGGGAGGGCAGGCAGGTCTACATAGGCAGAACTAGGGTTGAAGGCATTGAGATGGTGCCATCGATAACTGGCAAATCTTACGTCGTCATCATAAACAAAAAGAAGGTGCTCTATCTGTCCAACTTCATAAGACACGAGGTAAGGATAGTATGAGTGTAGAAGTGGTGAGGACGGGGCGGTATATAGAGCTCCAATTTACAGGCGCCGAAATTATAGAGATGCGTGGAAGCGCCGAAGAGCTCTATGGCGACGGCACGATTACGCTAACACCCGAAGAAGCTCTCAGACTCGCCAAGGAGTTGCTAGTTGCGGTTAAGGAGTTGCTAGAAACAACGCCAGAAGAGGGGGAGGAAGCGACAGAAGAAGAGTAGGTGGCGGGATGAAAATCCACTGCTTTTTTCTGGTGGTCGTGATTAGTTGCTTAATATGAGACTATTGAAAATCTTCTGCAGAGACGACTGCTATAGCAGACTTAAGAAGAAACTGTACCGTGAGGAGAATTGGCTGTGTAGGATGGGGTATATACTGCTGATGGCGCGGATTGTAAACAATAAGCCTGAGCTTAAGGCCAAAATCCTCCGTAGGGCTGAATTAGACTGTACGTATAGATATTGCGACTTCCCTATACTGTTGTATGTTACATGCATGGCTGAGTGGTTCAAGAAGAAGTGGGACGCATCTCCATGTTTAGAGTTGCCACTCCTATATGTGCTTGACAGAATAAAGCTGAACTTTGTTGGACTAGGTACTCAGGACCCGAAGGCGGTAGTAATGGTAGACAGGTCTTTAGCAGAATGCGACATCCCACCTCAGTGCCACATTCCTTTATAGTTGTACAATCTAGTTTTTTCTTTACATTCCTTGATTTTGTGTTCGCCACGCAATTAAACGCCTGCGTCTATACTGAATTGCCCCGTAATCGCGCAAGTCGTAGAAGCCGTACTTGAACCCGTATTGCGCAACTAGTTGCGTCACGAGTCTCTGTCCTTCTGTCGTAGTGGTTGCCTCTTCCATCACTGCCGCGGCGGGATTTATCGCCTTGACGCTCTCTAGATAGCTCCTCACTAGCGCTAAGCCTGCATCTACGCGCCTGGCTGAGGACGTCTTCGCGCGCGAGAATTCGTGGCACGGCGGACTGCCCACGACGGCGTCAACGCCGTTGGGCACATATGGCGTAGATAGGTCGCGTCTGATTATTACCACGTCTACGCCTACGTCGCGCGCGATTAGCTTACATATCTGAAGGCGGCGCGGGTCTATGTCTACCGCAATCCACCGCCGAGGAGCGTAGTGGCTTGGGAGGTACATAAACGCCATAAGCCACCCGCACACGCCGGCGAACAAATCGGCCACGTTGGCGCCGCGGAAGTAGGGGTACAAGTCTAGTCTCACCAAGAGCTGTGCTGCAGCTAAAGGCGGCATCATGTCCGCCACCGCAACGTCTGCGAAGTATGAGAGCGGCAGGTGCGAGAAGTACC